>RCMY010000227.1_pt1 | contig 55152 bp, 53 predicted proteins | sample 2041341 | NCBI WGS metagenome assembly RCMY01 (sample SAMN09708234, study PRJNA481090) | Marine sediment metagenome, whole genome shotgun sequencing project.
TGTTCGTCGCTCCAACGCTCATCTACTGGGGTTCGAGTATCGGTAAGGAAGCGGTGGTGGGGCTCTTCCTCGGCATGATCGCTGCTGGTGTCGCCCTTGCGTTCAATGACATCGATCGGAGGCGGATGGGCCTGTTGATCGCAGCCGTCGGCACCGCCGGAACGGCAATGGTTCGACCCCATTTCGCTGCGGTCTGGATCGGTGCAGCAGGCATCGCCTTCGCCGTGAGGCTCATCCACAACCTCTTCTCTGGCAACGAGGAACGCCGCACCGGCACGCGCACCGGCGCACTGCTGATGCTCGGCCTGGCCGGCGTCGGGTTCCTCGTCGTGTCCACCCTGACGCTCAACTCTCTCGATCCGAACGAAGCAGCGGTGGACGACCAATCCGTCGCCGTCACGGATCGGATCTCGGAGATCTTCGACTCGACGGAGAACCGCACGTCGGGAGGCGACTCGACCCTCGCGCTCGTCTCCACCGGCAGCCCCGCCAACTACCCGTACGCCGCATTCCGAACCCTGACGCGGCCGCTGATCATCGAGGCCGGAAGCCTGACCGAACTCCTGCCTGCCCTCGAGATGACCGCGCTGCTCGCCCTGGCTGCGTTGTCGTGGCGAAGGTTCGCCAACTTGCCCCGGCTGCTGTTCGGCAACCCGTACCTCGTCTTCGCCCTGGTGTGCGTCCTCACCTTCGGTGTCGCCTTCGCGAGCATCGGCAACCTCGGCATCCTCGTGCGGCAACGGTCACTGGTGTTCCCGTTGATGCTCCTGTTCTGGTGCCTGCCCGAGTACACCGGGAACGAACGCCGTCAGACTCCGCCGACGACGCTCGCTCGGACCCAGCCCGCCGCCACGAGCTGACGCGCAGTGGCGGCGGCGTCTTCGACTGTCGAGTCGAGATGCTCCGCAGCCAGCCGATCGACCAGTTCTCCTGCTGCCGCAGGCTCATCGAGCGCCACCCACACCAGCGCAGCCAGCCCCATCAGATCAGCCGCCTCAACCGGAACGTCGGCATTGCCGTCGCCGTCCGGTTGGGTGTCGCCTGGCGACCCGATGCCGGCGTGGCGCACGAGCACACGGTCGGGCGCCAACCTCCAGATGACGTCGACTTCGCGGGAGTACACAGCTTCCGACACGGGTTCAGTCCGCCGTGTCGATGAACTCGCGCATCCAGGCAAGCGTCGATGCGAGACCCGCATCCAGGTCGACCGGGACCACGTCGGGGAACAACGAACGGAGCAGCGTGTTGTCGGCCTGACTGTGCGGCACATCTCCCGCGCGGGGCGCCACGTGGTCGACCGCGATTGGCTGGCCCGTCGCGGATCGCATCCGTTCGATCACCTCGTTCAACGTCACTCGGGTTCCGAACGCCAGGTTGACCGCCGTGTCGTACTGCACCCGGCGCATCACCGCATCGACGATCACGTCGGTCAACGTGCCGACGTAGGTGAAGTCCCGGCTCTGCGTGCCGTCGCCGTGGACCTGCACTGGCTCGCCGCTGAGGGCCGCATGGGTGAACGCCGGGATCACAGCGGCGTAGGCGTGCCCCGGTGCCTGGCGGGGGCCGTACACGTTGAAGAACCGGAAGGCGAGTGTCCGGAGCCCGAACGACTTCTGCCAGGCCAACGTGTACTGCTCGGTCGCGAGCTTGCTGGCCGCGTACGGCGACACCGGCAGCGTTGCCAGCATCTCGTGCTTGGGCAACGTCGGGTTGGAGCCGTACACCGACGACGACGATGCCACGATCACATGGCCGTCGTCGAGACCACGTGCAGCTTCGAGGACGCGCATCGTGCCGACCGTGTTCGCCTCGTGGGATGCGACGGGGTCATCGATCGAGCGTGGCACCGAGGGTCGGGCCGCGAGGTGGACGATCGTGTCCACGCCACGCGTCGCCTCGGCGAGGGCGACCGGGTCCAGGATCGACCCTTCGATCAGTCGGACGTCGATCCCGTCGAGGTTGCGGATCGACCCGGTCGACAGATCGTCGATGCCGACCACTTCGTCGACGTCAGTGCGATCGGCGAGCCGTTCGCAGATGTGAGAACCGATGAAGCCGGCTGCACCGGTGACGAGTACACGCACGCGGCGAGGCTAGCAATCGCTTCGCTCGTCGGTTCACCATGCGATCTCCGGCAGGCCGTAGGTCACGCACAGGCCTGCACCGTTCAGCAGGAGCATCGCGAACACGATCAACCCGACCGTGGCCATCCGAACCGGAGTCCGCTCGCTCGCCGACATCTGCGGTGCAGGCATGTACCACTCGGGCAGCAGTTCAGCGCCGGCACCGGCGCCGCCGCCATCGAAGGCAACAGCATCGTCGGCGAACGGGTCATCGGCCGTGGCGCTCACCGCGAGTTCGGCCAGTTCGGCGTCCGTCCACTCATCAGCCATGTCTCGATCGTAGATGCACACGTCGGTTGCCTTCGCTGCCACCGAGATCGTTTCGCCACTGTTGATGACGTCTCTCACCCGTGCCCATGTCTCGTTCGAGCCAGGCCACTTCGAGACTCTTGTTCGAGCCAGGTCACTTCGAGACATGACGCCAACCAGCGGTGAGATCCGCGTCAGAGTGCTCGAAAACGGATGGCGCCGCCTGCAGGGCAACATCACAGGTACAGGGCATGATCCCCCAAGCAGCACGCCGCAGCTGAAACTGCAACGCCATCCGCCGACTCTCCGCGTGTCGCACCGCAAGCGGCACAAGTGACCACTGTAGGAACGATGGGCTGTGGGATGGAAGAGGTACAACCCTGTGAATTTCGCGGCCGGAGCATGTGGATAGCTGGTGACGACCATGTGGACGCAATGTGAACAAGCAGGGTTTGTCCACAGCCTGTGGGTTCACACCCTGCGTGCGCTGGTCCGATGCAGATCCACTGACCCGAGTGGCTCCTGAACTGTCCGACGCCGAACAAGTCTGCGATGATCGCTCCATGCCCCGCCGAGTTGTCCCCGACGCCGCTGACACCACGATCGCCGAGTCCTACGCCGCACCACTCGGCATCCGGCCCGATTCCTCATGGGTCGGACTCTGCATGGTCACCTCGATCGACGGCTCGACCGTCGTCGACGGCCGCAGCACCGGCCTGTCCAGCGACAACGACATCGCCGTCCTGCACGGCCTGCGTTCCATCGCCGATGTGATCATCGTCGGCGCCGGCACGGTCCGCGGCGAAGGTTACGGTCCGCCCAAGACCGCCGGGCAGCGCGTCGGCGTGGTCACCGCCAGCGGGACGATCGACCTGGACACGCCGTTGTTCACGTCCGGAGCAGGGTTCGTCATCACCACCGCCGACGCAGAACTCGGCAGCGCTTCCGGGCCCGACGGCCAGGTCGACGTCATCCGAGCTGGGGTCGACTCCGTCGATCTCGCAGATGCAATCAGTCGACTCGGCGACGTGCACCCGCACCCACGTTTCGTCCAGGTCGAAGGTGGCGCCCACCTGAACGGGTCGATCCTCGACGCCGACTTGTTCGACGAGATCAACATCACGACCTCACCGCTGTGCGTCGGCGGTGACGGACCCCGCCTCACCTCGGGCGCTGACGATGTCGAACAACGATTCGAGCTCACTCAGATGGTGATCGACGACGAGTCGTTCGTCTTCAGCCGATGGCGACGACTGCGCTGAACCAGTCCGCAGCAGGTCGATCCGGCCTGCTCGACAGATCAAGCCCGACGCATCAGGGCCGACAGCACGGACAGTGGACCGCTCAGACTGTGACCGACTCAGACTGCGAGCGGCTCAGACTGTGGCGGGGTCCGACTTCTCCATGAGTTCGATCTCACGGTGGAAGTCAGCGGCGGCGTCGAAGTGCTTGTAGACGCTGGCGAAACGGAGGTAGACGACCTCGTCGACGTTGCGGAGTTCGTGCAGAACGGCCAACCCGACGTTCGCGCTCGAGACGTCCGAGCCCTGCAGCCGCAATGATTCCTCGACCGAACCGGCGATCTCGTCGAGCGCCTCAGTCGACACGTCACGACCCTTGCACGCTGCAGCGATTCCGCTGATCAGCTTCTGGCGATCGAACGGCTCGATGCGATCGTCGGACTTCACGACATTCAACGTGGCGTGATCGACACGCTCGAACGTGGTGAATCGGTGAGCGCACCCGAGGCACTGCCGACGCCGACGAATGGCTGTGCTCTCTTCGGCGACACGCGAGTCGACGACCTTGGTGTCGTCGTCACGGCAGATCGGGCAGCGCATGTGGAACACGATACTTCTCCGTCGCGCGCAGACCGTGGACGTGACCGATGTCGTGTTGCCCGGGCAACATGCGGGCAAATGCCGCGACCCCAGGTCCTGGATCAGGGAAGTTGAACGGCAGCGCCGGTTTGCACGGAGACGCCGCCGTTCGTGGTGATGAGTGCGTCGAGGTAGCGGCCGTGGTCGACACTGCCGCGGTAGGTCTCAGCGATCGACCACATGGTGTCGCCGGCCCGCACGACGTGCACCGTGGGGGCGTCGACCTCGATCACGTCGGTGGCAGGCGCCGCTGAAGCGGTGCTCGCCGAGACGCCGGCAGCCAAGCCGACGGCACCGAGCAGACCGAAGACGAGGGCCAGAACCGCAGTCGCTCCGACGAGCATCCGCCGCATGGCGTAGTTGGGCACCTTGGGTCGAACCATCGCACGGACTTCGCCATCCACGTCGAACGACATGGCCGACACCGTCATGGGAAGACCATGTCGGCGAGTACACGGCTGTGCCACACGCTGCATCCGGCCACCCGACAGGCGTGCCGAGCGGACCGGCTGGACCGAGGCTGCTGCCCGAGTGGCAGAGAACGTGCGTGGAATGGTGATCGGTGCGGTGGTGGTACTCATGTCGACTCCCCAACGGATGACAGTGAATGGATGGCAGTGAATGGATGACGGTGAACAACAGAACGTTCCCTGATGTTCAGAACGTTCCATGTTGTTCGATTTTCATCGAACACGTGAACGTCTGTTCGATTGAACAGAACATCAGTGAAGCAGGACATGTGTTCGATGTCAACCCGAAAGCAGCACTTTGTCGAACGGTCGTTCCCAGTACAAATGTTTGACTCACCCTCGCGATCACCGTACGCTGTTCGTATGACGGCTCCGAAGATCAGCAAGCGGCAACGCGACATTCTCGACTTCATCTCCGCCCAGATCCGCGAGCGCGGGTATCCGCCGTCGGTCCGCGAGATCGGCGACGCCGTCGGCCTCACCTCCCCGTCGACCGTGCACAGCCACCTCAACACGCTGCAGCGACACGGCTATCTGCGCCGCGACCCGAGCAAGCCTCGTGCCATCGAAGTCCGCTACGACTCGAACAGCGGCGCCATGATGGAGAAGCGCCCGGTCCGCCACGTTCCGCTCGTGGGCGATGTCGCAGCTGGTACCGACGTCCTCGCCCAGGAGAACGTCGAAGAGCTCCTGCCCGTCCCGGCGGACTTCGCCGGTGAGGGCGAACTGTTCATGTTGCGAGTCCGTGGTGAATCGATGATCGAGGCGGGCATCCTCGACGGTGACTACGTCGTCGCTACACAGATCGATCATCCACACAACGGTGACATCGTCGTCGCCGGCATCCCCGGCGGCGAGGCGACCGTGAAGAGCTATTCACGCTCGGGTGCAGAAGTGACCCTGACCCCGTTCAACCCGACCATGGAGCCCATGGTGTTCAGCGCCGACGAGGTCGAGTTGTACGGCAAGGTCGTCACCGTCATGCGCCGCTACTGAAGTCAGGTCTAGCGCGGCCCGTCGGAAGGCGGCGCCCACGGCGACCGCTGTCCATCACCGGAGCTGCCATCGTTCGTTGCGCCACCCCATGTCGGTGCGTTCGGCTGACCGGACTGACCGGGTGAGGGTGCGACCTGAGGCGGCCATCCGCCGCCGGGTGGAGGCGGTGGCGCTGCTGGTTCGGGCGGCAACGGGTACTGCGTCGGTGGCCCGACCGGCGCTGATGCTCCGGTAGGCGGCGCGACGGGCATGCCGGGAGGCGACGTCGGCCAGCCGGTTACCTGCCCCGACCAGACGTCTTCCGTCAGCGCCGGCTCGTCGTTGGATCCGCGACGTGACAGCAACACCAGCAAGCCGCCGATGACGAGTCCGCCGAGCCCAGCGAGCACGGCGCCGAGGCGCATGGAGGCGACACCGTCCGACGGGTTCCGACCGACCGCAGCAGCGAATGCGACCCCGGAGGATCCTGGCGTCTCGACGCGCAGTCGATGGTCGCCCGTCTCGTCCACCGTGAACGAGCGAACCGAGGTCCCCACGTAGCCTGCGGTGTCGTAGGAGATACCTGCACGACTGTCGAGCGCGACATCGTCGCCGCTCGGGTCGGTCAGCGTCAGCGTCACGGGAGGAAGGTCGTCGCCCGACACCTCGTACTCCCCTGTTGCGCCGCAGTCCCCGGACACGTCGCCGTCGAACTGCCCGGCCGACTCGACGTAGACGAAGTACTCGCCGGTCGCATCGAAATCGAGCGTGGTGTCACAACCGATCGGGGCCCGCGCCAGGTTGCGTACTGCGTCGGACTCCCGCTGGCCCGACGAGATCCAGAGCCCGAGCGCAGCAAGGACCCCGACGATCAGGACGACGATGCCCGTGGCCAGCAAACCCGTGCGCTTGCTCGACGAGCTCACGACGTGCTCCCCTGGAGACGTCGGGCGACCAGTTCGATCCGCTCGTCCGGCTGGACCACGGCGACGCGTACGAAGTCGCTGCCGCCGGGGCCGTAGAACTCGCCCGGGCTGACGAGCGCACCGCCATCGGCCGCCAACCGCTCGGTGAACCCCCAGCCGTCTGTCACCGGAATCCACAGATAGAACGCTCCACCGGGAAGCGGCACATCGATCCCAGACCAGTCGGACAGGACCTTCGCCAGCAATTCGAGACGGTGCCGGTAGCGCTCACGCTGGACGTCGACGTGATCATCGTCGTCGTAGGCGACCGCACCGGCAGCTTGCACCGGGCCGGGCACCATCAAGCCGCTGTGTTGACGGACGCTGCGCAGGAACTCGACGATCTCCCGGTCGCCGGCGTAGAACCCCACCCTCGCTCCGGCGAGGTTCGACCGTTTCGACAACGAGTGCACGGCGATCACACCGTCGAGCCCGTGTTCGAGAATCGTTCGCGGTGGCCCGTCCCAGGTGAACTCGACATAGCACTCGTCGGAGAACACGGGAATGCCGTGCGTCCGACCCCAGGTCGCTGCTGCTTCGAGGTCATCGAGCTGGCCAGTCGGGTTGCCCGGGCTGTTCACCCACAGCAAGAGCGCACGATCGACGTCTGCCTGATCGATTGCCGAGAGGTCGAGGGTGCCGTCAGCAGCAAACGGTACGCCGATCGAACGGCACCCGCCGAGCGTGGCTCCCATCGCATACGACGGGTACGAGATCGCCGGATAGAGCACGGTGTCCCGGGCAGGTGTCATCAGTTTGAGGAATCCGGGCAGTGACGCCACGAATTCCTTGGTTCCGACGGCGGCGGCCACCTGGTCGATCGGGACCTCGACGTCGAGGCGGCGCTGCATCCAGTTGCTGCAGGCAGTACGGAATTGCTGCGTGCCCATGCTGGCCGGGTAGGACCGCTCGGTCCCGCTGTTGCCGAGTGCTTCGATCACCGCTGCCGGCGGCGCATCGAACGGGGTACCGATCGAGAGGTCCACCACTCCCCCGTCGAACGCCTCACACACCGGCTTCAACCGGTTCAGGCGGTCATAGGGGTACGGCGGTGGCTCGAACGGCCCGGTCAGCGCCTCGGTCACGGTCGGTGTCACGGTCGGCGTCACGGTCACGATGCGTCCCCTTGCTCGTCGTGCGTCTGTTCGCCGAGCGGGTGTTCGATTGGTTCGGCCAGCCCGTCATCAGCACTCGCAGGTGCGTCACTTGGGCCGTGTCTGCCCGAGACGAATTCGTCGAGGCGGCCTGCTGACTCATCCGACAGCCGTGCTCGGATCAGCCAGGCCTGCCCGTCCTCGCCGGCGCCGTCGCCGACCGAGACCACTTCGCCCTCTCGGTGGACCGAGGCCAGGATGTCACCGCGGCTGTAGGGGACGACGAGTTCGTAGACCACCGCCAAGGCGCGGAGCCGGTCGCTCAGCGTGCGCATGAAGAGGTCGATGCCGTCGCCGCTCGCGGCGCTGATCGCCACGGACCCGGGGTGCCTCTCGACCAGCTCGGCAGCCCCCGAGGGGTCGATGTCGGCCTTGTTGAAGACGAGCAGTTCGGGCACGGCACCGGCGTCGATGTCGTCCAGGACTTCGCGAACCGAGTCGATCTGGCCCTGGGGATCCGGTGAGCTCACGTCGACGACGTGGACGAGGTAGTCGGCCATCGCCGCCACTTCGAGCGTTCCCTTGAAGGACTCGATGAGCCCGTGCGGCAGACGGCTGATGAATCCGACGGTGTCGCTGAGCAGGACCGGTTCGCCGCCGGGCAGAGACAATCGGCGCGTGGTCGGGTCGAGCGTCGCGAAGAGGCGGTCCTCGACGAGGACACCTGAGTCGGTCAGCGTGTTGAGCAGCGACGACTTGCCTGCGTTCGTGTAGCCGACGATCGCCACGTTGGCGAGGCCGCTCTTGTTGCGTCCCTTGCGCTGCAGCAGGCGCGTCTCGGCGAGACCGTCGAGGTCCTTTTCGATCTTGGTGATCCGGCGCTTGATTCGACGACGCTCGACCTCGGTCTTGGTCTCACCACTACCGAAACGGCCACCGACGCCACCGCGCTGCTGGGCCTGCTTGTCGGAGAGCCCACGACGAAGACGCGGGAGCCGGTACCGCAGCAGAGCGAGTTCGACCTGGGCCTTGCCTTCGAGCGTGTGCGCGTTCTGGCCGAAGATGTCGAGAATCACCGCGGTGCGATCGATCGCTGTCCGGCCGAGCATCTTTTCGAGGTTGTACTGCTGTGCCGGGGCGAGGTTGTTGTCGAAGACGACGGTGTCGGCATCGACGGCCAGACACAGTTGCTTCAGTTCCTCGGCCTTGCCCTTGCCGATGAACCAGGTGTGGTCGGGCCGGTCGCGGCGCTGCACCATGCGTGCGACCTCGTCGGCACCTGCGGTGTCGATCAGGAGTGCGAGTTCGTCGAGGCTGGCTTCGGTCGACTCCTCGTCTTCCCCGGGCAGGATCACGCCGACGAGGACGATCTTCTCCCGGATCGTCCGGTCGATCAGTGTGTCGGCGAGTGCCTCGTTGTAGGGAGTGGTCATCCAGATCCGATCATTCGAGCCCGATCACGGGAGCGGGACGTCGACGGTTGCGACGTGGGTGGCGGGCCCCGTGAGAATCGCCACGGTCGGGTTGTCCGGGTCGAAGCCCACCGTCGCCGATCCACCGTCCATGTGGACGATGATCTCACCGTCGACCGGCGTGGCCAGGCCCCATTGGGCTGCGGCATAGGCCGATGCACATGCACCGGTCCCGCAGGCGAACGTGATGCCTGCGCCGCGTTCGTGGACTCGCATCGTGACGGCGTTGGTCTCCGGACCCGGCTCGACGATCTCGAGGTTGATGTGTGGCACCTTGCCGCCGAGGTCAGCGAGATCGACCTCGGTGACATCGTCGACGCCGACAACGCTGTGCGGGTTGCCCATCGTCAGGTGCGCCACCGGACGATCCGGGTGACAGCCGAGTGTCTCCCAGCCCATCGGCTCGTCGATCACGCCGACCGTGCCCATCTCGACGCGAGCCGAGATGGTGTTCACCTCGTCGGTACTCGACAGCGTCACCACGCGGTCGCCTGCGTCGGTGAGGATCAACTGCGGCCCGAGATCGCCCCGCCGTGCAGCAACTGCCTGAGCGAAGCACCGGATGCCGTTCCCGCTCATCTCGGCACGCGAACCGTCGGCGTTGTACAGCGTCATCTTCGCGGCGTAGCCCTCGGCGTCTTCGGCCAGCAGCAGCCCGTCGGCGCCGACACCGGTTCGCCGATCGCACAGGTGCTTGGCGAGCAGCGCGTGATTGACGTCAGGCGGGTCGAACAGCACGAGAAAGTCGTTGCCCAGACCGTGGTGCTTGGTCAGTGTGAGTGTGAGGGGGCTGGGGGTGATGGGAGTCGTCATCGCTGCTCGGTGTCGATCTGTTCGATCAGTGTCTCGATCACGACCGGAGCGACTTCGGCCACCGGATCGTGCTCGACGTCGATCCAGCGTACGCGTGGATCACGACGGAACCATCGCTCCTGGCGGACGGCGAACTGTCGAGTACGGGTGACGATCATCTCCACCGCCGCATCTTCGCTGATCTCACCGTTCAGGTACAGCAGGGTTTCCTTGTATCCGAGTGCCTGGCCGGCGGTCTTGGACAGTCCTGCGGCCCGAAGTCCTTCGACTTCAGCGACGAGACCGGCCTCGAACATGGCGAGCACACGCTGTTCGATCCTGTCGGCCAGCACCGCCCGCGGCCAACGCAACCCGACCTGCGGTGTGCCCGAGGCTGGATAGTGGTCGACGCCCGGCCCGAACGACGAGAACGGCTGGCCACTGCCGATGGTGACCTCGAGCGCTCGCACGATGCGGCGCCGATTCTCGGGTTCCATCTTGGCCACCGCTGCCGGATCCAGTTCGCGGAGCCGCTCGTACATCGCGGCGGTGGTCTCGGTCTCCAGTTCGGCGCGCACGTCAGGCCACTCCCCCGGCAGATCGAAGTCGTCGATCGCGACGCGGTGATAGAGCCCGGTACCGCCCACCAGCAGGGCGGACCCACCACGAGTCGCGATGTCGTCGAGTGCGCTGCGGTGGGCACGCTTGAACTGGGCGACCGTGAACGATTCGGTCGGTTCGACCAGGTCGATGCAGTGGTGTCGGACAGCCGCCTGCTCGGCAGGCGTCGGCTTGGCGGTTCCGATGTTCATGCCCTTGTACACCTGCATCGAGTCGACCGAGAGCAGCTCGACTCCGGCGACTCGGTCGGCGACTGCCATGGCGACGGACGACTTGCCCGACGCCGTCGATCCGATGAGCGCCACGGTCGGCGGGGCTGCTGTGTTGCCGATCGACGTGTTGCCGAGCGACGTGTTGCCGAGCGCTGAGTTGCCGAGCGACGTGTTGCTCAGAACTGCTCGCCTTCGGCAATGCGCTGATGGTGGTGGATCACTTCGGCAACGATGAAGCGCAGGAACTTCTCGGTGAACGCCGGGTCGAGGCCGGCCGCCTCGGCCATCGATCGAAGTCGTGCGATCTGGATCTCTTCTCGTGCGGGATCCGCCGGCGGGAGCGCGGCAGTCGCCTTGTAGCGGCCGACTGCCTTGGTGACCTTGAATCGTTCGGCGAGCAGGTGGACGAGCGCCGCGTCGATGTTGTCGATACTCGAACGGAATTCGTCGAGTTGCGGATCCTGCAGCGGCTCACTCATCAGCGCCCCAACCTACCCGTCCGTCCCATCGCAGTTCACGACAGTCACATCGGGGTCAGGCACCTTCGTGACTGGCGCGACGAGCCGGGCTCAGAGTGCAGCGACGGGGATGCGCAGCTTGTGGCTGGGCTCGGCCACGAAGTCGACGAACTCACCGGTCAGGAAGTGCGGCGCGCCGCGGGTGACGCGAACGGTGGCATAGCTGCCGGTGCGCAACGGGCGCGGCGGCGTGAAGTGCACCAGCTTGTTCTGACGAGTCCGGCCACTGAGCACGCTCGGATCCCGCTTGCTCGGCCCTTCGACCAGCACCTCTTCGACACGGCCGACTCGGGCCTCGTGCTTGAGCAGCGCCGACCGCTCGACGACGACGCGCAGTCGCTGGAAGCGCTCACTCGCGACGGCCGGGTCGACGAAATCGGCCTCCATGTCGGCGGCCTCCGTCCCGGGGCGGGGCGAGAAGATGAAGGTGTATGCGTAGTCGTACTCCGCGGCGGCAGCGACTTCCAGCGTGCGTTCGAAGTCATCGTCGGTCTCACCCGGAAACCCGACGATGATGTCGGTCGAGACGGCCAGGTCGTCGATCGCGGCACGGGCCTGGCCGAGCCGTTCCAGGTAGCGATCGCCGGTGTACCCGCGGTGCATGAGTGCGAGTACTCGATCGCTGCCGGACTGCAGCGGGTAGTGGAGGTGCTCGCACACGGCGGGCGTCTCGGCCATCGCGGCGAACGTGTCGGGCCGCATGTCCTTGGGGTGCGGGCTCGTGAATCGAACTCGGCGAATTCCTTCGACCGCACCGACGTCGCGCAGCAGGTTGCTGAACAGCGGGCGCAACTTGGCGTCGGCGTCGCCGGCCTGACGTGCCGCGAGCTGCAGGTCACGGCCATAGCTGTTGACGTTCTGCCCGAGCAGGGTGACCTCGGTGACGCCGTCCGCGGCGAGTTGGGTGGCTTCGCCGACGATGTCGGCATACGGGCGAGAGATCTCGGCGCCACGGACGGCCGGGACGATGCAGAACGCACAGTTGTTGTCGCACCCGATCTGGATCGTCAGCCAGGCGTTGTACGACGTCTCGCGCCGTGCCGGCAACGCCGATGGGAACATCGCGTGGTCGTCGATGACGGCTTCAGCGAGGATCTCGGTGATCGGCACATCGGACGTCTTCGACGCCTCGAGGAGTTCAGCAGCACGGTGCACGTTGTGCGTTCCCATGACGACGTCGACGTGTGCCGCCTTCTCCGCGACGAGGTCCTGATCCTTCTGCGCGAGGCAGCCGGCCACGACGATCTGTCGACCGTCCTTCTTGGCCTTCCAGGTCTTCAGGTGCCCGAGATTTCCGTAGAGCTTGTTGTCGGCGTTCTCACGGATGCAGCACGTGTTGAGCACGACGACGTCGGCATCGGACTCCGACTCGGCGCGAACCAGGCCGTCTGCTTCGAGCAACCCGGAGATTCGTTCGGAGTCGTGGTCGTTCATCTGGCACCCCATGGTGCGCACGATGTAGCTGCGCTGTTGGTCACCAGTCGGTTCGGCCATGTCCGCCAGGCTACCGACCGGGCAACAGCGAGCACCGACGGCCCGATAGCGTTCGGCCATCATGCTCGCTGTCCTTGAGATCAACACCCAATATCAGGTTTTCGGCCTGCTTCACATCCTTTGTGCGATCGCCGCATTCGGCCCGCTGTTCCTGTATCCGCGGATGCAACGAGCCGGCGAGACACAGGCCATCGCCGCGCTCCACATGAAGCTCGTGTTCCCTGCACTCGTGCTCCTGTGGGTACTCGGCATGGGTATGGCCGGATTCGGCAAGTTCGCACTCGCCGAGATGCACTGGCTGACGGGCTCGATCGGAATCTGGGTCATCATGGTGGCCGTCAGTTGGCTCCTGATCAAGCCGGCAATCGGCGACGCGAGCGAAGCAGCGACCAAGAAGCTCTCGGCCGGAATCGGCGTCACCCACCTGCTGCTCGTCGTCGCGCTGTTCCTGATGGTGTTCCAACCCGGTGGTGTTGTCACCAAGTAGCGGCCCGCCCGCGGGTTCTCCGATCGCTCCCACTTCGAGCGCGAGCGCTAGAACCGCGAGATGACCGACGCAGCGATTCCCGCAGGTGACCAGGCCTGGCTCGACCAGGTGATCGAGACTCCCGTCGACGCAGCACGGCCGATCATCGACCCGCACCACCACCTCTGGCCCGACGCCGGTCCACTGCTGTACGGACCAAGCGACCTCGCCGCAGACACCGGAGCGGGCCACAACATCGTGGCCACCGTCTTCATGGAGTGCAGCTCCGCCTACCGCACCGACGGACCGGCTCACCTTCTTTGCGTCGGTGAGACGGAGTTCGTGGCAACGAGCGCCGAATGGCTCGCAGCGAATCATCCCGACGGCCCACCGATCGCTGGAATTGTGGGCCATGCCGATCTCACCGATGCGGCGCATCTCGACGAGGTCCTCGACGCTCACGCAGCGGCTGCCGGCGGACGATTCCGCGGCATCCGAGACGCACTCGCGCGAGCGACCGAGCCCGAGGTGATGATGATCGCCGGTGCGAACCCGGCCGACAAGTACGCCGACCCGGCATTCCAGGCCGGTGTCCGTCGGCTCGGCGAGCGGGGCCTGACCTACGACTCATGGCACTACCACCATCAGAACCACGAGTTCTTGACGCTCGCCCGAGCCGTCCCCGAGACGGTGATGGTGCTCGATCACTTCGGCACACCGTGCGGCGTCGGTCGGTACGAGCACCAGCGCGACGAGATCTTCGAGGCGTGGCAGGACGACATCTCAGCGATTGCAGCGTGTGAGAACGTCGTGGCCAAGATCGGCGGCCTGGCGATGCCCGACAACGGATTCGGGTTCCACACTGCTGAACGGCCACCGACGTCCGACGAACTCGTCGCTTCTCAACGCCGGTACTACCTGCACGCCATCGAGGCGTTCGGGCCGGGCCGGTGCATGTTCGAGAGCAACTTCCCCGTCGACCGATTCTCACTGCCGTACACCGTGTTCTGGAACGCAGCGCAGAAGATGGTCGCCGACTTCAGCGAGGACGAACAGCACGCACTGTTTGCCGGTACCGCTGCCCGGGTCTATTCGATCGAGGTCTGATCCCAACGCCACCGGAGGGCGGGCTCTTGTGAGATCATGTTCCATGTCCTGGCGCGACCGGCTCAGCACGCTCTTCCTCTCGGGGCCGATCAGCGAAGACCCTGATGAACCCATCGAGGTCGGCGTCGTCCCCATCGGCAAAGGACCGCTCGCGGTCACACACCTGCGCGAGGTCGGTTTCGACGCTGGCGGCCATGACGCCTTCAACATCGTGACCAACGTGGCCAGCGGCTACCGGATCCTGGTCCCCCGCCACCAGTCCGAGGCAGCGGTCACCGAGTTGGGTGACTGGCTGGCGAGATAGGAGCTCAGGGAGACTCCGTTCAGTCGACGGGTGGCGCGAGGACGAGATTGCCCGCCTCAGGCGCTGGGGGATGGGCATGGCGTGATCCTGTCAAAGTCGAGCAACGGCGACCGGAACGCAGACGAAGTCCCACCAGCGAATGTGACTTCATCTCCGCATCGATTCGACTGGTTGGTCTGTGAAAAAACGTCCGGGCGGCCGGCGATGTGCAGTCAGGCCCGACTACAGAGATCACCGGCCGCCCGGCCGTTGGAACTGAGCGTCGTGGACGTCTCAGTCGGTCAGAGATTCAGTCGAATGGAAACTCAGTCCAGGGAGATGGGAGCGTCATCTGCTTCGGTGAAGGCTTCGGCCCCATCGGCGACGTCTTCGACGACCGGAGCGTTCGGGTCTTCCTTCAGACCGCTCGAGATCAGCACCTTGTCGCTGATCTCCATCATGATCTCCGGGTTGGTCCGCAGATAGTCCTTGGCCTTCTCACGACCCTGACCGAGCTGTTCACCTTCGTAGGTGAACCAGGCGCCCGACTTCTTGACAATGCCCAGGTCGACCGAGAGATCGATCAACGAGCCTTCACGGCTGATCCCCTTGCCGTACATGATGTCGAACTCGGCCTGACGGAACGGCGGCGACACCTTGTTCTTGACGACCTTGACACGAGTGCGGTTGCCCACGACCTCGGTGCCGTCCTTCAGCGCTTCGATACGACGGATGTCGAGGCGAACCGATGAATAGAACTTGAGCGCACGGCCACCCGGGGTGGTCTCGGGCGAGCCGAACATGACGCCGATCTTCTCGCGCAGCTGGTTGATGAAGATCGCAATTGTCTTGGTCTTGCTGAGGTTGCCGGTCAGCTTGCGCAGTGCCTGGCTCATCAGGCGTGCCTGCAGACCGACATGCGTGTCGCCCATCTCGCCTTCGATCTCTGCACGCGGGGTGAGGGCGGCGACGGAGTCGATCACGATGACGTCGATCGCACCGGAGCGAGTCAGCATGTCGACGATCTCGAGCGCCTGCTCACCCGTGTCGGGCTGGGAGATGAGGAGCTGATCGACGTCGACACCGATCGCACGGGCATAGACCGGATCCATGGCGTGCTCGGCATCGATGTAGGCGCAGACGCCCCCGTTGCGCTGTGCTTCGGCAACGACGTGCATGGCAAGCGTCGACTTGCCGGACGACTCCGGGCCGTAGATCTCCGTGATGCGGCCACGGGGCAGACCTCCGACACCGAGCGCGAGGTCCAGCGCCAACGCACCGGTCGGCACGACCTCGATGTCCATGTTCGTGCGCTCACCCATCTTCATGACGGCGCCCGTGCCGAACTGCTTGTCGATCTGGGCGAGGGCCATCTCGAGGGCCTTGTCTTGATCTTTCTTACTGCTGTTTCCTGCCATGATCTTGCGTCCTGTCTGTGTTGCTCTGTGTCGAGGTTGTCGATGTGACTGGGGCCGAAACCCGATGCACTGTGATGTGTTGTTGGTGTTGGTGACCACCGTAGAGATCGGGTGTCACAGAGTTGATCGAGGTGGTGTCCGACGTGCGGCCCGTTCGAATGACAGAAGTGTAACCAACGAACGGCTGTTCGAGCAAGTACCGATCGTTCGAACACCAGACAAACACCCTCGGGTCAGCTGTCTGGCGCTCCGTCCGGCGAATCATCCGGCGAATCATCCGACGCACTCTCCGGCGGGTCATCCGGTGGGTCGTCGAACAGCCCATGGACGATGTGCGCTGCGTCGAAGTCACCCGGGTCCACTTCGCGAAACGTCAGGTCGAGCGCTTGCCAGACCGTGTAGGAGACCGGATACGCCACGATTGGCAGCACGAGCGCAGCGGGCAGCAGCAACGCCAGCAGGGGGACGACAGGAATCACCGGCCAGGTGACGGCGAGGGCGATGGCCAGGGCCGCGATGACGGGTCCGAGCGTGAGCATCGCTCCCATGGCAAGCGCCCCGAGCTCGAAGCCGACGTCACCTCGACGCCAACGCAGACCGCAGGTCGCACAGTGGGCGCGCTTGCCGAACCAGCTCGTGAAGAACGCCCCTCGACCACCGCACCACGGACACCGACGAAGCAGGGCTCGGGCCAACATCCTCAGGAGGCTCGGGCGGGTCACGCCCACAGACTACGAACGACTCGATGTCCGACCATGACGGAGCATGACGGAGCATGACGGAGCATGACGGAGCATGAGAGAGCAAGGAATGAGCGAGCGATGGGCCGGTCTCGGGCGTCGGCTTCACCCCAAGTTCAGCTGGCAGGCGCGAAACTGGTCGGGAATTTGTCAGACTCTCCGAATGCGTCGATCACTTGCAGGGCTGCTCCTGCTCATTTCATGCGTGCTCTTCGCCGTGGCGATCAGTACCTGGTGGATGCAGCAGGTGGCGTTCTCCCCGTCCCCGAACGCTGACATGACGTATGCGATCCTCGGCGACGATGACATCCGCGGCGAAGTCGCCACCCTGATCGCATCCGCCGACGCCGGAGTGATCGGCACCTCCACTGCCCAGTTGCGCGAGTTCGTCGAACAGATCTCACGGCTCGACGACGGCGCTGCCCTGATGGGCGAATTCGTGTCATCGGCGCACTCCCGCATCATCGGCGACAACAGTGAGCCGGTCGTCATCACCGCACTCGAGCAATACACGATCGTGCGCGACGAACGCGCTGCACTCCAGGCAGACATCACCGTGCCGGTCCCCGAGATCGGCAGCTTGTCGGTGGTGAACGCCGTGACCTGGTGGTTGATGGTCGTCACGGCAGCAGGCGGACTCCTCCTGTTGATCGTCGGGCTCGTCACGCGTCCCGAACGAGGTGAGTTCACCTACGCGCTCGCGATCGGTCTCGCTGCGTTGTCGGTGACGATCATCGTCTTCGGCTATCTCCTCCCGGTCGGGCCGCTCACGTTGCTGTCGGACAACACCTGGATGGGCGTCGTGCCACGCCTCGCGAACAGATCGCGCAACACGACACTGCTGCTCGGCCTGATCTCCGCTGCCCTGGCCGCCGGCGTCTTCCTCGGGACGTCGAGCTTGCGCCAACGTCGCCAGAAGTCAACACCCCTCAGCGTCGGCAGATACCGCGACGAACACTCCTGGTCCCACTGAGCCGGTCCGGTTGGCCCGATCTCGGCGTCACCCCTCACCGCTCGTTGCCAGGGGGCAACTCGGGTTCATGCTTCCTTGACCTCGAACCAACCGATCCCGGCTCAGCCCAAGCAAAAAGGGAAAGGGGGAGAAGTCAGCACCGCGAGCCGGAGCACGACGCAAGCAGTCCGGTCGACCTCGCAGCAGCCGATCCTTCGATCCTGAGCTTGCTCAGCCGAGACCACGGTTCGGGGCTGGCAAGGCGCTCGACGAGGAAGTTGCCTCCCGGCAACGACGAGTACGAGCAACGCCGCCAGCGTCGAAGCTGGATCGGCTGAGTGCTTCCCCTGGGATTCGAACCCAGAACCAATTGATTAAGAGTCAACTGCTCTGCCATTGAGCTAGAGAAGCAAGCGGCCGGAGAGGGTACCAAGCAAAGACTCACTCGACACCCGTCCGGGCCATGCGTATGGGGTGGCCAAGGGGACTTGAACCCCCAACCGCCAGGATCACAACCTGGTGCTCTACCTATTGAGCTATGACCACCATGTGTGCGTCAGTCTGCCAGGCGCGACAGCAATCGACACCCTCGATTGTCGGCCGATTGTCAGCTGCCGGTCAGGGAACGTCGATCTTGTCCTGTTCCGAGCCCGGATCGGGCTCGGGTCGCCACCCGGTCAGTCCACTGCACCGACACTGGCGATGATCGTGTCCGGTTCGCCGCGTGGCACGAGCTTGCGTGGCAGCGACAGCGAGAAATCAACGGCTTCGTCCGCATCGACCGGTCCGACCACGTCGAACACCGAGGCGATCACGTCGCCACCGTCATCACGCCAGATCGCCGTCAGGCGCACCGGTGCGCCGGTACCGGCGGTCAGCTCGACGGTACCCACGAGCCGATCGTCGCGATCGATCTGGCCGGAGGCGACTCGACGCACATCGGACAGCGCGACGACCGCTCCGATCTCGTCGGGAAGCGCCGAACCGAGCGTCGAAGTCACCTCCAGCCGGGTCGGTGTGCCCTCGTCGGCCTCGAAGACCCCGCCCACGGCTGCTGCTCGGCCAGGCGCGAGTCGGGGCACCGTGAGTTGCTCGGCGACGACATCCAAGCCGTCATCGTCGAAGGCGACCATCGACACCTCCAGATCGCCACGAACGACATCGGCGTTCGACGACAGCACTGCGCCCCACTCGAAGCTGCCGTCACCTCGATCGAGCAACCAGACGTCGATCACCTCTGCGGTCTCAGTGCGCTCGTCAGCGGCGACCACGTCGGCACCGCCGCCAGTGTCCGAGCCGTCGATCGAGGTCGGGGTGGCTCCGAGTGCACCATCATCGGCAGCGTCGCCAGCGTCGGCCTCGGCCCGAACGGTGTCGATCGTGGGCTCGGGAACATCGCCGCCAGTGACGAAGACGACGAACACTGCCAGACCCGCGACGCCGATGACGCCCGACGCGCCCGCAATGCGACGTGCGATGCTCCTGCGACGCCGACGTTGCTCGACGCGATGCCGTTCGTGACGGCGGGCCTGTTCGGCCCATGCGTCGGCGTGGAGCGCGTAGACGACCGGTTTCCCGGTCGGTGGAGGCAACGCTGACACGGGCGACATGATGACCCATTCGGCGCTCTCACGTCCGTCATGACCCCCCTGCTCTCTCAGGACCCCATGTCCGTCAGGACCCCATGTCCGTCAGGACCCCATGTCCGTCAGGACCCCATGTCCGTCAGGACCCCATGTCCGTCAGGACCCCATGCGTTTGGCCCAGTCCTCCGGCGTGATGCCCAGCTGCACCATCCGTTCCTGGGCGAAGACGGGCGGCTCGAAGGACCCGCCGGCGGCGTAGCGGGCGACGACGTCGGAGTCTTCTGCCCAGACATGACAGGTGTTGAGGTTCATCTTCCACATGTCTGACCGTTGCATCGGTGAGCGCTTCGCTGCGACCTCGCCACCATCTCCCTTGCCATCTCCCTTGCCATCTCCCTTCCCAGCTCCCTCGCCGTTTCTCTTGGCGGAGTGCTGGGCATCGGATGCCCGCATCGACCACACGCACTGGATGGCCACCGGAGCCATTGCCTGCAGCAGGGCCGTGGTGTGGGTACAGGCACGCGGGCCACCGAACAGTTCGCGGACCTTGTGCGTGAAGCCGCGGGCGATCGAGAGGCCGACGAGCTTGTCGTAGTGCGGCTCGATCCGGGTGCACTCGATGTTCGGGTGCACCTCCATGTGGACCTTCGCCGCAACGATCTCCATCGACGGGTACGACACCTCGATGTCGACCTGCATGTGGTGGATGGTGAGCGGGTCGGGGTCGATGTCGAGGTAGAGGCCAGGCGGCTTCTGGTCGCGCACGGCGCCGCGGATCAGCACGCGGTCAGACGCGAGCCGAAAGGCGCGCACCCGATACTCGCGGTCGTGGAGCACCTCGAGTGGCGAACCGTCATCGCTGACAGGGTCGGCATCGAGGATGTCGTCGTGGGCAAACAGGTCGAGAGCGCTCATCGGGCCCGACGGTAATCTGCAGCGTCGCAGATCTCGATGTCGGCGAGTCGGGTCGGCGACTCGCCTCGGCTGTCTCGGCGAGATCGATGAAGATCTCGTAACGTCGGCCCGTGTCCACCCGAGCAGTCCACGCGTCTCCCCCGACGTCTGCGTCACCGGACCTGCGCATCGTCGCGCTCGTCGGCATCGCAGCCGGCGTGTTGGGAGGCCTGTTCGGTGTCGGCGGCGGCCTGATCATCGTGCCCGGCCTCGTGTTGATCGTCAAGCTCGATCGACGACTGGCGAACGGCACCTCGCTCGCCGCGACACTGCCGATCGCACTCGCCAGCTTGAGCACCTACGTCTACAACGACAACGTCGACTGGGCCATCGCCGGGCTCCTCACCGTGGGCACCGTGGCCGGCGCCGTCATTGGCACCAAGCTGCTGGCCGTTCTGCCCAAGCGCACGATCACCGTCGTCTTCATCGTCACGGTGCTCGCCACGGCGATCCGATTGTTCACCACATCAGCGACGACGGGACGCGGCGACCTCACCGTGGCGATGGGTGTGCTCCTGATCATCATCGGGCTCGCCACCGGAACGCTGTCGGGGCTGCTCGGCATCGGCGGAGGCGTGGTGATGGTCCCCGCCATGATCGTCGTGTTCGGCATGCTTCCCGTCTTCGCGAAGGGAACGTCCGTCGCTGTCATCGTCCCGACCTCGATCGTCGGCACGATCCGCAACCGCAAGACCGCATATGTCGATTTCAAGGTCGCCGGAGTCGCCGGCAGCTGTGGCGCTGCGATGGCGGTGGTCGGCGGCACGATTGCGGACAGCATCAGCCCACCGGTGGCCAACACCATGTTCGCCTTCCTCCTGCTGTTCGTTGCGGGGACCCAGTTCGTCACCCTCCGGTCGGACCGGCTCGCCGACGTCGGGAAGGCCGCAGCCGCGGTCGACTGACCGCCGGGACGGTCCAACCCGTCCGGCAGGTTGACCTCACCCCACCACGAACGCAAAGATGTCGGCGTGCTCGCCGTCGTCGTCGTCGCCCATCCGTGCGATGACAGCCTCACCCACGCTGCGGCCGCACGTGCCGTGGCCGGCTTGCATGCCGCCGGCTACGACGTCACCGTGCTCGACCTGTACGCACTCGGGTTCCGGGCAGCGATGACCGAGGCCGAACGCGAGGCGTATCACGGTGCCACTCCCCTGCTGGACCCGCTCGTCGCCGAGCATGCCGACCTCGTTCGATCGGCCAGCACCCTCGTGTTCGTCTATCCGACCTGGTGGAGTGGCCTTCCCGCCATCCTCAAGGGCTGGCTGGAACGCACGATGGTTCCCGGCGTGGGGTTCATCCTCGACGAGCACAACAAGGTCCGGCCCGGTCTCACCAACATCGGCCACCTCGTCGGGATCTCGACCTATGGGTCCCCACGGACTGTGGTCCGGGCTGTCAACGACAACGGACGCCGAACGATCAACCGAGCACTGCGACTGAGTTGCGGGCGCCGTACCAAGACCCGCTGGCTCGGCCTCTACGCCGTCGACACGTCGACCGACCACGAGCGACGAGAGTTCCTCGCATCGGTCGAGCGATCACTGGCCGGCTGCTGATGCCCCGCCTCGCCGTCCCATTCCGTCGTCCCGGCCGGACTGCTCGCACCCGGGCGTTGGTCGTGTTCTGCCACCCGTCACCGACCTCGTTCGTCGCGGCCGCCAGAGATCGCGTCATCGCCGGGCTGCACGCAACCGACGCCGAGGTCCGTGTGTTCGATCTGTACGCCGACGGCTTCGTTCCCGAGTTCAGTGCGAGCGAGCGAGCTGCTCATCTGGAACCAGGGACCGACCCATCCATCGCCGAGCATGCCGAGGCGCTCCAGTGGTGCGACACGCTCGTCTTGATCTATCCGACCTGGTGGTCGGGCCAGCCAGCGATGTTGAAGGGATGGTTCGACCGGGTCTGGGTGAGCGGTGTCGCGTGGGAACTTCCCGAGGGCGCCAACCGACTCCGCCCGAAGCTGCGCAACGTCAAACGCATTGTCGCAGTCACCACGCACGGCTCGCCGAAACACATCAACGCGCTCGAAGGAGAAGGCGGCAAGCGAACCCTGACCCGCTCACTCCGAGCCATGTGTCATCCGCTGTGCCGCGTCGACTGGATTGCCCTGTACGGCGTCGATCGTTGCCCCGACACCGACCGAGTGCAGTTTCTCGATCGCGTCGAAGCCCGCCTGACAGCACTCACCCGCTGAGCCGATCCTGGCAGATCTGTCGGCCTCCGCCGGTTGCGTTCGATGCGTTCGATGCGTTCAGCCGATGGTGCCGACGTAGATGCCGTCCGGGTTGCCGTTCGAGATGACACCGGGTGCCTCCTCGATCGTGATGGCCAACGCAACGACAGCAGACTCAGTGGTGAAGGTCTCCAGTTCCGGATTCGGACCGAAGATGCCGAGCGAGATCACGTCGGGTTCTGCACCACCCGTGTCGACGACACCCCACAGCTGGTACGTGAGGTCAGAGCTGAGCGCCGGCAACTCTCCGGCCTTGACGAAGCCGTGGCCATCTTGGTCGATCACTGCGAGCGCTTCGAACGTCGACCCCTCGGCGACGAGTGTCGCCCGGGCAGAGTCACGGTCCTGGTCGGCGTCGTCGAAGGCAGCGACGAGCGGGTCGATCGGGGCCGACGCACGGTCGGCGACACCGATTGCAACGAACGCCACGATGATTGCTGCCGCCGCCGACATGAGCCATGGTGCCACGGACGCGAACCGGCGCTTGCTCGGCGCTTCGCCCATCGACAGGACCTTGGCGAGTTCGGGGCCGGGTGCCGGCGCCGGGGAGTCGAGATCCTGCTCGATACGGCTCCACAGGCCCTCTGGCGCGTCCATGCCGGTGAATGCCAGCATCGTGGCCACTTCCCGGTGCTCGCGGACTTCGGCAGCCGCCCTCGGGTTGACGGCGAGGTAGTCCTCGACGCGGCGCGCCTCCTCGGACGACACGGCGTCCAACGCGTAGGCGCCGAGGAGTTCGTCGAGTTCGCCGGATTGTTCCTGGTTGATTCGGTCCTGCATGTTTCCGCCCATCTCAGTCAGCCCCCACCGTCACGCCGGCTTCCACCAGTTCCGCTCGGAGGCGTTTCAACCCCACTCGTATTCTGCTCTTCACTGTTCCTTCGGCTTCGCCGAGTTCGTCGGCAGCCTCCTTGTAGGTGCGTCCACCGAAGTACGCCAGCTCGATCGCTGCCCGTTCTCCGTCGGTGAGCACGCTCATGGCGTCACGAACGTGGCCGGCGAGGGCCATGTCCCACACTTCGCGGGCGATGTCGTAGCCACCCTCGGCGTGCTCACGCGTTTCGCGTTCTTCACGTCTGCGACGGGCGACGTCGGATCTGATCACGTCGACGGCACGACCGTGCGTCTGTGCGAGGAGGAAGCTCCGCAGCGTTCCGCGGTCCGGGTCGAAACGATCGGGCTCGTTCCACAGACGGACGAACACCTCCTGAACGATCTCCTCGGCACGAGCGTGATCGCTGAGCAGACGCTTGGCGAGCCCGTAGACGGCGCCCGCGTTGCGGCGGTAGGCCTCGGCGAGTGCGGCCTGCTGATAGCGGCCGATCGACACCACGAGCGCAGCGTCTGATGCTTCGGTGTATTCCGGCTTCACATCTTTGTTACGGAGCCGAGCGTCGCCCGGATGATGTTCCGACGAAGAATTCGCGCCGCTCGAGATCGGTGGGCCGTTCCGAATCACTGTTTCGTGAACCTCGTGACTGTCTCGACGTGCGAGGTCTGCGGAAACAGGTCGAGCACTTCGACGCGTTCGGGTCGGTACCCGGCGGCGGCGAGCAGGCTGGTGTCGCGGGCGAGTGAGACCGGGTCGCAGTTCACGAGGATGATCGGCGCAGGCGCTGCGCTGACCAGTGCGTTGACACCCGGCTTGCCCAGTCCGGGCCGTGCGGGATCAGCGACGATGACATCGATCGAGCGGCCGTCCGAGGCCTGCCAGTTTCCGACCTCCTTGCGGACGACGTTGGCGTCACGACCCGCCAGATTGTGTTCCGCATCGAAGCACGATGACTTGGCTGATTCGATCAGGGTGACCTTGTCGACGTCGGCCATCACGGTCGCGGCGAACAGTCCGACGCCGCCATAGGCATCGACAGCGTGACCCGCAGTGGCGAGTTCGGGTGCGGCACGTCGGACGGCGTCGACGAGCAACTCGGCGGCTTCGAGGCCCGACTGGAAGAAGGACCCGGCCGACACGCGCAGTTCGTGCCCGTCGACGACCTCGGTCAGAAACGCCCGGTCGCCGATGTGGACGTGCTCGGGAATCCCGCTGACGAGGCCGGTTCCCGACTTCCCCTTCGGCTTGGCCCAGCGGGCGGTGATCGCCCCGGTCGAGATCGAGGTGCGCAACGTCACTTCGACGCCCGGTGCGATCGACAGTGCCGGCAACAGATCCGAGAGCGCCAGATCGGCGACATCGCAGCTGTTGATGGGAAGCACGGTGTTCGTGCCCTCCTCGCGAAAGCCCAGCCCACCGTCGGGACCGCCGACGACGCGGATCGTGGTGCGGTAGCGGAACGGGTTCACTGCATGGCCCATGTCGACGAGCCCGTCGACGACATCGGGATCGAGCCGACCGATACGCCGCAACGATTCCCGAACGATCTCGGTCTTGGCTTCGAGCTGTGCGAGTGGGTCCATGTGCATCCATCCGCAACCGCCGCAACCGGCGCGACGGTGGTAGCACTGCGGCTCGATGCGATCGGGAGATGGCTCGATCACCTCGGTGACCGTGCCCCGAGCGAAATCCTTCTTCGCCGATTCGATCTCCACGGCCACTTCCTCACCCGGCAGTGCCCCGCGCACGAAGACCACCCGACCGTCGAGGTCACGGGCCATGGCTTCGCCACCGGCGACGAGACGATCGGGGCGAACGGTGATGTTCATGAACTTCAGGCTAGGAGATCACATCGGCATTGTCAGCCGTGGGAGACTCGCATCATGGCAGAGAACACAGGCGACCGGAAGGTCGAGACCGCTGACACGGATTGGTACTGGGACCTGGACAGGTCGATTGCGGTGCGAGCCGACAATCGCGGGCCGGCGGACAACACGCTCGGCCCCTATGCCAGCAAGGCCGAGGCAGAGAACTGGAAGGCCACGTCGGCGAGCCGCAACGACACCTGGGAATCGGCCGACGACGAGTGGAACGACGTCAACTCGAGCTACGACTGACCCGCTAGCTTCTTCGCCGTGGCCCGCCCGATCCAGATCGTTCCCTCCGTCCTGCCCGCCGACTTCTCCAAGCTCGGCGAAGAGGTCGCTGCACTCGAAGCTGCCGGCGTCGACCTCATCCAGTGGGATGTGATGGACGGCCAGTTCGTCCCCAATCTGACCTTCGGTCCCGACGTGATCAGGTCGGCCCGCAAACACTGCACCGTCCCGTTCGAGGCGCACATGATGGTGTACACGCCCGACGTCATGGCGAAGGAGTACATCGATGCGGGATGCGCCCGACTCATCGTCCACGCCGAGGCATGTACCCATCTGCATCGAACCCTGTCGAACATCAACGAACTCGGCGGCAACGCAGCGGTCGCGCTCAACCCGGCGACACCGGCGTCCGCGGTCCAGCACGTGCTCGACCTCGTCGACCTCGTCCTCGTGATGACCGTCAATCCGGGCTTCGGCGGTCAGAAGTACATCTCGACCATGGAGCCCAAGATCGCCGAGGTCCGAGCGATGATCGACGCATCTGGGCGAAGCAACGAGATCGACCTCGAAGTCGACGGCGGGATCAGCCCCGACACGATCGCCGGTGCTGCTGCTGCCGGGGCGAACGTACTCATCGCCGGCAGCGCCCTGTATCGCGACCCCGAGGGTCTCGAACACGCGGTGAGCGACCTGCGCGCTCGCGCCCACGCCGCCATCGCCTGATCCGCCCGATCGAACGTGCACCCGGCTGGCCGTCCAGCCGTCCGGCCCGTCCAGCGATCCGAAATTGGGGCGCTCATGCCTCACATGCGCACACCAACGCCCCAATTTCGGTCAACCCGGTCGACCGCACAGGAATTGAGGCGCTCATGCCTCACATCCGCACACCAACGCCCCAATTTCGAAGGAGCGAGTCAGCGGGCGGGGCGGAGCATGCCCCACATGTGGGGGCCGACTGCTCCGAGCGTCGCATCGGGGTCGACGTCCCATTCACTGCGCACCTCGAAGCCGTGGCGCCGGTAGTACGCAACGAGTTCGGGGCGCTCGGTCTCGAGATAGCACGGGAGACCCGCCGGGTCGGCCTGGTCGAAGACGACCTGCATCAAGTCAGCGCCCAGCCCTTGGCGTTGCCAGTCGGGGTGAGTGGCGAGCAACTGGAGGTACCAGAAGGGACCATCCGGCTTGTTCGCTGCCATGACCGGCCCGATCAGGTCGAACCTGGCCTGGAGTTCTGGTGGAGGTGGTGGACCCGAGTCGTCACGGTCGGGTCCGGGTGCGCCCGGCTCGACAGGCGGGAACCAGATCGCCAGCGCCGCAGCGTCGTCGGTGCACCACGGTTGCCGGTGTTCGATCCAGTCGGTCATCGCCGGGGTGAAGATCGCTCCGCCGGGCTGGAAGTACTCGTCGTCGTCGGGGTACAGCCATCGCATCACCGGGTCGTCGTGGAATGCACGCATCGCCGTCGTGCAGAGGCTTCGGAAGTCGGCGGTCGTCGCCCGGCGGATCGTCATCTCGTCACCGTAGATGACGTGCTACAACGAGCACGTGGAGGATCGAGCGTCGTGACGACATCCATCGTCGAGCACGTGTCCGCGCGGGCAGCCCTGGCGGGAAATCCGTCCGACGGGTACCACGGCGCGGTGTTCGCCGTGCCGGTCGACGCCCATCGGGCGGTCGCACAGCTCGACCCGCTGGAGGCCGGCTACGAGTTCGTCGATGCGCTCTCCGGCGTCACTCGGTTCGAACGCTGGAGCGACCTGGAGAGAGCATTCATCGCGCTGCGCGCCCGCGACCGCCACTGTCTGCAACTCGGCGCGACGGCGAGCGCCGCGGGCCGGAGCGGAACCCTGCGACCGTTTCGACTCCGGATCGACACGACGATTCCGATCTCGGTGGGGCTCGCCGGTTCGAGCGCCATCGTCATCGCGTCGTTGCGCTCGCTCCTCCGGTGGTCGGGTGACGCGATGGATGCCGATGAGTTGGCAGTGGCGGCACTCGCGGTCGAGACGCAGCGGCTGCGAATCGCCGCTGGCCTTCAGGACCGGGTCGTCCAAGTCCACGCTCGGCCGATGCTGATGCGCTTCGACAGCGACTCGACTCGTGCGGCGCCCGGTGCATTCGTTCCCGTGACGCCAGGCCGAGCGTTCCGGCTGATCGTGGCGGCGCACCCAGGGAGGCCGGAATCGAGCGCTGTGGTGCACGGTGATCTGCGTGCGCGGTTCGAGACGGGCGACACGGTCGTCAGGGCGGCCATGCCGTTACTCGCCCAGCACGCCGAGGAGGCCGCCGAGGCCTTCCGGTCCGGCGACGTCGGACGCCTGGGCGCAGCGATGGACGCAACGTTCGACGTTCGGGCGTCGATCATCGATCTAGCGGGCAGTCACGTTGCGATGGTCGACGACGCCCGTGCCGAAGGGGCGCATGTCAACTACACCGGCTCGGGAGGAGCGATCGTCGCGCTCTGCCCGACCAGCGCAATCGAAGATGCGACTCGTCAATCGTTGAAGAGGCTGGGCTGCTCGATCGTGTCGGTCGACGGCACACCGGAGTCATCCACATTGGATGGATGACTCTCGGGAGTCGGTTCGACATCGAGAGACGCATCGTCGCCCTGTGTCGATTCGTTCGACTGGGTCGGCGCGGGCAGGCCGGCTGCGACGGCGTCACGGACTCGCTGTTTGGCCCCATCCAGGTCGATGACCGACCGTTCGATTGCTCCGCCGGCCTTGCAGAACACGAACCGGCAGTCGACCACCTCGAGACCGGTGCTCTCCTCGAGTGCGACCGCATAGGAAGCACCCTGCAGCTCGTACGCCGCGAGTTTGGCGTCGATCTCTTTCGGCGATGATGCGCTGTCGGTCTTCCAGTCGATGATGACGAGGCCGTCAGGAGTCTGGACCAGCAGGTCGACGTAACCCTCGATCATCACCTCGCCGAGTGGTGCGCCGACGTAGAGCTCCCGGAACGACGGGTGACGACGGGCGAGGTCCAGTGCGTCGGACGCCAGCGCCGAGCGCACGAGGGCGCCGACCGTGTCCGCAGCATCGGTGATGGCGTGGAGTTCGCATTGACGTGTGACGAGCGCGTCGAGATCGGCAGGGTCGTCGAAGTCGATGAATTCGAGTGTGGCGTGAACCGCGCTGCCGATTGCCGAGCCGGCGCGGCCCTTCTTGCGGACGATGGTCGGCTGGCCGTTGTCGAACGCTGCGGCCGAGTCGTCGTCGCTGTCAGGGACCGAGGCATCGACACTTCGGGCGATGGCGGTGGCGGACAGTGTCGCGGGCCGGCCGAAGGGTGCGAGCAGCGCAGCACGCTCGGCGATCCAAGCGGCACGTTCGTCGAGCGGCGACGAGGTTGACACATTGCTTGCGACCGACTCGGGTGCGTCGTTCGCTGCCGGTGAGCCATCGTTCGCAGCGACCGCCGGTGCGGCCATTGGTGCAACTGGACGGCAGAGGTCGGGGTGTTCCGTGCCGAAGGCTGCGAGACGGGTGGCGTAGGTGGCGTCGACCTTGCCGGACGCCTTGTGGTGACCGGACACGATGAGGTGGTCGCGAGCGCGCGTTGCTGCAACGTAGAGCAGACGGAGTTTCTCGTGGGCGCCCATCTCCTCTTCGATGTCGGCCCGGGCGGTGTGCTCGGCAGTGGCGACACCGGAGCGCAGCTTGATCTCGGGCGGCCCGGAATCACCCCACAGCACGCTGACACCGTTCTGTTTGCCCTTGGCAGCCGTGGTCATCCCGGACAGGATCGTGATCGGGAACTCGAGGCCCTTGGAGCCGTGGACGGTCAGGATCTGCAGGGAGTCGTCGTCGGTTTCGGGGAGCATCGGTTCGTGTACTCGCGACCCTTCCGAGGCTTGCAGTGCCGCCCAGTCCAGGAAGGCACGCAGCCCGCCACCGTTCGATTCCTCGAAGGCTCGCGCCTGATCGATCAGGAAGCGCAGACGTCGCCAGACTTCGGCCGGACGCTGCGTGCCGTAGCCGAGTAGGAAGCCGTGACGTTCTCGGATGACGCGTTCGAGCATGGTTGCCGGGCTGGTCCACCATCGCTGTTCCCACAGGCTTCGGAGATGGGCGAGTGCTGAGACGACCGGGTGGTGGTCGTTCAGCTGATCCGGCGTCGCGTTGCGCAGGCTCCAGCGGCGGTGGGCCTGGTGGTAGATGTAGAGGTCGACGTCCGAGCAGCCGTAGAGCGGTGAGCGGAGCGCAGCGACCAGGCTGAGCGTGTCGTTCGGGTCGTCGACGGCACGCAGGACGGCGAGAGCATCACGCACCTCCTGCGTGTCGTAGACGAGCGTGCCGGTCGCGAGGCGGTGCGGCAGTTCGTGGGCCGTGAGCGCCTCGCGCAGGAACGGCAACGATGTGCGGGTCGGGATCAGGATCGTGATGTCACTGAGCCGGGCGGGCCGCCACCGCCCGGTGCGGTCATCGAGTACCGGCCAGTCCTCGGGCGCAGCGACGATCTTGGTGACGATCGCTGCCACATCGGCGGCTTCGGCGGTGCGAAGCGGCCCGGCCTTGACCTTCGGATCCGGATGCTCGCCACCGAGCACGACCGGACGATGGTCGGCGCCCGTGTCGAGGGGCCGCCCAGCGTGGAGCGGCTCGTACTTGGGTTGGGCATCAGGAACTTCTTCGGGCATCGCACCGGCGAACAGGGCGTTGACCCAGTCGATGATCGGCGGCACGGTTCGGAAATTGGTGTCGAGCCGGACAGCGCCTTGCTCGACCGAACCGAACGCGTCGCGGGCTTCGAGGAACAACTTGATGTCGGCGCGCCGGAACCGATAGATCGACTGTTTCGGATCGCCGACGAAGAAGAGGCGGCCGCCGCCGACCGTGTGGTCCTGCCACCGTTCTGGCTGGACGGCGGCCGGGTTCGCTGCGATGAGCGAGGCGAGTTCGATCTGAATCGGGTCGGTGTCCTGGAACTCGTCGAGCAGCACGTGTCGATACCGCTCGTGAAGAGCCCGTCGCACCTCGGCGTTCTCGCGCAGCACCTGGCGAGCGATGACGAGGAGGTCGTGGAATTCGAGGCCGCCATTGCGTTGCCGCTCGAGTGCAGCCTGGCGCACCTCGGCGGCGGTCAGCCGAGTGAGCTGAGCAAGGACGTCCGCGCTGACCGCATCGAGCACGGCACAGAGCCCGTCGTTGACCTCGTCGATGAGGTCCTTGACGTCCTTCGGGTCGACGTTCCAGTTGCCCTTCGCTCCCCCGCTGCCGCGACCCCAGACCGTGCGGCCACCTCCCTTGCGTGCCCGTCCAGCCCGGTGCAGGCCCTGCAATCGCCGGATCTTGCGGTGCGGATCGCTGACACCGACGGCCGATTGCATGACCGGGACGACTGCGGCGAGGTGTCGGAACAGCAGGTCGTCCGGCTTCGTGCAGTCCGCGTCGGCGGCAGCGAGCTGAGCAACAGCATCGTCGAACGGCGTGAAGTCGACGGGTGGCAGTTCGCCGCCAACTGGCTGCTCGAGGAGTTCGTCGAGGCGATCCCAGTTCTGGGCGAAGTTGGTGGCGACGTCCTTGAAGGAAGCTTGGCCGTGATAGCGGGGGCTGAGCGGCACCTCGATGAGCGCAGCCCGGTACATCAGCTCCTCGAACTCGGGTTCCTCGTGAAGCCAATCGACGAAGCGTTCCCATCGCTGCTCGTTGGCGAGCTGTGAGCCGACTTCGTCGAGAACGCTGACCCGTGGCGGCAGCCCGGCAGCCACGGAGAACTCGCTCAGGATCCGGCTCGCGAAGCCGTGCACCGTGGAGATGGCAGCGAGGTCGGCATCCGCAATCGCCTGCCGGGCGCGCTCACGGTGGCCAGCGTCTTCGGTCAACACCTGCTTCTCGAATTGGACGCGAATGCGCGCCTGCAGTTCGCTGGCTGCGGCTTCGGTGAACGTGATCGCTGCGATGTCGGAGAGCCGCACATCGCTGCGCAGGACGGTGTTGACGATGCGATCGACGAGCTGCGTGGTCTTGCCGGTTCCGGCACCGGCTTCGACGAACAGGGTCTGGTCGAGACCACCGGCGCTGATGAGTTCCCGGGCGCGCTGATCGGACAACACTGGCGCCGCCTGTGTCACATCGAGCGTCACGCCGGCTCGACGATCCGGGTTCGGGCGGTGTCGGTCGGGGCGGTGTCGGTCGAGGCCGAGCTGGTCGGAAGCAGAGCGACCCGCACTGTCAGTTCCGGTGCGTTGGCCTTGGCGTCGGCGTGGTCACCCCGGTCCCGGACGCAGACGCTGTCGAAGTCGCAGTACCCGCAGTTCGCATTCGTCGATCGCCAGGAGTCCCACTCACCCGGCGCAGCAGCGAACACGCCGGCACCGATACCGCTCGTGATGGCGGTCAGGACTTCGTGGAACCGCTCACGCTTGGCGGCATCCCAGGTGTAACCGAGCCGCTGGTCTCGGCCCCGTTCGATGAGCCAGTAGTGGGCGGCGGCCTCGGTGCGCCCGGTTGCCTGCATGGCGCCTTCGGCGTACATGCCAAGTTGCAGTGTCGTGCCACCGATGAAGGGGTCGTCGTCCAGCTCGTCGTACTTGGCGCCCTTGCCGGACTTGTAGTCGCTGACGAGGACGCGGCCATCGTCGGTGAGGTCGACCCGGTCGATCATGCCGCGCAATGTGATCGATGTGCCGTTGGGCAGCTCGATCGGCACGACCTGCCCGGAGCGGACACCGAGGTCGAGTTCGACGGCCTCGGGGGTCGCGAGATGGCTGGAACGAAATTCGTTGTCAGCGATGACGAAGGCATCGAGCAGGTCGTGGAGGTCGTCGCGCTGAACACGCCAGTTGACGCGACGCCCAGTGCGGCCGATGGCTTCGTAATCGCTGCACAGCTCGTCGGCGATCTCGTGGAGTCGGCGACACTGTTCTGTCGACCACGGCTCCTCCGGTGTCGGTACGCCGCCGTCGATCGCCTCGGCGATGAACTTCTCGAGCGTGGCGTGGATGAGCGACCCCCGGTCGAGTGCAGACAATTCGTCGACGCGTTCGGGGTCGTCGCGGTCACTGACGTCGAGGACGTAGTTGAGGAAGTAGCGGAACCCGCAGCTCGCCCAGGTCTCGAGTCGAGAGGGCGACAGCGGACGGTCACCGACGACGGGCAGGGCGAATTGGTCGACCCCGACCTGCGCGCCGAGGTTGCCGTCGAACTCGGTGAACTCCGAGCTGGCCCGCTTGACCTGCGCTGCGATGCCGTTGCCGACGAGTGACGCCAGCTCGTGGTCGATCGGCAGGACACTGCTGTCCGCACCGAGCGCCACGAGGTCGCGTTCGCTGAGCGACCCGACCGCACCCTCGCGGATACCCGAGGCAAAGGAACCGACATGGGCGAGCACGTCGGTATCGAGCTCGTCGAAGTCAGTGGCGTGCACCCGTCGACCTGCAAGAGCCGATGCGGTGTCCAACAGCCAACGCGACGGCAACGCTCGACGGTTGGAGCGGAGATCACCGCGCGGAAAGGTCAGCAGCCGATGTTCGGGCGGTGCAGCAGCGAGTACAGCGAGAAACGCCCGATGTTGGTGGTGGAGACGAGCCGCTCGAGATTCGAGCTGGTCGAGCGAGCGCAACCGCACGGCATCGGGCAGGATTGCATCATCTCGCCGGGGCATCGGGAGCAGCCCTTCGGCACAGCCGACGACAAAGACCGCATCGAGGTCGTGGCCAACGGCGGTGCCGATCGGACCGTAGACCAGGCCATGGCCGAAGCGTCCATGACGGCCGCGAGCCACGTCCAGTTCGGTGCGCAGTGCACGCTGGAAGACCGCGTGGCTGGGTTCGGGTTCGATGTCGGCGAGCGCCGCGAGGCGGATGAGTGCGTCCTCGACACGGCCGAACGCGTCCTGTTCCTGCTCGGGCCAGTTGGTGTGGATGCGTTCCGGCCCGAGCAGTGCGTGCAGCAGCTCGGTCGCTGCTGCACACTTGTCGGGCCACCCCTTCGCCTTGTCGACCTGGTGCACGGACGAGACCAGGCTGTCGACGAAGGCAACGAGACGCTGGCCGTCCGCGATGCGGTCGTGCAGCTTCTGCAGTTGGAAATCGATGTGGTCTCCACCTGGTTCGTCGCGCAGCGCATCGATCCGTTCCTCGGCGCGTTGCTGATCGTGTTCGATCTTGCGTCGCCAATCGGCGTGATCGATCACGACGCCCGCTTCACGCGACAGCTGATCCCATGCGGTCGGACGAATCTGGTCGTCTTCGAACCGAAGCGGGCCACCGCTGATGACGTCCATCACCCGGTCGCGCCGCCATCGCGCATCATTTAATGCCAATGCGCCGAGCAGGGTGCGCCCTGCAACGGAGTCGGCGAGCCGACGTGGGTCTGGCCCGTTGACCGGAATCCCGGCGGCAGCGAATTGCTGCTCGATGATCCGGACGTACGGGTCCGGTGACGGGAAGAACACCCCGATGCGGTCGAGCGCCACGCCGTCGGCGACGAGGCCGACCACTCGGCTGCACACTTCGCGAAGCTCTTCGGGTGCATCGGTGACCGACACCATCGTCGAGCCGATCGGAACATCCACGTCGACCGGACGCCGCTCGACGCCCGCTGACTCGCACGCCCGCCACACGGGTTCGTCGGCGTCGTGGATGCCGGTCACGCCGACGATCACCGACGACGACGAGCAGTACCGCAGCGCTTCGCCGACGAACCGGCCGATGGCCGGCGTGACCGTCGCTGGCAGATACCAGATCACGTGCCCGAAAGAACCGAGCCGCTCGGCGAGATCCGGCCGGTCGGCAGCCGCGGTCGCGAGGTCGTGTTCGGTGTGGAACCCGGCCAGCTTCGCCGCGATCCGTCGGAAGAACTCGACCGCGAGCAACGCCGCCGTCGAGCCCTCTTCTTCGATTGATTCCAGTCCGGCTTCGTCGACGTTCGACAACTCAGCGAACAGCGCAGCGAGCGCCGCCTCGGTTGCCTCGTGCTCGGCGACGGGCCGGTAGACACCGGGATCATCGGCAAGCACTTGGCGGACCGCGGCACCGAGCACCGGATTGGTGATCGGCTGCCGGTCGAGCAACAGGTCTGACGCCACCATCTCGGCCATTCTGAACGGTGTCACGAACGACACGTTCGCCACTCCCCGCCGAGCCCCTGCAGCAAGGACACCCGAACCGAGCAAGCGGCGAGCCGACAGCCCGACGAAGTTGCTCGGCACGATGACCGTCACGGGAGCGAGCGGACCAGCGCCCTTCGCCCGGGCGACCGCGGCCGCCAACGCCTCAGACGCTGCCCGTCCGTAACTCGTTGCCTCCACCGATTCGATCACAGGGTCGAACGTACACACTGGGTGTCACAGAGTTCCCGGAATGCCGTGATCCGGGGCTCTGATGTCAGGAAGTCTGTTCGCCTTGGCGGTGCTCGCGCACGCGGATCGACTTGTGGTCGGGCGTGGGAGTCACTGCCGCTCGTCCCAGCTCGAAGATGCCCCTCAGGAAGAGGTGCCAGATCTTGCGGAGCAGCACCAGGCCGATGAGCGCGCCGAACACGATGGCGGTCGGCACCCCCAACGTCGCCAACAGGGTCGTCTTGTCGTCGAGGAGCGGGCTGATGACGCCGGAGTCGACGCTGGTGCCATCGGGCAGCACGGTCCGGACCGGGTCGTCGATGACCGGGCACTCGACGTCGGTGTCGTTCAGGCCGATCACATCGTTGCCGCCGAACAGCGGCTCAGCGGGCCGGACCGTGGAGAACAGGGCACCGAAGTCGGGGTCGAAGCGAGCGCCGACGAGGTAGTCCACGTCGAGGTCGACGAACTTGGCGTCGTCGAGGTAGAGCACGTCGACGAGTCCATCGATCGAGTACCCGGTGATCGAACCGGCACGGAGTTGCACGATCTCGTAGCGGACTTTCTCGAAGTCCTTCGCGACCGCCGTGCCGACGAAGGCGACGTCGGCAGCGAGTGGCACGGGGCAGCCGGCCGGCACGCTGATCAGGCCGGAGTCGTCGGCCGGGACCGGCTCGGGTGCTGCGTGCACCGTCGGCCCGCCGAGCAACAGACCGGTCGCAGCGACGGCAACCGCGCACCGCATCAGTCCAGACATCACAGCCGACACACTACGAACTGAGAGCACAGCACTGGCGTCATGTCGACACAACGTTCACCGTCAGTCGTCAGTGGTCAGTGGTCGTTGGAGACCAGGGTGGAGGTTCGCTCGTGCAGGTCTGCGGCGTGGCGGTTCATGCCGACCAGGTGCGCGTCGATGCCTCGCTCGGCGAACTTCGCCACCACTGCGTTCAATGCCACGATCGCAGAGGTGTCCCAGATACGGGCTTCGGTGCAGTCGATCTCGACCCGGTTGACCTTGACGGCGTCGTAGTCGAAGGCATGGACGAGGTCGTTGGTCGAGGCGAAGAACAGTTGACCACTGACGGCGTACAGACGCTCGTGGTTGTCGGGGTCGAGCACGCTCGTGACCGACACGACGTGGCTGACCTTGCGGACGAAGAAGACCGCAGAGAGCAGCACACCCGCAGCGACGCCATAGGCAAGGTTGTGGGTGACGACGACGACGATGACGGTGCCGGCCATCACGATGGTCTCGGACTTCGGCATCGACTGCGTCGTCTTCGGCATGATGCTCTTCCAGTTGAACGTGCCGATGGCGACCATGATCATGACGGCGACGAGCGCCGCCATCGGGATCCGAGCGACCAGGTCGCCGAGCGCCATGATCAAGATGAGCAGGAACACACCGGAGGCGAGCGTCGACAGTCGGGTCCGGCCGCCGGAGCGGTAGTTGATCATCGACTGGCCGATCATCGCGCAACCAGCCATGCCACCGAAGAAGCCAGTGAAGACGTTGGCGATGCCCTGTCCGCGGGACTCCTGGTTCTTGTCGGAATCGGTGTCGGTCAGGTCATCGAGGAGTTGTGCCGTGAGCAGCGATTCGAGCAGGCCCACGAAGGTGAGCGTCAGCGAGAACGGGAAGATGATGCCGAGCGTCTCCCAGGTCCACGGGATGTCGGGCAGACCGAAACCTGGGAGCGAATCAGGCAAGGCCCCCATGTCGCCGACCGTCGGGAGCGCCCAGTCGAAGTAGATGGCGCCGGCAGCGAGCACGCTGATCGCCACGAGCGGAGACGGGATCGCCTTCGTGATGCGGGGCAGGCCGTAGATGATCGCCAGGCCGGCTGCGATGAACGCGAGGTTGAGCGGCAGTTGATCCTTGTCGCCGTCTTCGAGGACGATGTGCGGGATCTGCGCGAGGAAGATCAGAATCGCCAGCGCGTTGACGAAGCCGAGCATCACGGTGCGCGGTACGAAGCGCATCAGATTGCCGACACCGAGCCAGCCGAACACGACTTGAAGGGCACCGGCAAGCACGGTGGCAGCGAACAGGTACTCGACGCCGTAGTCCTCGACGAGCGGGACGATGACGAGCGCCATGGCACCCGTCGCAGCCGAGATCATGCCGGCGCGGCCGCCGACCATCGAGATGATGATCGCGATGGAGAACGAGGCGTAGAGGCCGACCTTCGGGTCGACACCGGCGATGATCGAGAACGAGATCGCTTCGGGGATCAGGGCGAGGGCGACGACGAGGCCCGAAAGAAGGTCAGCCTTCGGGTTCGACAACCATGCATCGTGGAAACGGGTGCGCAAGCTCGGGGGCGCAGGGGATTCGAGAGTCGCGGTGGACACAGGCGGGGGGCTCCTGGAAATTCGATGTGGGCGGGCGGAAACAGTGGCCCGCTTGCAACCTTTCAGGCACCTCGGACAGCAGTACAAGGATAGGCAACAGGCCATTCGTGCCCATGTGATCCTCAGTGGTTCATCGGTCACACCGTTCCATTACTTGACCAGAGTCACGAATCGGCCGCGCTCGTGGCCGCATCTCAGGCGATACTGGCCGACGTGGGATTCGATCCGAACCGGCCATACAACGCCAAACCCTTCGACTATGCGCTCGTCGCCATCTGTCTGGTCGTCGCTGCCGGGCTGATCGGCTGGGCGTTCCTCGGCTGACCATTGTCCAGCGGCGGGCAACGCCGCCCAGCTGGTCAGACGAGTGCAACTCAGGTGATTGCAATGAGTGCGCGACGCGCTGCACTCGCTGCGTTCGCTCCAGCGCGATCGACTCGCTCCAGTAACTGATCGGTGTCAATGGTCCGAAGTGCATCGAGCGCAAACAAGGCATCCCCAACACTGACTCGCCATGGCGGTTGCACACCCGTCGCTCCGACCGTGATCTCGGGAGCCACGATTGCGCGGTCGGCACGACGGTGGAATCGACTGGTCGTCAAGACGAGCACGCGGCGGCGGCCCCCGCCACCGATGTCGGCGAGATACACATCTCCTGCGTCGATCATTCGATGGCGTCGAAGTCGGCATCGATCCGGGCAAGCTCCGCCTTACGTCGCGCTTGCTCCTCGGGCGGCAGCGATTTCACGTAGGCGACCGCAGCGTCGGCCTGCTCCCAGAATTGCTGCTCGTCGAGCAGATCGAGTGCGGCAACGATCGTCTCTTCGTGCGTCGTCCCACCGAATGCTTTGATGCGCTCCCGAGTTTCGACACTGACCTTGATCGTCGTCGAGTCCATATACCCACGGTATACCGCAGTGGGTCGGGCCGCAAGATCTCGCATCAGAACGCGTCGGGGACATGGTCGAGGTCGTTGCCGGTGATGGCGATGACGTCGAATCGAACGTCGACGTGGCCGAGGCCGTGCGCCCGGAGCCACTCGACACCGAGCTGGCGAATCCGTCGCTGCTTGTCGATGCCCACAGCCGCAGCGGCAGTCCCGTACAGATCGGAACGGCGTGTCTTGACCTCGCTGAACACGTAGGTGTCACCGTCCAGCACGACGAGATCGAGCTCACCGGTCGTCGACCGCCAGTTGCGATCGATCACGCGGCAGCCGTGTCGCTCGTAGAAGTTGGCAGCGAGGTTCTCACCCCACCGCCCTCGAGCGCGGTTTCGTTGATCGGTCTCGGTCGTTCGTTTGCCCATGGGCGCGTACCTCCAGCAGTGATGTCAGTGCTGGGGCCGTCGGCCCGAAGGGAGTTCCAGTTGGCATGGCCGTACCGGAACAGTCCGAGTGTTGAGCCGACGATCAGCCGGCTCGGCGCATCAGAAGCTGCGCTTCTCGCGGATCTTGGCAGCCTTGCCCTTGCGATCCCGGAGGTAGTAGAGCTTCGCTCGGCGCACGTCGCCACGCTTCACGACTTCGACCTTCTGGACGGTCGGCGCGTGCATCGGGAAGGTGCGCTCGACGCCGACGCCGTAGCTGAGCTTGCGGACCGTGTAGGTCTCCTGCAGCCCGCCACCCTGGATGCCGATGACGTCACCTTGGAACACCTGAATGCGCTCCTTGCCGCCTTCGACGACGCGGACGTGCACCTTCAACTCGTCACCGGCCTGGAATTCAGGGATGTCGGTACGAAGCGAGTCGTTGTCGATGAGGTCGGTGGCTTTCATGGCGATACCTGCAGTGAGAAAGAGTGGTGGTGAGACCTCGATGTCGGCGCGGACCCGCGCCGATGAGGCTTGACAATGATACGGGGCGAATCAGGAATATGGGACAGGCGGAAACTCTTCGATCAGACGTTGATCGTCTGCGGAGAGTTCGACGGGCAGCAGATCGGGCCGTTCACGGAGTGTCCGGTGCAGCCGTTGAGCGCGCCGCCACCGCTCGATTCGTCCGTGATCACCGCTGCGCAGAACGTCGGGAACGTCCCAGCCGCGGTATTCGGCAGGGCGGGTGAACTGTGGTTCTTCGAGCAGTCCTGACTCACCGAAGCTCTCGGTCACGGTACTCACGGCGTTGCCCATGGCACCGTCGAGCAGTCGCGTGACGGCTTCGATGATGAGACACGCACCGACCTCTCCCCCGCTCAGCACGACATCACCGATGCTGACCTCGCCATCGCACAGGTGTTGGCGGACGCGATGGTCGACACCTTCGTAGCGGCCGCACAGCAGGCTGAAGCCGCCCGACGTCGAGGCCGTTGCGGCGAGCTCATGAGCCATGGCCTGGTCGAACCGGCGGCCGCCAGGGCTGAGCAGCAGCAGCGGCCGCGGTGGTTGTGCTGCTTCGACGGCGTCGAAGATCGGTTCGGCCTTCATCACCATGCCGGCGCCACCGCCGAAGGGCTTGTCGTCGACGGTGCCGTGGACATCGCTCGTCTGTTCACGGATGTCGTGAGTGCGCAGGTCGAGGAGATCTCGCTGCTGTGCTTTGCCCAGCAGGCTCTGCGCGCCGAAGTCCTCGATCAGCTGCGGAAACAGCGAGAACACATCGATCCGCAGCGTCGTCATCCCCACACTCCCGTCGGAAATCCTGCTCTGGCTTCGCGCCGAGCGCGACGCAACCGCAGGATTTTGGACGGCGGTGCGGTCCGATGACGCATCGGAGCGTGCATCAGCCGTCGAGGAGTTCGAAGAGTCCGTCGGGAACGTCGACGGTGATGACGCCGTCGACGTGGCTCGTCACGAAGGTGGTCGGCACCAGGTGTCCGGTGTCGAGTTCCAAGATGTCCGATGCCGGGTTGGTCAGGACGTTCGAACACGTGCCACGTTCGGTGCCGTCGGCTTCGACGACCTTCGAGCCGATCAGGTCGTGAAACCAGAGGGCGTCGGCGTCTTCGATCGGCGCAGCGTGCAAGGCGACACCATTCCAGCCTTCGACGGCCGTCCGGTCGGCGAACTCCGCGAACTTGACGACCCAGCGACCGTTCGGGAGCAGCTTCGACGACGCGACGACCAGGTCGCCACGCGTGGTGCTCAGCGTCGATCCGGCGTCGAGGCGTTCGCTGCGATCGGTCACCAGTTGCACGAACACGTCACCACGGAGGCCGTGGGCGCGACGAATGTGACCGACTTCGAGGAAGCCGTCAGGAATGGCGATGTTGCGGGCCATCAGATGGCTCCGACTTCGGCGAGGCCGAGATCAGTCAAGGAATTCGATGTCGAGTTCGACATCGTCTTTGCTGGCAGCGGCACGGGTGACGGTGCGAATGCTGGCAGCGGTGCGGCCACGACGGCCGATGACGCGACCGAGGTCGCCGTCGCCGACACGCACGTTGAGTGCGGGGCGACTGCCCGATTCGTCGACCTCGACGGTGACGGCGTCGGGATCGTCGACGATGGAACGGACGATGTGTTCGAGGACTGCAACAGCGGCGGGAGCGAGATCGCTCACTTGGCTGCTGCCTTCTCGGCTTCGAACTGCTCGGTGGCGCCGGACACCTTGAGGAGCTTGGCGACACGCTCGGTCGGCTGGGCACCCTGCTTCAACCAGGCAACAGCCTTGTCGTTGTCGAGGGTGAGGCCCGAGGGCTCCTGGCGGGGGTCGTAGTGACCCAGGATTTCGATGAAGCGACCGTCGCGGGGCGAACGTGAGTCAGCCGCGATGATGCGGTACTGCGGTTGCTTCTTCTTGCCAATACGTGTGAGGCGCAGCTTGACTGCCATCTTTGATCGTCACTCCAGGTTGGTGTTCGTGTCAGGTCTTCGGTGGTTCGAGAACGTGGCAAGGCTAACCCGGCCGGGTCAGCTTCCCACGCGGGTCTTCATCTCGGCAGGCCGGGGATGCCGGGCATTCCCGGTGTACCGGGCAGGCCGGGGATGTCCATGCCGCCCTGACCGATGTCGAAGCCGGCCGGCAGGCCCTTCGGCATGTTCTGGCCGCCCTTGCCCTTCTTGCCATTTCCCTTCTTGCCGCCGCCCTTCTTGCCGGGCTTGCCCATCACGCCCATCTTCTTCATCATCTTCTGCATCTCGCCGAACTGCTTGACCAACCGGTTGACGTCGGCAACGGTCGTGCCCGAGCCCGCTGCGATACGGGCGCGCCGGGTGCCCTGGATGATGTTGGGGAAGGTGCGTTCTTCACTGGTCATCGAGGTGATGATCGCCTCGATCGGCTTCAGATCGTCGTCGTCGATCTTGGCGTTCTTCAGTTCCTTCGGCATGCCGGGCATCATTCCCATGAGTCCGCCGAGCGGGCCCATCTTCTTCAGTGCCTGCATCTGCTCGAGGAAGTCGTCCAGGGTGAACTGGCCCTCCATCAACTTTGCAGCTGCTGCCTCGGCCTGATCTTCGGTGAAGGCCTTCTCGGCCTGCTCGATGAGGGTGAGCATGTCACCCATGCCCAAGATGCGACTGGCCATGCGGTCGGGGTGGAACTGCTCGAACTCGTCGAGCTTCTCACCGGTCGACGCGAAGGCGATCGGGCGGCCGATGACTTCCTTGACCGACAGCGCTGCGCCACCGCGGGCGTCGCCGTCCATCTTCGACATGATGACGCCGTCGATCTGCAGCGTGTTGTGGAACGCCTCGGCGGTCTGGACGGCGTCCTGACCGGTCATCGCGTCGATGACGAGGAAGGTGTAGTCAGGATTCACCGCGCCGGAGATCAGGCGCACCTGCTCCATCATCTCGGCGTCGATCGACAGACGACCGGCGGTGTCGACGATCACGACGTCGCGACCGAGCCGCTTCGCCTCTTCCATGCCTGCGGCTGCGGTGAGGATCGGGTCCTCTGGGTCGGAGAACACTGGGACGTCGATCTGACGACCCAACGTGCGGAGCTGCTCGACGGCTGCGGGCCGCTGGAGGTCGGCACCGATCATGATCGGATTGCGGCCCTGGCTCTTGAACCAGCTGGCGAGCTTGGCCGAGTTGGTGGTCTTACCGGAGCCCTGCAGGCCCGCCATCAGCACGACCGTCGGTGGCTTGGAGGCATAGGTGATGGTGAGCGTCTCGCCGCCGAGCGCCCTGGTCAGCTCGTCGTTGACCGCCTTGACGACCTGCTGGCCGGGATCGAGGGCCTTGGACTTCGTGGCACCGATCGCGTGTTCGCGGATGCGGTTGCACACCGACCGGACGACGGTGACGTTGACGTCCGCTTCGAGCAGCGCCGTGCGGATCTCTTTCATCACTTCGTCGACGTCGGCCTCGGTGAGGCGGCCCTTGCCGCGAACCTTGGTGATGATGCCTTCGAGGCGGTTGGACAGATTGTCGAACATTGCCGCCGATGTTACCGGCCTCACCGGTCGGGGGCCGGGAACCAGCCGAATGTGCGAGCTGCCACCCCCGCAGTACTGCGTGGGACGCGACAGGGAGGGCACCTGCAGTGCGGATGCCCTCCCGGTCGAGGTGTTCAGTGCTGGATCAACAGGTGATCAGCTCGTGGCGTGGTCGCCGTGGACGGCGAGGCCGCCTCCGGTCAGGAACGTGCCCTGCGGCCCGTCGAAGGTGACCTCCGAGGGAGTTGTTCCCTTCGGCTCGACTCCGACGACGCCGTTGACCGCTTCGGTCGTCGATGCGAGGTTGTAGATCGCGTACGCGATTGCGTCGACGTTGACGTCGAGTGCCTCGTGGCTCAAGTTGTCGATCGTGTCGCACTCTGCGTGGTAGCACGAGTCGTACTGCTCGCCTGCGGTGCCGCCCCAGATCGCTGCCTGGTCATCGGTCTTGATGCCTTCGGCACCGGTGAACAGCCCGCTGGCAGGAATGCCGGCATTGATGAACGCCTGGTAGTCCGACCGACCGGAGAACTCGGAGTCCTCGTACGGAACGCCTTCGATCGTGTAGAACGCCTCGAAGACGTCTTCGAGTGCTTCGGAGCCTGGTGGGATCGGCGCGCTGCCATCCGTGAACGTCGACTGGTCGGCGTCGTAGACGCCATAGATGAAGTTCGGCGAACCGACCATGTCGAAGTTGAGATAGGCGGCGAGGGCGAAGTATTCCTCGTCGGTCAGACCAAAGTCAGGGTTGAAGATGTAGTTGTCCGAGCCGATCAGACCGGACTCTTCGGCCCCCCACCATGCAAAGCGCAAGGTGTTCTCAGGCGTGTACTTCTTGTTGTTCCCGAGTGCCAAGGCGACGGTGAGCAGGGCGGCCGAGCCGCTGCCGTTGTCGTTGATACCAGGCCCTTCGCCGACTGAGTCGAGGTGGGCACCGGCCATCACGACGTTGTCCGGGTTGTTCCCGGCCAAATCGGCGACGACGTTCTCGGTGGTCCGGGTGTCGTTGGTCGTGTCTGCGGCAAGGTTGACCGACGTTGCCGTGATGAGGGAGACCCCATCGTCGTAGGCGACATCGAGCACGGGGATGGTCAGTGTCCCGACCACGTCTTCGCCGAGCGTGCCACCGATGAGTCCGAAGCGGCCATCGGCGTTGCCCTGGTTGAAGATGATGACTGCCTCAGCGCCGGCCGCTTGTGCATTGACTGCCTTCAGACCGAATGCGCATGCCCCGCGCTGGATCAGCGCGACGTCGTTGCCACCGGAGAAGTCGAGGCCGTCGAAGTCGGTGGGCTCACAGCCAGAGGTCGAGGTGTTGCCGGGCCCGAGGTCGAGATCGACTGCGATGACGTTGGCGTCGGTGAGTTCAGCCGCCCCGGAGAACGACATCGTCCGGGTCTCGATGTCGGCGCCGTTGGCGCTGAGCGAACTCGAATTCTCGGTGAACAGTGTGAAGGAGAATTCTTGACGCTCGATCGAGAAGCCAGCGTCTTCGAGCAACCCGGCGACATAGTCGGCTGATTGGTCGTAGCCGGGTGTGCCGGAGGCTCGAGTGCCGCCGTTCGCGTCGGCGATCGACTGGAACACTTCGAGGTGCTCGACGACATCGTCGGCATCCACGCAGTTCAGCAGTTTGTCGATCTGGTTGAGGTTGCGGTTCGCACACCCGTTCGCAGACGGTGCTGCCGAGGCGACGGCCGGCACCATGCCGGCTGCCACGAGGAGTGCGACGGCGAGCGGAAGCCGCCGTGGCTTGTGGGTTCTCATGTTGGACCTCCAAAGAGTGCGATGAACGATTTCATCGCTTTCGAATGCCCGCCCCCGGGACCCGAGACCATACAGACGTCACCATCTCGGCACAAGCGCACATGGTGTGGACCAGGCCGCTCTCTGCTGTGGGACGCTCTCTCCGGACTTCGGATGACCACCGACACGTCCACGCTGCGCCGGGCATTCTGCAGTTCGAGCGCCCCGTCGAGCAGGCAGATTCAGCGTTCGAGGAGGGCGGAGACGAACTCGTCGGGATCGAAATCGACGAGGTCACCGATGGTCTCGCCGATGCCGACGAGCTTCACCGGGATACCGAGTTCGGTCTCGATGGCGAACACGATGCCACCCTTGGCCGAGCCGTCGAGCTTGGTGAGGACCACGCCGGTCACGTCGGTGACCTCGCCGAATTCGCGGGCCTGCGTCAGACCGTTCTGGCCGGTCGTGGCATCGATGACGAGCAGCGTCTCGGTGACCTTGCCCGACCCCTTCTCGGCGACGCGCCGCACCTTGGCCAGTTCGTCCATCAGGTTGCTCTTGGTGTGGAGACGCCCGGCGGTGTCGGCCATCACGAGATCGATGCCCTTCGAGGCAGCCTTCTCCACGCCGTCGAAGATGACCGAACTCGGGTCGGCACCCTCGGCACCGCGCACGATCTCCACGTCGCTGCGTTCGGCCCAGGCAGTCAGTTGCTCGGCGGCAGCGGCTCGGAACGTGTCACCTGCAGCGAGGAGCACGGTGCGACCTTCGGCGACCTGCTGCTTGGTGAGCTTGCCGATCGTCGTGGTCTTGCCGACGCCGTTGACGCCGACGAACATCCACACGTTCGTTCCGCCGTCGTCGAGTGTCTCGAAGTTGAGGGTGCGGTCAGCACCTGCCAGGCGGGCCTTCATCTCGGCATCGAGTGCATCGAGCAGCGCCGACGGCTCGGTGATCTCCTTGGCCTTGACCCGGGCTCGCAACCCGTCGAGCAGCTCGTTGGAGATGCCGATGCCGATGTCTGCGCGGAGCAGTGCTTCTTCGAGTTCGTCGAACGATTCCTCGGTGATCGTTGCTCTGCCGAGCACGCCGGAGATCGCTCCGGTGAATGCCGACCGGGCCTTCGCCAGCCGTTCGCGCAGCGTTCCTGGCGGCGGTTCTTCGACGACTGGCGCTTCGACGACCGGTTCCTCGACGACCGGTGCTTCAGTGACCGGCCGCTCTTCGACGAGGGTCCCGCCGGTGCGCTCGGTCGGTGCTACCGAGCGGGGCGGCGGCGACTGCGGGACACCTTCGCGGCGACGATTGAGGGCGACGACACCGACGCCGAAGGCGATGACGAGCACCGCAAGAATCAGGAAAACGATCTCGATACCCATGTGGGGCGACGCTATCGGCCCCGGTTCACGGCCCGCTCACGCCGCACGCGGACAATGCGACGATGACGAAGCCGAAGATCCACTGGCTCACGCAGACCGAACTCGGGCGGGTCGCGCTCGCGTTACATCTCCCGCGACGTCTGCTTCGCGTTGGCCAGGTCCACGTCGAAGGAACACTGTCGGCGCTGGTGTCCCAACGGATGCCAGGTGGTGCTCGGACGGCCTCAGCAGGCCTCGGCAGGCCGATCGTGGACCCGGGGTTCGATCCCTTCCGACGGTGGTGGGGGTCGCTCCGGTGTCACCCCGTCTGCGGCGGAGCAGGCACCGTTCGGTATGCCAACGGGTCAGCGAGCCAACGCACTTGGTACGGCGCGAGGTCGGTCCATGCCGATGCACGCGGTTCCAGTAGATCGGTGAACGGCGTCATGTCGAGCGCCGTACCGACTGCTGGTCCGAGTGCGGCCTGATCGACGGTCACCCGTGTGGCCCCGACGTTGGCGAGGCCGACGAGGTCACCGAACCGCGAGTGGCGGCGATGCCAACAGAACACCTGGTCGACGCCGACATCGACGTAGCGAGTCGGCGCTCCGCCGTGCAGTGCCGGAATCGCCCGGCGAGCCTCCACCAGCGTTCGCAATGTCTGCCACATCCGACCTGGCACCCTCGACGGGTCTCCGAGCTGTCCAAGGGCGGCAACATCGAGTTCCGGCCGGTGCACCCACCGTGTGTCAGCAGCCAACTCCGGGTCGTCGAGTGCGGAGAGATCGTTCGCTTGACCGAGCTCGTCGCCCATGTAGACGATCGGGATGCCACCGTGACCGAACGCGATGGCGTAGAGGAGTGCCGCTCGATCGATGGCGACGTCGAGTGCGGCAGCATCGCCCGCATCGAGCGCAGCGGTCACTCCGACCAGGTCGGCGGTCATGCCGTTCGTGCGTTCGTCGCCCGTCCCCTCGTTGGTCGCGAACGGGACACCACGGCTCGGCGAATTCGGGAAGTCGCCGCGGTAGTACGCGGCGAGGAACGAGCGGTGCCCCGCACCTGACACACCGGCGGCATCAGCGTCGGCATCGTCGATCGCCCATCCGATGTCGTCATGACATCGGACGTACGTGAACCACGTGGTGTTCGGCGGAGGGTCGGGCATGCGTGACAGCGCTGTCCGGGCGAGTCGGGTCTCCCCTGTTGCGAGCATGGACCAGCCCTGCACCATGAGTTGGTTGTGGTACGCGATAGCGCACTCACGCCGTTCGAGTTCGTGCCGACCCAGGTAGCCGACCAGATCGTCGGGACCGACGATGGCTTCGGCGAGCAGCACGGTCGCAGGCGCCGCGATGGCGAGCAGTGCGCGCAACGCTTGGGCGACGAGGTGCGCTTCGGGTTGGTTCTGACAGTTGGTCCCGAGGCGCTTCCAGGTGAAAGCGATGGCGTCGAGACGGAGCATGTCGACACCGAGGTTCGCCAAGCCGAGTGCCATGTCGCCCATCTCGAACATGACATCCGGGTTGGCCCAGTTCAGGTCCCATTGGAACTCGCGAAAGGTGGTCCACACCCACTTGTCGAGGTCCGCCCGCCAGGTGAAGTTGCCCGGCGCCATCTGCGGAAAGACCTCGGGCAACGTCGCCTCGTACGCCGACGGTTCGGTGTCGTCGTCGAACATCAGGAAGAGGTCTTGGTGATAGGCCGACCCGGCGACCGCCTGTACCGCCCAGTCGTGGTCGTCGCTCGTGTGGTTCAGGACGAAGTCGGCGCACAGGTTGATGTCGGCGCCGTGCAACGCCTCGATCAACTCGTCGAGGTCTGCCGACGTGCCGTTCCGCTCGTCCGGTCGGAGATAGTCGCGAATCGCGTATCCGCCGTCGTTGTCTCCGACACGTGCTGCGAACAGCGACAGGAGATGCAGGACGTCGACGCCGAGTTCGTTCAGATGCGGAATGCGGCGACGTACGCCGTCGAGGTCACCGCCGAACTTGTCGACGTAGGCCATGTATCCGACACGCTGGGGTTTCTGGAACCAGTCGGGATGGAGTGCCCGGTGCCGGTCACGCTCGCGCAGCGCCTTCGACCGCTTCGCGTTGCTGCGTCGCGCTGAGTCGATCAACCGGTCCGCCACATCTGCAGAACGGGCGCCGTACAACCCGCGCAGTGCCGAGTCGAGGTCGGGGCGCCAGTCATCGAGACGTGAGGCGAACTCCTGGTCGGCTCGTCCCATTCGTGCCGCCGCCTACTGGACGAGCTGTCCGACTTCGGACTTCTCGCTGACGACCTTCGACGAACCGCCCGGTTGCATCGACACGCCGAGCAGCACATCGCCGGCTTCCATCGTGCGTTTCTGGTGGGACACGACGATGAGCTGGGCGTCCTTGCGGAACTCTTTGATGAGGCCCAGGAAGCGGTGCAGGTTGACGTCGTCGAGGGCAGCCTCGACTTCGTCCATCACGTAGAACGGTGACGGACGCGAGCGGAACACGGCGAACAGGTAGGCGAGCGCAGTGAGGGACCGTTCGCCACCCGACAGTAGCGAGAGCTTCTTGACGTTCTTGCCACTCGGCTTGGCTTCGACCTCGATGCCGGTGTTGAGCATGTCGTCGGGCTGGGTGAGTTTCAGGTTGCCCTTGCCGCCCGGGAAGAGCAGCGCGAACAACTCGGTGAAATTCTTGGCGACGTCTTCGAAGGCGTTGGCGAACACGTTCTGGATCTCGGCGTCGACCGCTGCGATCACTCGGGCGAGGTCGCGGCGGGTGGTGCGGACGTCTTCGAGTTGTTCTTCGAGGAAGGTGTGCCGGGTCTGCAGTTCGTTGAACTCTTCGAGGGCGAGTGGGTTGATCGGTCCGAGCAGCCGCAGCTCACGTTCCAACTCGCGCACACGGCCGGCCGCCGTTGCACCCTCCGGGATCTCGGGCATCTCGGCTGCCTCGGCGACCGCCGGCTCGATGTCGAGTTCGCGGCGCAGCGTCTCGATGGCCGTCTCGAGGCGGAGCTTTGCCTCGGCTTCTTCGAGTTCGGCCTTTCGCGCCCGTTCGCGGGTGACGTCGAGCGACTGCTCCTTCTCGGCGCGTTCGCGCCGCAGGGTGTCGAGTTCGGTCGTCAGGCCGCGCACTTCGTCGCTCTGCCTGCGTCGCTTCTCGGCGAGCTCGGCGTGGTGCCCCTCGACGACGTGGCGATGCTGCTCGACCACCCCGGTCAGGCGGTCGATGACATCGATCTGCCGTTCGATGACGACACGCTGGCTTTCGGCGGCGACGCGTGCCTCCTTGTCGGCCTCGAGTCGACGCTCGGTCTCGGCGAGGCGACGTTCGTTCAACTGCTGACGCTCGTGCAGGCCGGCCAGGCGTACTTCGATGTCCCGGCGGCGCGAGGACAGCAGTGCGGACCGGGCTTCGAGTTCGGCACGGAGTTCGCCGCGGGCACGAGCCGCTGCGGCCTCGGCCTGTTCGTCACTTTCGAGTGCGGGGAGCAGCGCTTCGATTTCGGTGATGCGGCGTCGTTCGCGCTCGATGTTGGTTTCGGCTTCACCGATGTTGCGATCCAGTGTTTCGAGTTCGGCGAGGATCTCGCGCTGCTCACCCTGGGTCCGCGACAGCCCCTCGGATGCCGAGCTGAATCTGGCGTCGTTGGCATCGAGCCGCTTCGCGAGTTCGGCTTCGGTGTGCTTCGCCGTCCGCAGTGTCTGCTCGATCTCTGCGACCGCAGCTTTGGCCGCCTCGAACTCGGCGGTGGCAGTGTTCGATCGTTCGGTCGCTTCTTCGAGCGCCGCAGCGGTTGCTCCCCCACCGGCGGTACCGATGCGCCAACCGCTCAGGCCGAAGCGATCGCCGGCACCCGTCACGACGACGGCCTCGGGATGCTGCATCGCCGCATCGAGCGCGTCAGAGAATTCGTCGATTCGAACGGCCGGTCCGAGCAGACCGTCGAGCAGCGCATCCACCTCGGGTCGCTTGCTGCGGGCATGGGGCCGAACCGCATCACCCATCGGCGGCGTCGCCGGACTCGCAGGACGTGCGCCGAGCGCGATGACCGCTCCACTGGTGTCGCTGCTGCGCAGTGCATCGAGCGCTCTTCGTCCCGCCGCAGGATCGTCGACCACGACGGCGGTCAACGATTCGCCCAGCGCCGCTTCGACGACGGGCTCCCAGCCGGCATCGATCTCGATGAGATCGAGCAGTGTGCCGAGCACTCCGTCGACACCCTGGAGCCGTTCGGCGCCGGCACGTGCGCGCGCCGCGTCGAGCGCCATCTGCAGTGCTTCGACGCGAGCGGACCAACGCGACGCTTCTTCGGCTGCGTCGTTGCGCAGCGAACGACGGGCCTCGAAGGTTGCCTGCGCTTCGATTGCTGCTTGTTCGGCGGCTTCGACCTCGTCGACGAGCGGTGCTTCCACAGCTCCCGCTTCGTCGCAATCGGTGCGGAAGCGCTCCGCTTCCTCACGGGCCAGTTCGAGCCGGTTGGTGAGCGACTCCTTGCGCCCGATCATTCGCTGCAACTCACCTGCGGTGCGGTCGACGGCCGAGGTGATCGATCTCAGCTCGCCACGGACCTCCGCGGCCGCGCTCGCTGCCTTCGTCGTCGTCTGGTCTTCGCGCACCGCTTCGAGAATGTTCTCCCGTTCGGTGCGGAACGACGACTCGTCGAAGCTGAGTTGACCGGTCTCGGGTTCGAGCTCGGCGAGCTCCGCAGCGGCTTGGTCGATCTCGTCGCGGAATCGGGCAGCGTCCGCTTCGAGGTTCGCCACCACGCCGGCGTCGAGAAGTTGGCCCTTGTCGCGTTCGAGCGAGCGGCGGCGCTCCACGAGCAGAGCAGCGAGGCCTCGTGAGCGTTCCCGGAGCTGTTCGACGTGGCGGAGACGATCGCTGATGTCGCTGGCGCCCCGTGCGGTCAGCTGTGCCTCGATCGCCATCACCGACGTGTCGAGCCCGGCAAGCGCCGTCTTCAGCTCGGATTCCCCGGTCGAACTCTCCAGCTTGGTCCCGGCGAGCGCTTCGAGCTTGACCCGTAGACCAGCGATCTCACGGCCCGACACGAACGTCTTCAGCGCAGCGAGCTCCTCGATCAGCGAGCCGTGGCGTTCGGCAGCTTTCGCCTGACGTTCGAGTGGTCGGAGCTGGCGGCGCACTTCACGCAGCAGGTCCTGGACGCGCAGCAGGTTCGCCTCGGTGGCATCGAGTCGGCGCTCTGCCTTCTCCTTGCGCTTTCGGAACTTGAGGACACCGGCGGCTTCTTCGATGATCGCCCGACGATCTTCGGGGCGAGCATTGAGCACGGCATCGATCTGGCCCTGACTGACGATGACGTGCTGCTGGCGCCCGACACCGGCGTCGCTCAACAGTTCCTGGACGTCGAGGAGGCGGCAGCTGACACCGTTGATCATGTACTCGGACTCGCCGGTGCGGAACAGGATGCGGGTGACCGTGATCTCAGTGAACTCGAGCCCGAGGGTCCCGTCGGCGTTGTCGATCGTGATGCTGACCTCGGCTCGACCGAGCGCCGGACGCTTGGCGGTGCCGGCGAAGATGACGTCGTCCATCTTCTGCGAGCGCACCGACTTCGGTGCCTGTGCACCGAGGACCCAGGCAATGGCGTCGACGACGTTCGACTTGCCCGAACCGTTCGGTCCGACCACGACGGTCACACCCGGCTCCAGGACCATCGGGGTGTTGTCGGCGAACGACTTGAAACCCTTGAGGGTGAGATTCTTCAGGTACACAGCGGACAAGAAGCTACCCGGTCACACTGTGCCAGGCACAGAGTGACCGCCTGACGAGTGTCTCATCGTTGGCAGACCGGGCAGTGGTGGGTGGATCGGCCGCCGGAGATGGTGCGGCGGATCCAGCCGCGACCGCAGGTGATGCAGCGTTCCCCTGTTCTGCTGTACACCCGGTGCTGATCCTGGAAGCTGCCACTTCCCCCGTCGACGTCGACGTACTGGGCATCGCCGAGCGTCGATCCTCCCACCTCGATGGCTGCAGACAGGATGTCGATGATCGCAGCATGGAGCCGCCACGTGGCCGCAGCGTCGATCGTGTTCGCCGGGCGATCGGGACGGAGCCGGGCTCGGTGCAGCACCTCGTCGGCATAGATGTTGCCGATGCCGGCGATCCTGGTCTGGTCGAGGAGCAGCGGCTTGAGCGCCATGCTGGTCCCACGAACGAGCCGGCGCAGGTGCTCGCGCGGGAAGTCCTCGGCGATCGGATCGACACCGAGCCGGGCGATCGGCGGAAGCTCGACAGCGGCGTGCTCCGGGTCGAAGACGACCACCTCACCAAAAGTCCGCGGATCGACGAACCACATCTCGGTGTTGTTGTCGAGAGACAGAGCGACGTGCGTGTGTGGTGGGCGCTGTGTTCCCTGCTCGGCGAGCAGCACCTGCCCGCTCATGCGGAGGTGGATCATCATGGTGTCGCCCGAGTCGAGCGGCATGAGCAGGTACTTGCCGCGGCGTTCGGCGCGCAAGATCGTGGTGTTCGTCAGACCATCGATCAACGCCTCACGCGACGTGCGACGGACCACGCGCTCGCGGCCGACCTCGACGTGTTCGACTCGCCGGCCGGCGAGACTGCGTTGCAGGCCACGGCGGACGGTCTCGACTTCGGGCAGTTCGGGCACGATGCGCCGTCAGCTCAGTGCGGCCGCAGCCACCGCCGCTGCAGCCTGTTCGGCGGCCTTCTTCGACCGTCCTTCGCCGTCGCCCAGTGTTTCACCATCGAGCGAGACGCTGGCGCGGAAGACCTTGTGGTGATCCGGCCCCGTCGAGGTGATGGAGTACACCGGCGAACCGCGTCCCCGACGCGCGGCGAGTTCCTGCAGGTTCGTCTTGTGGTCGAGTGAGTCCAACTGCTCGATCGATGTCGACATGCGCGGTGCGACCCATCGTTCGACGAGCGCGTGGGCAGGTTCGGTTCCTCCGTCGAGGTAGACCGCGCCGAGCACCGCTTCGAAGGCGTCGGACAGGATCGACGGCTTCTGAGCACCACCGGCGACCGCTTCGCCGTTGCCGAGGAGAAGGTGCTCACCGATACCGATTTCCTCGGCGACTTCAGCGAGTGCGGTGGCGTTGACGACGCTCTTGCGCAGGTCGGTGAGGATGCCCTCTGCCAACGTGTCGAACTGATGGAACGCGATGTCGGCGATCACCCAGCCGAGGACGGCGTCACCGAGGAACTCGAGTCGTTCGTTGCTCGGCTCACCGGGGTGCTCGGCACACCACGAGCGGTGGGCCATCGCGCGACGGAGCAGTTCGAGGTCGGCGAACTCGTGGCCGACCGCTGCGGCAAGGGATTCCAGCCGTGCCGCCGAACCGGGAGCAACGTCCGAATCGGGAGCTTCGACGCCGGGCATGTGATCTGAGTTGCCGTGGAGGCGAGTCAGCGAGCTGATCTCAGCTGTTCGCGTTCTCGTGGACGTAGTCCACGGCGTCGCGCACGGTCTTGAGGTCCTCGAGGTCTTCGTCTTCGATACGGAAGCCTTCGACCCGATCACTGAGCGCTTCTTCGAGTGCTTCGACGAGTTCGATCAGCGCGAGGGAGTCGGCTTCGAGGTCGTCGGCGAAGGACTGGCCTTCGTTGATCGTGTCGGGTTCGATCTCCAAGATGTCGGAGAGTGCATCGCGCACGATCTTGAGGACTTCGTCACGCGTGATTTCGGCAGCCATGGGCCGGAGCCTACTGGGCGGGCCGTCAGCTCGCCGGAGCTGCTGCGGCAATGGCGTCGCGGATCTCGGACACCATGTCGTGCTCGACGAGATCGCGAGCGACGTTGATGCCGTTCTCGATGGCACGGGCGCTCGAGGATCCGTGGGCGATGATGCACACGCCGTCGACACCGAGCAGTACCGCGCCGCCATAGGTGTCCGGGCTCAGCGATTCATAGAGCGGCAGCAGCGCCGGCATCAACGCATCAGCGTGCTCCTTGTACCCGGGTTGGGCGAAGGCTTCGAGCAACGCACCGATGACGGTCTTCATGCCACCCTCGAGAGTCTTCAGTACAACGTTGCCGGTGAAGCCGTCGGTGACGCAGACGTCGACATCGTCGCTCATCACATCGCGGCCTTCGACGTTGCCGATGAAGTTCATGCCGGGGGCTTGCGCGAGGAGCTCGTGGGCCTCTTTGCGGAGCGTGTCGCCCTTGCCGGGTTCTTCGCCGATCGACAACAGCCCGACGCGCGGGTTCTCGATACCGAAGCGCTTGCGGGCGTACACGGATCCCATCAGGCCGAACTGGACGAGCCACTCGGCCTGCACTTCGGCGTTGGCACCCGCATCGAGCAGCACGGTGGGCGTCGTGCCGGGTACCGGGATCGGGGTTGCGATCGCCGGGCGCTTGACGCCGGAGATACGACCCATCCGGAGCAACGCCGCGGCCATGGTCGCGCCGGTGTTACCGGCGGAGATCATCGCGCTCGCCTTGCCGTCACGGACGGCCTCAGCGGCGCGAACGAGAGTCGAGTCCTTTTTGCGACGGACACCTTGGGCGGCGTCGTCGAGCATCCCGATGACTTCAGAAGCCGGGATCAACCCGAGCGTGATGTCGCCGACGGTCAGTCCGTCGAGGCCCTCGGGTCCGACCATGACGACGGGTGTGCCCGCTGCAGCTGCAGCATGGGCTCCGTCGAGATTCGGTTGTGGAGCAGCGTCGCCGCCCATGGCGTCGACGGCGACGGGAAGCATTGGTCGAGTCGTGTTGGTCAGCAGCGCCGACTCAGACGTCGACGACGACGCGGTCCTTGTACCAGCCGCAGCTGCCGCAGACCGTGTGAGGGGTCTTGGCGTTGCCGCAGCGGGGACAGATGCTGCGCGGCGGAGTCTGGAGCTTCCAGGCGCTGGCGCGACGGCTGCGCGTCTTCGACTTCGATGTCTTCTTCTTGGGAACGGCCATCGTTCGCTCTTTCGTTACTGCTGCGTCGACCACTCTGGTCGGCGGGAGAATCGTGGTTCGTCGTGCGGTTCTGACCGCACAGCGACGTGCAACGCTATCGGCGCCTCGGCGAGATCAATACTCGATCACGAATCGTCGAGGACGAGGCCGTCGAGCGCTGCCCACCGGTGATCGGTCACGGTGGTGTCGCAGTCGCACGATCCGGTGTTGAGATCGATGCCGCACACGGGGCAGAGCCCGGCGCAGTCGGCTCTACACACCTGCTCGGCGTCGAGTTCGATCAGTGCGAGTTCGCGGACCATCGGGGTGAGGTCCAGTTGCCCGTTCTCGATCGGATAGGCCTCGTCGTCGGTCATTTCGATCTGGTAGAGCTCGTCGACGGCGACCGATGCGCGCCCGGAGAGGTCGATGAGGCACCGGCGACACGGGCAGGCCCACGGTGCGGTGACGGTGCCCTTGACGACGATGCCGTCGTTCATCGATTCCAGCATCAGGGCGACGTCGATGTCCCCGGTGAGCCGCTCGTGATCCACTCCGAGTGGCTCGGCGGGCACCGACGCGTCGACCGCAAGGTCCGACCCGGGGTGACGCAGCAGCTCGACGGCATTGATCTTCAACGGCCGCAGCTCATCAGCAATTCTCTCAGCCATC
>RCMY010000207.1_pt1 | contig 55110 bp, 41 predicted proteins | sample 2041341 | NCBI WGS metagenome assembly RCMY01 (sample SAMN09708234, study PRJNA481090) | Marine sediment metagenome, whole genome shotgun sequencing project.
GCCAAAGGTGCCAGCCTGCCAAAGGTGCCAGCCTGCCAAAGGTGCCAACGCCCTTTGGCAGCCAAAGGGCGTTGGCACCTTTGGCAGGCTGAAAGATCTTGGCGGGACTACTCGTCCTCGGGCTTGGACTGCACCGTCACGATGAAGCTCTCGGCGCTGCGTCGTGCGTCCTCGAGCGCCGAGGCGATGCTCTTGGCGATAGGAGAGACGGTCAGGGCCATGCTCTGCCCAACGACGCCGAGCAGGAAGTCGGTCATGGGCTTGCGGTCCTCCTCCTTGAGCGAGCTCACGGAGTTCAGGACCGCTGCCAGCCCGGCAGCACCGCGGCTGGAGAGCGTGGTCAGCGAGTCGATGCCCGCGTCATCGAGGGCGTCGTAGAGGTCGGTGATCATGCGCGCGCGGCCGTCCACGTCATGCGAGGCCAGGAGCTGCGAGAAGACCTCGCCCATCTTCCGGCTCTCCTCCGAGATCCCCTCGCCTCGGACGAACTTCCCGCGCATGACCTCCCACTCCAGGGCGCTGTGCTGCATGACCCCCTGCGTGCCGGTGTCAGTGCCCGACCTGATGACGACGGGCCGCGCCGCGTGCTTGAAGAGCGACCCCACGAGGCTGTACTCGGGTGTGAAGAGTCGGATGCGATCGAGGACGGGATCGAGGCTCGACAGGGGGACGACCTCGTCGACGAATCCCGGGGAGTCGTTGCACCAGACGACGGCAATCCGGTCGCGGACCGCACTCGAGCAGTGCGAGGCCGCATACGCGGCGAGGTTGCCGCCCTTGGAGTGTCCGCCCACGTGCAAGGTCCCGCCGAGGTGGGCCGCGACTTCCTCGAGATAGCTGAGGGCCGTGACCTGCGAGGGAACGACGCGATAGCTCATCTCGCAGTCCTCGCGCCAGCCGACCATCGAGTCGTCCGTCCCGCGGTACGAGACGTAGGTGATCCCCCCGGGGAGAAGCGCGGTCAAGGCGCCGAACTGCTCGTGAGCGCCCGTGTCGAGACGGCTCACATACTCGCAGAGCAGGGTGCCCCCAAAGCGGTTGCCCGCCGCCATCTTCTCGAACACCGAGACCGTGAGCGGTGAGATGAGCGGACCGAGGTTGATTCCCTCGTCGGAGGGGTGCAGCGCGCGGAACCTCTCCCACGCGTCGTGCACCGTGACCGTCCCGGGCGTCGCGGAGACGGGCGGGACGGCACCGGCGAGCTCGAGGTACGAGAGCTGGGACAGGATGAGGTTGTCGACCTCGTTGAACGGGACGGTCCCGAAGTCGAAGTCACCATACCAGTCGATGTAGTCGAGCATGTTCGCCATCGTAGCCCCTCTCGTCGCGGGCGGTCGTCGGCCCGTCATGCCGTATCGCAATGATAGCCTGATAGCGGCCTGGGGCATTCTCGCGGTTCAAAGCTATAACTTCCGCCCTGGCTTCTTCGCTTCGCGATGCGCCTGTGATGAGACGATATGTTCTCGCACATTCTGAGCTAAACATCTACACTCTCATTAGCTAAATCTAGCGAAGGGAAAACCCATGGCTGTTACTGCTCGCGACGTCGCGAAGAAGGCTGGCGTCTCACCCGCCGCCGCATCCCTCGTGTTTCGCGGGAAGCCCGGCGTCGGCGACGAGACCCGAGAGCGCGTGCTCGCCGTCGCCCGAGAGATGGGCTTCGAGTACTCCGCCCCAAGCGAGGTGAGGCGCACGAGCACGCTCCAGCTCATCATCTACAAGAAGCACGGCAAGGTCGTCTCCGAGACGCCCTTCTTCGAGCAGCTCACCAAGGGCGTCTCGGACGAGACATACCGACTCGGCTACCACCGCCTCTCCATCTCGTACTTCTATGCCGCGGAACACCCCTCCGAGCAGCTCAAGAGCCTGCGCAGCACCAAGTGCGCGGGCATCATCCTTCTCGCCACCGAGATGCGCGCCACCGACGTCGCCCAGTTCGAGCGGCTCGGCGTGCCCGTGGTCCTTCTCGACGGGTGGTTCCCCTCCAAACGGAACGACTCGGTCGTGATCGACAACCAGCGCGGCGCCTGGCAGGCGACCCAGTACCTCATCTCGCAGGGACACCGTGACGTCGGCTACCTCAACAGCAACGTGGACATCCGGAACTTCCTCGAGCGCCGCGACGGCTATCTCAGCGCCATGAGGTCGCTCGGACAGAAGGACTTCGACCCCGCAAAGGCGATTGTCCGCGTGGGCACCACGATCGAGAGCGCCTTCGACGACATGTCCGCGTATCTCGCCACGGGTCCCGACCTCCCCACGGCCTTCTTCGCCGACAACGACATCATCGCCGCCGGCTGCATGCGCGCCCTCGCCAAGGCGGGCATCAGGGTACCCGAGGACGTCTCCATCATCGGCTTCGACGACATGCCCATCTGCCAGCTCGTCTATCCCGCGCTCACCACCATGGCCGTCCCCAAGGCGAGCATGGGGGCGCTCGCCGTGCAGCGTCTCGTCGCGCTCATCAAGGGAGAGACGACGGGAGAGTCGGTCCGCATCTGCGTGCTGCCCGAGCTGATCTCGAGGGAGAGCGTCGTGAGGCTGCCGACGAACGCCTGAGAGGGCGATGACATCATGAGCCGGGTGTTCGGAGACGTGTGGAGGAGTGCCATGGAGTACGTCGTGTTCGGAATGGGCGGGGTCGGCGCGAGCGTCTACGAGCGCCTCGCAAGGGCGGGACTGCCCGTCACGGGCATCGCGCGAGGAGCTCATCTCGCCGCCATGAGGAGCCACGGGCTGCGCGTCGAGCGTCTCGGGCGCGAGCCGGTCCTCGTGGAGAACCCGCGCGTCTCCACGGCGGAGGAGTGCTCCGCCACCCCGGACGTCATCTTCGTCTGCGTGAAGGGCTACTCACTCGAGAGCGTCTATCCCCTCCTGCACGGCGTCTGCACCGCCAAGACCGTCGTCATCCCGCTCCTCAACATCTACGGCACGGGCGAGCGCATTGACGCACGGCTGCGAGACGAGATGGGACCGCTCGCCCCGGTCTGCGCCGACGGCTGCATCTACGTGTCGGCAGAGCTCGCCGGACCAGGCGTCCTGCTGGAGCACGCCCCCATCTGCAGGATCCTCTTCGGCTTGCACTCTGCGCTTGGCGAGCAGGACGCTCGTCTCGCCGCCATCGCTGCGGAGTGCTCCTTCAACGGCATTGAAGCCGTCGCCTCGACCGACATCCGGCGAGACGCGCTCGGAAAGTTCAGCTACGTCTCGCCCATGGGGGCGACCGCCATCATCCACGAAGCGACCGCCGGCGACGTCCAGCGGGGTGGCGCGGCCAGGGACACCTTCGTCGCCGCCGTTCGCGAGGTCGAGGCCATCGGAGCGGCGATGGGAGTCGTCTTCGACAGAGACCTCGCGGCAGCCAACCTTGCCATCGCCGACTCGCTCGACCCGAGCTCCACCACGTCCATGCAGCGAGACCTCATGGCCGGACGTCCATCGGAGTTCGACGGGCTCGTCTCGGAGGTCGTCCGCCTCGGCGAGTGCTACCACGTTCCCACGCCCACCTACCTCGAGGCGACGCGCGTCGCTCAGGATCGCTTCGGCCTCTGACCTGGAAAAGGGGACAGGTTGTTTTTCCACGACAGCTTGTCGTGGAAAAACAACCTGTCCCCTTTTCCAGGTAGGCAACTGGATGCGTGTTTATGGCATCTGAGCAGGTAGATAGCTGAATGCAATCTGTTGCACTTCTGCTAGATGGTCTGCTCGGTACGTCCGATGATGTCGTCCTGCGTCGCCCTCGAGAGCACGTTGAAGAAGGCGGAGTAGCCGGCCACGCGGACGATCAGGTCCTTGTGCGCCTCGGGGTGTACCTGTGCGTCGACGAGCGTGTCGCGCGAGACGATGTTGTACTGGACGTGGTAGCCGTGGAGGCGGTTGAAGAATGTGCCGAGCATCATCTCAAGCTTCTGGCGATTCTCTTTGCGCTCGAGCATCGTGGGCGTCATCTTCTGGTTGAGGAGCACGCCGCCGGTGATCTTCTCGGTGGGAAGCTTGGACACGGACTTGAACACCGCCGTGGGACCCTGCCTGTCTGCGTTGTGCGCGGGGCTGCACCCCTCGGCGAGCGGCTCATGGGCGTGACGCCCGTCCGGCGTCGCTATCGTGCCCCTGCCCTGGCCGACGTTTGCCGAGATGGACGAGGTGCCGGCATAGCGGATGCCGCCGATGGGCCCCCGGCCGTGACGGGTGTTGGGATACTTGCGTATCTCGTCGATGTAGGGCTCGTAGGCCTCGACGACGAGGTCATCGACGTAGTCGTCGTCGTTGCCGTACTTGGGAGCGCCCGTGACGAGCATCCGCTGGATGCGCTGCCCCTCGGGAGAGCTGAAGTCGTCGAGGATGGCGTCCCAGAGCTCCTGCTGCGTGACCTTGCCCTCCTCGAAGACGAGCTTCTTGATGGCGGCGAGCGAGTCGGCCATGTTGGCGATGCCCACCTGAAGGCCCGAGATGAAGTCGTAGACGGAGCCGCCCTCCTTGATGGTCTTGCCACGGGCGATGCAGTCGTCGGTGAGCGCGGAGCAGAGGACGTCCGGCACGTCTCGCTCGGACGCCTTGTCGATGGCGTTCTCCACGATCACGGAGTAGCGGGTCATCTCGCGAATGGTCTTGTCCCAGGCGGCGAGAAGCTCGTCATAGCTGCCCATCTCGGTGAACCTGCCGTAACCCTTGGTGAAGCGCCGGCCGGTCGTGAGATCCACGCCGTCGTTCATCGCGACGAGGAGGAGGCGCGGGAAGTTGAGGTAGCTCATGCCGGTGCAGCGATAGCCCCACTTGCCGGGGACGGCCGTCTCGACGCAGCCGATGGCCGAGTAGTTGTAGGCGTCCTTCTCGGCCACGCCCCAGTTGATGAACGAGGGGATGATGACCTCGTCGTTGTTGAACGCGGGCATGCCGAAGCCGAGCCTCATGACCTCGATGCACTCGTCGAGGAACCTCTTGTCGATGCCCTCGTGGTAGCGGACGGTGAGGTTCGGCTGGGTGAGGCGGGTCTGCGCCACGGACTGCAGCACGAGAAACGAGAGCTCGTTTACGGCATCGCAGCCGTCGGTCGTCTGGCCGCCGATGGTCACGTTCTGATACATCGGGCTGCCCGCCGACGAGAGCGTGTGCGCCTGGCTCCGCACCTTCTGGACGGTGAGCGTCTTGATCCAGAGGTTCGTGAGGAGCTCCAGCGCCTCGTCGCGGGTGATCTCCCCGGCATCAACATCTGCCTGGTAGTAGGGATAGAGATATTGGTCGAAGCGACCGAACGAGAGCGAGTGGCCGTTCGATTCGATCTGGAGAATCACCTGGGAGAACCAGACGGTCTGGATGGCCTCGCGGAAGGAGGACGCCGGCTCGTAGGGAACGCGCGCGCAGATGGCGGACATCCGCTCGAGCTCCGCTTTGCGCGCGGGGTCCGTCTCCGCCTCGGCCTTCCTCGCAGCGAGCGCGGAATAGCGCAGCGCGAAGCGGCGGACGGCGTCGATCACGATGAGGACCGCCTTGTAGAAGACGTACTTGTCGATGGAGTCGGGGTCAGTGAGGTCGAGCGCCGCCTTGGCAGCGCGCGTGCGCTGCTCATAGCCCCTGAGACCCTCGCGCAATAGACGGGCGTGGTTGATGGCGAGATGGGCGTCGCCGGCGTTGAGCTTGCCCTCCATCCCGAAGACGCCTGTCTCCATGAAGACGGAGACCTCGTCGGGCAGGAGCGCCTCACCGCGAGCGCGAAGGTTGTTGTTCTCCCAGAAGGGCGCGATGTCGCGGAGTTGCCGCTTGGTTTCCTCGGTGACATAGAACACGTCGCCGTCGCGCTTCTCGAACGTGTCGAGCTCATCCATCACGAAGCCGAGAGTGTACTCGGGGAAGATGGGGGCGTTGCAGTTCTTGGTCGCCTGGTTGCCGCAGATGAGGGTCTTGTCCTCGATGTAGATCGACATCTTGTCGAGGATCCTCTCGAGCATGAGCGCGCGCCTCATGACGGGCGGCTGGTTCTTGCTCGCCTCGTAGGCTTCTGTGGCGAGAACCGCACGCTCGGCGTCAATGAAGGGCTTCTCATCGAGGACCTCCTCGCGGAAGGCCTGCATGCGGCCAGTCAGTGCTCCGAAGTGCTCCCTGTTCTCCATTGCTCCGCTCCATCTCTTGTGTACAGAATGCTATTTAATTTCGTTCGTAAATACTGTACGGCACAGCATTGAAATTGTCAATCGAAATCTTCGTTCGTAAGTTATTATAATTACGTTCACACTTTCCGAGTATACTAACACGCGTCGAGAGGGGAAGCCATGCAGAGCGCCGTGGTGTTCAACATACAGAAGTTCAGTCTCAACGACGGTCCGGGCATCCGCACGGTCGTATTCCTCAAAGGCTGTCCGCTACGCTGCGCCTGGTGCGCGAATCCAGAGAGCCAGCAACGCGCACCCCAGGTCGAGTGGGACGAGGGAAGATGCACCGGCTGCGGCACCTGTCTCCGCCTCTGCCCAGAGGCCTGCAGCGTGACGCGATCTGGCAAGCACCATGTTGACGTTCGTACTCTCGACGGGGACTCCTCGTGTGCCCAGGCGGCTATCGATGCCTGCCCAGGAAACGCCCTGACTCTCGTGGGCGAGAGCCGGACCGTCGACGAGGTCGTGCGAGTCTGCTTGCAGGACCAACCCTTCTACGAGGATTCCGGCGGAGGTGTCACGCTCTCCGGAGGCGATGCGCTGCTCTGGCCCGACTTTGACATCGAGCTTCTCACGAGCCTGCAAGCGCGGGGCATAGACACCTGCATCGAGACGGAGGCATACGCCAAGGAGGATACGTTCCGGTCGGTCACCGCTCATCTCGACCACCTGCTCATCGACATGAAGCACTGGGACTCCGCGGCGCACAAGCTCGGCACGGGCGTGGGCAACGAACTCATTCTCGCGAACACACGATGGGCGATAGCAACGGGAAAGGACGTGCTCATACGCACGCCGGTCATCCCAGGCTTCAATGACGCGATTGAAGACGCCAGGGGAATGGCACGAACTCTCAGAGAGATCGGAGCTCGACGCGTTCAGCTCCTCCCCTTCCACACGCTTGGCGAGAACAAGTACGATCTGCTCGACAGAGACTACGCCCTGCGAGGAGTCAGGGCGCTTGGCGCCGATGACCTCGAAGACTATCGAGACACCTACGTCCAGGAGGGCGTGGACGCATTCTTCTAACGACTATCCTGCCGTGATGACCTCGACGCCCGAGCGCTCGAGGCTCGTCCGCGCGATTGCGGGAATGCCCTCGTCGGTGACCACGGCCAGGGGCTTGTCGCCCAGCCCGAGCGGGACCGATCCATGGGTCCCGAACTTCTCCGACTCGGTGAGGACCACGACGCGCGTCGCCGACGCGGCCATGGAGCGCACGGACTCGGCTCGCATCTGATCGCTGTTCGTGAAGCCGATGCCGTCGAGCCAGCCGTCAGCCCCTACGAAGAGGTCGTCGACCACGTACTGCTGTGCACAGAGCCGAACGAGCGGGCCGACCGTCACCTGGGAGTCGCGCTGAAGGGCTCCACCGAGCAGCGTGACGTTCACCAAAGAGAGGTCGCGCAGGTACGAGGCGATGAAGACGCTGTTGGTGACGATGGTCACGCCCGACGAGGTCTCGGCGACCCGCCTGGCGAGAAGGGCGCAGCAGCTTCCGTTCTCGACTATGATTGTGTCGCCGTCAGACACGAGAGCCGCCGCCCGATCGGCGATTCTGAGCTTCTCCGCATAGTGGTAGGCAAGACGCCCTCCCACGTCGTTGGGATTCGTGAGCAAGGCGTACCCGTGCTCGCGGACGATGAGTCCACGCGACTGGAGCGCGTCAAGGTCCTTGCGCATCGTGACGTTCGAGACGCCGAGCCGCTCGGCAAGAGTGGCGACCTCGATCCTCTTGGCGTCCGTGAGAATCTCCAGAATCTTGGTGTCACGTTTTGACATGGAAGGCCTTTCGTTTTACCCGGACACTGCTTCCATGAGTATAGCTTTTGCTTTCGTTCGAAAGTAGCTTAGAAGTGTCACCCGCATGAGCTGGGGTGCCGCCTGCCAAAGGTGCCAACGCCCTTTGGCAGACGAAAACATGGAAAAGCAACCTGTCCCCTTTTCCAGGTTCTCAGGGGCAGAGGGCAAGAGACTCCTCGAACCAGGCGCGGAAGGCGTCGGCGTCGATGGACGTCGCGACATGCACGTTGGGCGCATGTCCTCGAAGCCCGTCAAGGTCGAAGTACGTCCCACCCGCGCTGCAGCACGCGGCGGCATCGACCTCGAGGAAGCAGTCGACGACGTGGTACATCTCCGGCGCGATGACATAGCCCACCGCGGTCGGGTCGTACATCTCCTTGCCGACGGAGACCTCCGGGCGGGAGACGTAGACGTCGAACATCTCCGCGAGCACCGCGCCCATCCTGCTGCCCGCAGCGATGCGCGCCATCCCATCGGGCATGACGAGGGCCTTGTCGGCAACCTCGAGCGGCACGAACGTGACGTCGAGATTGGATGCGACGACCTCCCTCGCAGCCACGGGGTCGACGGCGACGTTGAACTCCGAAAGCACACCGACGTTCCCGTGACGGATGGCGCCGCCCATGCAGACCACCCGTCGCACGACCCGTGGCAGGTCAGGATGGTCGCGAAGGAGCTGTGCAAGGTTGGTCAGCGGGCCGAGCGTGATGACCGTGACGCTTCCCGGTGCCTCGCTCACCGCATCCCACAGGGCCTCCACAGCACCCTCCTCGAGAAGGAGCTCGTCGGCCGTCATGTCGTAATCCCAGTCGCCGAGACCCGACTCGCCATGAATCGCGCCGGCCTCGATGCCGATGCCCGCAAGCGGTCGCGACGCCCCGCGGGCGACGGGCACGTGCGTCCCGAGGAACGACTCCAGCCTGAGCGCGTTGCGTGTGGTCTTGTCAATCGAGACGTTGCCCACGACGGTCGTGATCAGCCTCACGTCCAGCGCGGGCGAGAAGAGCGCGACGGCGAGCGCCGCCGCATCATCGATGCCGGGGTCGGTGTCAATGACGACAGGTATCCTGTCGGCCATGAGCTACCTCTCCCCTCCGCACCTCATGAAGGCCTCTACCTGGCCTCTCGTCGGCATCGACTGCTGGGCACCGACCGTCCTGCATGCCAGCGCGCCAGCAGACGAGGCTACGATCAGGCCGTCTGCGATGTCCAGTTCGGAGGCGAGCTCGGCCGCAAGCACGCCGAGGTAGGCGTCGCCCGCTCCGGTGGAGTCAATCATCTCGACCTTCCGAGGAGGGACCACCACGACGTCCTCAGCGATGAACGCGACGGAGCCTCGAGGACCGAGCGTGATCACGGGCGTGGAGACGCCCAGGGAGGAGAAGACCACGAGAGCTTTCAGAATACTCGTCTCATCTACGGGAAGGACGCCGGTGAGTGCCTCGCACTCCGTCTCGTTCACGCAGAGCAGGTCGACCGCGGGGTAGATGCTCGTAAGATCTCCGCAGGCAGGCGCGGCGTTGAGAATCGTGTAGAGCCCGGTCTCACGAGCATAGGCGAGCGCGTCCACCGTCGTGGAGAAGTCGCACTCGAGCTGCGTGAGGAAGATGTCGCCCGGCTCTGAGATGTCGTCAAGGGCGGCGCAGACCTCGTCGGAGGTGAGGACCGCATTGGCACCGGCATCCACCACGATGCGGTTCTCGCCATGACAGCGCAGAATCGTGGCGGTACCCGTGGGAGCCGTGTCGCGCACATACAAATAATCACACGAGACACCTGCGGAGCCAAGCGAACGCACAAGCCGCGAGCCGAACGCATCGTCGCCAACGGCGCCGACCATGTACGTCTCGATACCCATGCGCGAGGCGGCATAGGCCTGATTGGCACCCTTGCCACCTGGATTCGTCAGGAATCCCGTACCATGAACAGTCTCGCCTGCCTCAGGCACCCTCTCACATTCGACCGACAGGTCCATGTTGAGCGACCCGAACACGATGACCTTCGACACGAGACTCCCCCGGTTCGGTTGATGGCGACTACTACTGGGCTGTAACCTCAGTATCGGCGTCCTCCGCGGGGACGTCGGCGCTGTCGGCGACGGCTTCAGGTGCCGTCTTGGACTTGTCATACTCCTCTGGGGTGAGGACGTCCTCGATGCGCAGGTTGACTCCCGCGACCTCGAGGCCGGTCATGCCTGTGACCTGCTTGACCACCGCATGCTTGACGTCTTCGAAGACCTGGGGGGCATACGCACCGTACTTGATGAAGACCGAGACGTTGACCTTGACGGAGCTCTCGGGAGTGACCTCCACGGAGACGCCCTTCGTGGAGTCAGTGGTGCCGAAGGTCTCCTGCACGCGATTGAACCAGCTGCCCTTCATGCCCACGACGTCCGGCACCTCGCGCATGGCGAGCGCCACGATCTTCTCGATGACCCCGTTGGAAAAGGTGAGGGAGTCCTCGCTCTCGAGGTCCTCGTCCTCGGCCGTCGAGAGGTCGATGCCGTCGGAAGGCTCGTCCGCAGGCGTCAGCACGTCAGGAGCGACGGCATCGGTGGGCTGCACATCGGTCTCGGGGGCCACGACCTCGGCCTCGACGCCCTGTTCGTTGGATGCGCTCTCGGTGCTCATAATCGCTCCTCGCTACTCGCGCTTGTCGGAAAAGTACTTCTTTACCGCGTTGATAATCTTGGGATCGCCGTCGACGCACTGACCGAGCGCTACGCCCACGACCACGAGCAGAACGATAAGGAGCGTGCGTCCTATACCAACACAGAAGATGAAGATCGCAACGAGAAGGCCGAGGACGCCTCCCACGAACGCGTTCTCATGTCCGGGGAACGTGCGTCTCACCCAGGCGGACACCTTGCCAGCACCCTCCTTGATGGAATCACGGCCATCCTCTGCCGCGCCGTCAACCCGGGCGTTCTGCTCGTCATGCCGTTCCTGCTCGACTCGAGGCTCCATATCCTCCCCGATGGAGTCGACCTTTGCCTTGGGTGCCCGGGGCTCTTCGTCAGACATGCGCTACGCCTCCTGCCTGTCCGTGTCGGATGCGGCACGAGACCCACCCATCGACACCGTGATCTCACTCGTGGAGTCGAGACGCTCTGCAGGTTCGGTCTCCTCGACCGCGGGCGGCTCGTATGAGGGAACGGCCTCTGGCGAGGGTTCGGGCTCCGACGCGGACGTGGGAGTCGCGACCGTGACCGACTCGGGCTCGATGAACTCGAGGCTCACGCGGTCGACCTTGTCCCCGCAGACGGAGGCGAGGCCCCGCACGAGCTCGTCATGGAGCTCGGCTCCCTTTGCCACGACGTCGACGGTCTCATGCGGAAGCACGCGAACATGAACGCGCACGTGGCCGCTCTTCTTGGCCTTCACGTCCACGCGGTCTGCCGAGCAGGTCCCGTCCGCCTCGACGATGTGCGTCGCCTGCGAGGCGATGGCGTCGCGCGAGACGCTGATGGTGCCGCCGTTGACTGTGGTGACCTCGATGGTCCTGACGCTGCGGGCAAAGATGGCACGGAGCAGGACGACGAGCATGATGACCAGGGCGATGGCGACGCAGACCTCGACGGCATAGAAGTAGTACTCGAGCGACATGAGGGCGCTCGCCTGCGACGTCCACGGACCGACCCACGTGAGCGAAAGCGCGATGACGCCGAGAAGGCCGGCCAGCCCGAAGACGAACATGCAGAAGCGCTTGAACCCACCCATGCGTTCTCCTCCTGTCGACCCCGCTCGGCATGCGTCGAGACGCTGACAGTTAGAGGATACCCCTCGGCGGGGACTTCAATCGGTACGGTCGACGAAGAGCGGGGCGCAGCGCGGATTCGGAAGGCACGGCGTCGGGCCAAGCCGACATACGAAAGCGGCGGCCCCGAGGGACCGCCGCAGCGTCAGACATCTGTTGGCAGAGCCGACTACTCCTCGTCGGCGTCGAGCGCCTCGGCCACCTCGTCGGAGACGGACATGGAGGTGTAGACGTTCTGGACGTCGTCGAGCTCCTCGAGCTTGTCGATGAGGCGCTGGACCTTCCGGGCGTCGGACAGCTCGAGCTCGGTCGGCGTGTTGGGGACCATGGTGAGCTCGGAGCCCTTGACCTCGATGCCCTGAGCCTCGAGACCCTTCACGACGTCCTGCATCTTGTCGTAGGCGGTGTAGACGATCCACTCGTCGCCGGCGTCCTCGTAGTCATCGCCCTCGGCCTCGGCGACAGCCATCATGAACTCGTCCTCGTCGACCGCGTTCTCGCGATCGGGGACTTTCTTCTCGTCGCTGACGATGACCTTGTCAACGGCGATGGAGCCCTTGCGGGTGAACTGGAAGGCGACGGAACCCGCGGTGCCCAGGTTGCCGCCGGAGTGCGTGAAGGTCGAGCGGACATCAGCGGCGGTGCGGTTGATGTTGTCGGTCAGGCAGTCCACGTAGAAGGCGACGCCCGCGGGGCCATAGCCCTCGTAGGTGACCTCCTTGTAGATGACGGCCTCGGCGCCGGCACCAAAGGCCTTGTCGATGGCGGCCTGGATCTTGGCGTTGGGCATGGAGACCATGCGGGCACGAGCGACGGCTGCGGAGAGGGCGGCGTTGTTGTCCGGGTTGGGGTCACCGCCGACGCGAGCGGCAACGGTGATGTTGCGCGAGTGCTTTGAGAAGAGCGCCGAGCGCTTAGCGTCGATGGCGGCCTTCTTGTGCTTGGTGGTTGCCCACTTAGAGTGTCCGGACATGCACATCTCCTTCTTGCCTGCCGGCAGCCATCTGCGAAGGTTGCCGCTGGGGAACGTTTACCGTCATATGAGTCGCTCGCGGGGTCCCTCCCACGGCGTACGGCATTGAACATTCATACGATACAAAAAACTGACCGCCGAGAAAAGCCAGATACGCGGATTTTGCAGGCACTGTGAAGTTTTTTCGCCTTCCGCGCCCTGCGACAGCCATCGGGATCGACGCCACGACCGCCCGCAGGCTCAGCTCACGCGCGCGAGTCCTCGGCGGCACGCTCGGCTGGCGAGAGCCCGTACTTGGCGACGACCCGCCGGATGGAGGCGCGCCACGGCGTCCATACGAGGAGCAGGAAGCCCACGGTGGACACGCCATGGATCAGGTCGAAGGGCAGCGCGGCGAGCACGGCCGCGAGGGCGGTCTGCCACGTGAGCGGGCGTACGAAGCCGATGATATAGAAGCCGTTGAGAATGGCCCCGTACACGAGGGCGGAGCAGAAGCCCCACACGTAGACGGCAACGCGCGCCCGTCTCCCCTCGCCCCTGCAGACGAAGCCCGCGACGTAGCCCACGAGGCCCCAGGCGTACATCTGCCAGGGGGTCCAGGCGCCCTGCCCGAAGAAGAGGTTCGACACGAGCGCCGCGAGGGCGCCCACGGCGAAGCCGCTCTGCGGACCGAGCGTCGCTCCGGCGACGATGGCGATGGCCGAGACGGGTTTGACGTCGGGAACCGCGGCAAAGAGCAGGCGCCCGGCTGCGGCGAGGGCAGCGAGAACCACCGTCGGCATGAGCTGGCGCATGGCGGGCCGCGACGCCTCGACGCCCGCGAGCATGAGGCCGACGGCGAGAACCGCGGCGAGGGCGGTGAGCAGGGCACTCGCATCGACGTCCTCGATGACGCAGGCGGCCATCACGGCCGGGACGGCCACGAGCGCCGGCAGCTCGAGCGCGCGCAGGACCCGGCTCATCCGTGTGGCTGTGACTCCTCGTCCCATCCCGACCTCCTTCTAGCCATTCTAGGTCAGCGGCGTACCTCCCGCCCACGGACGGGTTGGCCTCCCCCTCGCACGTGCTACAGTCGACCCACGAGAGACCATCGTCGCGAGGAGACCGCAATGATCTACATCGGACACTTCAGCTACAACGACGAGATGGACGACAAGGACAGCTTCGTCCTCATGCCGCTCATCGTCTCGGCCGAGAACGCGGACGAGGCCATGGAGAAGTTCGCGGACCACCTGCTCGACGTCCACTCCCACTCCGACCTTCTCGAGGGCGCGGGTCAGATCTACCTCGACACCCTCGTCGAGCTCGAGGAGGTTCCCACCGAGCCCATCATCACGCAGTGGCAGAAGATCGTTCCCGCTGCCGACGGCCTGTGCTCCATCACGGGCGCGCTTCCCGCCGTGGAGAAGGACTTCGAGGACGGGGTCGCCTACGCCTGGGGCGACGACGAGGATGACGACGAGCTCGAGCTCGAGGAGCTCGCGGACCTCTCGGAGGACGACCTCACCCAGGCCTACGAGGAGGAGCCGTTCCTCCAGTTCCTCTCCGAGGACGACCAGTAGCCCCTATCGCCCCCACACCCAGCTCTCCCGCAGAAACTCGTCGGTCTCGCCGGTGAGCGTGACCGCACCGTCGAAGAGAAGCGACGTCCGGTCGGCCACCTCGGCGAGGAACGCCACGTCGTGCGAGGCGATGACGACCGTCACCCCCTCGTCGCGGCACTCGCCGACCATGCGCGCCACCTCGCGGCGCATCTCGAGGTCGAGCCCCTTGGTCGGCTCGTCGAGCAGGAGCAGCCGAGGCCGCGTGAGCATGAGCTTGGCGAGGGCGAGCAGCTGCTGCTGGCCTCCCGAGAGGTCGTAGGGATGCCGCGCCCCGAGCCCCGCGAGCCCCAGCCGCGCCATGACGGCCTCGACGTTCTTCTCGCCGTAGCCCGCCGTCCCCGACCACTCCATGAGCTCCTCAGAGACGGACTGGCAGGCGAGAAGCGTCTTCGGGCCCTGCGGCAGGATCACCTGGCGGTGCGCCAGCGTCCCTCTCGCCCGGCCCCGCTGCGGACGCTCGACGCCCGCGACGAGCGAGAGCAGCGTCGACTTGCCCGATCCGTTTCCGCCCATGAGCGCGCGCACCTCCCCCTCAGACACCGAGAGGTCGCAGCCGCGCAGCACCCAGTCGGCGTCGCGGTCGTAGCGGAACCACGCGTCGTCGACGCTGATGACGTCGCGTCCGTCTGACGGAGGCTCGCGCCTCGCGAGCACGTCGAGACGCGGCGCCCTTCTCAGCCCCTCGAGAGGCAGCTCGTCGACGCGGCCGTCCCCGACCCGAAACGCGCAGGTGGCGTACTCCGCCATGGTCCAAGGGGAGTGCGTCGCCACGACCACGGAGATGCCCAGCTCGCGATTGGCCCGGAAGAGGAGCGAGAGGAAGGCCTTCTCGGCCACGGGGTCGAGCATCGAGGTGGGCTCGTCGAGAAGGAGCAGGCCGGGATGCATCGCGAACGTCGCGGCAAGGGCGAGCATCTGCCGCTGGCCGCCCGAGAGCTCGTCGCAGCGTCGGTGGAGCAGGGGCTCCATGCCAAAGAAGTAGCAGGTCTCGGCCACGCGGCGGCGCATCTCGCCCTGGGAGAGGCCGAGGTTCTCGAGGCCGAAGGCCATCTCGTGCCAGACCGTGTCGCAGACGATCTGGTTGTCGGGACTCTGGAGGACGAAGCCCACGAGCTGCGCGGACGTCTGGGCTGACATCGCGCGGACGTCGCTTCCCAGCACCTCGACGGTGCCCGAGAGCTCGCCTGCAGGTGACACCTCGGGCTTGGCGAGGCGGAGAAGCGTCGTCTTGCCCGAGCCGGTGCCACCGGTGAGCAGCGCGAACGCTCCGCGAGGCACCTCGAGGGAGACGCGTTCGAGCACGGGCGCGTTGGCGGGAGAGCCGTCCGCCGCCGCGTACGAGAAGCTCAGGTCACGCACGGAGAGCGCCGGGGCGCGTGTCTCGGTCATCTCCATCTGAGCCTCCCGACAAGTTCGAGAGCCGCAGGCAGGAGCACCAGCGCAGCGTAGGGGACGTATCCCCACCAGGCGACGAGCCTCGGCAGAGCGGGATAGAAGTGCCACTGCCCGCAGGCGACGGAGGCGAGAAGGGCATTGGCGAGAAGGAGCAGGACGGAGAGGGCGAGGGCAAGCGCGTCGCGACCCCGGAACTCGACGCTGCGGTACGTCGTGCGGGTCGGGAGGGAGCCCCAGCCGCGAGCTCGCATCGAGTCGGCGCGCTCGAGGGAGTCCTCCATCGCCCAGGAGACGAGGACGTCCGAGAGGCGGACCTGGGCGTGTCGACCGCCCGTCTCGCCGCCGGCCGCCGTGCATGCGGCATACGCGGAGCGGACCGTCTGCCCCCGACGAGCGAGCTGCGGGACGAGCTGCATCGTCATCGAGACCATGAGCGTGACCGTGGGGAGGGCGCGGGCGCCGAGCTCGAGGAGACGGTCCTGCGTGAGCACGCGCGAGGTGCTCTCGAGCCACAGCACCACGGCGACGAGCATCGCCCCCATGCAGGCCCCGAACGCGAGGCTCTCGAGGTAGACGACCGTGGGACCGAGACGCCACAGCTCCGTCGAGCCAGACGCCGAGAAGAGCGGGTTGACGAGGGAGACGAGCGCCACGACGGGCAGCTGCCAGCGAAGGCCGCGCACCGTCTCGCGGGCACCCCTGAACGCGAGCGAGCAGGCGACGCCGCCCGCGAGGGAAAGCGCGACGTAGACGGGCTGAATCGCGAACATGGCGATGATGACGGTCCCGCCGAGGTAGACGGCGGGAACCGCGGGATGCGACGAGTCGAACGCATGTGGCTGCCTCGCTGCCACGCTCACCCCTCCACGTTGACGTAGGTCCAGGTCAGGGTGTCGCCATCCGAGAGCTCGTAGTTCGAGCAGGCGGTGTTTGGCTCGACCCCGTTCACGGCATACACCCACCCGCTGCTCGCGCCGTATTCCTTCTCGGCAAGGCCGTTGATCGCGGAGACGTACGTGCCGTAGGCGGAGCTTCGCGCGTTGACGCTGGCACCCGTGGCGACGAGCGCGTCGTAGGCCGTCGACCCGGCGTCGAGCGTGACCGTCGCCGAGCCGGAACCCGCGCCGGCGGCAGAGCCGTCGATGCGCACGGTGACGGAGAGCGTGGAGGCCTTCTCCGTGGCGGCGGGCGTCCCGGCAGATTCGGAGCCAGCGCTCGAGGACGACCCGCCTGCCTCATCGGACGAGGGGGTCGAAGTGACCGACACAGTCGTCTGAGAGCTCGTGGTCGACTCCGCGACGGGCTGCGAGGCCGCCGAGTCGGAGGTCCCTGCGTCGTCGACTGCTGCGGATCCTGACGCATCACCCGATTCAGTGAGGCCGGCCGCAGACGTGGCGACGTCGGCCGTCTCGCCGGACGAGGCCTCGTCCACGGTCTGGAACGCGGTAGACGACGCGCCGCCCATGAAGGCAAGCGGGTCCTCGCCCCGAACGTACTGCGCCGTGGACCACGCGCAGAACGCGACGAGCACGGTGGCAAGCACCGCGACGATCACCCGTGATGGCGAGAGAGAGCCCCTCCCCTTGCCGGTGTCGTTCGAGGTCATGAACGGACCTCCTCGTCCTTCGCCCGGCGCCTGCGGCCGAGCACCGCCCACAGGAGGGCGGCAACGCCCACGCACATGCCGACGATCGGCCAGATCGGAAGGGCCGAAGTCCCCGTCGTCGCAGCGTCACTGCTGGTAGCTGCACCGAGAGCACTCTCAGTGGATACGAGGCCGTCCTCAGCGGCGCTGCCGTCCGAGGTCGTGGCGAGAGCGGTGACGGGAGCTGCGTCCTTCTCGCCCGCGCTGCTCGCGGAGTCCGAGGCAGTCGCGGACTGGGAGCGAAGGTCGGAGAAGAGCGAGCGACCCGAAGCCGCCTTCGAGACTGAGGAGACGGACTGCCCGCTCGTTCCCGACGAGACGGACGACCCGGCGCCGGAGCCCGTTGTCCCGCTCCCCTGATTGCCTGACTCGCTGCTCGTGGACGCGGAAAGTCGCACGAGGTAGCCCGAGTCGTTGAGGTAGTAGAGGTTACCCGCCGCGTCGCAGACCACGGGCGAGTCGCAGTAGTTCGCGTTGGTGGCGCTCGGCGCATAGAGGAGGCTCGCCTCGAGGTCGCCGAGTCGGTAGACGTAGAGGTTGCCGCCCGACTCGTAGCCCGTCCACGTCTTGTTGGGATTGGTCCCGAAGTTGACGGTGAAGTAGGAGTAGCTGCCGCCAGCCTGCGTCGATACGAGCGCGGGCGAGCAGATGCCGCCCGCGGGAAGCGCGGAGTCGCCGACGGTGGTCACGGTTCGCGAGACCCTCATGGATGCGAGGTCGACGAGGGCAAGGGTTGTCACGGTCCCCTCCTTGCCCGTGCCGCCGACGACCACGGCGGTCGTCCCCACGACCGTCGGAGCCGCGATGCACTTGTCGAGCACCTTGAGCGTGGCGTCAGAGAGCACGCCTGACGACGAGAGCGAGAGTCGGTGGAGCACGCCGTCGTACGTGACCACGAGGGCACCGCCGTCGTAGGCAACAGGGTCAGACTTTACCGCTGAGCCGAGGGCGAGCGACGAGACCTCGTTGCCGCCGAGGTCGAACGCGCACAGCGTGCCTGCAGCATCACCCGCCAGGAGGTAGTCACCCACGCGCAGGACGCTCGTCCAGTACCAGCCGGAGGTCGAGCTCGTCTTAAACCGGAGCGTTGACCCCGTCGCCGCGTCAAGCGCCACGAGCGAGCCGGACGCGATTGAGTAGCTGGAGTCATACGCTGCCGTGCCGAACACGACCGCCTTCGTGCGGCCGAGGTCGACCACGCGCAGCGAGCAGGACGACTGGTCGCCTTCCGCCGTGCCCGCCGAGGTCCAGAGCTTGGCGAAGCTGCCATAGTCGACGGCCTCGACCATGCCACCCGAGAGCGGCACGTAGACCACTCCGCTGGAATAGAGAGGACGAGCGGTGTAGTCGATCGAGGCGTCGAGGGTGAGTGTCTTCTCGACGGAGGCCGAGGATGACGTGTTGGACAGGAGCTTGAGCGTGCTGTTGACGGCCACGACGACCTTGCCATCAACGACGAGGGGCTCGCTCACCATTGCCCAGGTAGCACCCTCGTCCTTGAGGTCAATCGCCCACGACTCCGCTGCACCCGAGGTTGGTGTCGACGCAGTCGTCACGTTGCCGCCGGTCTCGGTCTCGGACCAGTCCGAACTGGTGCTGGGCGCGGTGACCGTGGCAGTCGATGATCCGCCGAGGTTCGAGGGAGAAGCCGACCCGTAGGCAGAGTAGTACCAGACCACGGAGTCGCCATCCGAGAGGGTGATCGAGCCTGCACCGACCGACGCGGGCGCTCCGTTGTAGAAGAGCTGCCAGTACTTGCCGGAGGTCGCGTCATAGCCAAGCGTCCGTCCGTCAGGCGAGGAAATCGTGTTGAGGAACCAGCCGTATGTGCCCGTGTAATAGTCCGCCGTGAGACCCGCCTGCGAGAGGAGCCTCTCGGTGAGGTCGACGGCGGTGGAACCCTTGTCGAGCGAGATCGTCGTAGTCTTCGCCCAGATCTCGTCGACGCCCAGGGCATCAACACCGACGATCGACACGGAGACACTGACCTTCTCATCAGAGGCAGTCAGCGCATCCGAGGCGGCGGTCGGCGCGGCAGAGGCAGCCGGCGCATCCGGGGCGGTCGTCGGCGCGGTAGAGGCAGCCGGCGCATCCGGGGCGGCGGTCACGGAATCCGACGAGGCGTCAACCGTGATCTGCGTGGTCGCGACGGTCTCGGACGGCGTCACCGCATCCTCCGACGTGGTGTCAGCGTCGGCAGTGCTCGATGCGTCATCCGTCGTCTTCGGGCTGGTCGAGACCTGCTCGACCGTGGTCTGCTCGGTTGTCTCGGTAACGGCAGACGTCGAGACCTCCTCGGCGAGCCCCGCCGTCGGAACGAGTCCGAGTACGAGTGCGATCGTCACCACGCCCGCGACGATGCGCTGGTACAGCCGGACCTTCGTGCTGGTGGATGCCATATGGCGCCCTCCTCCTCCGCCGAATCCGGCGGATCGTTGCTCCGCGCCGGAGATGGGAGGACGCGTGCGCGAGCGTCTCGCGGCGTGCTACCGCCAGAGACGCATCTCACGACACGGTGCCCTGCTCACACGCCCGAGGCGGAGGAACCTTGTGGAGGGCAGGCAGGTCTCCTGACTCTTGATTGAGAGACTCGTGGAGACTCACGCGAGGGGCCTTCTCGGCTGGTCTGCCCGCACGCGGCGGACGGAACGCGGCCAATGGCGTTTCCCTCGCTATCCTCAAACACAGTAGTGGCGGCTGTCCCGGACTCTGACCGGGTTCCCTTTTGATCTACTAGGCCTTGCAGCTGTTCAAACCGTGCCCTCGGTTGTGATATGCAGTTCCGTGCGAGTGTAGCACTCCGAGAGCAGTCCCCTGAGGTCGTATACGAGGCGTCAGCAGCCTGTGCCAATAAGCCAGAAGGATCCTTTGCCGTTATTGCGGACGACCTAACTGGACAAACGTCGCCGAGACAAAAGGGGCTTATCGGTACCCCCAGGTAGGGGGCTCGCGGCCGGTGCCAAAAGCCCCAAAGGATCCTTTGACGTTATTGGTACGGGCGCCGTACCCTAACCGAGGTGACCCACCTGTGGTCGGTCGAGCCGCCGCGCCGTGGCGATCACGATGATGCCGATGACCACCAGAGGAACGCTCAGGCACTGGCCCATCGTGAGCCAGTCGGTGCCGAGGAGGTAGCCGAGCTGCGCGTCGGGCAGGCGCACGAACTCGATGAGAAAGCGGAAGACGCCGTAGCAGGCGAGGAAGGTTCCGATGAAGGTTCCCTGCGGACGCGGGGGGCGCTTGCGGGAGAGCACCATCATGATGACGAAGAGCACGACGCCCTCGAGAAGGGCCTCGTAGAGCTGGGAGGGATGGCGGTACACGGCACCGCCGCCCGTGTCGGAGAACATGACGCCCCAGGGAAGGCTCGTCTCCTTGCCCCAGAGCTCGCCGTTGATGAAGTTCGCGCAGCGGCCGAAGAAGAGCCCCACGGGTGCGCCGCATGCTGCGAGGTCGCAGATGGTCACGAAGGATATGTGCAGCCCCCGAGAGGTGATGTAGCCGCCGACGATGGCACCGACGAGACCGCCGTGGAAGCTCATGCCACCGTCCCAGGTCGCGAAGACCTCGAGCGGATGCGCGAGGTAGTAGCCCGCTCCGTAGAACAGCACGTAGAAGAGGCGCGCACCGACGATTACGCCGAAGGCGATGCCAATCATGACGGAGACGACGTCGTCACCCGAGATGTCGAGGCGCCAGCGACGCGCGAGCGCGCGCATGACGAGACCCGCGCACACGAAGCCCGCCAGATAGGCGAGCCCGTACCAGCGAATGGCAAAGGGGCCGATCGTGACGGCTATCGGATTGAGCGACTGGTAGATGTCATTGAGCCACAAGGCACGTCTCCAAAGACTCTAGATGAGGGCCGGCTGGACCTTGGTGACGCCGGGCACGTGCTCCATGAGGATGCGCTCGATGCCCTCGGACATGTCGATCGTGGAGAGCGGGCAGCCAGCGCAGGCACCCTGCATCTCGAGGGTGACGACGCCGTCGTCGGTGCAGTCGATGAGTGCGAGGTCACCGCCGTCGGCCTGGAGGCTCTGGCGGATGACGTCGATGGTCGCCTCGAGGAGTTCCCTGTTCACTGCCATGGTGGTCCCTTCCCGCGCCACGTGGCGCGTGCTTTGACAAGAGGTCGAGCGCCCGTCCACACGCGGAGGGCAATCAGGTGACTAGTTTACCCAATGCCCATGAAAAGATGCCCGGACGTTGCGCCCTGCATGCGAGGCGCGGGACGTTTCCCCTCGCGCACGGCTGCGATGGCTCTGACGACGCGCTCCACGGCGAAGGACGTCTCCGCTGGCGAGAGGAGCGTGGCGTCCGCCATGAGAAGCGTCACACCGGACGAGACGAGCTCCGCCGCCTGGGGCGTGGCATCGATCGGATGGGCTGCCCAGATCCGCGAGCGACCATGGACGTCGGTCCTCACGGGCAGGAGGTTGCCGTCGATGTCGCGCAGCGAGAGCCGACGCGCCCGCTGGGGACACCGAGCGCAGTCGTGGATGCAGGCGCCCGTGGTCTTGAGCACGCAATGCTCGCTCGTCATGGCGCGGGCACGTCCCATGACGACGAGACCCACCGTGACCGAGGAGCTGCGCGCGAGCGCGCAGACCTCGTCGAGCGTGAGCTCGGGAGAGAGCCAGATGCCGGCGGCGCCCGCAGCCTCGAGTGTCACGACCGTCGACTCGTTGTGCACGGGAACGCAGGTGCGAACCTCGGCGAGAGCGCCGCGCTCTGAGGCGAGCGCGAGCTCGGACACGTTGCCCACGCCCACGGGATCGCCCGCCCGCACCCAGGGGTCGAGATGGTCATGGTCGCCCTCGCGACAGACCTCGTCGAGCCAGGGAATCACTCCCTCGGGCCAGGAGCCGGACGCGAGGTCATCGGCCGTGACATAGACGCGCGAGGCACCTGCGGCAAACGCCGCCTCCGCGCACCCGGGACTCGCCACGAGGGCACAGGCCTCGGCCTCCGCCGCCGCTTCGACGGGCGGCTGCGCCACGCCAGACGACGCGCGCACGAGGGTGAGACGCTCGCGAAGCTCGTCACCGGAGGGAACCTCCGCCGTCGCATCCTCGCGAACGGTGTAGGCCGAGAGGAGCTCTTCCTCGAGGAGGCGGCACGCCTCGGCACGGACGCCGTGCACCGCCGAGAAGGCCATGCCGCAGCCATCGTCCATCTCGACGTCGAACGAGACGGGCTCGAAGGGACTCTGGCCCATGCGGCCGACGTGCTCGACGAGATCCCCGGAGCTCACCGCCCTCGTACGGGCGGGTTCTACGACGAAGCCGTCCGCTCTCGCGGATGCCGTCCCGTCCTCGGTGACGAGTTCCACCGAGAAGGGCTGACCGATGCGGGAGACCACGCGCACCGCCACGCGACGCCGGCGGGGAACGTCCCTCGAGGCGGCGCCCGCCGCGGCGTCCATGGCCCGCTGCGAGCGAATCACGCGCACCGTGGAGCCCGCCGGCAGGGGACGCGAGGAGCGGCAGCCGATCGTCTCGCCCGCGGCAGCGTCAACCTCGGCGTGGACGGTCAGGAACTGCGAGGGGTCATCGAGCGGACGAAGCTCGAGAAGGTCGCCCTCCCCCACCGGGGCCGTCAGTCGCAGGGTCACGTCGGCACGGGAGAGGCGGCGCATGCGCTCGCGACCGCCGTCGCCGCCACCGCGACGGACGAGGGCGTCCTCGAGCTTGTGGGACGAGACGACCTCGCCCACCAGCTCGCCTCGATTGTTCGACCGCTCGTAGCTCATCATGTCGTCGTCGGCGGAACCGAAGAGATAGGAGTCGGTGAAGTCGCGGTTGAACGACCGTCTGAGCTGGCGATGGCGCAGGGCGGCCAGCGCGTCATCGTCGACGCCGGCGGCCAGCGCGTCGAGGGCACCTCGGTACGCGGAGACCACGGAGTGCACATAGTCGGGAGCCTTCATGCGACCCTCGACCTTGATCGAGCCCACGCCCGCGTCGCGCATCCGGGCGAGATCGTCAACGGTGCAGAAGTCCTTGGGGCAGAGCGGCCGGGTGCGACCGGGCGCCGAGACCACCTCGCCCGTCTCGTCGACGAGGTCGTACGGCAGACGGCATGGCTGTGCGCAGAGACCGCGATTCGCCGAGCGACCGCCCGCGAGAGAGCTCATCATGCAGACGCCCGAGTAGCAGAAGCAGAGCGCCCCATGGCCAAAGCACTCTAGCTCGACGCCCTCGCGGGAAATCCGGGCGATCTCGGGCAGCGAGAGCTCGCGCGAGAGCGTCACCCGGTCGACGCCGAGGTCGCGGCACCAAGCCACGCCGCGCGCGTCGTGGACGTTCGCCTGCGTGGAGACGTGCGTCTCGATCTGCGGCCAGGTGCGTCTGACCTCGGCGAGAAGTCCCCAGTCCTGGATGATGAAGGCATCGGCACCGAGGAGCCACGCCCGACGCACGAGCTCGAGCACGCGGGGCAGCTCGGAGGTGGACACCGCCACGTTGACGGTGACATAGACCCGGACGCCGGCGAGATGCGCGCGGCGGCAGGCCTCGGCGAACGTCTCGTCCGTGAAGTTGCGGGCGCCGCGGCGAGCGTTGAAGTCGTTGCCGAGGCCGCAGTAGATGGCGTCGGCGCCCGCCGCGAGCGCGGCATCGAACGGCTCGGGACCACCCGCGGGAGCGAGCAGCTCGGGCACGCCATGGGTATGGAGGAAGGACTGCCTCACGGGCATGGGTGACCTTTCGAAGAGAGATGTGAGACGAGCCCCGCCGCGATCTCGGCGGGGCTCGGCGTCTGACGGCCGGCGACTAGTCGCCGTAGTTCCGGCTCGGGGCGATACCGCCCTCGGCGACCATCTTGAGGTGTCGGCCGTAGTCGGACTTGCCGTAGCGCTGGGCGCACTCGAGAAGTCTGTCGCGGTCGATCCACCCGTTGTCGAAGGCGATCTCCTCGGGAATGGAGACAGGCAGGTCCTGGGCCTTCTCGACCGTGCGGACGAACTCGGACGCCTCGAAGAGCGACTCCATGGTGCCCGTGTCGAGCCAGGCGTAGCCGCGGCCGAGCGTGACCACGTCAAGGGTGCCGTCCTCGAGGTAGAGACGGTTGAGGTCGGTGATCTCGTACTCGCCGCGAGCGGAGGGCTTCACCCTCGCGGCCATCTCGGTGATGCGGGAGTCATAGAAGTAGAGACCGGTCACGGCATAGTTGCTCTTGGGGTGCGCGGGCTTCTCCTCGATGGAGATCGCGTTGTAGTCCCTGTCGAACTCGACCACGCCGAAGCGCTCGGGGTCGTCGACGCGATAGCCGAAGACCGTCGCCCGGCCGAGCTCGGCGGTGGTGGAGGCGCGGCGGAGGTGGCGAGAGAGGCCGTTGCCGTAGAAGATGTTGTCGCCCAGGACGAGGGCGGCGGCCTCGCCGTTCACGAACGGCGCGCCGATCACGAAGGCCTGCGCGAGACCGTTGGGCTCGGGCTGCTCGGCATAGGAGAGCGAGATGCCGAAGTCCGAGCCGTCTCCAAGCAGGTGCTCGAAGTTCGGCAGGTCACGCGGGGTGGAGATGATGAGTATGTCCTTGATGCCGGCAAGCATGAGCGTGGAGAGCGGATAGTACACCATGGGCTTGTCATAGACCGGCAGAAGCTGCTTGCTCGTGACGGTGGTGAGCGGATACAGGCGAGTACCCGACCCGCCGGCGAGGATGATGCCCTTCACGTGGTGCCTCCAAGCGTGGATTACAGAGGGTTTGTTTCTCCACAGAGTGTATCAGGAGCTTTACTCAAGCGCTCAAACACACGCAAGCGGCACGTCAGAAGACATGCTGCTTGCGTGGATGGCCGCGATGAGGAGGACGGCCCCGCTAGACGAGCTTGGCGAACTTGCGCTTGCCGACCTGGACCGTCGCATCCTTGAGCAGCGCCGGGTCGACGTTGTACGACTTGGCCGCGATGGCATCCCCGTTGACCTTCACGCCGCCGCCGTCGATGAGGCGGCGCGCCCCGCCCCCCCCCCCCCCCCCCCCCCCCCGCCCCGCGGGGGCGGGGGGGGCGCGGCGCCTCGCCAGCGGACTGGGCGAGTCCGCACTCCACCATGACGCCCGCGAGGTAGACGGTGCCGTCGTCGCGCGGCGAGAGGTCGACGGAGAACTCGGGGATGTCGTCGGGCACCTCGTTGTGCTTGAACAGAGCGTCGAAGGCCTCCTCGGCCTTCTCGCCCGCTCCCTCGCCGTGGTAGAGGTCGCAGATGTTGCGTGCGAGCTGACGCTTGAGCCGATACGGGTCGGCGGTGCCGTCGGCGAACGCGGCGTCGATCCGGTCGATCTCGTCGATCGAGAGCGTGGAGCACAGGCGGAAGTAGCGCGGGACGAGCTCGTCGGTGATCGACATGAGCTTGCCGTACATGTCCGCCGGCTCGTCGGTGAGGCCGACGTAGTTCTTGTAGCTCTTGGACATCTTCTTGTGGCCGTCGAGCCCCTCGAGGAGCGGCATCGTGAGCGCGACCTGGGGCTCCATACCCATGTCGCGCATGAGGTCACGTCCGGCGAGAAGGTTGAAGATCTGGTCGTTGCCGCCCATCTCGAGGTCGGCCTTGACGACGACGGAGTCGTAGGCCTGGAGCACGGGATAGATGAACTCGTGCAGCGCGATGGACTGGCCGTTGACGTAGCGATTGTGAAAGTCCTCGCGCTCGAGGATGCGCGCCACGTTGAACTTGCTCATGAGCCCAAGCATGTCGGCCAGGGCGAGCGGCTTGATCCAGTCACCGTTGTGGACGATCCGCGTGCGCTCGGGGTCGAGGATCTTCATGGCCTGCGCGACGTAGGTCTGCGCGTTCTCCTCGACCTTCTCCTCGGTGAGGGGCGGGCGGGTGCTGTCACGGCCGGACGGGTCGCCGATGAGGGCGGTGCCGTTGCCGATGATGAGCGTGACGTTGTGGCCGAGCTCCTGGAACTGGCGCATCTTGCGCAGAGGCACGGCATGGCCGAGATGCAGGTCGGGGCTCGTGGGATCGACGCCCAGCTTGATGTTGAGGGGCGTGCCCTTCTCGAGCTTCTTCCTGAGCTCGTCCATGGGCACGATCTGCATCGTCCCCGAAGTGATGACCTTGAGTTGCTCGTCGACTGGCAGCACTGCTCTGTCCTCCATGAATAATCTGTGCTTCACGAGCGGCGGACCCGCCGTCGCGCAGGCTACAGGATAGCGCAGCTGAGGTGAAAGAGCGGCACGACGGACACGAGAGCCGCGACACCACAAAATGCGGAACATGAGGGCGTTCACCACAACGCCCCATTCCCAAAGGGGCAAAAAACGTCCGCGTCTTATAATGACTGGGTGTATGACGATAAGGAGGAGCACATGGGGATTAGAACCCGAAGGGCACGCACGCATTCGCGCACGCACATCGTAGGCTTCAGCCTCGCTGGCGTGCTCGGCTTCATTGCCCTTCTCGCGGTGACCGTCGCGCTGTCGGTAGGCACGCTGGTCTCCTCGTGGCTGGAGGACCTACCGGACTACACCTCTGCTGACGCTTACCTGGTCGCCGAGCCCACGACGGTCTATGACGCCGACGGCAACGAGATCGCGAGCTACTACCTTCAGCAGCGCCGCTCCGTCGACCTCACCCAGATCTCGGACTACGTGATCAAGGGGACCGTCGACACCGAGGACAAGCGCTTCTACAGCCACAACGGCATCGATCCCCAGGGCATCGTCCGAGCCGTCGTCGTGTCCCTGTCGGGCGGCTCCGAGGGTGCGTCCACGATCACCCAGCAGCTCGTGCGCAACACCATCCTCTCGGACGAGCAGTTCGATCACACGATAAAGCGCAAGGTCCGCGAGGCCTACATCGCCATCCAGATGGAGAAGGAGTACACGAAGGACCAAATCCTCAACATGTACCTCAACACCATCTACTACGGCAACGGTGCCTATGGCATCGAGGCCGCGAGCATCATCTACTTCAACAAGGACGCGAGCGACCTCACCCTCGCCGAGGCGGCCACGCTCATCGGCCTGCCCCAGTCGCCCTCCTACTACGATCCCACGGTGCATCCTGACGCCGCAAAGGAGCGCCGCAACACGGTGCTCGACCGCATGCTCGAAGCCGGTGACATCACACAGGAGGAGCATGACTCCGCCCAAGCCGAGGACCTCGTCCTGAACGAGGGCGAGCTCTCGGACCCCACGGGCACCTACCCGTACTTCACCGACTACATCAAGGAGCTCCTGCTCGAGGACTTCTCGTCTGACACGATCCTCCAGGGTGGGCTGAAGGTCTACACCACGATCACACCCTCGTACCAGACTGCGGCGGAGGACGCCTGCAACAAGGTGCTCGATGACATCGGAAACGACCAGCTCGGCGCGGCGCTCGTCTCGATAGACCCCAGCACCGGCTACATCCTGGCCATGGTCGGCGGACAGGACTACAGCGCGAGCGAGTACAACTTGGCGACCTCGACGAACCGACAGATGGGCTCGTCGTTCAAGACGTTCACCCTCGTGGCGGCCATCGACTCGGGTATGAACCCCGACATCAAGCTCAACTGCACGTCCCCCATGCAGATCACGTCTACATGGAAGGTCAAGAACTTCGGCAACCACAACTACGGGACCCAGACGCTCCAAAGCGCGACCGCGATATCATCCAACACAGGATATGCGCAGGTGGCTGAGGCCATCGGCATCGACAAGGTCATCTCGACGGCCCATGCGATGGGCGTCGACACCGACCTGCCAGAGTACCTGTCCGTCTCGCTCGGCTCCGTGGGCATCTCCGCGGTCGAGCAGTGCGAGGCTTACTCCACGCTACCCTCGGGCGGCGTCCATCGCGACGCGGTCGCCATCACCAAGATCGAGGATCGCAACGGAAACGTCGTCTACCAGCACGAGGACAACCCCACGCAGGCAATCAGCGAGGCGGTCGCCGAGGCTTCGACAAACGTCCTCGAGACGGTCATCGCCAACGGCGCCACAGGTTACTACGCCCACTACAACTTCAACTGCGATCAGCCCGTCGCTGGCAAGACGGGCACATCGGACAACTCCGAGGACCTCTGGTTCTGCGCCTACACGCCGCAGCTCTGCACCGTGGTCTGGTGCGGATACCCCTCATCGCGCACAGAAATCATGATCAACGGATCGACGGGGACGACGCAGGAAACGGTGCAACCGATATGGTGCGACTACATGAACACTGTGCTCAAGGGTGTTGAGCGCAAAGAGTTCCCGACCACGACCGACAAAGTGAACTACCTGCCCAACAGCTCGTGGACCTTCGTGGGCACCTCGAGCTCGGACAACTCCGACAGCGTGGTCGAGACCGTCACTGACGAGGAAGTCGTGGAGACCACGACGACCAAGACCACGACAACCACGCCTTCCACGACTGGCACCAGCGGCGGGACCACGACCGATACCAGCAGCGGCACGACCAATACCGACACCGGAGACACGAGCGGCACCGGCGGAACGGGCGGGACGGGCGGCACCGGTGATACCAGCGGAACCGGTGGCACCACCGGAACCGGCGGGACGGGCACCAGCACCACCACACCGACCGGCTAGAGAATCGCTGCAAGCAATGACAAGGGGCGCGGCCGAATCGCTTCGGTCGCGCCCCTTTTCTTATCCATTGGCCAATCCCCTATCGAGAGCTCCCGAGCTTCTCGACAAGAGATTGGAGCTCCGCAGCGCCATCGGCGGAGTCGGCGACGACAAGAACCGTGTCGTTGCCGGCAACCGAGCCAAGCGCATGCGAGAGACCGGCATCATCCACCGCGGCGGCCACACCTGACGCCGTCCCCGGTTGGCACTTGATGACCACGAGGTTCTCCGCGCGTTGGGCGACGATGACGAACTCGGACAGCATTCGCTGGAGGTGCAGGTCCTCCGCGAGAACGTAAATGCCCTCGGGAAGCTTGCGAAGACCCATGTCGGCTATGTCACGTGAGACCGTTGCCTGTGTGCAGCTGAAGCCCCTCGCCTGCAGCTCGTCGACAAGCGCCCTCTGCGTGCGAACGGACGTGCCGCGAACGATGTCCCTGATTGCATCCTGCCTGCTATTCCTGCGCTTCAACAGCCTGCCTCAACTCTCGAAACCGAAGCCGCAGCAACGCCGCGAGCCTGGAGATTTTGGATATGGGGACATGATTATACATTTCTTGCAGAGGGGGGACCTCCCACTCCGTAATCTAAGTCTCGAGCAACCCACGGACCGGGTGCAAGGCGCTTCGTGCAACTGGCCCGCATTCTTTCTGCCCCATACCACCAACCACTTGGCACCCACCGCGACATTGGTGCTCGTATTCACCCGACCCTGTTCTATTATGCGAAGAGACTCGAATCGGCAAACGATGCCAGGCCACCCAATCAACCAGGGAGGAAAGATGCCCTATCTCGACAGCGGTGGACGTCAGCGCCTCAATTCGCCCCATGACGCCGGCAGGTCCTCTCGGCGTCGCCCAAACCCGCATTCGCAGGGTCGCGGCAGCTCGAACGGCAGCTCTCGCCTCAGGTCCTCGGACGGTCGCAGGGGTCGCAACGGCTACTCCTCTCTGCGTTCCCACAACATCCGCTTTGGCCGCAACTCCTCGATGAACAGACTCTTTGGCGGCAACCTCCAGGGCGTGCTGCTTATCGTCGCGGCAATCGCGATTCTCGTCGTAATCATCCTCGGCATCTCGAGCTGCGTGCACGGTTGTTCCTCCAAGCAGGAGACCCCCGAAGTCAACGAGAACGACTCCCGCGTCGCCGCAGGCGTCTCCGCCGACCTCACCCAGCAGTTCACCACCGCCCTCGACCGTGACGACCAGCTCTCCTGGATAGCCGCGAACGCCGACAAGTACTCCGACACGGCCATGCTCGAGCTCGCCCTCAACGAGCCCGCAGCCATCGACTTCGTCGCCTCCTACCCCAACTCTGACAAGACCGCCGAACTCTACGGCGACTCCGTGACCGCCGGGTCGGCGCCGCAACTCTACGACTGGGACAAGCGCTGGGGTAATGTCGACTACGCTGGATCCGCGCTCGGCGTGACGGGCTCCGGCCCCACAGCGCTCTCCATGGCATACATGGGAATCACCGGATCCACGGACAAGACGGCGGCCGACATCGCCAACCTCGTGACCTCGAGCGGTCTCGCCACGGGCGACTCCTACATGGACGGAAGCTTCCTCGAGAATCACGCCGCCGACCTCAACCTCGTCTGCAAGACGTACGAACCCTCGGCTGACAACCTCCTGACCGTCCTTGACGCGGGCACCTACATCATGATCGAGGCCAAGGCGGGTACGCTCACCAGCGAGACGCACTGGGTACTTCTCGTCACCGAGAACTCCGACACCTCCGTGGTGGTCTATGACCCCACATCAACCGAGGTGAGCTCAGTCTCCTGGACCGCCTCGAAGCTGGCGTCCTCCTGCTCGACGCTCTACTCGCTCACTGCCGCGACGAAGGACGACAGCTCGTCCTCGTCTACCACGAAGTCCTCTAAGTAGAGGCTCATCGCAGCCACAAAGAGGGCCCCGCACCTGATGGTGCGGGGCCCCTTCCTGACTGATGCAGAGCAGCGACTACGAGAGGATCTTCTCGGAAGCCTTCTGCAGCTTTGCACGGACGGCCTCAGAGTCGGCACGCGTCGCACCCTTGGAGAACAGGTACGCCTTGACCTTGGGCTCGGTGCCGGACGGACGGAAGATGACCTTGTTGTCATCCTCGAGACGGAACTCGATGACGTTGGCGGGCGGAAGAACCTGAGCCGCCTCCTTCTGCAGGCCGGAGACGCGCGGCATCTCGGGACCGGTCGCGTAGTCGGTCATGCCGACGACCTTGTAACCGGCGATCTCCGCGGGCGGGTTCTTGCGGAGGCCATCCATGATCTGGGCCATCTTCTCGGCACCGGCGGCACCGGGGAACGAGGCGTTGACGGTCCCGTTGAGGTAGTAGCCGTGCTTCTTGTAGAGCTCCTCCATGGCCTCGTAGAGGTCCATGCCCTTGGCGGCGTAGTGCGCGGCCATCTCGACGCACATCTCGACGGCGACGATGGCGTCCTTGTCGCGGGCATGGGTGCCGATGAGGTAGCCGTAGGACTCCTCGAAGCCCATGAGATAGCGGTCCTCCTCGCCCTCGTCCTTAAGCTGGTCGATCTGGTCGCCGATGTACTTGAATCCGGTCAGCACGCGGCGCAGCTCGAAGCCCATGTCCTTGGCCAGGGCATCAGGCATGGCGGACGAGACAATCGTGGTCACGGCAACCTTGCGCTTGACGTCCTCGCCCTTGTCGGCGGCCATCTTGGCGAGCCAGTCCATGAGCAGGACGCCCATTTCGTTGCCGGAGAGCAGCACGTAGCCGCCATCGTGCGGAATGGCGGTGCCCATGCGGTCGGCGTCGGGGTCAGTGGCGACGACGAGGCTCGGCTTGACCTTCTCGGCGAGGTCGAGGGCAAGCTGCAGGGCCTCGCGGAACTCGGGATTGGGATACGTGCAGGTGGGGAAGTTGCCGTCAGGATTGGCCTGCTCGGGAACCACGGTCACGTTGTCGACGCCGACCTCCTTGAGGATGCGCGAGACGCACTCCATGCCAGTGCCGTTGAGCGGCGTGTAGACCACTGAGTAGGACGGGTCGGCCTTGAAGCCGGGGATGGAGACCTTCTTGACGTTCTCGATGAAGGAGTCGAGAACCGCCTCGGGGGTCCACTCGATGAGGCCCTTCTCCAGGCCCTCGTCGAAGTCCATCATCTTGATGCCATGGAAGATGTCGACATTGGCGATGTTGGCCGAGATCTCGTCCGCAGCCTCGTCGGTGATCTGGCCGCCGTTGTCGTTGTAGACCTTGTAGCCGTTGTAGATCGCGGGGTTGTGGGACGCCGTGAGGACGATGCCTGCGGAGGTGTGCAGGTAGCGAACCGCGAAAGAGAGCGTGGGAACGGGCTCGATGCGCGGATACACGTAGACGTGAACGCCGTTGGCGGCGAGGACGCCGGCGGCGACCTTCTGGAAGTCCTCGCCCTTGTTCCTCGAGTCACGGGCGAGGGCGAGCGTGGGCTTGTCGTAGTGAGCGTTGAGATAGTCGGCGACGCCTTGGGTGGCCTGGGCGACGACATGGACGTTCATGCGGTTGGTGCCGACGCCGATCACGCCACGCAGGCCCGCAGTTCCGAACGCAAGGTCGCGATAGAAGGCGTCGTTGAGCTTCTCCTCGTCGCCGGCGAGCAGCCCGTCGAGCTCTGCCTTGAGATCGGCCTCGGTGACGTTGTCCTTCCAGAGCTGGACCTTTGCCTCGGTGGTTGAATCCATGTGAGTCCCCTTTTTCCGAGGCACGGAACGTATTCCGTGCCAACTGACACGTGCCTAGACGTAAGTTTAGCCAAGTGGAGCAAGGACGATGCTTGATGCACCGCAAACGTCGACACAAGGCGGCGAAGGGACGGGTCGACGATGTGGGAACTTGCTGGCGGCACCCGCTGTGGCCCGTGAGGGACCCTTCCAGATGTCACAATCAGACACGCTTATGCGACGGTGCGCCGTCGCACCACACTACGGGCGAAAGGTGTCCCGATGGAATTCTTCGCAACATGTCCCAAGGGCTTCGAGCAACTGCTCTCCGATGAGCTGGTCTCGCTTGGGACGACCCAGGTGAGGCCGCTAAAGGGCCAGGTCGCCTTCGGAGGCGAGCTCAGGGCAGCCTACCGCGTCTGCCTGTGGTCACGTCTGGCATCCCGGGTGATGCTCGTGCTCGCGCGCATCGACGCGACCAGCTCCGACACTCTTTACGAGGGTCTCTCGACGATTGCATGGGAGGACCACCTCACGCCGGGAGCGACGCTGGTGATTGATGCCCATGGCACCAACGACGCCCTCCGCAACACCCAGTACGTCGCCCAGCGCTCGAAGGACGCCGTGAGCGACCGCATGGTCTCCAAGAGGGGAACCAAGCCCCAGGTGGACACCATCAATCCAGACGTGACGATTGCCGTGCGCATCTCTGACGACCGCGCGACCGTGGCGCTCGACCTCTCAGGCGCACCACTCTTCCGTCGCGGCTACGAGGCCGCCCGCACCGACCGCGCGCCCGTCGCGCCCCTTCGCTCCGACTACGCCTCGGCCCTTCTCGCCGCTGGCGGATGGTTCAGGGACGTGCGCCATGGCGACCCCACGCTCGTCTCGATGTACTCGGGTGCGGGCAACGTGCTCGTCGAGGCGGCGGGGCTCGCGCTCGATCACGCGCCGGGACTGCTCCGCGCCCGCTGGGGCTTCGAGCGCTGGGCGGGTCACGTCGCAGGAAGCTGGCAGTACCTCGTGCGAGACGCCGAGAAGCGAGCGCAGGCCGGCGCCGAGAACCCCTGCACGCTCATCGCCTGCGACCCCCGTCGCGGGTCGGAGCGGGAGATGCGCCAGTCCCTCCGCTCTGCCGGACTCAACGTCGAGCCGCAGTTCGTTCCTGCCGAGGAAGCCGCATCGCTTCTCGACGACGGACTCGTGACCGTGGACCTCTCCTGGCTGGGACAGGACGACCTCGCCAACGAGGCGACTGCCCTCTCCGTCATCGGCCAGGTGGCGGGCATGAGGGCGGTAGCGATCGCTCCGTCGTCGACCGTCGACGTCGCCATGGGGGTCTCCCCCGCCGAGACCGTCGACGTCCTCGTGGGCAGCCGCGACGAGACGATTCGCAGATACGACGCAGCACTCGAGAAGCCCGAGCAGTCGTTCGTCGAGCTCCCCGCAGGTGGGAGGATCCCCGTGCTCGTGTCGACGTCCGACCAGTTCGCGCTGCGACTCTCCAAGGTGGCGAAGCTCCGTTCCAAGTGGGCGGAGGACGAGGACGTCACCTGCTACCGCGTGTACGACGCGGACCTGCCCGACTACGCCGTGACGATCGACCTCTACGAGGGCTCGCTCACGCCCGGCCGTTGGCTGCAGATCTCGGAGTATGCCGCCCCCAAGGAGATTGACGAGGACCTCGCACATAAGCGGCTACTCGACGTGCTCGCCATCGCGCCGCAGGTCATGGGCATCGCTCCAGAGAACGTGAGCCTCCGAGTCCGCGATCACTCGGTCGGCGGATCCCAGTATGCCGATGAGGGCGAACGTGGCCGTGACGGTCGCGGCGGCCGTGGAGGGCGAGACGGACGCGACAGGCGGCCACGTCCGGGCGAGATTGAGCTGCCCTTCGGCGCCCATCTCGTGGACGAGGGCGGTCTCACCTTTGAGGTCAACTTCACCGACCGGCTCGACTGCGGCATCTTCCTCGACCATCGCGACACTCGGGCGATGATCCGGGAGCTCATGAAGCAGACGATGGGGTCAAAGCGCTTCCTCAACCTCTTCGCCTACACGGGCACCGCCACCTGCTACGCCGCCGACGGCGGGGCCAAGTACACGACCACGGTGGACATGAGCCGCCCGTCGCTCGCATGGGCGCGCCGCAACATGGAGCGCAATGGCTTTGACAGCCGCGACAACGAGTACGTGCAGGCCGACGTCCTTGGCTGGGTGGACGAGCAGCGCCGGACCAAGAACCGCTGGGACCTCATCTTCTGCGACGTGCCGACGTTCTCGAACTCGAAAAACATGCGCAGCGGTACCTGGGACGTCCAGCGCGACCATGCTGAGCTCATCATCGGCATCTCCCGCCTGCTCACCAGGAACGGCAGCGCCATCTTCTCGTGCAACCTCAGGAGCTTCAAGCCCGACGTGGAGAAGCTCGAGCACGCCGGCGTAAAGATCGAGGACATCACCGAGAAGACCATCCCGGAGGATTTCTCCCGCAATCCCAAGGTCCATCACACCTTCCTCGTGACGAGGACGCCTCTCCCCGAGGGCTCCTATGAGAAGCAGGAGTCCCACGACGACCGGAGGCCAGCCGGTCGTGGAGGCTATGGCGGCCACGGCACAACCGGGCGCGGTGGATACCAGGGACGCGGCGGGCACGGCGGACCAGGGCGGTCGGATGACCGCCGCGGCGGATACGGCAACCGCGACCATTCCTCCCAGCGCGACGACCGGGGAGGCGACCGCTCGCACGGCGGCGACAGGCCGAACGGCGGCGGCTACTCACATGAGGGCGGCTCGCGTCCCCAGGGTGGCTCCCGTCCGAGCGGCGGCGGCTACTCCCACGACGGCGGCTCGCGTCCCCAGGGCGGCGGTAGGCCCAACGGCAGCGGCTACTCGCACGGCGGAGGCTCGCGTCCTCAGGGCGGAGGCAGGCCGAGCGGTGCAGGTAGGCCGAACGGCAGCGGCTACTCGCACGGCGGAGGCTCGCGTCCTCAGGGCGGCGGTAGGCCCAACGGCGGCGGCTACTCCCACGGCGGCGGCTCGCGTCCCCAGGGCGGCGGTAGGCCCAACGGCGGCGGCTACTCCCACGGCGGCGGCTCCCGTCCCCAGGGCGGAGGCCATTCGAGTGGTGGTGGCTACTCCCACGGCGGCGGCAGGTCGGGCGGTCGAGGATCCAATCCGCAGCACTAGCCTCTTATGATCGACATGGGATGACACGAATCGGGCGCCAGGAGAACATCACCTCCCGGCGCCCGATTCAATCGATGCTCCCAAGGACACCAGCCGTTGACGGTCTCGCTACTTCTTCTCGTAGAAGGCGTGCATGTCCTTGCCCATCGCATCGAGCGTGGGCTTGTCGACGTACGCCATGTGGCCGCACCCATACCGGAACCAGCTCATCCTCTCCTTGATCTCAGGCGAGAGGTACTGGCAGCTCAGGTCGTGGACCACGTTCCAGAACGTCGTCGCGGCGTCATAGCGGCCGCCTATGATCGCGAGCTTGCACCTGGGATTGCGGCGAAGGGCAATGGCGATGTCGAGTGCCACGTTGGGGACGGGGCTCTTCCCGTCCTCGGTACCGAGCTCGTCATGCTCCCAGCCCCACTTGTGACCAACGTTCTCCCAGTTGTTGGTCAGGTAGCGAGACGGACCGTGGTAGCCCAGCTCGTCATGACAGAAGGAGCGGAAGGCGTTCGTCCACGCGCCCTCGACGGCATCGTCCGCAGCGTCCTCCTCGCCGACCCACGCGCTCGAACCCTGCATCGGCGAGGGCGCATCCGAGCAGAACCTCATGTCCAGCCGGCCGCAGACCCTGCTCTCGTCCTTGAGGATGTTCTGGCGGAAGTCCGTGAGGTCGATGCGCAGGTGATGCTCGAGGATATGCTCCACGGGCAGACCCCAGAACTCGGAGAGCCGCTCAGCAACCTCACGTTCGTGCTCGGGAGACAGTCGGTCGCCCCGGAGGAGCGCCGGCGCGTAGACGTCCTCGGTGAATGCCATCGCCCGGTCGAACCACTCGTCCTCGTCCACCCCAGCGCCAGCCTTTCCGAAGAACTGCGCCGTCGCGGCAAAGGTGGGCATCATGCCGAGGTAGTACATGTCCTCGCCAGCGAGCGTCTGGACCCAGTTGAAGATGGCGGAGAGCATGACCACGCCAGTGAGACCAACGCCCCTCTCGCCAAGAAGGCGCATGAGGACGGCATTCCTCGTGGTGCCGTACGACTCGCCGAAGAGGTAGATGGGGCTCGACCAGCGACCGTTCTGCTCCAGCCAGCTTGTGATGGCACGTGCGAAGGCGTCCGCATCCGCGTCGAGGCCGAAGAGCTTCGAGGGGTCGGTACCCTCGGCCACGCTCGACCAGCCCGTCCCGAGGGCATCCAGGAAGACGATGTCGGAGTCTTGCAGCAACGTGGAGGGGTTGTCCTCAACGGGAGCGTCCATGCGCAGGTGGTTCATCCCGTCGGTCCTGACGCGACGCGGCCCGATGCCTCCGAAGTTGATGGCGACCGAGGCCGATCCGGGACCACCGTTGTAGGCGAACGTGATGGGACGCTTCCTGTCGGGATTACCCTCGGCGTCGACCTTGACATATGCGAGCGAGAACATCATGCCCTCGAGGGCGCCCCTGTCGTCGCGCACCTCGATGTGCGAGGCCGTCGCCTGATAGTCGATCGTCTCGGCACCTCCCGTCCACGTGAAACGGGCGGACGCGGGCGCGGGCGTCTCCACCGTCGTATTCGCGGGAACGCTCATGAACGAGCTCGTCGATATCTTGCTCGGATTCTTCTCTTCCTCTGCCATGCTTTCCTCCTCAGCGTTGCCGTACCCACGGCACATTCTATGCCTACAGCAAGCTTGAGGCTCCTGCCCCTCCGCCCAGGAGCCACGAGGGCGCGTGCTGCATGCGGACACGGGGAGTTGGCACGATCGCGCCACCCACACTCTTCTCCACGCCACTAGCAACGCCAAGCCCTTCTCATTCCTCTAGAACTAGCATTAGAATGTAACGTTGTCTTATTCATCCGAACGGGCAGTGCGCATCGTCAACGGCCACCACCCGAGTCTGAAAGCGAAGCGACATGACAGAAGGAACGGCGGAGCCCACCAAGGTTAAGTCGCGAAAGAAGTCGGGCATTCCACTCTCCGCGGGCATGATTCTCGTCACGCTCGGCGTGGTCTACGGCGACATCGGCACGAGCCCGATGTACACGCTCAAGGCAATCGTCTCGGGCAATGGAGGGCTCGAAACGATGAGCCAGGATGTCGTCCTCGGCGCACTCTCCCTCATCATCTGGACCCTGACCCTCATCACCACAGTCAAATACGTCCTCGTGGCCATGAAGGCCGACAACCACAGCGAGGGCGGCATCTTCGCCCTGTACGCCCTCGTCAAGCACTGCGGCAAGGCTCTTATCGTCCCGGCCATGATCGGCGGCGCCGCACTTCTCGCAGATGGCATCCTCACACCCGCGGTGACCGTCACCACCGCCATCGAGGGCCTCCGCACCATTCAATTCTTCTATGACCTCATCGGTGATAACCAGACCATCGTGGTCACCATCACTATCATCATCCTCTGCATTCTCTTTGTCATGCAGCGCGCCGGCACTTCGAACATCGGCAAGCTCTTCGGGCCGGTCATGACGGTCTGGTTCCTCTATCTCGGAATCGCCGGTCTCATGAACATCGGCGGAAACCTCAACGTCTTCCGCGCCTTCAACCCCGTTCGCGGCCTCGTGTTCCTCTTTGACGGCAGCATCAACCGCGCCGGCCTCATGGTCCTCGGCAACGTCTTCCTCTGCACGACCGGCGCCGAGGCGCTCTACTCCGACATGGGCCATGTGGGTAAGTCGAACATCTACGTGAGCTGGCCGTTCGTGAAGATCTGTCTCATCTTCAACTACCTTGGGCAGGGTGCGTGGATCCTTGCCAACAATAACAACATCGTCTACTCCGCCATCGAGGATCTCAACCCCTTCTTCCAGATGATTCCCGAGGAGCTCCGCGTGTTCGCCGTCGTTCTCTCCACATTCGCGGCCATCATCGCCTCGCAGGCGCTCATCACAGGTTCATACTCAATCGTCTCCGAGGCGGTCCGTCTCGACCTCATGCCCCACATGAAGATCAGCTACCCGTCCGAGACCAAGGGCCAGATCTACATCCCGCTGGTCAACAGCATCATGTGGGCGGGCTGCATCGGCGTGGTCCTGCTGTTCAGGAGCTCCGAGCACATGGAGGCCGCCTACGGCCTGGCCATCACCGTGACGATGCTCATGACCACGATTCTGCTCTTCACCTACATCTCCAAGATCCAGAAGAAGCTCCCGCTGGCGATACCGTTCGTCATCGCCTTCGGAACGATCGAGTTCATGTTCTTCTTCTCGAGTCTCACGAAGTTCTTCCACGGCGGCTACGTCACGGTCCTTCTCGCCACGGCACTCTTCATGGTGATGTACGTTTGGCGCCGCGGCACGGCAATCGAGCGGACGCAGAGCGTGTACCTGCCCGTGGACAAGTACATCGACCAGCTCAGGGACCTCTCCCACGACGATTCGTATCCCATCCTCGCCGACAACCTCGTCTTCCTGACCAATGACTCTTCGTTCGACAAGCTCGACCGAGACATCCTCTACTCGATCATGGACAAGCGCCCCAAGCGTGCGCGGGCATACTACTTCCTCAACGTGAAGGTGACTGACGAGCCCTACACACATGAGTTCGTGGTCAACAGCTACGGGACCGACTTCCTCTTCAAAGTGCAGCTCCGCCTCGGCTTCAGGGTCAACCAGCGCGTCAACACATACCTCTATCAGATCGTGGCGGATCTCGTGCAGCGCCACCAGCTCGCCCCGCAGAACCACCGCTATTCGATCTATCGCGAGCACAGCAGCGTCGGAGATTTCCGCTTCTGTCTGCTCCGCAAGGTCCTCACCCCCGAGACGGACATCTCCGGCTTCGACTACCGCATCATGTCCCTCAAGTACTTCATCCGTCGCCTGTGCGGCTCCCCGGCACGGTGGTACGGCCTCGAGAACTCGAGCATCATCTTCGAGTATGTGCCGCTGTTCTCCAAGACCAAGCGGCAGCACAAGCTCAAGCGCATCGACTTCGATGAGATCTCCTCGAAGGCCGTCGACGCGGGTCTCACGCCCGAACAGCGGACGGCAGCTCTCGACGAGGAGGACGAGGACATCTTCATGGCCGCCATGCATGACGAGCGCCAGCTCAACGCCGAAAACGTCGAGGCGAAGCTCGTGGGAGGCGACACGGCGAGCTTCAAGCCGCTCGTCCTCGACGAGGACAGCGAGACAGACGAGGAACTCGAGGAGATCGTGAGCGAGGTCGAATCCAACGTCGAGTCAGTCGGCGAGGACACGTCGGCATAGGAGCTGCGGGCTTCTCGCCTACAATCGTCTCAACATGAGCGGCCCCCACGGTTCGTCGCCGTGGGGGCCGCTTGTATTATATTCATGCCGTTCAGACAAGACGGGCGCCTGCCCCACGTCTCGCTAGGCGAGAAGCCCTTCGAGGTACTGGGCGAAACCAGCCTCGTCGTTGGTGCCAGTAACATGGTCGGCGATGGCTCTCACCTCGGGATAGGCGTTGCTCATGGCCACGCCGTCACCCGCCGCCTTGATCATCTCGATGTCGTTCGGCGAGTCTCCGAAGGCGACGGAGCATTCACTCGGGATGGAGAGGCTCTCGCAGAGCCAGGCAAGCGCCTCGCCCTTGGAGGTTCGCTGGTCGAGAATCTCCATCCCCATCCTCAGGGAACTCGTCCCGTGGAGGGTGGGGTCAGCCTCGACCGCCTTCCGAACCGCCGCCGCCATCTCCGAACTCTGGTCGCCATCGGTCCAGTACACGCCAAGCCGCTCGACGACCTTCGCCCTTTCGATGATCTGGGGCACGGTCAGGTCGACGGGCGTGCGCGAGCGCTTCATGAACGTCCGGTGATGCTCGGGGATACCCAGGCTGTCGATGAGGTTCCAACGCCAGCGCTCGGTGAAGATGCGACCATCCGCGAAGACGTCGATGTCAATCCTCAGATTCGCGAGACGCTCGTAGAGCGCGAGGGCACGCTCCTTGCCCATGACGACGCCATGGACGTGCGCCTCGTCAGACATGCGATACACGCTCGAGCCGTTGACGGGAATCACGTAGTGCACGCTCGGATGCCGCCGCACCTCTTCGGGGGTGGCGTAGAGCGACCGGCCGGTACAGGGCACGAACTCGATGCCCTCGCGCGCCAGCCTGTCGAGCATGGCCATGTTCTCGTCCACCAGGGTCTTGTCGGTGTGGAGGAACGTATCGTCCATGTCCGCGAAGACGATGCGAACGCTCACCGAGCTAGCCCCTCTCCGACAGCGGGACGTACTCCTGCAGCTCGAAGACGGAGTAGTAGGCGGGACGGATGATGCGCGCGGGGCCGTAGAGCTCCTCCATGCGATGGGCTGCCCACCCGGCGAGACGGGCCATGGCGAAGATGGGCGTGAAGAGGTCCTGGGGAACGCCGAGCATGGAGTAGACGAAGCCGGTGTAGAGGTCGATGTTCGCGCAGATGGGCTTGGTGATGCCGCGCACGTCCCGCATGACCTGCGGGCCCATCTTCTCGATGTTCTCGATGAGCAGGAGCTTGTCCTCCTTGCCCTTCTCCTCGGCGAGCTTCTGCGCGTACTGCTTGACGAGACGGGCACGCGGATCGCTCTTGGTATAGACCGCGTGGCCAAGGCCATAGATGAGGCCCGTGCCGTCGAACGCCTCCTTGCGCACGATCTTGGCGAGGTAGTCGGCAATCTGGTCCTCGCCCGACCAGTCCTCCACGTTGTAGGCGATGTCGGAGATCATCTCGCCCACCTTGGTGTTGGCCCCGCCATGCTTGGGACCCTTGAGGGAGCCGATGGCAGCGGCGTAGGCCGAGTAGGCGTCGGTTCCAGACGAGGAGAGCACGCGGGTGGTGAAGGTCGAGTTGTTGCCGCCACCGTGCTCGGCGTGGAGCATCAGCATGACGTCGAGGAGCATCGCCTCGTCACGCGTGAAGCCCTCGTCGCCACGAAGGACGTCAAGGACGGTCTCGGCCATGGAATAGCCCTCGCGCACGGGAGGAACACGCAGACGCTCATCGTTCTTGTCGGCGAGATATGCCTCGTGCGCGATGGCAGCCGTACGCGGCCAGCGGCCGAGGAGCGAGAGCGCGACGTCAACCTCATGGACAGGTGAGATGTCGTCGGGCGTGGGGTCGAAGGCATAGAGGAGCAGCGTGGCACGCTGGAGGACGTTCATGATGGAATGACTGTAGGTGGTTCGGGGGAATATGCTGAGGTAGCCCTCGGGGAGCTGTCTGCGAGAGTCGATGCGCGCGCGGAAGTCGTCGAGCTCGGCCAGCGTCGGCAGCCTTCCCGAGATGAGCAGGTAGGCGATCTCCTCATAGCCGAAGCGTCCCTCGCTCTGGGGGGCGCCCACGAGGTCGTCGATGTGATAGCCGCGATAGATGAGGTCGCCCTCGTCAGGGACCGTCTTACCGTCAATCTTGGTGTAGCCGTGCACGTTCGAGATGGTGGTGAGGCCGACAAGCACGCCCGAGCCGTCGGCATTGCGCAGACCGCGCTTGACGTCGTACTTCTCGTAAAGCTCAGTCGGGACGGGATCGACCTGGCTGAAGCCTTTGTAGAGCCCCTCCGCGGTGGGTGACATGCCGAGACCGTCGGATGGCATCGGATAGGCGTCCGCCACGCGAGTGAGAGCGGACGTCTTGACGTTGGTGAGCGTAGGCCCGATTCCCCTCGGACCCTTGGGACGGAAGCCGAGCATGAGCATCTCCTGCCTTTCGGGAGTTAGAGTCGATACATGAAGCGAAAGACCTCTTCGCGTTGCATGGTAATCTGAACACCGAGCTGCATGGCCAAGGCGTCGAGGGCTGCCTTCGTAGGCGCGAACGACTCCTCGACGTTGTCGACCTCGACGAGCATGGTCATCGTGAAGATGCCCTGCAGAATCGTCTGGGAGATGTCGAGAATGTTGGCATCATGCTCACTGAGCGCACCTGCGACCGCGGCGACGATGCCGGGCCTGTCAGAGCCAAGGACGGTGACGATGATCCGTCCGTTTGGTGCCTCGTCGTTGGGTGTCATGTGTTCCTCCTCGTGACGGGGTTGATCTTTCTGCCCCAATTGTAAACGAGACCATGGTGTGCCCGCAAAACCAGGGGATATCGTCACAGTCGCGTGACAAAGGGAGACGTACGGAAACACGCCCTCTACTTTCAGCCTGCCAAAGGTGCCAACGCCCTTTGGCAGCCAAAGGGCCACCCTACGACGAACTGGTGTCAGAATCCGGTCAGGACCATTTGGCGTTATTGGCACCCTGCCAACTGGGCAAACGTCGCCGAGACAAAAGGGGCTTATCGGTACCCCCAGGTAGACGGCTCGCGGCTGGTACCAATAAGCCAGAAGGATCCTTTGCCGTTATTGGCACCGTACCAATAAGCCGGAAGGATCCTTCGACGTTATTGGCACCGGGCCAACTGGGCAAACGTCGGCCGGACAAAACGCCGCTTCCGGTACCCCCAGGTAGGGGGCCAGCGGGCTGTGCCAATAAGTCGGAATGGTCCTTTGCCGTTAGGGACTGCGAACGTTATCTTGTACATCCTATGTCAGCGGCGACTGGAGAGGATGCCCTGGATGAGACACCAAAATCAGAAGTGAGAGGTGCCCAACGCGACCCAGACGAGAACGCACTACGACATACAGTCCGAGGTCTCTGCGGCCAAGGTAGCAGCCGAGGGGGAGAGGACGGTCACCCAGCTCACAGGCGAGCTCGGAATCAGGGACTCGACGCTCAGACGGCGTGCCGAGGAGTACGAAGAGCTCGGCAGGGTGGCGCTTCCCGGCAACGAATCCCCTAAGGTGAACAAGGGCTACGAGAAGGCCGGGCTCCGCAGGCAGGTAGAGGAACTCGGGACGGGGAACGAGCTCCCGAGATACTACCGGACCCTCTCAGGCCGAAGCCGCACGTGACGCCCGACTCCCCAGCGGACGCGCGGGCGAGTATCGCCCGATCAGGAAGGCATGCGAGGCCCTGCACATCTCGAAATCGGGCTACTACGAGTTCCTCGGACGAGGGAAGTCGAACCGTCAGGCCGGGGGCGAGGCCCCCTGGGGCTTCGTCAGGGACATGTCCGGGGAGCGCGAGGGCACTACGGCTCCCGCCACACCAGCGGAAAGCTAGCTACCATGGGAGTCCGAGCGAGAGCTCGTCGGGGGTAGGGCATACGAGAGCCAGGAGGAGACGAGAGATATTCAAGCACGCCGAGCTCTGCCACGAGACGGTTCGGCAGCACTCCAAGCCGGACCACGTCAGTCCTACCGAATACGAGCGTGAGGACGAAGCCATGCCCTAAAAGACTGTCCAGCCTAGGCTCGCCTCTCCATACTTACAATCGTTGGCAGAGCAAGCCAACGACCCGCGAGAAGTGCGCACGTCTTGTGTTGCATCGACATCTCATGCAATATGGCGGCCAAGGGCGACGTGACAGTCAACCTTCTGGCTGTCACGTCGCCCGATTCGAACGTTGAAGTTCTACCGACTATTTGGCCTCGCTCTTCTTTGCCACGTGGGCCTGGAACACGAACGAAACGACGCATGCAGTAGCAAACAGTGCAAGCTCGACCCAGAACACATACAGGTACGCGTGCCAGTTGGAAATTTCGGTTGCAACCGTGGTGGCGTTGGCCTGGGTGTACAGAATGTTGTGTGCCGCGCGCTGCATGTAGTAGATGTCTGCATTGCTTTCGGGCGTCGCATTGGCGGAGATGTCACCAACGGCGAGCCACTTGTCCACTCCCGCGCGCTGGCAAGCACCGTAACTGCGAGCTTCGCCGGCCTGGTCCATGTCGGTGAGCACCGTACCCACAAAGCCCCACTCGCCACGAAGGACATCGGTGATGAGTCCTGCGTTGGCGCCGGCGTAAATGTCGCCAATGTAGTTCATCGAAGTCATTACGCCTGTGGCGCCGCCCTGCTTGACTGCAGCCTCAAAGGGACGCAGATAAATCTCGCGGATAGCCTGCTCATTGCTATAGGTGTGGATGCTGTCGCGGTGGGTCTCGGCGTCGTTCAGGGCAAAGTGCTTGATGTAGACAATAAGACCCTTCTCGCGAGCGCCAGAAACCTCAGCCGCTGACATGCCAGCAGACAGCGCACCGTCCTCCGAGTAGTACTCAAAATTGCGGCCAGAGTAGGCCGAGCGGTGGATATCCATCGCTGGCGCATACCATCCGGTCACGCCAAGGCTCGCAGCCTCATCAGCAATGCAACTGCCCATCTGGTAGGCAAGATCGACATTCCACGTTGCAGCCAGCGTAGCGATGCACGGGTACGCGATGCCCTGCATATTGGCGTTAAACATAGAAGAGATACCCATGGGCCCATCGGAGTCGGACGTACCGCTCTTGTCGATGGACTTAATCTCGGGGTCGGAGTACAGCGTGTCAGTGGTCATCGACACGAGGTCGTCCAAGGAGAGCTGGCTGATAAGCTCGTTCCACTTGGGGTCGTCATAGTCAAGTCCAGTCATATCGGCGAAGGTCAGGTCGCCATCTGCGTCATAGTCCACGCCCTCGGTGTAGGTTTGGGTCACAGAGGTGTCGTAGGACTCGTCGTAGTACTCGTCGGTGCTGGCGTAGGTCGGATCTTTGATGGTGTCGCTCACGGAGCTCATGGCGCTTTCGTAATTTGCAAAGGCGTTGTTGCGGGAAAGGTACTCGCCACGTGCGGCCTCGGAGAACTGGTCGGTCGCAACTTGTACGTCGCTATCGCGCTTGTTCTCGCCTGAGAAGAAATACTGATCAGCGAGGGTCGCCGTCACGGTATCGATAGTAGTGTGCGAGTCAGAGCGAATCGAGAATGTGTAGTCGCCCGCATCGAGCATGTAGGCACCGACCGAATCGTCGCCGTTGTCATGCGTAGCGTCCCAAGAGGCAACGTCATCGGGCAGCGAGACCTCGAGGGTCACGACCTCAGATTCGCCGGGCTCGAGCTCGCCCGTCTTGCAGTAAGCAACAAGCGTGACCTCGGACTTCTCAATGTTGTTCTGGATGTCATAGTCGGTGTAGGGCGCGGTAACGTACAGCTCCACGACGTCTTTTCCCGCAACGTCACCTGTATTGGTAACCGTAACCTCAAGCGTGTAGGCGTCGGTCGCATCAAGCGCAGCGCCATCGGCAAGCGTCCCACCTGTGATTTCCTGGGTAAACGTAGTGTAGGAAAGACCGTAGCCGAAGGGGTAGGCAACGACGGAATCGTAATCGGCGTAGTCGAAGGTCTCTCCCGTATGCGTGTTGGTAATGACGGCGTCCTCCGCTGCGGCGGTTTCGTACCACTTGTAACCGAGATAGATGTTCTCGACATAGTCCACGTAATAGCGGCCCTCCGCGTTGCTTGCCAGCTGTTCACCATAGTTTTCGTTGGCGGGAGCGGAGTCGTTGTCGTAGACCCAGGTGTCGACCGTACGGCCGCTTGGGTTCACAGTGCCGGCAAGAATCTCGCCAAGCGCCTCAAAACCCTGGGCGCCCGGCTCGCCCGTCCAGATCAGTGCGTCAATGTCATAGCTGGAAAGCGCGTCCATGTTAAGTGCATTTGCCGCGTTGTACACAACGATGACGGTGTCAAAGCTCGCCGTCGCCTGCGCAAGAAGGTCCTGCTCGTTCTGGCTGAGCTCGAGGTAATCACCACCGCTGTAGGCAGTAAGGTCATAGCCCTCACCGCCCGTACGACCGATGACGACAACCGCGACATCGGAATACGCCGCCATGCTCTCAAAGGAGGCGTCGCCCGTGTACTCGCTTACCGCAGGCTCCTCAATGGAGAGGGACCCAGAGTCGAAGCCAATCGAGGACTCCGCTTCCTCCTTGGCGGGGTAGAGACCGGCGTCGTTGGCCGCGGTGTTAACCTCAAAGCCCGCGTCCTGAAGACCCTGCAGGATGGAAACGGCATCGGAGGTGCTGGTGCTGCCAGAGCCAGAGCCGGAGTAGTAGGGGTTGTACGCGCAATAGCCAATAAGGTTAATCTTGGTGCCGGACGAAAGCGGCAGAGCATCCCCCTCGTTCTTGAGCAGGACCATGCCCTCTTCGGCGATCTGGGTCGCAGCCTGCTTCCAGTCCTCCTCGGTTGTTGTTTCCCCCGAGTCATGGGAGGACGTGCTTGTAGTGCCTGTCTTCGAGAAGACCTGGTTGATGGAGCTGGCATACGTGGATGTGGCGATGTAGCTCACGACGATAGCGACAACACAGAGCACGGCAACGACAACCTTTGACGCCTGGGCAAACTTGGCACGCCGCGTCTTGTTCGGCCTGAGCGTACCTTTCTTGTTTTTGATGATGCCAACGACCGTCTTCGCGACAGCGCCGAGCGCTACGGCGCCGAACGCAATGACGGCAGCGAGCGCGTACGTCTCGAACTGTGACATGATTCCTTTTTCCTTTCTTTGTAGGCGCTCGATGCGCTGGTGCTTATACGGCCGCCCTCTTAGCAGCCGCATCGTTCTCAGATGTCTCCTTGGCATCCGGCATGACCCAGAACTTGAGGGTCGGATAGCTGATAATCACCGCGGCGAGCGTGTTGACGATTGACGATGCGGTGCTTGCAAGCTCCGCATCGAGCTCAAGCGTCCCCTGGCAGAAGCTCGTTACATATCCCGGGAGCATGAGGTTCATAACAACAATGACCACGGCGAGAACCGCATAGCGGATGGCAGCCTCACGGAAGCTGTTGTCAGTCTTGAACACGAATTTGATCTGCACTAAAAAGTTGACGACCTGCGCAAGAGACTCCGCAATCAGGAAGGTGAAGAATCCGCCGATACCGTTGCTTGTGGTCGAGGAGTAGTCAAAGATTAGAAGCTTGAACGGCTGGGTGAGTCCCATCCCGGAGACAAAGACCGCGGTCCCAATCCATACCAGCATGAATCGCGAAATCGTCGAAATATTGCAGAGGATATTGAACATCACAAACTGCCAGAGGTCGTGATGCTTATCTTTCCAGGTCGCAAATCCCATGGCACGCCCCTCTTTTAACGTTGGATTGAGCAGCATAAACGTACGGAAATGGACCATCCCCAGGTGAGGTTGGTCACAGCTGGATTACTTTGCGGCATGGGCGGAAACGCCGAGAATCTGATACTTATCGCAAGGCCGCAAGGGCTAAAGGTAAGCGCGAGGCCCGACCGCACAGGAGAAGAGGATACGGTCGGACCTCGCGATGTGGAGGGTCGGGGGTGTGCCCTTCTTGAGAAGGGAGGGGGATCAGGAAGGGAGGGGACGCCCCGACGGCGTGAGGGTCGAACTATGCCCGCTCGAACTCGAGCTCGTAATCCTCGGTGTCGTTAGACGAGAAGGTGCCAGCGGCAACGGTGGCGGTCTCGTCCTCAGCATTGAGCGTCAGAGTGAACTCGCCCGCTTTGCCAAGCGTGACGGTAGCGTCAGTGTCGGAGGTTGCCTCCCAGGTGCCAGAGTCGTCGGTGTAGGTACCGGCTTCGTCGCCCACGGTCAGCGTGGCGGTGCCGTCCTCGGCAAGCTCGATCTCGAAGGCAACAACGTCCTTCTCAACGGGACCGTAGACGGACTCCTGCTCGATGGTGGTCGTGTAGGTGTAGGTGCCTGCAAAGTCGGTGGTAGCGGTACTTGCGGCTGCGGACTCGGCGCCGCCGGTGCTACCAGCGCTACTCGCGCCGGAGGTACCGCAGGCGGAAAGCGGAAGGACGGTCAAGGCAAGGGACAGGGGCAGAACAATAAGCTTTTGAATCTTCATGATGGATTCCTTTCTCTTATAGGAAGGTTCTGGCATACCGTGCGCTAGCGTATGAGCAGAGACGAGTCGACCATGTCCATATCGGGCTCGAGAAGGGGCTTGACGCAGTATTTGGCTGTACGGTCATCGGAGATGACGCCGGACCAGTTCATGCCGAAGCCAAAGTCGTAGGTGCTGCCGTTGGCATCGGTGTAGCAATCAAGATCGCGCGGCGTGTCTGTGGCGGAGGTGTAGCAGGCACGCATGTCCTTGGGCTGCTGCCAGGGCAGAAGGCCGGTCGGTTCGAAGGTACCGTCAAGGATTTCGAGAACATTGGCTTTCTTGTTGGAATTGGTCCAGAAAATGACGTCGGCATATGGCTCGATCTCGTGCCAGCACATCACAGGGTTGCTCGTATTGACCACGAGGATGAGCTTTGCACCCTTGGGCAGGTTCTCCTTGGTGCTGATCACCAGGTCGAGACTGCCCTCGTTGCTCGCCACCGACGAGTTGCCATAGGGAGAAAGGTTTTCGTACACGGACTGGGAGGCGTCCACGCCGGCCAAGCCCTCCTCGGGGCAGCCGCTTGCGTCGTCAGCCACAAACTCACGGTACTGCAGGCTGCGCGGGGCATAACTAGATCCGCCGTTTCCAACGCTCGCGGCGGACGTCGAGGGGGAATCGACAAAGATAAGCGCGTAGTCCACATCGGCAAGGTCATCTGCCGTAGCACGGGTGATGTCGGACTCCTGAAGCTGAGCCTCACCGCCCTCCTCGGTCGGCGAACCCGTGGGATCGCCGACGGTGTCGGTCACGAGGGCAAAGTGCTCGGCAAGCGTTTCCTCGTCGACGGGCAGCTCGGCAGACGCGTTGGTGTCACTCATCATAAAGCCAAACGAGCCGCCGCCCTTGCTGTACTCGACGGGCACATACACCTTGGCGTCGGCGCCGATACCGGAGGAACTGATGGTATCGTCCGTGTTCTTGAGCATAACGAAGCCCTTGAGCAGCGTCTCGTGCAGGAAGTCGGTGTACTTGCTGACGTCGGTGTCTTCCTTGCACTGGTTGACCGTGAGGTACGGGTTCTCGAAGATGCCCAGGTCCATCGTCGTACGCTCGATGTGAGCCACAGCGTCGCGAACGCGCGCCTCGGCGTCGGCACCACCCATGTCGGCCTGCATCTGGGTGTATGCGTCGTCGAGCAGTGGCTGTGCGGTGCCGTCAACGAGCAGGCACATACCCGATTCGAACGTCTTGGCGACCCGCTCGACGGAAGTCTTGTCCTCGACACCCCAGCAACGAGTCTCGATGATCTCCCAGTCGGATGAGTACATGCCCTCATAGCCGTAGGCACGGCCGACGTTCATGATCCACTCGGAGTAGCCGCCGCCGACCAGCTCGCCATAGGAGCCGTCCTCGGAGTAAGCGATGGAGTAGAACGGCATTGCAGACGCGCACTGGCCCGTCTTGGAGTCAAGGTTAAGCGCCCCGTCGATGAAGGGTACCCAGTTGGCACGGTTGTTGTTGTTGGGATAGATGTCAAAGCGGCCGTCGCGGTTATGGGAATTGCCGCCGAACTGCGCGGCGCCGTCACCCGGGAAGTGCTTCATGTTGCAGAGAACCGAGTGCTTCCCCCACCCAAGGTCGTTGCCGTCATCATCGTAGGTCGACTGGCAGCCCGAGATAAAGCCGTTCGCCATGTCGCGGGCAAGCGCGGGGTCATCCGACCAGGTACCGGAGTTGCGGTCCCACGTGGGCTCGGTGCCAACGTCCGTCTGAGGGGAATTGGGCTTTGTTGCACCATAGCCGCGCAGGACCGTCGAAAGGTCATCGGCCATTTGACGCACGGTCTCCTTATCGAAGGAGGCGGCCAGCGTCGGGCTGGAGGGCCAGAGGGTGCCGCCGATGCCCATCGACTCCATGCCGAGGAATGCCTCGCACTCAAAGACGACGGGGATACTGTAGTTCTTGGACTCGGCGTAAGCCTGCATCTCGTTGAACCAGGGCACGTAGTCCTTGGCGCCCGTCGTAAAGGTCATCATGATGCGGTTGGTGAAGCCTGAATCGATGTCGCTCTTCTGATAGTCGTCGAACTCGCCGACAGAACCACCCATGCTACCCGACTCGCTGCTGAAGGCGCCGGAGATCATCTGACGCAGGGCATAATTGACATCCATCTCTGCCGCAAGCGCTTCGGCACGGGTCTTGCTGTCCTGGCGCCAGTCCTCCCAAAGGTCGAGCTTGCCGTTGCCGTTAAGGTCACGGAAAGCCAGACCGTCGACCTGGATAAGCTTGCTGGTGTCGGCAAGACCGATCTCCGCACCGTTGTCCTGCGTGTAGCGCGTCCATCCCTCACCCGTGTCCTCAGCGGAATACAGGGCTGCGACGTCCGAGCCGTCCGGGTCAATCGGGTACTCGGATGCGTCCGGCGCCAGCAGTGTGTCAGCGCTGCCGGCGGACGTGCCAGAGCCGCCCGCACAACCTGTGAGCGCGGTCATAAGTCCCGCAGTCACCGCACTGCCGACGAATCCCCTACGCGTAATGTCTGCCATTGCGTCCTCCTTATTGAGTGCTGTCCTTGTCATTGGCCACAGGCCTTTGAACCACTTGGCCGCATCTTCCGATGTGAAAGGAGGAAACCTGAAACTTTTGGCACCACTGGTCTAGAAGGCGGCACGCGCGGGCCAAGAAGAGCACGTCACAAACCCGCTTGTGGTTCAATGGGGGCACAGGCAAAGAAGGGAAGGCCATGATCAAGGTGCTGATGTTTGAGGACGACGAAGGGGCCGGATGCCTCCTGCAGTCTCACCTCAACCGCTTTGGGCATGAGAACCACGAGCGCTTTCAAGTCGCCTGGCATAAAAACGCCTTCGATCTTGACGACTCGCAGCAAACGGCGGACCTTATCCTCATGGACATCCAGATGCCGGGCATCAATGGCCTGGAGGCTGCACAAATCGTGCGCCTGCACGATACCGAAACGCCCATCATCTTCGTGACCAATATGGCCAACTACGCGGTGCGCGGCTACGAAGTCGGTGCGATTGATTTTATGGTCAAGCCAGTCTCCTATGAGGACTTTGCGCTGCGCATGGCCAAGGCGCTACGCATAATAAAGCGCTCCAATAAGGCGCGCATCTTTATCAAAACGAAAGACGGACTCGTTGTGATCTCCGTCTCGGACGTCGTGAGCATTGAGGTAAACAAACATGACGTCGTCTACCACATCACCAGCAGCACCGAGCCTTTCATCTGCCGTGGCAGCCTTTCCAAAGTTGAGGCTGACCTCGCAGGCACCCCCTTTGTCCGCATCTCCAACAACTGCCTCGTGAACATGAACCATGTGAATCTCATTAGCGGTTCCGAAGTGCACATGTCATCTGGCGATGTCTTCTTTATCAGTCGGGCCAAGCGCAAGGACGCTCTCGACGCCATCGCCCGGTACTACGGGGGCAACGGATGAGCAATCTCTCCCAACTTGACAGTCTGATTATCGTCGGCATACAACTTTTAGCGGCAATGAGCATCTTCACCTGGCGGCAGCCTCGACGCGATCGCTTCTATCTGCGTGCGTCGTCTGTCTGCGCAGTCGCCATTGCCGTTGCCGTGCTTGCCTCCTGGGCAAGCAGCGCATTGACACTCACAAGCGCCTCGGGGGGCGGCGTCTTCGTTCAGTTCGTGGCCTTCGCTGTCGTGGCAGTGGCACTTATCGCACTGATCATGTTCTGCTACGACCTGCCGATGCAAAACGCCGCCCTGCTTGCCGTAGCCAGTTACTCCGCCCAGAACCTCTCCGACTCAATCGGCGGACTCTACCTGGTAATCCTCAGCGCCGTAACGGGCGGTACGCCAGTCGGAAGCGGCACTGGCTGGACGACGTCGATTCCGGCAGCGCTCACGGACAACCGCCTGATTACGCTCGTCTCAACCGCGATAGTCTACCTGGCGTGCTGGTGGTTCTTTGCCCGACAGCTCAAAGGCACCTTCCATATACGCAGGCGCGACTGGAAGGTCGTCTTTCTCTTCTTTGCCATGCTGTTCTTTGAAATCGTCTTCGACCTTACGCTGAAGAACGTCATGTATCTCGATATGACGTTCTACCAGCACCTTGTGTTCAGCCTGACCAAGGTGACGCTCGTCGTCTTCCTGCTCGCCGTCGAGTTTGGCATCTTCCTCAGCTACCACATGGAGGCTGAGGTCAAGGCAATGTCGCGCATTGTGGAAGAACAGGGACGTCAGTATGAGCTCACGCGCGAAAGCATGGAGGCCGTCAACCGACGTGTCCACGATATCCGCCACCAAGTCGTACGTCTGGTCAATGACGAAACCGACGCCGATCGAGAACTTCTGCGCGACATCTCACACGAATTTCGCGTCTTTGACACGCAAGTCAAGACGGGCAGCGATGCCCTCGACGTCGTACTGCGCGAGAAGAGCCTCGTGTGCGAACGATATAGTGTAACGCTCACATGCATCGCAGATGGGCGGGCACTGGCTTTCCTCACCGCGGCGGAGCTCTACGCACTTGTAGGCAGCGCACTGGATGCAGCCATCGTCACCGCGAAAGGCGTGGCAGATGCGCGACGCCGCTCGATCTCGCTGGTTGCAAGCAAGCGTGCAGGCATGATGACACTGCACGTGGAGTGCTACAGCGATGCACCGGCCGAGGTTTGGTCAGGTCATTGGCTTGCCACCATTCGCGCCATCGCCGAGCGTCACGCCGGCACGGCCGTGACGGGCGCCGACGCTGGCACGGCCTCTCTTAACGTCCTGATACCCCTACCGTAACTCGAGCTCAAGCAGGTCTACGCGACCGCTGCCGAAGTAGCGCAGGAAGAGCGCCACGTTGTCATCGTCGGGGGCCAACGTGGCCGAGAAGGTCCTCCACTCACAGGAAGCCTCGAGAGGTACCACGCCGAGCACATTGGTGAACTCCTCGTCCGTCGCAACCACAAAGTTCCCCGCGTCGCCACGCGTCGTAAGGGAGATGCCCGTTGTGCCCGACAGGTCAAAGTACTTGAAGCCGGCTACCGCACCATCGCGCATACCGTCGATGTACTGGCGAGCAGAGGCGTCGCCGTCCTTCCTTGTCTGACGAAAGGACGGGTGGTTGGCGAGCTTGTGACGCGATCCGCTCACGTCGACACGTGCCGCGCCTTCGGCCGACCACAGGTTGCATGCGATACGCGCAGGATAGACACCCGTTCCCGCAAGGGACCCATCGTTGAGTCCGCAGCTCGTGAGCTCCGCTTGCAGGAAATGCAAGCCCGGACGGCTCGTGTCGCGCCTCAGCGGTTCCATGCAGGCCTGGCGCGAGTAAGAGGTGCGATTCGTCTGACGGTGATACGAGATGTACCAGTGCCCGCCGAAGGGGTCGGAATCACCCGGATCGGGTAAGTGCAGTATGCCGCCGTGCGTGTTACCGGTGTAGTTGGCCGCATGTGTCTCATCGGGATGGCCCGGCAGTCCCACGTCACCGATAGAGATCAGCGTGCCACCGTAGGAAAAGCCACCGTCAGGTCGGTCGGAGGTCGCATAGCATAGTTCATGGTTTAGACGGGAGCTGTACACAAAGACGTATGTGTCGCCGAAACGCCGAATCGAGCTCGCCTCAAAGAATTCGTGGCCCGCAAACGACCCCGGCCCCTCCTTGGGGAACAACAGCTTCTGATTCCCAGTTATTGTAAGCATGTCATGTTCGAGACGCACCATGTAGCCACCGCCGAACTCACCGCGATGGAAACCGGACGCAATGGCCGGCACGGGCGTGTAGAAGCCCGAGTACAGATAGACGGACCCATCGGTATCAACGAGCACCGCTGGGTCGAAGGGGAAGCCATCGCCCTGTTTGCGACCGTATGCCGTGCCGTCAGGCCAGCTCACGTGGCCGTAGAACTCATAGGGACCTGCAGGCTCATCCGCCACAGCCACGCCAATCTGTCCAAGAAAATCGTACGCGTAGTACAAGAAGAAGCGCCCGTCGGCACCCTGCGCCACGTCGGGAGCGAATAGAAGGCGGAGTCCCATGCGATTAGCCGGATCCTGGTTCTTCTTATAGATGGTGGACTCACAACGCCAGTCGGACAGGTCGTCCACGGGCGCCGACCAACACGTGTAGTCCTTAATGCAGAACATCCGCGCGTCATAGGCATCATGGCTACCGTACACGTACACGCGGTCACCAAAGACGTGTGGTTCGCCGTCAGGCAGATACTCCCACTCGGGGAGATAGGGATTCATGGCTTGGCTCCTCATTGGGCCCTCCCGCTTCATCGACGTTCTCGTTTGCCATGTCCTTCATCGTCCATTAAGAAGATCGCACCGTCTTTCATGCGCCGCAATTGGTCGCTTTGACGGCACGGATGGCTCGCAGCAGGTTGAATGTTGATTGTTGGTGTCAGGCCACGCCTGAACCGCTGGCCGCATAGTCCTACGCCGCGTCTGTCCTGCGGCTTGTCCGGCGGCTTACGATTCGAGGCAGTGGCCGCACCCCTCATCCAGAGTGCTGACGCCAAGGTTTGGCACGCAATCTCGCACCCATTCGCGGACGGCGCAGGGCATGCCGCAAACCATGCCAGTCGTGCCGAATCCAAACCAGAGTCCATCCCCGCTCTCATGATGCTTCACAGACGCATGCTCACGCAGTAGATGAACGTGGGCTCATGACAAGAAGGGAGAGGAAATGTACTTCATCGGCGTTGACCTTGGCACGTCAGCAACGAAGTTCCTCCTCATGGACGGGGCGGGCGGGATCGCCAACATCACGAGCAG
>RCMY010000210.1_pt1 | contig 54610 bp, 48 predicted proteins | sample 2041341 | NCBI WGS metagenome assembly RCMY01 (sample SAMN09708234, study PRJNA481090) | Marine sediment metagenome, whole genome shotgun sequencing project.
CATCGAGGTGATGGATGTCACCGGCAACCAGCACTATTCCTCTAGTGTTCTCAGCAGTAACTAACCTTAACGGTCAGACTACAAAGCAACGTTTAAAGATAGCTTCGAACAACAAGAGTATCGAGTTGGCTAGTTTTAAATCTAATTTGGTTTCTGATTATGAAATGAAAAGAGTACAATTGAAAGAAGTTGCAAAACTGAACAATTGGAAAATTAAGGAAACACTTGCAAACGGTAAAAAAATCGAGTTACAAGAAATAGGTGAAGATGGTAGTCCTTTGTATTATGAAACCTATTCTGACGAAGCTGGTTTAGTATCTAGAGCCAGTACATTAAATACCAATGGTATGTTAGGTCTTCATTTAGATGGTGATGGTATGCAAGTAGGTGTTTGGGATTCAGGTGTAGCTTTAGAAAATCATGTTGAATATGCCACTAGAATTAAAATTGCAGATGATCAAACAGAAGTAGATTCTCATGCAACCCGAGTAACTGGTAGTATTATTTCAACTGGTCATAAGAAAGAAGCTAAAGGTGTTGCTAATATGGCAAGTGTTATTTCTCATGATTGGACAAGAGATAAAATTGAAGTGACTGAAGCTGCTGCTGACGGACTTTTACTTTCTAACCACTCGTACGGTATTAAAGCGGATCGTGTACCAGATTGGTATTTTGGTGCTTATACTAAAGTAGCACAAGATTGGGATAAGATTATGTACAACGCACCATACTACTTAATGGTTTCTGCAGCAGGTAATGCGCAAAAAAGTAGAGACAACGATTCGCCTACTTACGGTACTACTGCAGATGGTTTTGATGTATTGTTAGGTTTCACTATGGCTAAAAATGGAATTACAGTAGCTGGCGCAAATTCTAAAATTGATGGAAACGGTAATTTGAAAAGTGCAGATGTTTCTGCTTATAGTAGTTTTGGTCCTGTTGATGATGGTCGAATTAAACCAGATATCGCTGGTAATGGGGGATCAGTGCTTTCTACAGATTCATCTAGTAATACAAGTTATAATACTTCTTCTGGAACTTCAATGGCAACACCAGGTGTAACAGGTTCTTTATTATTGTTGCAACAGTATAATGAAGAATTATATGGTTTTTATATGAAGGCTGCTACTCTAAAAGGATTGGCATTGCATACAGCAGATGATGTTGATGCACAAGGGCCTGATTATAAAATGGGTTGGGGCATTATGAATGCAAAGAGCGCTGCTGAGGTTCTTTATAATAAAGACTTTAATAGTCATATTGCCGAAGAGTCATTAGAAAACGGAGAAACATTTTCATTGACTGTTTCTGCAGAAGGAAATGAGACATTAATTGCTTCAATTTCTTGGACAGATTTAGAGTCAAGCTTCATTAATAGAGGTGAGTTAAACAATACCACTGCTGCCTTGATTAATGATTTAGATATTAGAATTACCCAGAATGGCAAGACTTTTTTGCCTTGGAAATTGAACCCTACACAGGCTAGTAGTGCGGCAACAAAAGGAGATAATAAGGTAGATCCTTTCGAGCGTATTGAGATACCAAATGCAAATGGCACGTATACTATTACAGTTACGCATAAGGGTGAATTACAAAACAATACTCAAGATTTTTCAATCATTCTTTCAGGGGTAATGATGACTACATGTTCAGTTGAAGCTCCAAAACAAATTTCTTTAGAAGAAACTGAAATATCTAGCGTAAACCTTACTTGGGATGCTACTATTGATGGACTTTATGAAATACAGTATAAAGAAGTTCACCAACAAGATTGGTCAACAGAATATATTACCATCAATAATTTTGCTTGGAACGGATTAATTCTTGATAATACGTATTCTTTTAGAATTAGAACTTTTTGTTCTCAAAATGTTGCTTCAGAATATAGTGACCCAGTTACTTTTATCTTTCAAGGTGAAGAGACTGTATTGGAAACATTTAATACATTAAGTATTGATTCTGAAATTCCTTTTAGTGTTTATCCTAACCCTGCTGTTGACGAAATTCAATTGAACATTGAAACTACTGATAGTACAATGTATAGAATTGTAAGCACAAGCGGTGTAGAGTTGAAAATGGATTCAGCTACCAATTCAAGAATTAATGTTTCTGATTTGCCTACAGGATTATATGTTTTGCAAATTCAAGATTTTGACATGAATAAGAGCACAAAATTCTATAAGTATTAATGTTATTGAATTCTCCTAGATTGTGTTGTAAATGAAAGTCCTTGTTGACCAACCGTTGAATTCATAACCCCTTCAAACAAAGGTTCAGGGGAATCTATAGGAGATTTCCATTCAAAAATAAAATTAGAACCGGTACCGCCTTCAACATCCATCTCATCGATAATTATCTCAGTAGTTTCCAATGGTGCTATATAAATAGGATGACTAAAGTAGTTTCTTAAAGAAGTACCGTGAGTATCAAAATATTCTGCCTTCAATAGATAAAGTGTATCCTTCTCACTGGTATTTCTTAAACTCACCATAGCTGTAAGGTTATGTGTTTTGTGTTCAGTACTACTATAAATTTGGGAATAGATTGATAAATATGATTTTCCATGCATTAAAGAATCTTTTGTTGGTATGGAGACTTCCCTTTTCGACCAGTTTTCAGGATTTATGGAACTGATTTCCTTTTCTTGCATACAGCTAAATAGCGTTATGGTTACCAAGGATAATAGAATAAACTTTTTCATAAGTAAGTGTTGTTTTTAACAATTTGCACTGCTAACAAAATTACATCATTCATGCTGTTTTTAGAGTGCTGATTCATGTTTTTAGTCAGAATTAAACCGTTTTTATGATATTAACTATTTAGCAACCTTCTTCACTTCATGATTTTCTAATAAGGATTCATTACGTAACCTTAAATAAACTTGTGCCGTAGTTAAAACATCTAACTCGCAATAGGTGACAATTCTTTTTAAATCGTTTTCCTCATAATAAACGGCTTTTACCATACTACCATCAATATCTTCTTTTGGCGAGGGTATACCTAGAACATGGGCCATTAGTTTTAAAGAAGTATAATGTTTGAAGTCTCCAAATTTCCAAAGCTCCATCGTATCTATATGTGGAATTTCCCAAGGTTTTTTGCCGAATAGGTTTAATTTGTTCGGTAAAGAAATACCGTGAATAATCATTCTACGCGCTATATATGGATAATCGAATTCTTTACCATTGTGAGCACATAATATGTTTTTAGGGTGGTTGAAATGATTGTTTAACAATGTTTTGAATTCATTCAATAATTTGTCTTCTTCTCCGTGAAAAGTAGTCAGCCTAAAACTTCTATCTTTTCCTTGAAATATAAAATAGCCTACTGAAATGCATATGATTTTACCGAATTCTGCCCAAATACCTGCACGATCATAAAATTCTTCTGCAGTAAATTCTTCTTTGCGTTGGTATTGCGATTTGTGTGCCCATAGTTGTTGTGTGGTATCGTCCAATTGGTCAAAGGAATTTTTTTCTGGGACGGTTTCAATATCTAAAAAAAGTATATGCTCGAGTTGTATCTTATCTGACATAGAGATTTAAATTGCTATGAAATAGGAATTTAAGATAATTTCTTCATTTCTAAGGCTAATTTAATTCGTTTCTAAATATGGTATCTTTAAGATTGGATATCAATTGCTATGAAATTCTACAATTATATTTTAGCCGAATATTCTGCTTAACTATTTTTAATAATATATATGACATCCATAATTACAGATTATAAACACCTAATTGTTTTAATTCTTTTCATCGCGGCTATTTTGTTTTCATGCAGTAACGATGATATTCAAGAAACGAAAAATATTCAAGATTTTAATCTTACTATTATAGGCGAAGACTTGCAAGATGTTTACCAGTATGACTATAAAAGTCTAAATGATACAGGAACCCAGGTAAATCTTTCTAGTGAATTAGGTATACAGAATAATTACTTAACCCTACGCGAATTTGAGGGTTCGTTGTCATTTTATTCGTTTTCAAATAGTGCAATTTCTCTTGTTCAAAAGAATTTATCCACAGGTAGAATTACATCTTTTGCTGATTTTTATACCATTAGTGCTGAACGGTCTTTGGTATGGGGAATTAATGATGAGAATTCGGTTTATTTCGGACTATACAAACCTCTTGGGTCTACAAATTTGACATTACGTGTTGTTTCCTTTACCAACATGCAAGGTTTTGATATTTCACTAGAGTTTGGAATTGAAAGGTTGTATGAACCTCTATATGATAATGGAAATTTATTTATTACCTATCTTACTGGTAGTGAAAATTATAAGCTTGTAGTATATAATGTGGATGCTAACGCTGTTGTGAAGACCTTTGAGTTTGGAAAAGATAAACCTAGTTTTCTAATTACAGACTTGGGTAATTTGGCAGTCTTCACTCAAAATGGTAATGGTAACACTAATTTAGAATTGTTTGATACTTTAAACTTCCTTCGTTTATCTACCTCGCTATTGCCAATAGCCCAAACTTTTAAAGCAGGTCCGTTAAATGGTGCTATAGTGAATGAGAAATTATATTACCAATATGTATATACCCAACCTTTTGAAATTGAGAACGGACCTGCAGTTTTAAATTTGAATTCAGGAGATAATACGATTTTGGATATTGTAGGTCTGATTAATTAAGTAAATAATGATGAAGGAATAATTATACGGCCGTTATTTGGTCAATATCTTTCAGATATAAGTCTTTTTGCAGTTTCATATGCGCTTCAAAATGCGGTAGGGGAAGAAATAGGAGGTTTTTTATTGGTTTCTTTAGATGGTAATTTGGTAGTAAAAAGAAATTTGGAATTCCTTCCAACCTATTTTGTTGATTAATCGGTTACCGACCACCTGGTCTGTTTTATAACTGCAAATGGACTTAAGATTTTAATAAAATGAAGATGGAAAACTAATTTTTATCGACCAAAACCAATTTACCTGTCGAGAAACGAATTTTTCAATGATAAAACAAACTAGACAGTCTGTTTTGAAATCCCTAAAAATAGTCGAGTTAGAATAAACTTTGTTGTTTGTGAGGACTTTCATGTTCTAATAACCACTTTTTTCGGTGCAGGCCACCTGCATAACCGGTAAGCGAACCATCGCTGCCAATAACTCTATGGCAAGGAATAACAATCCAAAGTGGGTTTCTGCCATTTGCAGCTCCCACAGCTCTAATAGCCTTGGCATCACCAATCAATTTTGAAAGCTCCATGTAAGATGCAGTTCTTCCATAAGGTATGTTTTGCAATTCTAACCAAACCTTTTTTTGAAATTCTGTACCTTCAGGATTTAGGTCTAGTTGAAATTCTGTTCGAATGCCTTCAAAATATTCATTCAGTTGATAAACGGCATCTTCCAATGATTCTGGTATAACATTAGTAAGTGGTTCTTCAGAATCTAAGACAATGATAGAGGAAAGGCCTTCAGAGCTGCCAGTTATTTTAGTAACCCCTAAAGGTGAATTAATATATGCAACATCCTCCATTGTAATAATTTAATTTTTATTCGTCTGGTGAAACACTAGGTTTTTCAATAACTCCGGAAGCTTTTGCGCGTATTTCCCAATTTTTTCGAGCTAGTACCTGTAAATCTGCGATATTATCGCTCTCATCCATTATCTCTAGTCCTAATAAGGTTTCTATAACATCTTCCATGGTTACTAATCCACTAACAGAACCATATTCATCTACTACAAGTGCGATAGCTTCACGTTTTTGAATAAGGGTTTCAAACAATGTTGGAATGGGTGTGCTTCTTCGAGTTACAAGTATTTCGCGCTTAATCTCTTTTAATGGAATCTCTCCGTTTTGATTAATCATCTCTTCGAGAACGTTATCCTTCAACACAAATCCGGTAATGTTATCCATCTTTTCTGTATACACAGGAATTCTAGAAAAACGTAATTTTTGATTATCCTTGAAGAAATCTGCTATCGATTTCTCTTCAGAAGCTATTTTCATAACGGCTCTTGGAGTCATAATATCCTTTACAAGGATATCTTCAAAGCGCAATAAATTTTTAATAATTGTAGATTCAGATTTCTCAAAAACTCCTTCTTTATGGGCCATATCGGTCATTGCGTGGAAATCTTCACGACTTAGAACACTACCATGATGTTTACCGCCACCGACCATTTTCGTAAATAGGCGTAATACCCAAAGTAGCCCGGTGTATTTTAAACCTATTACCATAATATTTAAGGTTTTAGCCGAAAAATTTGCGAGTTGCTTCCAGTAGGTAGCACCAATAGTTTTAGGAATGATTTCTGATGCAACTAGTATAAGAATAGTCATTAATGTAGATACAACACCCACCATAAGGTCTTCTGTAAATTCTATACCAAAAATTGAACGACTTTCATTGCCATATAATTCGGCATAGGCCGCTTTAGCCTGAACACCTACTAAAATTGCCCCTACGGTGTGGGCAATGGTATTTATAGTAAGAATGGCTATTAATGGCTGATCTACGTCTTTTTTAAGAACTTCAAGAGTGTGTGCATATGCTTTGCCCGCCTTTAACTTTACATTTATAAAAGTAGGAGTAATGCTTAATAATACTGCTTCTAATATGGAACATAAGAATGAAAAGAATATAGAAATGAATGCGTAAAATACTAATAGTCCCATAGGATGGTTTTAAAAATCGAAGATATCAATAAAATTACTAAGGTTTGAGCTGTATTGCGTTATCGAATGCCTGATAAAATACTTGTTGAATAGCTGGCCGAATATTAAGTTCGTAAATATTTCTATTATCCCTTGTAGGGTATACTCGATTTGAAAGGAAAATATAAACTAATTCATGCTCTGGGTCTGCCCAAACAAAGGTTCCGGTGAAACCACTATGGCCAAAACTATCTTGACCTACTTCTGGTGCAGGGTATGCATCTGATAATAGAAAGGTACTATTGTTCAAATAGGGTTTATCAAAACCTAAACCTCTTCTGTTTTCGTTTTCTGGATACTGTGTTCGCGTAAATTCTTCTATTGTTTTTTCAGAAATATAGCGTTTACCTGAATAAATTCCTTTTTGAAGAAACATTTGCATAATAATGGCTAAATCGTCTGCGGTGCCAAAAAGCCCGGCATTGCCTGATATGCCGCCTAGTAACGAAGCATTTTCATCATGTACCCAACCTTTAGTTAAAGTATGTCTATAAATAGTATCTACCTCGGTTGGAACAATTTTGTTGGTGAAATTTTGATTGCTAGGTAGAAATCCAAAAGTTTTCATACCAAGTGGTTTGTAAAATTCCTGGGCCATATAATCTTCATATGGCGTTCCTGTAATTTGCGAAATTAGCTCTGGGAAGATTAGAAAAGTTAAGCCTGAATATGTATACTTTTTATCAGATGAAACTTCAGAACGATTTATCATTCTGTACATTTTCTTTCTAAATCTATTTTTCACATAAATGTTGTCATATGCTTCATTCTGAAATCTTTTACTCGCCTTATCACGCAAAAACTTTTTTTTAAACTGACCGTTATTTTTTAAGGTTTCACTTAGAAATACAATGTAGGGTTTAAGACCAGCTTGATGTGCTAAAATTTCTCTAAGCGTAATGTTTCTTTTGTCTTTCCTGCGTTTCCAAGGCTTCCAATAGGTGCTGAAGGGTTGGTCTAAATCAAGTTTTCCCTCATCAACCAATTTCATGATTGCCGGTAATGGACCTAAAATTTTTGTTACTGAGGCCAAATCATAAATGTCGTCTGACGCAACAGGTTGTATACTATCATAGGTGTGAAACCCGTAAGTTTCATGAAAAATAATGTTTCCTGCTTTAACTATCAACAGTTGTGCTCCTGGGAACGATTGGTTTTTTATACCTTTCGTTATGATACTATTTACTTTTTGATGTATACGTAAAGAGTCTAATTTAAAATGTGCTAAAGAGGATTTTTGCAAACTGGATCCTACTGGCAACAATAAAATATTGGGCTTAATTTCTTGCGCATTAAGTCCAATAACTAATAAACCAAATAGTATTATATATACTTTTTTCATAAAAAACGGTTAAATAATTAACCCATAATCCGTATAACATCTTTCGCAAAGTAACTTGCGATGACATTGGCGCCAGCTCTTTTGATAGCGGTTAATTGTTCCATCACTACCGCATCATGATTTAACCATCCTTTTTCTGCGGCAGCTTTAACCATGGCATATTCACCAGAAACTTGATATACGGCAACGGGTACATCTACTTCATTCTTTATTTCGCGTACAATATCCAAATAACATAATCCTGGTTTAACCATAACAATGTCAGCACCTTCTTCAATATCCATCTGCGTTTCTCTAATAGCCTCAAAGCGATTAGCAAAATCCATTTGGTAGGTATTTTTATCTTTAGGAACGTTTTTAATATCTACAGGTGCAGAGTCTAAAGCATCTCTAAAAGGACCATAAAAGGCACTAGCATATTTTGCGCTATATGCCATAATCCCTGTATTGAGATATCCCTCATCTTCCAATGCTTCACGAATACTTAGAATACGGCCATCCATCATATCACTTGGTGCTACAAAATCAGCTCCTGCTTTGGCGTGAGACACGCTCATTTCCGCTAGAACTTCAACACTCTCATCGTTTAAAATCTGTCCGTCTGCAACAATACCATCATGACCATAAGAAGAATACGGGTCAAGAGCAACATCGGTCATTACCAACATTTCAGGACATGCATTTTTTACCGTTTTAATAGCCAATTGCATCAAACCATTTTCATTCAATGCTTCTGAACCACTATTATCCTTTAAATTACCAGGAACTTTTACAAATAATAAGACCGAGTGTAAACCCATTTTCCAAAGTTCTTTGACCTCTTTTGTTAAATTGTCTAGGCTGAGACGGTAATAGTTGGGCATTGAAGCGATTTCCTCTTTTATCCCCTTACCTTCTACCACAAATAGTGGAACTAAAAAATCACTTGGACTAATTATGGTTTCACGCACCATATTGCGAACTGCTTCTGAGCTTCTTAATCTTCTATTTCTTATAAGTGGGTACATGTATTTATTTTTATCTATTATTTTATAATTTAATTTCTCCCATCAAATAGCAAACCGCATTTCCTGATATTTTAACACGGTCTCCGTTATATTGACATTGTAGTTCACCACCTCGTGCAGAAAGTTGTTTTGCCGATAATGTAGTCTTGCCAAGTTTTTTTGACCAATATGGAATTAAGGTAGTATGGGCAGAACCTGTTACCGGATCTTCTGGGATACCACATTGAGGGGCAAAAAATCGAGATACAAAATCTACTTCGTTCCCTTTTGAAGAAACAATAACTCCTCTGCAATCTAATTCATTTAAAAGATGAAAATTTGGTTGAATTGCTTCTATGTCCTTCTGTGTTTCATAGATTAGCATATAATCGGTTTTACCTTTAAAGGTTTCTGAAGGTTGTTTTCCTATCGCTTTTGAAATATCGAGTTGCTCTGAAACAGGGATTAAATCATCTGTAGGAAAATCCATTGTAAATAATCCAACTTCATTTTTTTGAACTAATAACTCACCACTTCGGGGAGAAATAAACCGTAGTGTATTTTCTTTGAACCCATAGTAATTATAAAGTACGAAAGAAGTTGCTAAAGTAGCATGACCGCATAGATCCACTTCAATTTCTGGAGTAAACCAACGAAGCTCGTAGTGATTTTCTTTTTTAACCGCAAAGGCGGTTTCAGCTAAATTATTCTCTGCAGCAACCTTCTGCATTAGTTCATTTGAAAGCCATTCATCTAGAATGCAAACTGCTGCCGGATTACCACCAAACAGTTTTGTAGTGAATGCATCAATTTGATATATTTTTTGCTTCATGGTAAACTTTTAGTCTATACCAAATTTACGACTTATCTCGTCGGCCTTGTTAATCCACTTTTTTGGCGCATCAAAGCGATATCCTACGTAAAACTCAAGAAAGCTAATGGAATCATCTAGGACAAAGTTTTCTTTGGAAGAATGGGTCAATAATTGAGTGTTCATATTAACACCGCCAAAAAAAGATTCGGAATTATAACCACCAGTTAATCTGAAAATTAGCTGGGCAAGTCCATTCAAGGAAGTCTGACCTTGAGATTTAGATAAATTAAATCCCAAACCTCCTGTAGCGCCAGCCGAAAGGATATAGTTTTCATCGAACACCCAATTGTAATAATACCCAGGTCCAACCGCCAGTTTAAGAGAATGTTCTAGCTGATTCTCAATAATAGGGTCTTCTAACTTAAACTTGGTGTAGTAATAAGAAATGCTAGGTATAAAACTGCCGACACTCTCTTTTTGCCATTCGTTTTGAAAACCTATAGCACGAAAAGAAAAATCAGGATTAAAAATATAGCTAGATGTACCGCCAATTTTAAACGTTTTTAAATCATTTATAGGTAGCGTTAAATCTGAGGTACGAATAAAGAAACCCTTCTGTTTGTAGATATCTACGGTCTGCATATATTGACCGAAAAAAGTGCGAATATTAAATGTAATTAATTTGGAGTCACCGTTGTCTTTGTTTTCGGATAAAAAATTGGGCGCATAGCCAAAATCCACCTCTAAAAAACGAAACAAAACAGATAAGCCCAAGTAACTTTTGTTATTAGGTATAAACTCGGTCTTGTTACGTGTTATCTTGTCTCTAAGCGTGAAATTGTTAGAAGTGGTCTGTAAGGATAGGCGAAGGGTAATTTTATCAGGAAATGCTTCCTTGTACGTTGAATCTTGTGCAATGCCATTGTGGGTTATATAGAACACGCAAAAAAATAGAATTATTCTTAAACCCATTCCTTAGGTTTCATTAATACATTCAATAATCGCTCTTCTTCACTGCCTTTCTCAGGTTGATGGTCATATACCCATTGCACGCGAGGTGGTAGGCTCATTAGAATACTTTCAATTCGCCCGTTCGTCTTTAAGCCGAAAAGGGTTCCCTTGTCGTGCACCAAATTAAATTCTACGTATCTACCTCTTCTGATTTCTTGCCAATCTCTTTGTTCTGGGGAAAAGTTAAGTTCTTTTCTTTCTATAACAATCGGTACATAACAATCTAGAAAACTGTTTCCAACTTCAGTAACAAAGTTATACCAAGCTTGCATATCCATTTCTGATGTTGCTTTGCAGTAATCAAAAAATAATCCTCCAAGACCACGCGCTTCATTTCTATGAGTGTTCCAGAAATAATCATCGCAACGTTTTTTGTAGGTTTGGTAAAACGAATCATTGTGTTTGTCACAAGCTTTTTTGCAAACTTCATGAAAATGCACTGCATCTTCATCAAATAAATAATACGGAGTCAAATCTTGACCGCCACCAAACCATTGGTCTACTATCTCACCATTTTTCCCATATAATTCAAAATAACGCCAATTTGCATGAACTGTTGGTACCATTGGGTTCTTTGGATGTAATACTAAACTTAATCCGCAAGCAAAGAAATTAGCATCTTCCACGCCAAAATAAGCTTTCATACTGTCAGGAAGTTCGCCGTGTACACCAGAGATATTCACACCACCTTTCTCAAAAACAGCCCCATTTTCTATAACTCTGGTACGACCACCGCCACCTTCAGAGCGCACCCAAATATCTTCTTTAAAAGTTGCTTTTCCATCTACTTCTTCTAATTTAGAAGTTATAGCATCTTGAAGTTGTTCTATATATGTGTAAAATTTATCTTTCATTCTCTAAGACGTAAAGTTCCATATCTAACGGATCCTCGTTAGGTGGAGTGTGTTCTTTTGCTAACGTTTCTTTCCAAAGATAACTACAATTTTCTGCCACCTTAATACTCCCAATGTTCGATTTATGAACTATAATTCTAAGTCGTTTTAAATGTTGTTCTGTAAACCCCCATTCTGATATTTTTTGAACAGCTAGAGTAGCAAAGCCTTTGTTCTTGTAGGGATAAGCTATGCAGTAAGCAAGTTCTGCTTCTTTGACACTTCTTTTCAATTCTTTTAAATAAACCAAGCCAATGATTTTCCTATGTTCTAGTTCTTTTAATGTGAATAAGTATTCTTTGCCAGAAATAAAATCTGAAACTTTTTGTTCAACAAAAATGCTTGATAAATTTGGAGTAAGATTTGCAGCGACTGTCTTTGGAAAATATCGTTTTAAAAAATCTGAATTAGATGATATAAAATCACATAACCGCCAACCATCTCTTTCGGAAATAGGATTTATTTCAAATTGGGATAGTTGGAATGAATTCATGTTTTTAGGAACAATTTAAATAGCCTATTAAAAAATTTCCTCCCTACCAGTAAAACATTATTCTGCTTTATATTCCTTTACAGCATCAATAAATGCCTTTGCATTTTCTACGGGTACATTTGGTAAGATGCCATGACCTAAATTAACGATATAGCTGTCCTTGCCAAATTCATTAATCATTTGGTGTACCATCTTTTTTATCATAGCAGGCGTTGATAACAAACGCGCAGGGTCAAAGTTACCTTGCAAAGTTATTTTACCACCACTTAAATAACGAGCGTTTCTTGCAGAACAAGTCCAATCTACACCAAGTGCTGAAGCACCTGATTTTGCCATATCGCCTAATGCAAACCAACATCCTTTACCGAAAACAATTACCGGAGTTTCGTCTTTTAAAGCTTCGATAATTTGTTGAATGTACTGCCAAGAGAATTCTTGGTAATCAGTAGGCGAAAGCATTCCCCCCCAAGAATCGAATATCTGAACAGCATCTACACCTGCAGCAACTTTTGCTTTTAGGTATGCAATAGTAGTATCTGTAATTTTTTGTAATAATTCGTGTGCTACTACAGGTTGTGTAAAGCAAAGTTCTTTTGCCTTGTCAAACGTTTTACTTCCTTGGCCTTGTACACAATAGCATAAGATAGTCCACGGTGAACCTGCAAAACCAATTAGAGGAACTTCATCATTCAGTTTTTCTTTTGTAGCTTTTATTGCCTCCATCACATAGCCCAACGTTTCATGGACATTTGGTACGATAACACTATCTAAATCTTTTTGCGAGCGAATAGGATTTGGCAAATACGGACCAAAATTTGGTTTCATTTCCACTTCAATATTCATAGCTTGTGGAATAACTAGAATGTCACTGAACAAAATAGCGGCATCCATCCCATACCTGCGAATTGGCTGCACCGTAATTTCCGAAGCTAATTCTGGAGTCTGGCATCGGGTGAAAAAATCATATTTTTCTTTTATAGCCATAAATTCAGGCAAATATCTACCTGCCTGGCGCATCATCCAAACTGGTGGTCTTTCAACAGTTTCTCCTTTTAAGGCTCTTAGGAATAAATCGTTTTTTAAGCTCATAAGTTATTCTTATTCGTCTTTGCTAGGAACTTTTATTCTTGAAGTAATCTAATTAATGGGTATTCCTGAAAACCAGATTGCTTCGCTATACTTGCTATGACGTTGTTTTATATTCTCTCCTTAATTGTAGCTAAAAGCTAGATGCCAATGGCTAGTTTTTATAATCTTCGTTCACTAAATCAATAACACTTTCTACTGTTGGTATTTTTGCAACCTTTACTTCCTTAAAGTGATGGGCTCTTGCTACTTTTGCAGTAGTTTCACCAATGCAATAAGCAATTTTATCAGCTGAATTTTCTTCAAGATAGCTTTCCACATTTGACGGACTGTAAAACATAATGCCTTTTACCTCATCAGGAATTGATTTTCCGGATAATTTAGTTCTGTATGCTTCTATAGGATTAACTGTGATGTTATTTTCCGCTAGAATTTTTGGTAAATCGTCAAGGCTCTTATTACCATGAAAATAGGAAACCTCCGTACCATCGATAAACTCTATCAAGTAGTTGGCTAAATCTGTGGCGCTATTTTCAAAGTGTGCTACCTTACCAAAATTCTTTTTTATTAGTCGGCGCGTCTTTCTACCAACACAATAAATATTTTCAAATTTTAGTTCTTCTGGGCTACTACTTGTTAAAACTGATTCAACAGCATTCTTACTGGTAAATACAACGTTTTTATGCTCTTTTTTTAAAACAATCGGAGAAATACGATTTGGACTAATTTTTATAAAATCATCAGAATCAGCATTTGCTAATATATTCAAGCGCAACTGTTGTTCATGCGTTAATTTTTTAGTTGAAAATACTTTGATAGCCACTCCGGCATTGGCCAGTTCTGTCATTAACCTTTTGCCGCCTCTTGCTAAAATACTTTTAGCACAATCAATACCTAAGTTTTGATGCTTGCCTAAAGGTGCGGTTAAATCGGCTTCTAATTTTTTACTTCCATCGACATTTAATAAAACCCCCTTAAGAGTTACCATATTTTCTTTATCGATATAAGATAGCGCTCCAATTGGAGCACTACAACCACCTTCAAGTTCTCTTAAAAACTCTCTTTCTAAGGTAACACAGGTATCTGTTTCTTCATGGTTTAATTGAGAACAGGCTTCGCGAATTTCTTCATCATCTTCCATAGCTACAACCATAATGGCGCCTTGTGCAGGTGCAGGCAGCATCCAAGTAAGTCCTATCGTATTTTCAGGCTCTAAACCAATACGATCTAAACCGGCAGCTGCAAATATGGCACCGTTCCATTCGTTTGCATATAGTTTTTCTAATCTACTGTTTACGTTTCCTCTTAAATCAACAACTGTGTGCGTTGGGTATCTGTTCAGCCATTGTGCTTGTCTTCGTAAACTTCCAGTTGCAATAATAGCGTCACGAGAACCTAAAAACTCCTCGTTATCATTATATGCCATGATGTCCATGTAATTACCGCGTTTTAAAACAGCAGCTTTAACAATACCCTTCGGTAGTGCTGTAGGTACATCTTTCATAGAATGAACAGCGATGTCGATGTCTCCCTTGAGCATGGCTACGTCCAAAGTTTTTGTAAAAATACCAGTTATGCCCAACTCATAAAGAGGTTTGTCTAATACTAAATCTCCTGTTGATTTTACCTTAACTAATTTAACGATATGCCCTAAAGCTTGTAATTGGTCCTTAACGGTATTTGCCTGCCATAACGCTAATTCGCTATCGCGTGTTCCTAATCGTATTACTTTACTCATGTTTGGTCCAATTCTAATTGAAATACTTTTTGGATAAATTCTAAACTTGAATTGGAATCTACCGTGTCATCCTTAAGATGATTTGCAAATTGTGTAGTTATTTTTTGAATCATGCGATTTGTAATCACATCTGCCTGATCTGCATTGAAATTGACTGTTTTCTTAGATTGATAGTCAAGCTCTTCATCTTTCATGGTCTTCAGCTTTTTCTTCAATGCTTTTATAACAGGGGCAAATTTTCGAGTTTCTAACCACTGATTAAAATCATGCATTACCTCTTCGTTTATAGCTTTTGCCGCTGGAATAAATTGTTTTCTTCGTAATAGGGTTTCATCGGTCATTTGCGATAAGTGATCTAAATGAATAACGGTTACGTTTTCCATATCAGAAATGGCATCGTCAACATTTTTAGGAACTGAAAGGTCTAATATCAGTAATGGTTTGTTTGTATAAATTAATTCTTTGGTAATCGTAGGTTTCTGTGCCCCTGTTGCTACCACCAAAATATCAGATTTTCTTATTTCTGATTGTAAATCGCCATAATCTTTTACCATTAAGTTAAACTTCCCAGCAATTTGCTCGGCTTTACCTTTCGTTCTATTGATTAAAGTGATATGCGGATTCTTGGTGTGCTTTATTAAATTTTCACACGTATTACGCCCAATTTTTCCTGTACCGAATAAAAGAATATTCTTATCGGATACATTTTCAACATTGCGTAAAATATATTGAACAGATGCAAAGGCAACAGAGGTAGCTCCCGATGAGATTTCGGTTTCATTCTTTATACGCTTGCTTGCCTGTATAATGCTATTACAAAGTCGTTCTATAAAAGGATTGGCAATACCCAATTCTTTTGAACGTTTAAAACTTTGCTTTAATTGACTAATAATTTCAAAGTCACCTAAAATCTGACTATCCAATCCCGTTCCAACTCTAAATAGGTGGTTGATTGCTTCTTTGTTTTTATACACATATGCAACTTCTTGGAACGCTTCAACGGTTCCATTAGAATGGTCGCACAATAATTTAATAAGTTGAAAAGGATGTTGGGCAAATCCGTGCAGTTCTGTACGGTTACAAGTAGATGTTGCTAATAGACCATCAATACCTTGATTCTTCGCTTCTATTAGAAGTTTGTTGACTGCAACTTCATCTAAACTAAATTTACCACGCGCCACGGCATCAGCCTTTTTATAGTTAAGGCCAATTGTGTAAAAGGAGTTGTGTTTAGAAATATGGTAGTCCTTCATAAAGCGGATACAAAAGTATAGCCGTCAATCAAATAAAAATAACGCTTGCGGTACAATTAGTGTCGTCTGCAGAATTTTTGGACGAAAAATGATATTTATCAGTTTAATAGCATAATTTTATAGGGTTGTCAGACAAATGCAAACTATTTATTTAGATGCTTTCTAAATAGATTGAAAATTATTTCACTAATATGGAAGTTAAAAATAACGCTCAAAGGTTATATGATGAAGTTCTGATTGAAGACGGATTTTACGTGCTTAAATTTCAGAATGAAGAAGATTCTAATGTAAATTACTCTCGTGAGATTAATAAGAAATTTATTCAATTTCATTTTTGTTTGAAGGGTAAGGGTACATTCTCATTTAATCAAGGTACTTATAGTTTGAATGTTACAGAAGAGAACTCTTTGTTGCTGTATAACACACAGTTAGACCTTCCGCTAAATTTAAAATTAGAGCCAAAATCTTCCATTGTTTCAGTGGTAATGACCTTGCGAAAATTTCATTCTCTATTTACTGCAGAAGCTGATTATATTCCTTTTCTGAGCACAGATAATAAGGAGAAGAAGTATTACGCTCAAGAACCTTTCTCGCCATCTATAGCGGTTGTTTTGAGTCAGATTATTAATTATAATCTGCATCCATCTATAAAAGCATTATATGTAAAAGGTAAGATTTACGAATTAATCGCTTTGTATTTTAATAGGAGTCCGAATGCAGATATTGAGCAATGTCCTTATCTAGCAGATGAAGAAAATGTCAAGAAAATTAAATTAGCAAAGGAAATTATATTGGATAGAATGGCAGAACCCCCGACCTTGCCAGAATTGGCTGCAGAAATTGGGTTGAGTCTAAAGCGACTTAAAGAAGGGTTTAAGCAAATATATGGCGATACAGTTTATGGTTTTCTTTTTGATCATAAAATGGAGTACGCCCGTAAAATGTTAGAAACAGGTCAATATAATGTTAATGAGGTAGGCTTAAAAGTAGGTTATAGTACGGCTAGTCATTTTATATCTGCCTTTAAAAAAAAGTATAGCACTACCCCTAAAAAATATTTGACCACCTTAATATAAAAATTACGGCGGTCATATTTTTGTTATAAATTAAAATTCTAAGAAATTAAGGTTGAAAAGAAAACCAAGCCTCAACAGGATTAAAAGTTGTTATAGTTGCATCTCCAAAGATACGACCTGTGAAATCTGTATAGGGGTCTCCCTCAGTATATAATTTTGCAGAAATAAACGAAACATTAGCAAAGTCTAAATCTGGAAAATCTACTAAAGGCATTTCATTAATGGATGGAATATCGCTATTCGGACCATAGATTACCCAATCAATTTTATAAGTATCAGTTTGTGTGCCGCCTCCCCATCTTGAAGTGTTTACAATATGGTTTGCATTGGTAGAATAAGTATAATTTGCAAAGCTGTTGTCTGTAATGGTAACCGTTTCTGTTGGAAATACAACTTCACCTGTAGTTACCTGACTTCCTTTTTTTCTAAAAGAGTAGTTATAATTATCATTACCCATAGAAATATTGGTTTCATAATCTTGATAGGCATTTAAATACCCTATTCCAAAAGAACTGCTTGTGCCTGCAACATAATTTGGGTTTGCCGTTGAACTCCAGTATAATAGAAAACGGGAGTTGGTGATAGCGTTCATTGCAGAAATATTAGAACTAAAATTATTTATACTGCTATTAACAGGAACTGAGACTACTTGGTCAAAAGCAGAAAATTGAGTACTACCATTTAGTGTAATTGAAGCTCCATTTGTAAGACCATTAATCCAATGATACGTTGGATTCCAATTACTGTCAATAACGGTCATTAAATAATCACTACTTTGTTTGTATGCGAAATTAGTAATGTCAATTGTATTTGCATCAAATCCGGGATTGTATGCCATATACGCGCTCAACTCTGATGGCGAATGATCTTGAGTGTTTGTGAGGGTGTATGTATTCCATAAAGGTACATTGCTAACATTGATATCTACTTGGCCAAGGTCTGTCAATGGTGCATTAGATGTAAACCCGTTAAGAGTTAAAACTCTACCTGGCTGCAATTTTCCGTATGATTGTATATTATAGCTTAGTTTGTTCCCAAAATCGTTTACCCTTAGCTTGGTTACGGTCATGTTTGCTAAATTTACGGTATCTAACGCCTCTAGAACTAAATTATCTCCATTCTGAAGTGGGACATAATTAAAAAGATCACCATTTTCTTTGTGGACTAATATCCAATCTTCTGATGGGATTGTATTGGTGTTATAATTAGCATCTACATTAACGGTTAAATAAGTAATCATTACTGGATTTGCCGGTGCAGGCTCTTCTTCTACAGGATTAGGGTCCACTGCTATTACATTATTCTCAGGTTCTTCAGTTGTACATGAACTTAATGCAATTAGAAAAACGAATGTCAATATTTTATTAATTGTTGTCATACTTAGTTGGTTTAGATACGTGATTGTATTAAAACGTTGTGGGAAGTACAAATATTGTAGTATTAGGAAGCTTATTATCTCCTATTTACTGAGCTAAAATACTTTATGAGATTATTGTTAGGAAAAGCATGAACATTAATATCAGCTAACATGGCAGAAATGAACAACAAATTAAAATCTTCAATTCGTCTTATGTCTTAAGTTTTGGTAAATTTATTAATAAGACAGTGCGAACGGAAAGTGCATTGAACTACCCGTATAGAAAAATTAAATTGTAATTATCATTAGATAATAGGTTTACAATGGCCTAGCTATCATAATGCCTGTATTACTTTTAATGCCTTTTAAATACTCGGCCAAAGGTTTTTTAGAAACTTCAACTTCCATCGAACCAGTTGAGGCATGAAGTAAATGAATTCTACCATCTTTTTCTCGTGTTGCAATACCCGTATGCGTCACATCTAAGCCATTTATTGATGTAGCTAAGGCGATGATATCACCCGATTGAATAAGGTGTTCGTTTTCAACAATTTTATTCTGTGCCAGCACACAAATTGCTTGACTATTAAGGTAGTTTTCTGAAGCTTTTATTTTTTCGAAGTTGGCATCATCATCTAAAAATAGATATAAATCTCTGTGCGTACTCATAAAATCGATATCCTTGGTGATCTCTGAACCACCAATTTCACCAGTTATATCTTTTAAAAGTCCTTTCTTGGCATTATTGGCAATCCATTCTGAGAAGTAGTGTAAGCGTGAAGCGTATCCATTTAAAGTTCCATCTTTATACCGAATAACTTCAAGATTTTTCACAAATGCATCAAAAGAGCTTTCCTTTTGTCTAAGAAGAAAAGAGAATGCCAGTACGTTTTCAACAAAGGTGGTACAATCTAATCCATGGAGGTTTACCACTAAGGTTTCAGTATCACCAATTTCCAAAGTTTTGGCTACGTATGGTGTTTTCATAAAGGTTTTACCAACAAATACTATTGTGTTGCCAAAATTTGGCTGTAGTAACCCTTCAATGGCCTTGGTTTTTTCTTCAACTGCAACCTTGTCTTTTGGAGAGCAGGTGATTTGTTGTGTGAACCCTAACTGTGAGTTGATAAGTACTATTAGAAGTAGTAAAAACTGTCGCATGATATATAATTATAAATTATTACTCTCTTCTGTATTGTTTTCCATAATAACTCTAGTCCGAACAATACTTTCAGGATAATTTTCCTGTAAAAAGGTAATGAGTTTTTCACGAACAAAAACACGTAAATCCCAAAGTGTAGATGCATCTTGTGCACTTACCATAGCTCTGATTTCAACACAAGTGGGCTTGGAATCAGTTACTTGAATGTTTTGGTTTACTCCATCCCATAAATCGGTAGTTTGTAAAACCCGCTCTAATTCTGTTCTAAGGGCATCAAAAGAAACCCTATAATCAGTGTATAAATATATGGTGCCTAATAAGTCGGCGGATTTTTTTGTCCAATTTTGAAATGGTTTTTCAATAAAATATGAGGTAGGCACAATCAATCTTCTTTTATCCCAAATGTTTACAACTACATAGGTTAATGTAATTTCCTCAATTCTACCCCACTCATTTTCAACAATAACAACATCATCAATTTTAATGGGTTGAGCGATAGCAATTTGTATACCTGCCAAAATACTGGCAATCATTTTTTGCGCAGAAAGCCCTATAATAATTCCTGCAATGCCAGCAGAAGCAAATATACTTAGCCCAATTTCACGTATGCTTTCAAAACTCATTAAGGCGATACTTAGGCCAATAATGATAATGACCACCATTATAATGCGCTCTAGTATATTGAACTGGGTATAGACTTTCCTCGCTTTATAATTATTGACCGCATTTACATCATAGTTAGATATTATTTTTCGTTTAACGATTTTTAACCCAATAATTAGAAGCCAGGTAAATGCAAAAATTATAGAAATGGTACTGATCTTACTTAGTAGATAGGTAATCTCTTCGAACCCCAAAAGGTTATGAAACGTTTTAATACGAATTGTAATGGCGATAAAAATGATAAAGATGGGCTTCGTTATGTTTTTAATATCCTCTTTATCAAGTAGGTATTTAGGGTTTTTGCCTAATCTTCTTAACAATTTAACGGTAATTAATTGAAGCAATAACAATACTAGGATTGCACCAAAGATGTAAGCTAACAGTATCGGGTTTTTGGTTAAATTTTGCATTCAGTGTTGCTTTGGTGTAGAAAACACAAATTTAGACAATTAAATATGCAAATAAGATAGGTTAAACACTATCAGCTTTACTTATACATTGATTTGAAACTTTTTTGGGTTCGTAAATGTAGGTAGTATTACTTGTGTTATTTTCGCAATTGGAAAAACAAACGCTATGAAAGGAGTATTATTGGTCAATTTGGGTTCACCAGAAAGTCCTACCGCAAAAGATGTAAAGCCTTATTTAGATGAATTTTTAATGGATGAAAGGGTAATCGATGCCCCTAAATGTTTACGCGCTTTTCTTGTAAAAGGAATTATTTTGCAAACCAGACCAAAGAAATCAGCTAAGGCCTACGCTAAAATTTGGTGGGAAGAAGGTTCGCCGCTAATAGTGCTTTCAGAACGTTTTGCCAATAAAGTACAGCAACATACAAAAATGCCGGTTGCATTAGGTATGCGTTATGGTACAATGACTATTAAGAAATCGTTGCAAGAATTAAAGGATAAAGGAGTTGATGAGGTTCTTTTGGTTCCTTTGTACCCACACTACGCTATGTCTAGTTTTGAAACAGTTGTGGTAAAAGTTTTGGAGGAGCAACAACAATATTTTCCTGGGATGGAAGTAACTACGTTACCTGCTTTTTATAAAAATGAAGATTATATTCAAGCGCTTTCAGAAAGTATTAAAGACGGATTAAAAGATTTCGATTATGACCACATATTGTTTTCATATCACGGAATTCCTGAGCGTCATATTCGCAAAAGTGACCCAACACGTTTTCATTGTAAAATAGATGGTAGTTGTTGTAAGATTAACTCAGTAGCACATAATACATGTTACAGACACCAGGTTTATGATACTACAGAAATGGTTAAGGCATATTTAGGATTGCCAGAAGAACAAGTTAGTTCTTCTTTTCAATCTCGATTAGCTGGTGACCCTTGGTTAAAACCGTATACGGATTTTGAATTTGTACGTTTGGCTAAAGAAGGTAAAAAGCGTTTAGCAGTTATTACTCCCGCTTTTGTTAGTGATTGTTTAGAAACCTTAGAGGAAATTGCCATGGAAGGTAAAGAACAATTTATGCAAGCTGGTGGTGAAAATTATAAGCACATACCTTGTATGAATGATAATGAAGCATGGGTGAAGGTGATGGCTAAATGGGTCAATGCGTGGGAGGCTACTGGTGAATTGGCTGTCACGCCAAGTACGTAATATACTAGAAACATAAAATACTTCAATGCTTTTGGAGTGTAGATAATATCCTTTAAAGGAATATAAATGCCAAACAATAAACTTTAATGGCAAATGTATCCGCTGAGCAATTAGGTTCAGAATCAATATCGAGTTTGCTTGTTAAACAAGCTTTACCTGCCAGTGTTGGCATTTTGGTAATGTCTCTCAATGTTTTAGTGGATTCAATTTTCGTTGGTAATTGGATAGGTTCAATTGCCATTGCGGCAATAAATGTCGTATTACCAGTTTCTTTTTTTATTGGTGCTTTGGGTATGTCTATTGGTATTGGCGGCGCAAGTATTATATCGCGCGCATTAGGGGCTAATAATAAAGAAAAGGCATTACGAACGTTTGGTAATCAAATTAGCTTTACTCTTTTAGTCACTATTTTAATGGTTGTGCTAGGACTGACCTATGTAGACAGCCTTATTCCAGCTTTTGGCGGTAAAGGCTCCATTTTTGAAATGGCTAAAATCTACTATGTAATCGTTCTGTATGGTGTGCCACTTTTAGCCCTAAATATGATGGGCAATGCCGTTATACGTGCAGAAGGGAAACCTAAGTTCGCCATGATTGCTATGATTATCCCATCCGTTGGAAATCTAGTGATGGATTACCTTTTTATTAATGTTTTGGATTATGGTATGGAAGGTGCCGCTTGGGCTACAACCATAAGTTACTTTTTATGTTTCAGTTATATTCTGTATTTTTTTCTCTCTAAGCATTCTGAACTTAAACTGAATGTACAGTATTTGAAAATAAGGTTTAGTATTTTAAAGGAAATTAGCTCATTAGGTTTTGTAACCCTATCTAGACAGGCTGTTGTTAGTATTATTTATCTTCTGATGAATAATATTCTTTTTAATCTGGGAGGTGAGGCTATGGTCGCAGTTTATGCTATTATTGGTAGAATGTTGATGTTTGCTCTTTTTCCTGTTTTTGGCGTTACCCAAGGATTTTTACCTATTGCTGGTTTCAATTACGGTGCTAGAAAATATGATAGGGTAAAAGAGTCTATTTACATAGCAATAAAATATGCTGCAATTTTAGCCACTGTCGTTTTTACCGGATTGATGATTTTTCCGGAAGAGATTGCGGGACTCTTTCTTAGTCATAAGCCTGGTATGAACGAAATGGAAATTGCGACAAATACCTTTGTTCTTGAAAATACTCCATCAGCTATGCGTTGGGTATTTGCTGCAACTCCGATTATTGCTTTACAGCTTATAGGTGCTGCTTATTTTCAAGCAATTGGTAAGGCTGTACCTGCGTTGTTATTAACGTTATGTAGACAAGGATTTTTCTTCATTCCCCTAATTCTAATTTTGCCAAATTATCTTGGTGAATTAGGGGTTTGGATATCTTTCCCCGTTGCAGATGTTTTGGCAACAATTGTAACCGGTTATTATTTACGTAAAGAAGTAAATAGAACCTTGGTTTCTGAAAAAATCAAGTAAAACCTAACCAAATAAAAAATCATACGCAGGTAGCTTTAGAAACACTAAAGTACACACGTATGATTTTTATCTTATCACAATTAAGTGCCATAGCAATCTTTTTTTAATCTGGAAACTTAAAGAGTTGATAAGCGATCAGAATACCTATATGGAATTGCTAAAGGAAGAACCTATCGAGTCTCCAGTTTTCAAGCAAAGAAATTAGTTGGTTGGGTTTGCATGTAGCAACTCCATTCCAGTGGAGGACCTTGGCATAAATCCTGTCCAATCTTTTTCGTTTGAATTTTCTTGTAATTCTAAATATTTAGCATTGTCTTGTTTTTTTAGATGTAGACCAAGAAAAGCAGTTACAAAATGTTGATTTATGTTGTTTATTTTGCGTTGATCCCAAGATGGCTCCGCGTATCTATAGTATTCATCAATATGCAAACCGGGTGCTAATGCTTCTGCTGGTGGGGGGTTTGGCGCTACGTTGTGACGTGCATTTTTATACGTCAATAAAAACCTGTCGGCATTAACTGCTCCTTCATAAATAGCCTTAATTCCTTTTTCATATCCAGAGATATCATCTTGACTACCTGCGATAAAAAATGTAGGTGTTTTTAAACCTTTTAGCCCTTCTGCGTCCCAAACACCACGTTCCATGCCCCATGGGGCAAAGGCTACAATCGCTTTTATTCTATCATCTACCAATTTCTTGTATTCTTCGTTATTGGCAGTATTCACTGAAATTGATGTACTACCACCAGTCATACCAGTAAAAAAACCGGCTAGCGCATCACTATACCCAGCACCACCTACATTAAGTACGCCATAACCACCCATAGAATATCCTATAATGGCTGTATTGTTTGCATCAACAATATTTTCTAATTTGTTTTTTGAACCTTTAGCGCCTAATTTTTCCATCTCATTAATGACGAAGCGAATATCTTTTGGTCTGTTTAAAAGAGTGCTTTGAAATGCATTCGCATCTTTAAAAGTAGAATCGGTATGGTCTATAGCAGCTACGATATAGCCTTTTGATGCTAAGTTTTCGGTCAAATAAGTCATTAAAAAACGTGAGCCAACATAACCATGCGATACAATTATTAAAGGAAATTTACTGCCTGTAATAGGCGTTGCATCTCTATAGGCTCTTCCCTTAAAGGTAAAAGGAGTTAAAGGTCTTAACGTATCACCCGCGGTTCCCATTACTTCGTCGTAAACAAAAGTTTTAGCATTATCACTAACAGATGCTGGGTACCAAACTTCAATGGTAATAGGTCTGTCATATACAGGGTCTTTTCCTTCTTTTGAGTTTAAAACATCAACTTGATTTTTATTAACCAGGTTAATAGTTTGTACGCCTATGTTGTATTCTCCTCTTGCACTCAATTCTGGTGCATCAGGTAGTTGGTCGCCATATAGAAAATCACTTGATTGAGCATGGGCTGATGGAATAAGTAACCCGTTTAAAAGAAAGATAAATAAGGAAAAAGAAAGTAATAGCGGTCTAAATTTCATAATAGTTAATTTGTTCGCTTAAATATAGGAATACTTTAAATATTAGTTAAATTTTTTCAATTTTGTTGAACTATTTTTTTGGAGGGTTACTTAATCTACTTGGAATCCTGAATCTTATAAATTAGATATAGTATTTAAATACTAAATATTGAAAAGGTTTTTTTGGGGTTTTACTTGACGATTATTGATTGAAACTATAGATAGATTGATAATTTGATAAATGTGCTTCTTTGAGATTGCCAATAAAATCTTAAAACCAACATTTTCGCGGCAATTTGTTTAATTTTAGGATAGACTAAAATCAAACCAAGAAAATGAAAAAGCACCTTACCAAGGCTAGCATCATCATGCTGGCTCTTTTATTATTGCCATTATCCCTACTATCTCAAAGAAGAAACAAATCACAAAGTAATACTCCAACCTACCCAGAAGAACTATATTCTAGTTTAGAATATCGTTCAATAGGTCCGTATCGTGGTGGTCGTTCTGCCGCGGTTACCGGTGTGCCTGGTGAACCCAATTTATTTTATTTTGGTGCCGCAGGTGGCGGAGTTTGGAAAACCCTTGATGGTGGCCGAACATGGGATAATATTTCCGATGGATATTTCGGTGGTAGTATCGGTGCTGTTGAAGTTGCCAAAAGTGATCCGAACGTAATTTATGTTGGCGGTGGTGAAAAAACCTTGAGAGGAAATGTTTCTTCAGGCTATGGCGTTTGGAAGACAGAAGATGGAGGCAAAACTTGGGCTTCTGCAGGTTTAGAAAAAAGTAGACATGTGCCACGACTTCGTGTACACCCTACAGATTATAATACCGTATACGCAGCTGTTTTAGGAGATATCTATAAACCAACAAAAGAACGTGGTGTATATAAAAGTACCGATGGCGGTAAAAACTGGAAACAGGTTCTATTTGTAAATGACCAAGCGGGTGCTGTTGACTTAACATTCGACCCTAATAATCCAAGAATTTTATATGCTTCTACATGGCATGCACAACGTACACCTTATAGCTTAATAAGTGGTGGAGACGGTTCAGCATTATGGAAAAGTATGGATAGCGGTGAAACTTGGACAGAAATTTCTAAGAACAAAGGATTTCCAAAAGATACTCTGGGTATTATTGGTGTTGCTGTTTCTCCTAAAAATTCTGAACGTGTTTGGGCAATTGTTGAAAATAAAGATAAAGGAGGTTTATATCGTTCAGAAGATGGTGGTAAAACCTGGTCTGTTGTTAATGAAGAGCGTAAAATTAGACAACGTGCTTGGTATTATACCAGAGTATATGCAGATACACAAGATGAAGATGTGGTTTATGTGCTGAACGTAAATTATCACAAATCTACCGATGGTGGTAAAACATTCAATACGTTTAATGCTCCTCACGGGGATCATCATGATTTGTGGGTTTCTCCAGAAGATTCACAACGTATGATTATTGGCGATGATGGTGGTGCTCAAATTTCTTATGATGGTGGTGAAACATGGAGTACCTATAACAATCAGCCTACAGCACAGTTTTACCGTGTAACTACCGATAATTCTTTTCCGTATAGAATATATGTTGCTCAACAAGACAATTCTACATTACGTATAGATCATAGGAGTGATGAAAATACTATTGGTAAAGGCAATTGGGAAGAAACCGCTGGCGGTGAATCAGCTTGGATAGCTGTTGACCCTAAAGATGATGATATTGTTTATGGTGGTAGTTATGACGGATTCTTAACTCGAGTAAATCATAAGACAGGTACAGTTAGAGGTATAAATGTATGGCCAGATAACCCTATGGGTGCGGGTGCAGAAGCTATGAAGTATCGTTTTCAGTGGAATTTTCCTATTATGTTCAGTAGACATAATCCTAAGAAATTGTATACGTTTTCTAACTACGTGCATGTAACTGAAAATGAAGGGCAGAGTTGGGAAGTACTAAGTGGTGATTTAACTAGAAATGATCCTACGAAATTAGGTTCTAGTGGAGGTCCGATTACGCAAGATAATACCAGTGTAGAATACTACTGTACTATTTTCGCAGCGAATGAAAGTCCGTTAAGAGAAGGTCTTCTTTGGGTGGGTAGTGATGATGGATTAATTCATGTTTCTAAAGATTCTGGTGCAACATGGGAGAATGTTACCCCAGCCAATATGCCTGAATGGAATATGATTAATAGTATTGAACCTTCTTATTTTGATGAAGGTACGTGCTATGTGGCTGCTACAAGATATAAGTTGGGTGATTTTCAGCCGTACTTGTATAAAACCACTGATTATGGTAAAAACTGGACAAAAATAACGAACGGTATTCCTTCGGAACATTTTACAAGAGTAGTTCGCGAAGACCCTAAAAAGAAAGGATTATTATATGCAGGTACCGAAACAGGTATGTATGTCTCTTTTAATGACGGTACAAGTTGGAGTCCGTTTCAGATGAATTTACCAATAGTTCCGATTACTGATTTGGCTATTAAAGATGATAACCTAATCGTAGCAACACAAGGGCGTAGCTTATGGATTATTGATGATTTAACGGTACTACATCAATTAGATGAAAGCAAGAAGAATCAAAACACTATTCTTTTTAAGCCAAGAGATTCATACCGTACAAAAGGAAGAGCATCTAAAAAGCCTTCTAAAACATCGGGACAGAATTTAGAAAATGGCGTAATCACACATTTTCTACTTAAGAATTATACCGAAAAAGATACGGTTCAGTTGACGTACACAAGTATGGCTGGCGATACTTTGGCTAACTACAATTCGTCTGCGAAGAAAAAGGATAAAAAGTTAGAAGTAAAAAAGGACGGTAACACTTTTGTATGGGATACCCGTGGTAAGGGAGCTGAGAAGTTAGAAGGCATGATTTTTTGGTGGGCCAGTTTCGACGGTGCTAAAGCAGTACCGGGTAATTACAAAGTTCATTTAAATGTTAATGGCAATAATAGTTCTGAAACATTTACCATTTTGCCAGACCCAAGGGCAGAAAGCTCGGTGGCCGAAATGCAAAAGCAATTCGATTTTATTACCGATATAAATACGACCATCGAAAAAGCACATCAGTCTATAAAGAAAATTAGAAATGTAACCGAACAACTTAATGCGTTTACTGAACAGTATAAAGATGATGAACGAACTAAGGATCTTGTGGAGAAGGCTAAGACAATGAAAGATAAGTTGGGCGAGGTAGAAAAAGCATTGTATCAGACTCAGAATAGAAGTGGTCAAGATCCATTGAACTTCCCAATTAAATTGACCAACAAATTAGGTCATTTAAATAGCTTAGTGTCTATTGATGATTTTCCACCTACTGAGCAAGATATTGCTGTAAAGAATGAGTTGACTGCTAAAATAAATAAGGAGCTTAATATTTTCGATGATGTAGTTTCTTCAGAGCTACTAGAATTTAACGCAGCTTTCAATACATTAGAATTGAATTATTTATTTATCGACGATAGTAAATAAGTACTCTTAAAAAACCTCTCTAAATCTAGAGTGGTTTTTTTTATAATCTATTTAGAAATTAAGAAAACAACGATTTAACAACTAAACAAATGAAAAAGCAATTACTATCCTTGCTAGTGGTTCTAATGACCACATTTACCTTTGCGCAAACGGCAAATGATTACTTTCAACCTTTAAAATTTCGAAATATTGGTCCGTTTAGAGGAGGGCGTTCCGTAACTGCGACCGGGGTAATTGGTAATCCAACGACTTATTACATGGGCACTACGGGTGGCGGACTATGGAAAACAGAATCTGCCGGTCAACGTTGGGAAAATGTATCCGATGGGTTTTTTGAATTGGGATCAGTAGGGGCAGTGTCTGTTTCTGCTTCAAATCCGAATATAGTCTATGTGGGTATGGGTGAGCATGCACCTAGAGGTGTTATGACCTCATATGGTGACGGAGTTTATAAGTCTACCGATGCTGGTCAGACATGGAAAAAAATGGGCCTTGAAAAAACCCAACATATTTCACGAATAATTATTCACCCTACAAATCCAGATATCGTTTATGTCGCTGCACAAGGAGCTCTTTTTGAAGGTAACCCTGAACGTGGTGTTTACAAATCAATCGATGGAGGTAAGACATGGGCGAATACTCTATTTGTAAATGAATTAACGGGTGCCTCTGAGCTTTCAATGGATGCTAATTATCCTGAAATTATGTATGCAGCCATGTGGGAACACCAACGAAAGCCAAATATGGTTGTTAGTGGCGGTGTCGGTAGCGGACTGTATAAATCTACCGATAGTGGAGATACTTGGAAGAAAATACACAAAGGCCTTCCAGAGGAAAAAGGGAAAATGGCAATTGCCGTAAGCCCATCAAATTCAAATAAAGTTTATGCTTTAATTGAAAGTGATTCTGATGCCGATAAAGGAGGTTTATTCGTATCGAATGATGCTGGTGAATCTTGGTCTATGATAAGCGGTGATAATCGTTTGGTTCAACGTGCTTGGTATTATATTGAAGTTTTTGTGGACCCTAATGATGAAGATACGGTGTACGTTTTAAGTGCCCCGGCACTTCGTTCTGAAGATGGCGGTAAAACTTGGGAGAATGTTGAGGTTGCCCACGGTGATACCCATGACCTGTGGATCAATCCTAATAATTCTAAAAACATGATTCTTGCAGATGATGGCGGTGCTTCAGTTTCTTTCGATTACGGAAAAACTTGGTCTACGCAGAGCAATATGCCAACGGCTCAATTTTATAGAATCAGTGTAGATAATCTATTTCCATATAATATATATGGTGGTCAGCAAGATAATACATCCGTAAAAATTGCAAGTATGTCTACAGGTAGTGGAAGTATAACTACCAGAGATTGGACTGATTCTGCAGGTGGTGAAAGTGCCTTTTTGGCTTTTGACCCTGATAATCCTAGATATGTAATGGGTGGTCAATATCTAGGTACTGTAGAGATTATGGATATGGTTTCAAAAGCTTCTACCCAAATAATGCAAGCACCGATTCAATATTTAGGGCGTGAGGCTAGAAATATGAAATATCTGTTTAATTGGAACGCTCCCATAATAGCTTCTACACATGAATTGGGGACTTTTTATCACGGTGCTCAATATGTATTTAGAACAAGAGACATGGGAGTAACTTGGGACAAAATTTCTCCAGATTTAACGCGTGATATAGATGCAAAACAAGGTAATGGTGGAGGGCCATATACTAATGAAGCTGTTGGTGCGGAAAATTATGGGACCCTAGCCTATATAATAGAATCACCACATGAAAAAGGATTTATTTGGACAGGTAGTGATGACGGTTTTGTGCATCTTACTAAAAATGGTGGTGAATCATGGGAAAATGTTACTCCGAAAGGATTAAAAGAATGTTTGATTAATGCGATAGAAGTTTCTCCGCATGACCCAGCAACGGCTTATGTTGCTACCACAAGATATAAGTTCAACGATTACACACCAGGACTGTATAAAACAACAGACTATGGTAAATCGTGGACTGCGATAAATTCCGGAATACCTTATGGGGCTTTTACACGTGTAATACGTGAAGATGAATTCAGAAAGGATCTTTTGTATGCAGGTACCGAAAAGGGAATTTATGCTTCTTGGAATGGAGGTAAATCTTGGGAGCCATTTCAATTGAATTTACCAATGACTCCAATAACGGATTTGAAAATGCATAAAGGAGATATGGTAGTCGCCACTTCCGGTAGGTCATTTTGGATTCTTGATGATGTTATTGCTTTGAGTCAATATCAACCTTCTAAAAAAGGACTTCAGCTATTGAAACCTAAAGAGGCCTATAATGGTTCTTGGGGTAGCCCGTTAAATGGAAATTCAGATAAGTTTAAAGGTGGTGATACTTTTGAAGGTATCAACCCTGCAAACGGAGTAGTACTATATTATGAACTTCCGAAGTTAAAAGATAGTACGGCTATAACGCTAGAAATTTTAGATTCGAAAGGAAAAACGATTAGAACTATAAGTTCAGAAAAGGACCCAACGTATAAACCGCATAATGGTGGTGGTGCTCCACCGGCTCCTTTGCTTACAAAGAAGGAAGGCTTGAATCGTTTTGTGTGGGATATGGAATATCCAATTATGCCAGGTATACCTGGGGTTTATATTGAGGCAGGATTTGGTGGACATAGCGTTTCACCAGGTGCGTATACTTTTAAATTAACTGTCGATGGGCAAACGGTATCCACTACGGGTACAATTAAAGAGTTGCCTACATACGAAACGAAGCCCGGTCAATATGAAGAATATGATGCCTTTATGACGGTTGCGGAGCAAGAGTTAACTAAAATGCATAACATGATTAATCAATTGCATGCAGTTCAAGATAATTTAAAGGAGATGTTGAAAGAGGTTTCGTATCCTGCTGTTAAAAAAGAAGGCGAAAAATTACTTGCCGATATGAAAGCGTGGGATGAAGAAATGATTCAACGTAAATCTCAGGCGTATGATGATGTGGAAAATTTCCCAAATAAATTTTCAGCGGAATACATATTCATGATTAACCAAACGAGTAGTACTATTCCAAGATTAAACACGTCGAGTAAAGACCGCAAAGTAGAATTAGATTCACAATGGGCAGGCTTAAAATCAAGAGGTAATCAATTTATCAATACCGCTATTCCTGCGTATAATAAAGTATTGTGGGAAGCTGGTATTGGCGCTTTAAGATTATAACATAGAATCTTTACGCTTTTGCTAACTTTGAGCTTGAACTTAGCATATTATGAGCGAATATTACAATTATATAAAGTCCCTGCATCTCATCTTCGTAATTACGTGGTTTGCAGGGCTTTTTTATATCCCTAGATTATTCATTTATCATATTGAAGCCAATCAAAAATCATCTCCTGAAAAAGAGATACTTTCTAAGCAATTGAAACTGATGACCAAAAGACTATGGTTCATTATCACTTGGCCTTCTGCGATATTGGCCACTTTTTTTGCTGTTTGGCTTTTGGTTATTTACCCTGGTTGGTTAACACAACCATGGATGCATGTTAAACTAGGTTTCGTATTATTATTAATTCTTTATCATTTAAAGAACCATCAAATTTTCAAGAAGTTTCAACGTGATGAAATTAAGTACACTTCAAATTATATGCGTATGTGGAACGAGGGCGCAACACTGATACTTTTTGCAATCGTTTTCTTGGTGATTTTAAAGCACTCTTTTAATTGGATCTTTGGAGTCGTAGGGATTATTATTTTGGGAGTCCTGCTCATGCTTGGGATAAGGTTATACAAGAAGATTAGGAGTAAGAATCCGGAGGTTTGAAAAGTTATCGGTTGCAATATTTATATTAATTAGTTATCTATAAATTGCAAATACTTTTTTGGTGCGATATTTGCTAACTTTAAACGAAATAACAGAATCTTGTTAACAAGGGTATCTTTACGGTCACGCATTTTTTTATCCATGATATTTTTGGTGTTGATCGCATCGGTATTAATTGCTGGGGTAACGGTGTATCAATATCGCGAGCAGTCTAAAGATTACCATGAGAATAGAATGGAGCGTAAAGAAGAGCAAATACGCCAAAGTATAGACCTTGCCATTCAGAAAACCACCTATCCCGTAACGACCGAAAACCTAGACCTTATTTTCAAAAATGAAATTTATGAAATTGCTGTGGTGCAGAACATGAATTTTAATATCTATAGCTTAGACGGTCAACTCATAAAAAGTTCAAGACCAAAATTTGCCAACGATTCTATTTCCATGTGTTTAGATGCAGAGGTACTGAACAAATTAGAGATAAGTCCAGATAAACGATATGTGCGTGAGAATGCCTTGGCAGGTGATAAGTACCAGGCTTCATTCACCTATATAGCTGACCAAAAATTTAAACCGATTGGTATTCTAAATCTTCCTTATTTTGAGGATAATTCTTTTAATGACTATGAGCTGAAAGAGTTTTTAATGCGCTTATCGGGCGTATACCTTCTCATGTTACTTATGGCTATTTTATTTGCATTCTTCATTTCCAAATACATTACCCGTTCTTTGGAAACTATTTCAGACATGATGGAACGAACGGGTCTGAGTAAACAAAATAAGAAAATATTTATAGAGAACCCTGGTGAGGAAATTGAAAAATTAATTAGTGCCTATAATGGTATGATCGATGAACTTGGCCATAGTGCAGCTAAATTAGCTAAAAGTGAACGTGAGCAAGCATGGCGCGAAATGGCGAAGCAGGTGGCGCATGAAATAAAGAACCCACTGACACCAATGCGATTAACCGTTCAGAGTTTTGAGCGTAAGTTTGACCCAAACGATCCACAGATATATGAAAAATTAAAGGAATATTCTAATACCTTAATTCAGCAAATAGATACCATGAGCAGTATTGCCTCTGCGTTTTCAAATTTTGCAGAAATGCCAGCACAGCAAAACGAGACCCTGAATGTGGTGAAAATTGTAAAATTAGCACTAGATATTTTCAATGAGGATTATATTCATTTTATTGCCGATGAGGAAGAAATTATTGCGAAATTAGACCGTACACAATTAATACGTGTGGTTACAAATTTAGTTAAAAATGCCATACAGGCTGTGCCAGATGTGGAATCACCTAGAGTTTTGGTAAGTGTGGCATCAGAAGGTGATATGGTTAAAATTTCTGTGGCGGATAATGGTCACGGAATTGAAAAGAATAATGAAGAAAAGATATTTGAACCTAAATTTACCACAAAGACTAGCGGTATGGGATTAGGTTTAGGAATGGTGAAAAATATTGTGGAAACCTATAAGGGCACTATAAAGTTTACTTCGCATTTGGGAAAGGGAACAGTATTTTGTGTAAAGTTTCCTAAGGAAAATTGAAAATTAATCAATAAAAACTAGCGTATGTCTTTCGAAACAATACTTATTCAAAAAGAAGCATCAACGGCAATTGTAATTATTAATCGCCCTAATAAGTTAAATGCATTGAACAAAGCAACTATTGAAGAATTGCAAGATGCTTTTAAAGACTTGCAGAAAGATAAAAAGATAAAAGCGATAATCTTAACTGGAAGTGGTGAAAAGGCATTTGTTGCCGGTGCCGATATTTCTGAATTTTCGGATTTCTCAGAAAAGGAAGGAAAAAAATTAGCCGCTAAAGGACAAAAGAAGCTATTTGACTTTATTGAAAACTTATCGACTCCGGTTATTGCTGCAGTCAATGGTTTTGCTTTAGGTGGCGGTTTAGAACTGGCAATGGCCTGTCACTTTAGAGTGGCTAGCGATAATGCTAAAATGGGACTACCAGAAGTCTCTCTAGGCGTAATACCTGGTTATGGAGGTACGCAACGTTTACCTCAGTTAGTAGGCAAGGGTAGGGCAATGGAAATGATTATGACCGCAGGTATGATCACTGCTGAACAAGCACTTTCATACGGTTTGGTAAACCATGTAACTACACCAGAAGAATTGTTGCCATTATGCCATAAGATAATTTCGAAGATTACCAATAACTCATCTGTAGCTATATCTCATGCAATAAAAGCGGTAAATGCTGGTTTTAAGAATACTGTAAATGGTTATGAGCAGGAAATTGAGGCTTTTGGTGCTTGTTTCGGAACTGATGATTTTGCCGAAGGTACTACCGCTTTTTTAGAGAAGAGAAAAGCAAATTTTCCGGGTTCATAACATAAACCAAATCGGTTATGTTGAGTCGTAGTATTTTTTTATTTCTATTAATTGTTGGGTCATTGAGTGGTTTCGCACAAGAAGAAACCGTTACGTATACTATTGGTGAAAAATTCAATGATAAATATCGGTATTCTAATATGTTGGCCATTGCCGATGATGGCGATGAAGGTACTGTGGTGGTTCGTGCATATTACACAGGAATTATTCTACGACCAAAAGGATATTTTATAGAACATTATAATAAAGATTTAGAACTTGTTTCTGAATATAATTATAAACTAAAAGACGCCAATTTTATTGATGCCTATGTGCAAAATGGACAGGTATATTTATTGTTTTTAGAGTACAGTTATAGAAATAAGAGTTACCAGTACGAAGTTCATAGAAGTCCGTTTTCTCAATTTCAATTTACAAAAGAGACTATTCTGTCAATTGAGTCTGACCCAGTAGATCAGCCGTTAGATAGAAATTTTTATAATAGAAATTTCTCTTCAGGCTTTACGACATCCGTTCTTTTTAATGATGAAAAATCTGCATTTGCGATTACCACACATTATAAAAAAAGAAAGGTAGACCAGCATACGATTCATGTATTTAATTCAAACTTGAATAAAATAATAGAGCATGATTTTTCTGATGAGGTTGAGGAAAAGAATTATGCTTTTGAAAATATCGTATTCTCTAAAGATTTACAGAATGTGTATCTGGTGGGTAAGGCCTATTTTAAAAAGAAACGTTTTAATGCTACTGAGCGTAAATTTCAATATGAAATGGTTCGTATTTCGAAAGACAGCCGTAGTATTCAATCTTTCTATACTCCCAATAAATTTCCAGAAGCGCTGAAGCCTATTTTTAAGGGTAATGATTTACTATGTATTGGGTTTTATGCAGATCGTAAGGATAATCGTTATAACGGTATATCCTATTTCAAATTAAACCGTATTTCATTAGAAATGGAGACGAGTAAGTTTAATCCTTTTTCAGAACAGTTTATGCTAGATAAATTTGGTAGGGAAGATGATAAAGCAATTAAAGATTTAGTTTTTAAAGGAATGGATGTTACCAAAGATGGAAATATTCTTTTTAATGCAGAAGAGTACTTTACAAGTAACAGCGTACAGTCTAACTCTAGCGGTGGTCGTGTGATGATTACTAGATTCCATCATAATGATATTATCAGTGTAAAACTAAGTGCAGCAGGAGATTTGGTTTGGGCAAGAAATATAAATAAGACAGAGGTTACTCAAGGCGATGGGGCTTATGCTTCTTATAGTGCCTACACAAAAGATGATACTACTTACTTTTTTATAAGTACATCGGCAGAAAATCCTCAGCAATTAAGTGATGACAGAATCATGTTCAAGCAAGGCTTGAGTAGAAATAGAAATGTCTTTCTAATTCGATTAGATGAGCAGGGACATATGACCTACAGTAAAGTTATTGATGATACTGAAGCTCGACTTCCATTAATGGTTTCAGTGCCCTATATTGATCATTTAAAAGATGAACTTACTTTCTACGCCAAAAGAGGTACTAAAAAGCAAATAGTTCAAGTTGCTGTTAAATAAATTTATAATTAGGATTATTTCCATAAATTTGGAATAAATCCTAAAAATGAAACCAAATTCTTTTCTGAAAGGGCGAGGGGCACAACAGAATACCAACAATAAATTCTCTGCTTATAGTTATGAGACTCGTGATGATTTTTTGGAGTTCTGTAGGTTAGAAGGCGAAACTGCAGACGCTAACAAAACTCAATATATTCCCATATTTCCTAAAACGATTGTTAACAAAGTAACTAGTCCAGATGTAGGTATGAGTTACTCTATGAACATGTATCAAGGTTGTGAGCATGGTTGTATCTATTGCTATGCAAGAAATTCACATGAATTTTGGGGTTATAGTGCCGGACTAGATTTTGAACGGAAAATTTTAGTAAAACACGATGCTCCAAAGCTACTAGAAGCCAAACTTAAAAGCAAAAATTGGAAAGCCTGTACCATCGTTTTATCCGGCAATACGGATTGTTATCAACCTGCCGAGCAAGAATTTCAATTGACGCGTAAATGTTTAGAAGTCTTTTTAAAATATAGACATCCGGTTGGTATCATTACAAAAAATGCCTTGATTCTACGTGATTTGGATATTCTAAAGAAATTAAATGCAAACGGATTAATTGGTGTAAATATTTCCGTCACCTCTTTATCCGAAGAAACAAGAAGAATATTAGAGCCCAGAACCACGACTATTAAAAAAAGATTGGAAGCTATTAGGGTCCTGTCAGAAGCTGGTATTCCTGTTAATGCGATGTTGGCACCTATAATTCCCGGAATAAATAGTCATGAAATTCTAAATTTAGCAAAGGCAGTATCTGATAAAGGAGCACTATCGATGGCTTTTACAATGGTACGCCTGAATGGGGCAATCGGCGAAATATTTACGGATTGGATTCATAAAACGCTACCGAATAGGGCAGATAAAGTGTTGCATCAAATACAAGAGTGCCATGGTGGTAGTCTAAACGATAGCCGATTTGGATTACGTAGTAGGGGAGAAGGAAAGATTGCTGCCCAAATTCATGATATGGTGCGGTTAGCAAAGCGTACCTATTTTAAGGACAAGAAGTTTCCTAAATTAAATACCAGTTTACATATATCTTACAAAGATGGGCAGTTAAAACTATTCTAGAATTAACCCTTTTTACGTGGATGAATAGACTGACCAACCAATTTCCAGTTTCCATTTATTTTTTCAAGAACCCTTATTTCATAAGTATATGTCGATACACCTTCTTTAGTAGTGGATTGTTCATCGTGACTTACCCACGCATGATTTCCGCTGATATTCATTTTGTAATTCGAATTTTTTGATGTTCCGCCTTGACCGATCATATTTAAGGGTGGATTAATCATCATTTCTGGTGGTACATCAATACTATTACCATCTGGTGTTGATACGAAAATTCTACTGTAAGGTTTAATTGACCAGCAATTAGCATGGCCTTCAATATCACCAGAACGCCAAGTTGAAGACTCTTTTTCGAGAAGTGAAATAATAGATTCTTCATCGGTTTGGCCGTAGCTGATTGAAACAGTTAAAACAAGTAGGAAAAGTATACTTTTCATATTTAGTTGTTTTGATTTTTAAAAGTATACTAAATAGTACAACTTCTTAAATTATCATTATAAATGCATGAAAACTAGAAGAATAATGTAAATAAGTTAAAAATTCAATCAAAAAAAGTATTGTTTCTAGATTGAGTTTTATGCATTAGTTAGAGGTGAAAAAATTCTTTTAAAAGTTTTGTTAAAATAACGTCCAAAGAACAACTATGCACGTAAATAGGTGGAATGTAATAAATAGTAGAACCATTTATGAAAACCAAGAACACTACCGAAAACGAAATGAATACCAATAAAAAGAAAATTACCAACACCGAAAAGAAATCTTTTTTCGCTAGAATCGGGCACCTAATAGAAAACGCCAATGCATGGGGTATTTTTGTAATGGGTAGCACATTTGTGCTAATGTTCGGTTCAGCCTATCTAGCTTATATTTTACAAAACGACTTCACGCAGTTACATTTAGAAAGAAGAAGCACTTTAATCGGCTTAATCTTTATGGCAATAGCGGCAATATTTTTTGTTTTCAAACTAAGTTTCTTCATATATACTTTTATAAGATTTTTAAAGTATAAAGCAATACCATCAGTGTCAAATGAAGAATTGCCAACGGTTACGGTTATTGTACCAGCTTACAATGAGGGAAAACAAGTATGGGCAACTTTAAAAAGTTTGGCAGAAAGTGATTATCCAGAACATAAGGTTCAGTTATTGGCCATTAATGATGGTAGTAAAGATGACACTTGGAATTGGATGTTAGAGGCAAAAAAGGAATTGGGCGATCGCGTTTCTATTTGTCAACAACCAAAGAACATGGGTAAGCGACATGCTTTATACAGAGGTTTTAAAGAAGGTACTGGCGAAATTTTTGTTACTGTTGACAGTGATTCAATAGTAGATAAGGATACACTTAGAAACTTAGTTAGCCCTTTCATAGTTGATAAGAATTGTGGTGCCGTTGCAGGTAATATTCGTGTATTAAACAATAAAAGCGGAATTCTACCTAAGATGCTAGATGTAAGTTTTGCACTTAGTTTTGAATTTGTACGTTCATCTGAAAGTACTTTGAATTCTGTATTATGTACTCCTGGTGCTTTAGCTGCATATAGAGCTACAGCTGTATTCGCTTGTTTAGATGATTGGATTAATCAAACATTTATGGGTCAGCCTTCAGATATTGGTGAAGATAGAGCTATGACAAATATGATTTTAAGACAAGGATTTCATGTTCTTTTTCAAAGAAATTCATACGCTTATACTAATGTACCTGAGAAATATCAAGGGTTATACAAAATGTTTATTAGATGGGGTAGAAGTAACGTTCGTGAAAATATTCAAATGTCTAAATACGTTTTCACAAACTTTAGAAAAGGTCCAAAAGCAGGTACAAGATTATTGTTCTTTAGCCAATTTTCAAGAATCGTACTTTGTTACCCATTCGTATTGTTCATGTTAGTATTTGTAGTTACACATCCATTATTATTCATAAGCTCAACGTTCGTAAGTATATTGGTGTTATCAACTTTTCCAGTAATTTTTTACGCAAAACGATACACTTTAATAGAATCTTTTTGGGCATATTCATATAGTGTTTTGTATACTTTCGGATTATTCTGGATTACGCCTTACGCTATTGCAACTGCAAGTAGAAGAGGTTGGTTAACAAGAGAGTTGTCGCAGAAATAATTACATGCTTTTAAAACTTAAAAAAGGGTTTCAATATTTATATTGAAACCCTTTTTTTATAACCTAAAATTGATTTTTATTTAAAAATCAAAACAAACTCTATAATTGTTTTTTAAATGATAATGGATTCCATTCATAATAAAATTGCTCAAGGTAGTCTACCATAAATTGGTGTCTTTCTTCAGCTAAACGCTTACCTGTTTTGGTATTCATTTTATCTTTCAGCAATAATAGTTTTTCGTAAAAATGATTAATAGTTGGTGCTGTTGAATTTTTATATTCCTCTTTGGTCATGTCAAGATTTGGTGGAGTATTTGGATCATAAAGTATTCTGTTTTTAAAACCACCATAATTAAACGTGCGTGCTATTCCTATCGCGCCAATAGCATCTAATCGGTCTGCATCTTGTACAACTTGCAGCTCTTTCGAACTAAATAGTTTCTTTTTAATCTTACCATCGCTCAATCCAGCCTTAAAAGAGCTGAACTTTATAATTTTAACGACATGATTAATGGTCTCTGTTGGTACATTTATTGAGAGCAGAAAATTTTCAGCCATTTTAGGGCCAAGTGATTCGTCACCATCATTAAATTTTGCATCTGCAATGTCATGAAGAAGCGCACCTAAACTTACTACTAAAATATTCACATCCTCTTCTTTAGATATAAGTATGGTATTATTAAATACGCGTTGTATATGAAACCAGTCGTGGCCTCCTTCTGCATTTTTCAGGGTTTCTTTAACAAAGAGGATAGTTTCTTCTACAATCTGAGAGTTTGTCATTTAAAGCTATTTACTCCATTAGTTACTGAGGACTCTATTTGAACAATTAGCTCATCTAAATCGCCCTTATTTTCAATAGGCTGCTGAACATCAATACTTACTTTAGCGCCTAAGCCCATCGGAAATTGACCAAACCGAACTAATTTCCAAGAATTATTGATGCTTATAGGAACTATTAATGCAGATGGTGCTTTTTTAAGGAGCATTTTCAAGCCCATAGGTTTAAATGGTTTTGGATGACCATCTCTACTTCTTGTTCCCTCCGGAAAAATAACAGCGCTTCTATTATGCTTTTCAATATAACTACCAAGTTTTCCTATTTCCATTATAGCAGATTTGCCATCATTTCTATCGATTAAAACAGAACCTCCATGAACTAGATTAAAGGATACGCTTGGTATGCCTTTTCCTAATTCTTTTTTACTGACAAATTTAGGATGATGTTTTCGCATGTACCAAATTAATGGCGGAATGTCATACATGCTCTGATGATTAGTGACTATTATTAGAGGCCTAATGGTAGGTAAATCATAATTGTTGGTAAACTTATAAGTAGTGCCCAGAATATTGGTACATCGCATTAAGCAAAAATTAAGCTTACTGACTACTGGTTTTAAGCCAGAGTATCCAAATAGTTTAAATCCCAGCCATTGTAACGGATGAAATATAAGTAGGCAGAGGCCAAAGGCTATGAAAAATACGGGTGTTATGAGGTAGGAAATCAACTTCTGCATACTGCAAAAATAAAAAACCGCTCTATTAAGAGCGGTTTTTTTAAGACTATTATTTTATGCTAAATAAATTCTAGCAAAACTCATCGTAAGCTTGTGCCAAGTTTTGAGCTATCATTTCAGCTGGTCTTCCTTCAATATGGTGACGTTCTATCATATGAACTAACTCACCATTTTTGAATAATGCCATTGAAGGAGATGATGGAGGAAAAGGAACCATAAGGTTTCTTGCCGCATCTACAGCTTCTTTATCTACACCAGCAAATACAGTAACTGCATAATCTGGCTTCTTCTCATTTTGCAAGCTCATTTTGGCCGCAGGTCTTGCGTTTGCTGCTGCACAACCACAAACAGAATTTACTACTACCAAAGTAGTTCCTTCTTTTTTGATGGCATTTGCTACTGCATCTGCTGTATATAATTCTTCAAATCCGGCAGAGGCCAGGTCATCTCTCATTGGTTTTACTAATTCCGCAGGGTACATAATGTTATATTTAAATTAATCTATTACAAAGATAACGAATTAGTCGTAGAGGTGCTTCACACCTTAACTTTTCATTGGCCTTACTTTCTATTTGTAATATTTTATCTTTGGCGAAATTGAGAATACGAAATGATAAAATGGTTGGGAGCCTTAGTGGGCTTTTTTTTGAGAGGATTGTCGGGAGCAGTTTTAGGATTTTTCGCGGGAAGTATTGTAGATGGTTTTTTTGGCAATAATAAAGGTAATGCACGTTCAGTGTTTCAAGATTATACAAGACCTAATGTATCACCTGCAGATTTTGAACTGAATTTACTTTCACTATGCTCTATAGTTATAAAAGCAGACGGGCAAGTAAGTCAGTCTGAAATGGATTATGTGCGCCAGTATTTTGTAAGTACTTATGGAAAAGACAAGGCGAATGCTATTTTTAGAAGTTTCAATGAAATCAATAAAAAAGGGGAAATATCAGTGCAACGCGTTGGTACTTTTTTAGCACAACGAACTCGATATGAAGTGAGATTACAATTATTGCACTTTTTATTTGGTATCGCACAAGCAGATGGCAACATTAGTAATCCGGAAATTCAAAAAATACGCGAAATTGCTGGTTACCTTCGAGTGCCTTTAAATGAATTTGACAGTATTAAGGCCATGTTTGTTAAATCTGCCAATAACTCCTATAAAATATTGGATGTTCCAAAATCGTCAACTGATGCAGAAATTAAAAAGGCCTACAGGGAAATGGCTAAAAAGTATCATCCGGATCGTGTGAATACTCAAGACGAGGCTATAAAAAAAGGTGCCGAAGAAAAATTTAAACAAGTTCAGGCGGCATACGAGACTATTCAGAAAGAACGAGGTTTAAATTAATTGGAGATTTAAAATTACTCTTAATTATGCAAGAATTTTGGTTTTATATACAATTGGGTTTACATCATGTATTAGATGTCAATGCCTATGACCATATTTTATTTTTATCTGCATTAGCGCTTCCCTTTACATTTAAAAGTTGGAAGAATGTATTGCTTTTGGCAACAGTTTTCACAATCACCCATTGTTTGGCTTTAGTATTATCGGTTTATGAAATAATACTTATTAAGGCTAGTTGGATAGAGTTTTTAATTCCGGTGACCATTTTATCTACTGCCATATATAATTTAATGGATAAAGAAGTACAAAAAAGAAACAAAAACATATGGTTTCATGCATTGGCAACGGGTTTCTTCGGATTGATACACGGCTTCGGATTTTCCAATTATTTTAAAATGATGGTAATGGGAACCGATGATAAATTGGGTCCGTTATTCGGTTTTGCTGCTGGCATAGAAATTTCACAAGTGGTTATTGTATTGTTGGTTCTTGTGCTGGCGTATGTAGTTCAAACAATGTTTCATGTAAAACAAAGATTATTCGTTATCGTAAGTAGTATTTTAATAATGTTAATTACACTACCATTATTATACCAAACGTTTGCTTTTTGAGACTGTTAAATTTTAGCCTAAGTTATTGTCCTTGCTGCACAAAGCAGGTACCTTAGTGCATTAAGCTTTTGAAAAGCTAGTAGAATGAAGAGAGAAAAACAACTGAAATATGACAGGGCCTATTTAAGAATGGCTAAGGAGTGGGGTAAACTGTCTTCGTGCAAGAGAAAGCAAGTTGGGGCTATTATTGTTAAAAATAGAATGATCATTTCAGATGGTTATAATGGCACACCTACCGGTTTTGAAAATTACTGTGAAGATGACGAGGGTTATACAAAATGGTATGTTTTACATGCTGAAGCAAATGCGATTCTTAAGGTAGCAAGTTCTACACAATCTTGTCAAGGTGCTACGCTCTATATAACATTGTCCCCATGTAGAGAATGTAGTAAGTTAATTCATCAATCTGGCATTAAACGTGTAGTATATCAAATTGGTTATAAAGATGATTCAGGATTAAAATTCTTGGAAAAAGCTGGAGTTGAATTGGAGCACATGCCAGAAATAAATGTGACTATCTAACGTTTAAACTAATGATGAACAAGAAAAATAGTTTTCTAATGCCATTAATAATTGCTTCGGCTATTGCAGCTGGGTTTTTTATAGGTGGAAAACTTAGTTTTAATGATTCACCAGAAAGACTATTCTCTACTAATTCTAAAAAGGATAAACTCAATAGACTTATTGATTACATCGAATATGAATACGTAGATGATGTCAATACAGATAGTATTGTTGATGTTACAGTTAATAGTATTCTTGAAAAACTAGATCCACATTCCGTATATATTTCAGAAAAAGAAATGGACCGTGTATCTGAAAACATGAAAGGTGATTTTGTAGGGATCGGCGTAAATTTCTATGCTTATAAAGATACCATCACCGTTATAAAAACAGTGAAAGATGGCCCCAGTTTTTTAAAGGGTATTTTACCTGGTGACCGTATTTTAATGGCAGATAATGATACTTTGTACGGAAAAGATTTTCCGAGTGAAGTGATTGTTGAAAAGCTAAAAGGTAAAGAAGGTACTACGGTCAACCTTAAGGTATTTAGAAAAGCAGAAAACAAAACGTTCAATGTTAAGGTTAAACGTGGTGTAGTGCCATTAAAAAGTGTAGAATCTTTCTTTATGCTTACAAAAGATATAGGTTACATAAAGGTGAATCGTTTTGCTGAATCGACCTTTAAGGAATTTAAAAGTTCATTGGATGATTTGCAAAAAAGAGGAGCTAAAAAATTGGTGCTTGATTTACGCGATAATCCAGGTGGTTACTTAGGAATGGCAGAAGAGATGGCCGATGAGTTTTTGGAAGATGGTAAACTTATCTTATTCACCAAGAATAAGAAAGGTAAGATAAATAAGAGTTTTGCAACTGATGAGGGTAGTTTTGAAGATAAACCAATCTATGTTCTAATTAATGAAAGGTCTGCCTCTGCAAGTGAGATAGTTGCAGGTGCTTTACAAGACAATGATATTGGAACCATTGTAGGTCGTCGTTCATTCGGGAAGGGATTAGTACAACGTGAAATGGCACTAGGTGATGGTTCGGCCGTACGTTTAACAGTTTCTAGGTATTATACTCCTACGGGTCGAAGCATTCAAAAAACATATGCCAACGGAACTAAGGATTACTACCAACGTTTTACAGACAGATTTCATAGTGGTGAGATGGTTTCAGTAGATAGCATTAAAGTAGCAGATTCTCTAAAATTTGTTACTCCAAAAGGCAAGGTTGTATATGGTGGAGGAGGCATAATTCCCGATGTATTTGTACCTATAGGTAGTAATGAGGAAGAGGCTGTAGAGAGTATGGATAACTTAGGCTTCTTATCCTTTTTTGTATTTGAACACTTAGAAGAGGATCGTGATAGATATGCGAACTATTCTCAAGAAGAGTATGTAAATGACTTTAAAGTTGATGATATACTTTTTGAAAAATTTGTAGAATATTCTGTAAATAGAAATTTAAGGATGAATTTCTATGACCATGAACAAAGCATAAAGCGGTTTTTGAAGGCAAGCATTGCCGAGCAATTGTTTAATACAAATATACATGCGAAGATAAAGGCCGATGAAGACCCTATGCTTCAGAAAGTATTAGAATTGGATAGTAATGCAGTGCAACAACAAGAATCTAGCTTAATTAAAGCTAATAACTAATCCTTATTTATATTGTCTTGAATCTTTTTGCTGGTTACAAAAACCAAAAGTAGTATTATGGCACATAAAGAAGCCATAATACCAATAAGTGCAATGGTGCTATCTTTCTCAAACGGACTGGCAAAATCTACCATTGTTACGTTATAGGCGATTAAAGCTACTGCAATAGCTATGAAAATAATTGATATTGTCTTACTCATAAACTATTTTTTTATAAAGTTACAACCTTCTTCTTTCCTAGAAAAGTTGGTTGATATTGGCTGCGAATAATTTTACTGCAATTGCCATTAGAATAACCCCAAATACTTTTCGAATAACATTAACACCACCCGACCCTAACATTTTCTCAATCTTAACTGATGATTTAAGAACTATAAAAACGAAAATAATGTTTATGATAATTGCAACGATAATATTTTCAACATAGTATTCAGCTCTTAATGAAAGTAGAGAGGTAAGTGTTCCCGCGCCAGCAATTAATGGAAAAGCTATAGGAACAATAGATGCACTCTCGGGTTCATCGTCTTTATATAAAGATATACCCAGAATCATTTCTATAGCTAAGAAAAATATAATAAAAGCACCAGCAACAGCAAATGAGTTTACATCAATGCCTATAAGCTTTAAAATTTCTTCTCCAAGAAACAAAAAGGCAACCATTATAATTGCTGCAACAATTGATGCTTTTTCAGATTGAATATGCCCAACCTTATTTCTAAGACCAATAATAATAGGAATACTCCCTAAAATATCAATAACAGCAAAGAGTATCATACTTGCTGTAATAATTTCCCTTAAATTAAAATGAAACTCCATGTTGAAAATTTTTGCAAATTTACGTTTATAAATATCGACTTGGTTGTTTATTCTTGAAATATTCTAAGACTATTACTTTTTAAAAAATGTATCTTGCGGCCTTTAAATTAGGCCATGTTTCAATTAGGAAAAACTATTGTATCAGAAGAAATCATCGAGAATGATTTTGTTTGTAATCTTAACGCTTGTAAAGGTGGTTGCTGTGTAGATGGCGAAGCTGGTGCGCCAGTAGAGGATTCTGAAACAGAAATTATGGTTGATATTTATGCTAAGGTAAAACCCTTTTTACGCCCTGAAGGGATAAAGGTTATAGAAGAACACGGTGCATTTGTAAAAGGTGAAGATGGTAAATGGGAAACTCCATTAGTGAATGGTAGTGAGTGTGCGTACGTTATTTTTGATGAGCGAAAAATCGCTAAATGTGGTATCGAAGAAGCGTATAATCAAGGTAGAATCAAATGGAAAAAACCTGTTTCGTGTCATTTATACCCAGTAAGGGTTAAAGAATATACCGAGTTAACTGCTGTAAATTATCATAAATGGCAAATTTGTGACCCTGCTTGTTCATTAGGTGAGGAATTAAAAGTTCCGGTTTACAAATTCGTTAAAGAGGCTTTAATTCGAAAATTTGGTGAAGTTTGGTATAACGAGTTAGAAGAGGTGGCGAAAGACCATCTTAAATAGTGGGTATATAAATAACTATTTGGGTGCCAATTGGGTTGTTGTTGTCATCGAATTTATCAATGATTTCAACATGAAAATAGTTCTCGTAATCACGTGAAAAATTTGCTAATCGCTCTTTAGTTATATCAATGCCGACCGATTTTCTTTTTAGAACTTTACTGTCTTTAATCTTTTCAGCAACATCTCGGCCAACTCCGTTATCGGTTATAATTATTTCTATAAAACCGCTTTTTCCTTTTTTGATTTCAAGGTCAATATTTTTTGCTCCATCTTTAGAGGATAGTCCGTGCCATAAAGCATTTTCTAAAAATGGTTGTAAAATTAGAGAGGGTATCTTAATATTGTGCGTGTTAATGTCATCTTTTACATAAACATTAAAATTAATTTCGTTAGAAAATCTAATATTTTCAATGTTCATGTAAAGGGCAACCGTTTCTAATTCTTCTGCTAATGATATTTCTCTTTGAGAAGAAGCTTCTAATATTTTACGGACTAATTTCGAAAATTTATTTAGATAATGAACGGCGTTCTTTTTCTCGTTGTTTATAATATATAATTTAATCGAATTTAAAGAATTGAATAGAAAATGAGGATTCATTTGACTTCTTAACATACTTTGTTCTAAAGTCAATAATTTTTTTTCGGCATTTAACTGACTTTGTCTATACAGTATATAAAGTATGCCTATTAGCAGTATTAAGAAAATGGCAATAACGATTAAGATTGTTCTGTTTTTTCTAAGTTTCAAACGAACAGATTCGTTTTCTTCTGAAAGTTTTTGAACTTGATTGTCCCTCATTTGAGATTCGTACCTCAAAATCATATCATTTACATACCTCAGATTTAAGGAGTTTGTTATGCGCTCTTCATATTTTCTGGACTCTTTAAAATAGCCCATACCCTTTTCATAGTCATCGCGCTTGATCCAAAGTTCAGATAGAAACTTATTTGCTTCGGCAATTTCAGCATTTAACTCATAGGTTTTAGCTAATGAAAGCCCAGCTTCTAAGTTTGTTTCTGCTGAGTCGTAATCACCTAAACGTGTCAATGCCCAACCAAGATTAATATAAATAATAGCAACTATTTTTTGGTCTCCTAAGGCAACAGCCTTGTTAAGGTTTGTATGTAAAATGTTTATTGCTTCATTAATTTTTCCGTTGTGCACATAAACATGGGCAATGCTATAATTACAAATAATCTTCCCTTTTTCAGAATCTATAATTTCATTGTAGACAAGAGATTTCCGAAAGTTTTGAAGTGCAAGTTCTAACTTTGCTTGAGCTTCATAGCACTCTCCTAAATTTTGGTGGTTTATCGCAAGACCTAATTTATTGTCAAGTTCTTTTTCAAGAATCATTGATTTTTCGAATTTATCTATCGCGAGATCATATTGTTCTAGCATTTGATAAATATTGCCAATACTATTAAGTGAAACATTTTTGCTTCGCTTTAGTCCTGTGCTTGGTTCTGGCACTGTTTCAGCTAATTCAAGAGCTTCTTGACTATAATCGAGAGCAGATTTAATAGCTTCTGTTTTTCTATAGACTACACTGATCATATTAAGACTATATACTCTAAACTCTATACTATTCGCATTGATTGAGATTTTAAGTGCATCTTGAAATAAATCTAAGGCTTTTGCATATAACGAAATATTCCGATAAATTCTACCTAATTGATTTAGCGCATAAGCTTGCCCATATAAATAACCTTTATCTTCTGATCTATTATTTACGTATCGTATAAGTGTACTATCTTTTCTGAATTCTCTTAAAACTTTATCGATTTCTTGATAAGTTTTAGGCGCTACTGTTATTAGGCTGTCGACCTTCTTTTTAAAAGTTGCAGGTATAGTTTGAGAATAATTAAAATGTGTGTAAAACAAGGAAATTAGAATACAAAATAGATAAATGAGCCTGTTTCTATGTGCTGAAATCTCAGAATTAGGCATATGTATTCGTAGTAGTTTAAACATAAATTGGTTTACAACAAATCTAAAAAATCTGATTTCTTTTGTCTGGAAACTGGTATTTTATGGTTCGATTTTAGTACCACATAACCGTCAGTTTTCAAGAATTCTTTTATTTTGTTTAGATTGATAATATAAGAATTATGAATTCTAAAAAAGGAGTCTGACGGTAATAATTCGTTTACTTCTTTCAATTTTTTAGTGAGCACAATTTTCTGACCATCTGTTAAAAATATAGTACTATAATTCCCGTCAGATTCGGCGTATAAGATTTCGTCACTCTCAAGAAAAAGTAATTTTCCATCTGTATTGAGCGTGATTCGTTTATGTATGGATTTTGAATTGAAATTGACCATGGCCATCTCTAACTTTTCAACAGAGAAATTTTTATTGTTGAACTTTTTTATTTTAGCAATAGTCTCTTCAAGATCATCAGTGTCTATAGGCTTAAGTAAGTAATCTAAAGCTTCATTTTTAATTGCCTTTAGGGCGTATTGATTATATGCTGTAGTAATAACTACCGGAAAATTTTTATTAGTAAGCTTTTGTATAAATTGAAATCCATCCATAGTAGGCATTTCAATATCTAGAAAAAGACAATCAGGAGTGTTTTTTTCTAGATATTCTAAAGCATCATGCGGGTTGGTGAACGAGGCTACAACATTAATTTCATCACTAAAATTAGTGAGTTCCCAAGTTAAACTTTGCAAGGCCTTTATTTCATCATCAACAATTACGGCTTGTAGCATATAAAAATTATATCAAGCTAGAAAGTTAGGAAAAAATAGGGGGTTGATTAACTCTCAGGCACAAATTTGTATCAATGGAAGCAATTCTCGTATAATCGGTTGAAAAAGTATTAATACTGTTGAAATTCTCGGAATATAAAGAATTTGAAAGAAAAGGATTACATATTAGGTAGAGTGGGGTTCTATTCAAAATTTGTAAAGGCCGTTTACACAAAAAAAGGAACAAGTTATACAATACTACTGTAGCTTTTTCCATCTTAAATTTATCTTTATGAAACAAGTTAGAATTAGTTTAAACCTAATTAACATGAAAAAATGCAGCATAATGTTTGCGTTATTAATAGTGTTCTTGGTGATTGCTTCTAAAATTTTGAAAGTCGATAATGAATTAAACGAAAATTTGGTAGTTGAAAATGAAATTAAGGAGCAGCCGATTATTCAACCATGAATATTTTTTTACGTTAACATGTAATCTATGATTCCAATAGTAGGTAAGTCTCTAAAATTATTTTTATTCGGTTTTATACCGTTGTTTCTACTTTCTAGTGGGTCAACACCGAATGTTGTTTACCCTGCTCTTAAGAGTGGGTCGTGTCAGTTTAATGTTACTGGTAAATATAATTTGAAAATTGAAGGGGTAGCAAACTTTCACAATAATGTGGAAGAAGATGAATGGGGTAATAGCCGTAACAAGTTACTACTAAATTTTGTGCCGAATTGTAATGCTGATGTACAAACCATTGAATTTGTTATTGCTTCTAATAAGATTGATCAGAATGAGCTGCTAACTGGGTATTATAGAATTAAAACTTTGAATGGTTTAATTAATGGGTTTGATGGTGTTTATGGTTTTGCAGATATAAATGGGCCAAATGAGCTTCCTTTTTTTATTAAAACAGGTGGTATACGAATTCTTAAAAACCATGAAGATGCCATTAATGGTAGTCTAGAAGTACAGTTTGAAAATGCATATGGAGAATCTTTGAATATCAAAGGTTCTTTTAGTGCTGATTTAAAAATATAATTGCAAAAACATAAGTACGGTTCTTTATAAAATAGAGTATTTTATTTTATTTCTGATGTTTTGAGCGCCAATATAAGTAAGGTTACGGTTTATCCGTATAATTACAGTCTAAGAAAAGGTTTCGGGGGAACTACCTTTATTAGTCTTGGTGGGCATTTTTCATATTATGAGCATTAGAGGGGCCGTACATTTATTATCATTTCTTCCACATTCCTAATATCCTTTTAATAACCATTAATAAACCACCTAGTATGATTTTTTATACTTTTTGGTTTATAATTGTTTTGTTCAATATTTAAAAAAGTTACTCCAAAACAGTTATTAGTCTTAGGGCAATGAACATCACTTGTGAGCCTAGATTTCAACATTTTGTGTTAAAAACTTTGTTGCCTAAATACTAAAACACCCTTTAAATATTGAATGCATTTTTGAATCTTTGTTAGTCCCTACAAGAAGGTAGAATTCGTCTTCTTTACAACTAATTTTTAAAATATAATTATATGTCCACAGCCCTAGAGCCTATTTTGGAAGAAAATGCAGACCGATTTGTTATATTCCCAATAAAACATCATGATTTATGGGATTGGTACAAAAAATGTGAAGCTTGTTTCTGGACAGCAGAAGAAATCGATTTAAGTGAAGACCTAAATGACTGGAACAATAAGTTGAATGATGACGAACGGTACTTTGTTAAACACATACTTGCTTTTTTTGCCGCTTCTGATGGAATCGTAAATGAAAACCTGGCTGAGAATTTTGTAAGTGAAGTACAATACGCAGAGGCCAAGTTTTTCTACGGATTTCAGATTATGATGGAGAATATCCATTCAGAAACATATTCTTTATTAATCGATACCTATGTGAAGGACGAGAAAGAAAAGAATATACTTTTTAAAGCTTTGGAGAATTTCCCTGCAATTAAGAAAAAAGCAGACTGGGCCTTAAACTGGATAGAGTCTCCCAGTTTTGCAGAGCGCCTAATCGCATTTGCGGCCGTAGAAGGTATTTTCTTTTCAGGTGCTTTCTGTTCAATTTTCTGGTTAAAGAAAAGAGGTTTAATGCCAGGCCTAACCTTTTCTAATGAGTTGATCTCTAGGGATGAAGGAATGCATTGTGACTACGCCGTACATTTACACAACAAACATTTAATTAACAAAGTGCCAAAAGAGAGAATCACCGAGATTTTGACTGAAGCACTAGATATAGAACGTGAATTTATTACAGAATCGTTACCAGCAAGTTTAATTGGAATGAATTCTAAATTGATGACACAGTACCTAGAGTTTGTTACCGATAGACTACTTGTAGAATTGGAGTGCGATAGGGTTTATAATACGACAAACCCGTTCGATTTTATGGATATGATTTCGCTTCAAGGAAAAACAAACTTCTTTGAGAAAAGAGTAGCTGAATATCAGAAGGCAGGAGTAATGAATAATGATGAAGAAGCTCAGAAAATTAGTTTCGATGCTGATTTCTAAATCTAATTAGAACAAACCTCCTTGCTCTAGTAAGTAAGGAGGTTTTTAAGCTCAAATTATAATATGTTAAAATTATTAACATATCAATTGTATAAATATTAATTAATTCTAAAATAATTGTAGCCAAATGTATGTAGTTAAAAGAGACGGAAGAAAAGAGTTGATCATGTTTGATAAGATCACAGCCAGAGTAAGAAAATTATGTTACGGTCTCAATGGACTTGTAGATCCTTTGAAAGTGGCTATGCGTGTTATTGAAGGTCTTTATGACGGGGTTACGACCTCAGAATTGGATAATCTTGCAGCAGAAATTGCTGCAACAATGACGACGACACACCCAGACTACGCAAAATTGGCTGCTCGTATTTCTGTTTCTAATTTACATAAGAATACAAAAAAGTCGTTTTCTGAAACAATGGAAGATCTTTACTTGTACGTTAATCCAAGAACAGGTAAAAAAGCACCACTATTATCAGACGAGGTGCACAAAGTGATTGCAGATAATGCAGAGCTTTTGGATTCTACAATTATTTATAACCGAGATTTTGGCTACGACTACTTCGGTTTTAAAACATTAGAACGCTCATACTTACTAAAGTTAAACGGAAAAATTGCTGAGCGTCCACAACATATGTTAATGCGTGTATCTGTTGGTATCCATTTAAATGATTTGGATTCTGCAATAGAAACGTATGAGTTGATGTCTAAGAAATACTTTACTCACGCTACACCTACATTGTTTAATTCGGGTACGCCAAAACCTCAAATGTCATCATGTTTTCTTTTGGCTATGAAAGATGATAGTATTGATGGTATTTATGACACATTAAAGCAAACTGCAAAGATTTCTCAATCTGCAGGAGGTATTGGTCTATCTATACATAATGTAAGGGCTACAGGTTCTTATATTGCTGGTACAAACGGTACATCTAATGGTATTGTTCCAATGTTACAGGTGTTTAATGATACCGCTCGTTACGTGGATCAAGGAGGCGGAAAGCGTAAAGGAAGTTTTGCTATCTATATGGAGCCATGGCATGCAGACATTTATGAGTTTCTCGACTTAAAAAAGAATCACGGTAAAGAAGAAATGCGTGCAAGAGATTTATTCTATGCAATGTGGATTTCTGATTTGTTCATGAGAAGGGTTGAAGCAAATGAAGATTGGACATTAATGTGCCCTAACGAATGTCCAGATTTGTATAACAGACATAGTGAGGAGTTTGAAAAATTATATCTTAAATACGAAGAAGAAGGAAAAGGTCGCAAGAAGGTTAAAGCACGTGAACTATGGGAGAAAATCTTAGAATCACAGATAGAAACCGGTACACCATACATGTTGTATAAAGATGCTGCTAACCGTAAGAGTAATCAGAAAAACCTAGGTACTATACGTTCTTCTAACTTATGTACCGAGATAATGGAGTACACCTCACCAGATGAGGTTGCTGTATGTAACTTGGCCTCTATTGCGTTGCCAATGTTTATTAAGAACGGAGAATTTGACCATAAAGAATTGTTTAAGGTTACAAAACGTGTAACTAAAAACTTGAATAAAGTAATTGATAGAAACTATTACCCGGTTAAAGAAGCAGAAAATTCGAACATGCGTCATAGACCAATTGGACTAGGTGTTCAGGGTTTAGCTGATGCTTTTATAATGCTACGTTTGCCATTTACAAGTGATGAAGCTAAGAAGTTGAATCAAGAGATTTTTGAAACATTGTATTTTGCCGCAGTTACATCATCTGTAGAAATGGCAAAAGAAGAAGGTCCTTATTCTACTTTTGAAGGTTCACCAATGTCTAAAGGAGAATTTCAACACAACATGTGGGGAATTAAAGATGACGAATTATCTGGTAGATGGGACTGGGAAAAATTAAGAAAAGAAGTTGTTAAAAATGGTGTGCGTAATTCACTATTAGTTGCGCCAATGCCAACAGCTTCTACCTCTCAAATTTTAGGTAATAACGAATGCTTTGAACCTTACACTTCAAATATTTATACAAGACGTGTACTTTCAGGTGAATTCATTGTGGTTAACAAGCACCTTTTAGAGGATTTAGTTGGATTGGGAATGTGGAACGAGAACATGAAGCAAGATTTAATGCGCGCGAATGGCTCAATTCAACATATAGAGACTATACCAAAAGATATAAGAGATTTATATAAGACCGTTTGGGAGCTAAGTATGAAAGATATCATCGACATGTCTAGACATAGAGGTTACTTTATTGATCAAAGTCAATCTTTGAATTTATTTATGGAGAACGCAAACTATTCGAAATTGACTTCTATGCACTTCTACGCTTGGAAAAGTGGCTTAAAAACGGGAATGTATTACTTACGTACTAAGGCGGCGGTAGATGCAATTAAATTCACCTTAGATAACTCTAAAAAGAAGGAAGCGCCAGTAGCTGAAGCTGTAGAGGCAGAAGTTGTTACATCTGTTGTTAATGAAGCGGCAGTGAATGTTGGTGGGACCGTTACTAAGCTTACACCACAAGCTGAGTTAGATATAAAGCCAATGTCTCCACAAGAGATGAAAGAAATGATTGCAAGGGCTAAGGAAGGTCAAGCAGATGATGATTGCTTAATGTGTGGTTCATAATTAGAACGGTGATATATAATAAAAAAGACCCCTTAATTAAGGGGT
>RCMY010000211.1_pt1 | contig 54593 bp, 50 predicted proteins | sample 2041341 | NCBI WGS metagenome assembly RCMY01 (sample SAMN09708234, study PRJNA481090) | Marine sediment metagenome, whole genome shotgun sequencing project.
AACCTAGCTGCTGGCTAAGCTTCTGAATATCGATACTATGGCCAAAGCGGGTAAGTTGATCGAGCATATTTAAGGCAAAGATGACCGATTTATGATTTTGTTTGGCAAGTTGCTGCACTTGCAGGGCAAATACCAAGGAGCGCTCTAGTTTAGTGCCATCAAGATTACACACAACCAAGGAAGTAGATTCATCTTGCATCGCAATTTTAAGCTGATTTATTGCAATTAACTCGTCATTTGAAATAGACGACAATGAATAAGTACCCGGAAAATCAACTAACTCAAAGTCGTTAAATTTGCCTGACTTTAATTCTACGGTAACACCAGGGAAGTTCGCGACTTTTTGTTTAAGGCCGGTAAGTTGATTAAACAGCAGGCTTTTGCCTGAATTAGGCTTACCTACCAAAATAATTCGCTGCATGATATTAACTACTTAATTGAATGTATAATTAAAAACTACGCGGGGCTTTGCAAGTGGATACTTTTTGCTACCTGCTCGTCAAGCGTATATACACAATCTTGGATTTGAATGACTAAGGGACCGCCAAAAGGACTGCGTTTTATGCAAGTTAACAATTCACCTGGCAAAAAACCCATTTCGTTGAGTCTTGTTTTTAGCGACTGCGCAAGTGCACTGTCTAGCATGCGTATTGTTGCACTTGTTTTTTTAGGCATTTCCCAAAGGGTCATAATTACTCACTTTTGCAATCAATTGTTCTCTATGAATGATAATAATAATAGTTCTCATTAAAGAAAGGAAGAGGAAACGTCAATTTATCCGCAATTTGTGAGGGTTTACTGAAGTAAATCAATAAATGAGCGTAAAATTGTTGTCAATAGTGTTTTAATTTTACGTGGAAGCCTGTTTATTTAGAAATAAAAGTACCATTATTTTGTCGCGCCACTTCTGCCATTAGTGTAGCAAAGCGTAAACTGTCTCCACCTAACTCTCGTCTTGCTTGTCTAAAACCAATTGCATGTATGCGGGCTAACTTCTGGCCTTGTCCATTGCTATTTAACCGATTAATACTCGCTAAGGTCACATCATAAGAGCCCCCTGAATAGTCATCGCCAAATACATATAATGCAAGTGTGTCGGTTCTGCCACCGTACGAGCGAAGCGCAAGCTCTATGCCTTCAGCAGGCGAGCTATTTGAACTACCAGACCAAGAGCGCATTGCGCGTAAAATGGCACTGCGTTGGGCGCTAGTGTCGTTACGCCAGCGCCCAGCGGTAGACGGCAACAAATATTCACCGTTATCCGACATTACTTGAAAACCTTTAACTTCAGGATGATTGTTAAGCACTTCTCGCATAGTATTGACGACTTTATTCCACATACTCTTCATACTGCCCGAGGTATCAATAATAAAGATTACATAATCACTGTCTACCGGTATCCCACCTACCTCTTGTGCACGCTCGCTAGCACTTCCCACCCCAATTGCAGCACGTTTATTACGTGTTAATACCCTTTCAAGGCCTGACGCTTTATCAGTTAACTGCTGTAAATCACGCTGTGATCGCGCCAATTTTGCAGCTAATGCATCGGCTTCGGACTTGTTGCTAGCACCTTCATTTTGAGCCTGTTGCACCTGTGCTAATTCTGCTAACAATTCTGCCTGTAAGGCAAGTAAAGTGCTTTGGGATTCGCTTAACGCAGTTATGTTTTGCGTAATTTGAGCAACATTAGCCGATTGGCTAAAGTCAGCTTGATCTCCGTTTTTGGCCAATAAAATTAGCATCACTACTGCCCCAAACGCGCATGAAATAACATCCAGAAACGAAAGGCTGAAAACCTCAATTGGCGTACGGGACTTTTTCATATCCTTATCCTCATGGCCATGTACTCGCTGGGCTAATAAAAGTACCTCCTGTTACACTCGCCCATTGCCAATATAGTGCAGCGGCCTGTGGGTCGCCTTCAAGCCCAAGCAGTACAATATTGGTTTTCACACCAGACAAACGATTAATGTTCAGTGTTCTTTGCATAACCGCCACTCGACAAGCGCCAGTAATAGTGCCTTGCTGACCCGGCAATGGATTGCAATTCCGACTAACTGCAAAACCACTGCTTGTGCTAATTAAAGAGGGTAAGCCGTCGCTGATAATATACATGTCGGTCATGTCTGGCATAGCGCTATACAAAGCATCAAGCCCTGTTTGCAAGTTTGTTCCGTTTTGCGGAACTAAGCTGTTTATGTCGTTTAAGACTTGCTGAATATTTGCACTTATATTGGCATTAATGATAGGCGTAGAACCTAATGTTTTTGCGCTATTATTATAACTCACCACTGAAATTTGAGCGTTATTCGGTAGGCGCGACAGCATCCAATTGGCAATGCGCAAGGTGCGTCTCCATTTTGGTCCAGCTTGTTTATTTTGATCGTTAGTGAGTTTACGTTTTATAATTTCAATAAGTGACTCATCTGTCATAGATGCACTGGTGTCTATTAATATGCCAATTTTTTGCCCTTCAACAATTAACCCAAGCAAATAAGTTTCTTCATTGATGTCTGGTAGCGCCAGTGTATCGTTGGCGGTTTCAGGTGCGGCAGCAGCAATCGCGTTTTCTAATTCTGCGATGACCGCTTTTTGGTCGCTGATGGCTTGTTGTAAGGCTTGCTGTTTTAAGTTCAAACTTGCCACACGTTGTGCTTGTTCATTTGCCAAAGCTTGTTCACTTGCTAATTCTGTTACTTGGCTGTTGATATCATTGTTTAATGACTTCTGGGCTAAGGCTGAGGCGGCGAGTTCTTGTTCTAGCTTTTCAATTTCCTTACTAGGAATGGGGGTGTCGTCATTAAAACTGACAATAATTAGAATAAGGAGTACCGCGCCAAGACCACATGCCATTACGTCTAAAAAAGCAAGGTTAAACCCATTCTCGCGGCGTTTGTTAACTATCATGTTTTATTTGTGTAGCTGCGTAAGTAAATGTTTTTCGCAGTTTTTTTGCGTATTAATGACCATTTCGTCTTGTCGATTATTCAACACATGCAGCAAATACATCAATATAATCGAAATTACCAAACTGACTAACGTTGAGTTAAACGCCACGCCTAGTTTATCAACCATACCAGATATATCGCCTGCAACGGCCTCTTCTGCTTTGGCTAAAGCAGAGCCAATGCCGCGCACAGTGCCAATAAAGCCAATACTGGGAATTGCCCAAATAAAATAGCGGATCATGCTATTGCCTGATTCAAGCTGCGCCGCCAAAATATTTACGCTATCGGTAATGGCGGCCGAAGCATGCTGCACGTTTTGCGTATTTTTATAACGCCGTAAACAGTTTATCCACGTGGACATAGAGCTATTTTCTGCGTAACGGCTTTGTTCAAGCTCGCTTAAGGCTTGACTCACATTTAAGGGCTCGTTTTTATCATAACTGGCTAAATAATCCATGGTAAAAAGAGGCTCTTCATGAAACACAATGCGTTGATATTTATAGATAATAAGAAAAGCGCAAAATATTCCTATGGTTACGCTGGCTTGTTGCTCAAAGTCTTTGAAAATGACCCAAATATTGCTTGTAGCACCACTGCCATAAGCGGCTATTGCGGCGTCTGCAAAGGGTCTAATTGCACCTTCATATAGTAAGTGAATAGCGGCCACTATTGTTAAAAACACAACCAGAGACAAAATGGGTGAAGGATTCATGCTCGACTGATGAGCTTTGCTTTTATTCATATAGACCACTTCTTTTTAAGGTAAGTACCTGTTTATATATCACTGGGTAAACTCGCCGGCGTATCTAGGCTAATTTGGCTGGCCGTTACTACTGCAGCGGCAATTAGGCTGGTTAAACATAGCGCTAGCAGAATTATTTTTAGATTTTTAGATTTTTTCATATTGTTATCGATTCATTCGCTAATTATGGTATCGAGCAATTCGAAACCCTACGGTGGGTTTGCCTGTCGTTGAAAATTCTCTAAACGCGGCGCGTAATTCACGTAAGCGTCCGGTTTCGAAATTGCCTCCCTTTATCACCCAAGCATCGCCGTTCGATGCACCTAAATAGTCGCTATACTGAACGCTTGTATCTGGTATTGAATTGGTATAATAGTCATGCACCCACTCACTAACGTTCCCATCTAAGTCGAATAAACCAGCACGGTCAGCTTTAAAGCTGCCCACTTCTGCGAGCCCTGAATGGCCGTCTTGATACTCATTAAAGTAGACGTTCTGCTTACCATTTCGCGATTTATCGGCAAAATTGCCTAGATTATCGCGTAGCGTTTCTTGATTTCCCCATACGTATGTTGTACTTGCCGCACGCTTAGCTTTTTTCGCCAGCCATTCCCACTCCGCTTCGCTGGGTAATCTATAGCCTAGAGACTGCGCGTTGACGCCCACATAACGGCCATTTTGAAATTGATAAAAAACAGGTAAACCTTCTTGTTGACTTAAATAGTTACAGTATTGCGCGGCTTCTAACCAACTTACCCCGGTTACCGGCAGCTTTGATTGGCTGCGCTGATTAGTGTTTAAAAAGGCACTAAATTGTGCCTGCGTAATTTCTTTCTCAGAAACCCAAAATTGACGACTAAAGTCGACCTCTAGTTGATGCTCGTTGCGACGCCTGCCGGTTTCATTCGGCGGCGATCCTAAGGTAAAAGCATCCGCTTTAAATCGCAGCATATTAATGCCTAATTCGTTCACAAACAGAGGTTTTCCTTCTTGTCGACGTGCTTCAAATTCAGTTAATAAGGTAATATTAATTAGCGTTGTTTTGTTTGCACGTGGGGTAAAGCGCTGCGTGATTGTTCTATAGCCTTGTGCACTAAGCGTAAGCATATGTTCTACTGCTAATAAGCGTTGATCCTTTAATGTCGACCCTATTGGTTTGCCGTTAAGAGAAATTTGAGCGAGTACATTTGTCGTAATCGTAATATTGCCATACAAAGGTGCCAAGCTAATTTCTATATTAGTCTCTTGGTTTTTATCAGGTGTAATTGTTTTTACATACGATGCATAACCTGGCTTTTGATAGTGTATTTTATGCGAGCGGTTTGCCGGCAGTTGAATGCGACCAAGCGAGTACTCCACATTGTTGATCAGCATTATGCCATCTTTAGGCGTGGCACTTATGTTAAGAACGCCTTGCTTTGCGGCAAGTTGATAATTACGCGTGGGATGTAAAAAACTCGCCTGCACCTGTACATTGTCAGTAACATTTTGATAATCGTCGCTGCTTAGCTCAACTGCGTATTCTCCGCCACTAACCGAAACGACTAAGGGCGTGCTGCCTTTGTCTTGACCATTAACACTAACGCTCACACCTTGTGGTTGCGAGTTAATATTGATAGTACCTTGCAGCATACTTAATTCGTATGTAAGCAACACTTGCTGCGATCTTTTTAGGCTTAATTTTTGTGACTCACCTCGGTAATAGACATTGTTTACTTCAAGTTGGTACTCACCCGGTGGTGTTTGGTGCTGAAGACTTTCGCCAACGTGAATAAGTGTGCCATTTAGATACCACTGGCTTAGCTCTAGGCTGTTAGAAGTTGCATTTGAAGCATCCGCTAATGCGCCAGCTACATACACTTTTGCATTGATCATAGCAGGACTAGGTAACAACATAATTTCAATAGTACTAGGGCTTTGCGAATTAATAGCGTATTGCGCAGTTTCAAAAGTATTTGCCACCACTTCAAATACAATTTCGCCACCTAGGGTATATATTTGTGTATCGCTCACCCACGCAATGCCCGACACTAGCTCAACTTTCACACTGGGCAGAGCTTCTGTAGGCCCTATCACCACGCTAAAACCTTTAATGAAAAATAGCCACAATGCAAAGCCTATAATAATCAGTAAGGTAATAACTCCTGACAATAAGTAAATGCCAACACCTTTGCGCTGTGCCTGTTGAATGCGCTTATCAATATCCTGTTGCGTGCTGTTTTGCATTTTTACCTCATTAGAGAATAGCTAACGAACCACATATTAAATGACCATTTTATTTAATTAGAGAGCTTCGTCACAAATTAGCGTTACGTCCATCGGTTTGCCTGGTGCAACCGTAAACTCAACCCTTTTATTACGATAGCCCTCGCGCTTGCCTAGCAAAACATAATCTCCGGGCGTTAATTCAACGGTCTTTTGTGTATGTTGCCCAACATGCCCTACTCCAACAACAACAATGTAGGTATTGCCGTCTGATTTAATATTCACGTTAACTAAGTAGGTGTATTTATCAATAGTGCTTCCAACCTGCGCGATTTTTTGCTGCAGGCTAGGTGAAAGCAAAGCGGCTTTAAACGCCTTTTGTAAGCTGTCGGTCGCGGCGTCACGAATCGATTTATCAGCTAGTCGCTCAGGTTTTTGCACAAAAATATCCAAAGACTGATGAGCAGATAGTACCTGTCTCATTTCTGTTTGATAGGTTTTTAGGTCGCTATCGTTGGGATATTTGTCTACATTCATATCAACGAGCTTTTTGATTTGTAGCCATTCATCTTGAGCTTGAAGTAAAGCTAAGCTCTCTTTTACGCGAGCTAAATACTGATTAGATTTTTGTTGTTCAATTCGCGTAGTTAGTGCACGTGCACCTTTACTACTTGGATTGATAACAAGCGCTTGCTGGATAAACTGCTCAGCGGTTTTAATTTGATTGTTAGCCATGGCTTGATCAGCTTGCTCAAGAAGTTTTGCAAACTTAATTTTGTCATGACTTATTATGGCGTCTGAAAGGTCATCATTGTATTGTATTCGTTCGGGATCTAGCTGAATAATATCCGCCAGCAAGTCAATTTGCTTAGGCAAATTGTTCTCTACTTTTGCTACTTCAAGTGCCGACAAAAGACCCGATATTTCAGCGTAAGCGTCAATACGATTTTGCAAATTTAAGGCATCTTGATTGCTTGGCATCAACGCCAACGCCTTATTTAGTTTCAATTGCGCTTGGGCAATTTGATTATTTTCAAATGCTTGTTGGGCGCTATCTAAATGGCTTTGTGTTTCTGTTTGCCATTGCTTAACAAGAACCTGAGAATCGTTAACTAATTTCGTTAGGTGCGTGTTAGCTTGCAAGAATGCGCCTTGGGCAAACGCGGTTAGCGCATGTTCTTTTAATAGCGAGAGTGCATTTACTCTTGGGGCTTCCCAATCAAGCACACGTATAACGTTGAGCGGTGGCTGAATATTTACTTCATAGTGGGTAAGCGCTTGTTTGAATTGATCCCGGTATTGCGCTATTTGGACCTCGCTTAAACTTTGCACGGGTGTGAGCTTGCTTGTACCTTCCCCGGTCTCGGTTGTTGTTGACATCGTCTTAACGACCACAACAAACACAATTGCAATGAGCGCGACACTCAACGCAAGCAAAATTATCTTTTTCAACTTAGCTTGATGCTGGTGCCTGTGAGCCAAAATTTGTGCATCAGCACCCTTACTGTCGGCACTTAGAGGTGCTGACTGTTTATTATCTTGTGATTGATCAATGTTATTAACCGACACCCACTATTCCTTATCCAATTATTAACGCTGCATTATAACTGAATATCAGGTGTCTGCTCTTGCTCAAAAAGCTTACGTAAGTGCGTCTTCCACTGTAGATATTGTTCTTGGGCGGTGCCTTGTAGTTCAACTGTTTCATTTTCAAACTCTACCACTGTAGGGCTTACGCTTAAATCAAGTGCTTGACCTTGTTCTTCAATCACGGCGCTGTGCACTTTCATGCGTGCGTTATTTTTGAAAGCTTCATTAATGGCCCATACCGAACCAACGCCCGCCGCTATTGCGCCTAAATCATATTCTGGGGTATTGCGGTTCTGCTTTGCGCCGTTTTTAAGCAGTATTACCGCCAAAATAGCCGCGCCAACACCTAAAATAGCTTTAGCATTGCGTTCAGATTGAGCTTCTCGTGCCGCAATTATTTCAGGCAATGTCTCGGCTTGCCAAGTCGCGTAAGCATTGCGCGTTTCAGCTTGAAAAGATTCATAATTGTTTTGTAGCCTATCGACAAATAGTAACTCTTGTACCCGCAAATCTTCGATGCGTTGCAGCATAGGATCGTTCGCATCAGGCAAACCAACTAATTCGAATTTGTAGTAGCGCTGTCCGTTTTTACGTTTAATTTCACTAGTAAGATAGTCAGAATAGTTTTCGGGTGAATAGTAGCGAGCATAGCGCATTAAAGACATATTCTTCACAAACTGCTTATCTTCAGTCGACATTTTTGCAAGCAAACTCACTACATAATCACTAGCTTGCGTAAAAACTGGTTCGTAAGGATTACGATTAGCATTGCGTTGATCGCGCATAAAACCCTTTGACACCGTATGCTCAAATGACTGAGAACCTAAAATTTCGCCGCTACTGTCAAGTACGGTAATATCAATTTTAACGACTTCACTGTCTGAATGTTTAATTTCACCTAACACAAACAAATCAGACGGTGTACTCGCATCGGGTACAACACTTACACTACCAAACACCTTTTTGCTATCAAGCGCCATTTTCATTTCAGCTGCAAAAAGCTTTGCTTCAGTTCGTCTTAACTGAGGCCAGATACCCTCTTCTTCTAATTCATCACCATCAATTTCACCAAATTCATCTACGGGCAAGCCTGGCGCAAAGGCAGGAATGGCGACATCTAAGAAGATATTGGCGTTAACCAGTTCAGAAGGCGCGTTATTATTATTGTTCGCAATCTCTTCCATTGGCGAAGGCCCTACTAGGATAGGCTGTCGACCAATGCTTGATCTAGACGTACTATTACAACCAGCGAGTATCACCACTGCACTAAAAATAGCCCATGAGATGCGTTTAGTCGCACCTTTAATTAGCGTAATAGAAGCTTGATTTGCCTTTGGTGAGGTTTTGTTTGTCAGTCTCATTTATTTTGGCTATCCACATTTATAATTAGAATATTGCTCTTTTAAGCCCTTTAGCATATCAGGGTCTTGAGTCTTTGTGATTTCTTGAAACAAGAGTTTACAGATAATTTTATCATTGTCTTTTGGCGCTATTATTCCGCGAATTGACGCTGTACTTTGCGCAGAAGGCGGCATATTGGCAACGGGTATTTGTTGTTGGCTTTGAGCGCCTTCTGATTGTGATTGATTTGCAAGCGCCATGTTGCCTGATTCATTATTGTTTCTTGTGTCACCCATACCACCAGCATCAGTCGCGTTGCCCTGACCTACTGCGCCGCCACTTGCCTCTTGAGCACTGGCCATTGCTTGCGTAACCGAACTAACGCAGGTGCTATAGCTATCAATCGATTTACTCAGTGACTCTTCTAACAGTGCCACACGCTCTTCTTTTGTCAATAAGGCAGTATCAATATCATCTAGCGTAACCTGAGTGCATTCATAAGCAGAAGGACTTGTGTCTTGCGGGGCCTGCCATGCCGCATCACTGTTATGTGGAAAAGCGAAAACAATAACACTTAACAATAGCATGGCGAAACTCGATGTTATAATCTGCGCAATGCCATATCGTTTAGTTGTCTCATTCACGTTTTTAAATACCATTTAGTTAACTTAAGTGAAGAATGTTTACATATTAGAATAACATAATGATAAAAGGTTCAGATGTCTACGTTTTCAACATTAACGGTTTTCTAAGCGATTGTAGTCAAACAAGCCTGCTTCATAAGGATGTTTTGCTTGATGACTCGCATGCACCGCATCACTATGTTGCCAAAAATTGGGGTCTGTTCTGCGTACCGCATATTGACTCATTAATTGTTGATAGTCAGATTCATCACGCAGCGCCAGTAACGTTACGGGTCTGCCGGTTTGGTTATGCAGTTTATTTAAGCCTAGGTAATGATTTTTTGGTGTATTAGGACCTGCTACATCGTTATCATCAGGCAGCACGGCGCTGAGCTTTTCCCGTAATTTGTAATACAATTCTAACTTTTCTAACTTTGGTTGACTGGTTTTGTATTCAATTCCCGAGGACTGCAGAAACAGCTTATGCGGTTCCATTAAATATGCCAGTTTACTTTGCGAAACCCCGGCATACCACGTCTTGGTAAGTAATGGATACGTTTTAGCAAGCCGTAGTCAATTACCCATGAAGTTTGAGGTGCTTGACCCACTAGGCCCTTAACCACAGTGGCTGAATCGATTTGACGAAATATGGTCAAGGCAGCGTTTGTGTTACTGCCATCACCATCCCATATTCTATTTGTGGTCAAGTGCTCACCATTGGGATAGGCTTGGTTCATGCGTGTTGCTTTTTCGTGCATATAGTTGCGTTGAAGGTTTGAGTACTTCATCCAGTTGGTCAAAATATAGGCGTCACTTTGTGCCGCCGAAGGTAATGCAAGCTTATCTTGCTCATCGTTATAAAATGCAGAATTTTTTTCTGATTAATCCTCTAAATGTTGTACAAAAAACACCCAAAAATGATCGTTAATCACGTTTAACGCCACCTAACCACGGCAAACCAAACTTTTGATAAAGTTCATAATGATAAATTGTGCTTCCTCTAACAAGAATTTATAACGAGCAACCGTGGGTATAGCTTCAAATGCTTTAAAGGGGTTGGACGCAACTTCTGGCTTATAACTGGGTAAACTACTTACTTTATATTCTCGTTGTAGAAATAATTGACTATATTTTTCTAAGCGCTCGTCATTTAACGCATAAGGCATGTGCGTTTTTTCTAATATGGTTCCTTTTTCACGCCAAAGGCGATAATAGACACGGTCTACCCCGGGATCGTCATAAGGCCTGCGACTGCTAACAATATCGATAGGTTCACCTGGGGGCGTTTTGATCGCAACCCCCTAAAAAACTCTCCCGCAGGTAAGTCAGAAAAATAAAGGTGCGCGATAAACCAATGCTCATATAACAGTAGTGATAAATTTTGCTTGTGGAAATATTTTCATAGAAATAGAACTAGAAAAGAAGCATAAGTTTACGAATTTGGGACGCTAAGACTAACTCTATAGAAGATTAACGCAATAAAACTGACGAAACACCAAGATAAACCTGTAAAAGCGAGTTAATTAATGAGCGTAAACACAATGGCTCGAAAGTTTTAAGAGAGTAAACGCTTTTTTACACCTTGAATACTTTAATTAGTAAACTGAATGTCAAGTGTTTGAGATTTATCAATGGTTAATTTCACCATCGGTTTAGCATCACAGTTGACAAAAAACCTTAATATACCGTAACACCAAAAAAGTGAATTGAAATACTTTGATTAAAGATCGGCGGTGCACAAGCCCCACTGTTACAACGTAAAACCACAATAGATCCCATATGCTATTAAGGCGCAACTAGCCTAGATCGCAAAATAAACTAAGTGGAATTATACACGATAAAATCTCCAAGTGGTGTTTGGCTAAAATTCTTTCAGCAGTTAAGTCCCATAATTTAAGAGTGAAATATTATGAAGTTAGCAAATAAAAATGAGTTAACAGAGCAGCTTAATGCGGTTCTGGGTGCCAGCGCAGTAAAAACAGATCAAGCATCATGTATATTGTATTCTCAAGATGTTTACGCAAAAGACAAACCTTGCGCTATTGTGATTAAGCCAAGCTCAGAGAAGAAACTAGCAGATGCAATAAATATTATTACTCAATCGGGTTATTCGGTTGTCGCGCGTGGTGGTGGCATGTCCTACACTAGCGGTTACGTGCCAAAAGAAGAACATTCTGTGATTGTCGATATGACGACAATGGATAAGATTGTAGAAATCAATACGCAAGACATGTACGTTACCGTAGAATGCGGCTGCAGTTGGGAGAAACTCTATTTAGCACTAAAAGAACACAAGCTAAGAACGCCTTTTTGGGGTACGCTATCTGGCCGATATGCTACAGTGGGTGGCAGCTTGTCACAGAACGGTATTTTCTGGGGTTCGGCTCAACATGGTTTTGCGGTTGATTCAGTTTTATCGTTAGAAGTTATATTAAGTGACGGCAAAATTATCAATACTGGCTCTGCAGCCAAAAAAGGCACCCAACCCTTTACGCGCCATTTTGGACCCGACCTAACGGGCTTATTCTGTAACGATAGTGCCACTTTTGGCCTAAAAACAAAAGCGACCTTAAGACTTATTCCGGAGGCGTTACACAAGGGCTCCGTTTCAATCAGCTTTGCTGAATTTAGCCATCAAGCAAAATTAATGAGCGAAGTTGCGCGCCAAGGCTTAGCCAGTGAGTGCTTTGGTTTTGATCCCTTCTTGCAAGCACAGCGCATGCAACGTGAAAGCTTAGGTAAAGACATAAAATCATTACTTGGCGTGGTGAAGTCGGCAGGCAGCTTGGGCAAAGCATTAAAAGATAGTTCTAGAATCGCACTTGCTGGACGAAACTTTATTGAAGCCGAGTGTTGGTCGGTACACTTCATGGTTGAGGACTGGACCGAGCAAGGTGTTGAATTAAAGCTCGATAAAATTAGACAACTGGCGAAAAGCTTTCAAGGTAAAGTAGTAGAAAACACAATACCGAAAGTGCTTAGAGCCAATCCATTTGGCCCAGTTAATAATATGATTGGACCAAAAGGCGAACGCTGGGTGCCTGTGCACGCATTAACGTCTCATTCTCGTATTCAAGACGCTTATAAAACAACCGAAGCGGTGTTTGAAAAACATGCGGCTTTAATCAAACAGTACAACATTGGTATCGGGTATTTATTAGCAACCGTTTCAAGCACCGTGTTTGTTCTTGAGCCAGTATTCTTTTGGCCTGATGAGCTCAATGAATTGCATAAGTCAGCGGTAGAAGCTTCACATTTAAAACGTCTAAAAGGCTTTGCGGCTAACCCTGAAGCAACAAATGCGATGTCAACAATAAGAAATGATTTAATTAAACAATATTCTGAATTAGGTTATGTTCATATGCAATTAGGTAAATCATATAAATTTAAAGAGGTGTTAGATACGCAAAACTATGAAATGCTGGCCCAATTTAAAAAGTTAGTAGATCCTAATAGTCGGTTAAATCCTGGCTGCTTAGGCTTAGAATAGCAACACACTGCACTACATATAGAAAACGCGGCTTTTAGCCGCGTTTTCTATATGTAGTGCAGTAAAAGTACAAGCACTGTGCAAATGTATAAAAGGACTATTGAGTTTTTGAGCGAGTGAACATAATCACCACAAGGGCAACCAGCATTAAGATTGAAAACGGTAATGGAGTACCATCATGCATAAAGTATAATAGAGGCCCCGCTATTGCACCAGACCCAAACCTTAAAGCTCCACTAGTAGCTGCGGCAGTGCCCGTATGCTCTTTAAACCGCATTAATACTAGTGCGTCAGAATTTGTAGCAATAAGCGATAGCGAACTCATTAACGGCCCCAGCAACAGCACGGTATAAATAAAGGGCAAATCAAACCAAGTGGTAAAACATAACAGTAATGCTAATCCTGAGCCTAAGAAAATACCAAAGGTGAGCATTTTTTTGGGTCCCAAACGAACAGACAGACGACTGTTAATAACGTTAGCCAAAATAACAAACGAAACGTTAAAGGAAAAATAAAATGGAAAGGCCTGCACACTCACATTGTAATATTCTAAATAAACAAATGGAATTGCCGTGATATAACAAAAAAATGCAAACGATGAGAGCATACTGCTTAGTAGAAACGGCCTAGCAAGTTTATTAGAAAATATTATTTTATAGCCATTTAAAATGTCTCGTTTACGTTTTGGTTCTAGTGGAACGGGTGCACCTGGCAAAAACCGGATGGCCAGAAACAACATTACCGCTGAATAACTTGCTAAAAATATAAAAATAGCCTGCCACGAATAAGCTTGCAATAAAATACTGCCCAGTCCTGGCGCTATTAAAGGGGCTATCATCATGATCATCATAAGATATGATAAGCCTTTCGCAGTATTGTCTCGATAAATCTGTTGTACCGCGCCCGGTATCACCACTGAAAAAAACGCGCCAAAAAATGCTTGCGTGCCACGGTATACTAAAAATAATTCAATGTTATCAGTTATGGACAGCATGTAGCTAGATACGCTGAAGCCTAAAAGACCCATAAAGGCCATGCGTCGACGACCTAAATAATCCGCTAACGGGCCCGCAATGACTAAAGAAATGGCGTAACAAAGTAAGAAGATACTGATGGACTGCTGTACATGACTAAGATCAGTGCCAATGTGCTCTGCAATAGCGGGCATGGCAGGCAAATACATATCGATAGCTAGTGGCGTTGTGGCGATAATAGCCGCAAATAAAAATATAAATTTATTAGCGGCTATAGCAGAAGTTGTCATTAATGTATTAAACGTGCTTTTTAACTTGGCTAATGAGTAATAGTGCGATTGTACAAAGTACTGCATAAATAATAAACGCATATTGATAACTGCCATATACGTCAAAAATAACGCCTGTTAGATAAATCCCCATTCCTCCACCAAACGCATCTAAAATAGTAATGGTGCCGAGTATTTTACCTGATGCTTTTAGGCCAAAGTTATTCACCGCGTTAAGCTGCAATAAGGTATAAAATCCTCCCCAGGCAAAGCCGATCAATCCAACGCTATACAAAACAGTCGTTTCTGAACTTACAATTAATGCAAACAAACCAGCTAGGAGCATAAGTATATTGCCATAGAAAAGCTTTTTCCCTTCAAATCTGTCGGCAAAATATCCAAACAAAAACTTACCAATTAAAGCGGGGATAAATAGTGTACTAAGACCCGCAGACGCTGATTGAATATCAAAACCTAAGTCCATTAAGTGCAATACCAAATTAGCTTGCAGTCCCATTAAAGTATAAAATGTGCACATTGCTATAACGGTAATCGCCCAAAAAGAACGCGTTCTGATAGCGTCTCGATACGCTAAGCCATGATTCGATAAGTCATCAAATGATTGCTGAGTGAAGTTCTCTGTGCCGTAAGGTTTTAAACCAACTTCAGCAGGTTTGCTTTTTACTAAAAAAATAGTGAGTAAAAGTAGCACAAACGGAATAGCCGCTCCGTACTGAAAGCCTTCTCTCCACGTAATACCAATGCTTAACCAATACCCAAAAAGTGGGGCTAGAACAGCCCCCCCTAATGATGTTCCAATAATGGCAATACCAATTGCGGTGCCACGATGTTTTACAAACCAATTAGAAACTAAAATAACGCCCACATTAAGGCCGCAACTCACCATAACAATAGATAGGAAAATATGAAGGATATAAATGTGCGTGACGTTTTCAATGTAGCCGTAAGCATAATAGGTGGGCATCAACACCAAACAGCCAGCGATAATTAACGCTCTTACACCTACTTTATCTATCAAAATACCAAAAATAGGCGCGAGCACTCCCACGCCTATCAAGGTAATTAATTCACGCAACTTTAAGTCACCTCGGCTCCAATCTGGAAAGTCTGCTAATATGGCGCTATCAAAAGCCGTTATACCGGTGAAAATCATGCCATTAGAAATCATCAAACTAAGCATGGCAATGAAAACGATAATCCAATGCATTCGCTTACTTGATGTCTCTTTTGGTGCTACTGAACTTGATTGCATATGGTTCCCTAAAGCTTATTATAATAATTATAGGCGTCCTTTATAGCCCTTATAGTCGCCAAACTAATTGACATTTAGCAAGCAAGTAAGAATCTATTCAAATATGTATTCATCTGTATTTGAATATATAAAAAGGCATAAGAAAATACTGAGATGACAACAACGAAGTATATTGTTAGCACAAAAATTACAAAAACACATTTTTAATTACAAACGTGCCGGTCACTTTTGTTTTGAAAGTCGCTCACATCAAAATAACTGATGTGAGCGTAAATCAAGCGGTGACGTTACAATAGCCTAATGCGAATGCAACGTAAGACTACTTCTGTTGATGGTTTACTCTTTCTTGCTAGAAAATAACGATTTGAATAATATTTTTATAATGCTCATTTTAAAGCACATTTTAAATATTTGGATGGCTTCTGCTGACGATATTATGGTGTCGCACGGCATAGTGCCGGCTATACCACGTAACACAATCGTGTCATCAACCGCTTCAGCGCTCTCTATGCGCACGCCCATTTTCATCGCTACACTTTTAACTTGCATAATCTAGCCCTTAGTCCCAACTGCTTTGGTTTGCCGCGTTTTTGCCCGCGGCTCTTCCAGAAATCATTGCTTCAGTTAAGTAGCTACCATTTTGATACAAGTTTGAAAACATCGAGCCAAGCTCGCCAGCTTCATATAGACGAGAAATTGCAGCACCATTTGGGCGTAACACTTCAGATTCAATATTACGTCTTCCGCCGCCTCCGGTACAAACAACCGCCGGAACTATTTTCACGGCATAAAATGGTGCTTTAACAATAGGCTGCAAGGTAATAGGAATACGGTCAAACTGGCTATCTTTGCCAGACTCACAATCGTCATTATACTGCTTTACTTCGGCAGCGACTTCGGTAGCATCGCGTCCAATCAGCTCAGCTAATTCTTCTATCGTATTAGCTTTAAGGACAATACCTTGCTCGATTTCAACTTGATTATCGTCACTCCAATCAAGCTCTTCAGCAGCAATATTCCACGTAAACGCTTTTAACGCTAAGCAGTTATATTCGCGCGTGGTCTCATCAAAAATCATGTGGATTGGACCCGAATTTATATGCGGGGTATCTACCCAGTGCTTATGCTTTTTCTCTTTATAATGGGTTAACTGAAGTTCAGCGGTTTCATTATAAAATCGTTTGTTATCAGCTGCAATTTCTATCCAACTGTAGCTCTGCCAGAATAAATTACGCAAAAATACCGTTTTATAACCTGGGACTTGTAAGCCCGGCCATATACCACCTGACTGTCCTTTATTACGCATATGCCACATATCGGCACCCGCTTTCTGTAAAATGTGGATGCCGTCGCCAGTATTTGCAGGATTGCCTAATGGATGAAGTTCTTCATAACCACAGTAGTTACGCTGCATTTCCAGATTCGCTTCGTAGCCACCTACGGCCATTACAACGCCGCGTTTTGCTTTAACCGTTTTTGTCACGCCATCTTGTTCAATAACGGCACCAAACACTTCTAATGTGTCTGGATCTTGAACTAAATCGATTACAGGCGAATTATATAAAACCTCTACTGCACGATTATCAATGTTCTTTTTAAATGCTAACCACACTCCCGCTGGAATAGGCAGTATGGTTGCCGTATAGGTAACCGCATCGGCTGCGCCTAATTCTGGAAACTCTAATACCGCTTCTCGCTCAGTAAAACCAGTACCGATAATATACTGCGCGCCCGCTTCCTCTGCTCTTGCTTGAATCCATGGCTCCAATTGTGACATACGCAATGCCCACTCATCAAGCATCTCTTCTGGAATGGGGTTGGATGTACTCATCGATTTTTGATAAGCTTTAAGTGCGGTTGGATTTTTTGCAATTAGTAACGACTGACCCGATGCACGCGAGTTCCCGCCGGCATATTTTTCTGGATTTTTTTCACATATCAATACTTTTACATCTGGATCGGCATCTAATGCTTCAATCGCCGCGCTGGCGCCTGCTAAGCCAAACCCTAAAATCAAAATATCGGTTTCTATATCCCACTGTTCAACTGATGATAAACTTGCCACAATAATCACTCCTTTTTAAATTACATTTTCACTTTGTGTTCACTCTGCTGGTGACAGACTGTTACAAGATGTTAAATATCGATTGCAATGTTATAACGCAATTAAAAATTATTGGAAGTATGTTTGTTGACATTTATCAAGCTCTCCACTTTTATCAAGCAAATTTAATGTTTTTATATGTTTGACCTATACACGCAGTTCAATTATAAACTTGATGAGATCTAATAAGTTAGCGTTTATCTAGGTGTATAAGGTAACAATTTCAGTCAACAAATCGTCACCCCATTTAGCTTAGCCGTCAACTTTAATTTGTTTGACTAAGGCTGCGCGCGTTTCATCTGCTTGATTGTTGGCAACCTGACAAGTACCGGCTGCCATGTGACCGCCACCGCCAAAGCGTAAACAAAGTTCACCAACATTCGTTTTTGAACTTCTATCCAAAATGGATTTACCAATAGCAAACACACTATTTTGTCGCTCAAAGCCCCACATTAAATGAATGGAAATATTACACTGAGGAAACAAAGCATAAATCATGAATCGATTACCCGCGTAAATGGTTTCTTGATCACGTAAATCGAGCAATACTAAATTATCATAAACACTAGCACAGCTTAGCACCTGCTGCGAAAACTTCTGTGCATGCTCGAAATATAATTCAACCCTTTCTAGCACATCTGGCAGGCTTATTATTTCTTCGATAGTGTGGTTGCGACAATAATCAATGAGCTCCATCATAAGTTGATAGTTTGAAATTCTAAATTCTCTAAAACGACCCAAACCAGTGCGGCTATCCATTAAATAGTTTAACAATACCCAACCTTCAGGATTAAGAATTTCATCACGACTAAACTGCGCAGCATCGGCTTTATCAACCGCTGCCATCATGTCATCCCATGCTGCTGGAAATACATCTTTACCACCATAATATTCATAAACGACACGCGCCGCAGATGGCGCATTGGCGTCTATTATGTGGTTGTGTTTAGTATTGTCACCTCTGCGCGTTATTTCACTTAAATGATGATCGAAAGCCAAATGACAACCCGGAACATAAGGTAGGTTGGTGGTAATGTCATTGGGTGAAATCGCGATAATACCATCTTGCATATCTTTTGGATGTACAAACTTTATATCATCAATTAAATCAAGCTCTTTAAGTAGCACTGCGCATACTAATCCATCAAAATCGCTGCGCGTAACCAATCGATATTTGTTTTCTACTGAAGCGGCCATGGTCGACAAACTATTCTCCTAGGGGAAATAAAGATACTCGCATTAGGCAAGTAGTCAGAAACTGTTTACTAGCATAAATGGTTAACGCGCTTAGGTTAGTATGGGGTGATATACGTGGGTTCGGTTTATGATATTTGACTTTCCCCTGCTTAGCGCCAGCGCTAATCTCTAAAAACACCCAAAATGCTTACAAACCCACTGATTAGTAAGTCAAACTTGCTCAAACGGTCATTTTCATATACCCTCGCGCGTGACTTTATCCCCACATTACAAAAGAATTATACAATTATGAGCTTTTCCTCTTTAGGCCTTTCCAGCGAACTCGTTAATGCAGTTGAATCCAAAGGTTACACTACGCCCACTCCAATTCAAGAGCAAGGAATCCCAGCTGTTCTTTCTGGAAGGGACATTATGGCCGCAGCACAAACCGGTACAGGCAAAACAGCCGCGTTTACTTTGCCTTTAATAGAGCGATTTCAAAAAAACTACAGCCCTGCGCGTCCAAATCACATAAAAGCCTTGGTGCTAACGCCTACACGAGAGCTTGCAGCACAGGTTGCGGCGAATGTCGACGAGTACAGAGTGAACACTCAAGTTAAATCACATGTAGTATTTGGTGGCGTCGCGATTAATCCTCAAATGAAAAATTTACGTCGTGGATGTGATATTTTGGTCGCGACACCTGGGCGTTTACTTGATTTGTTCCAGCAAAATGCCGTTAAATTTACCGATGTTGAGGTACTGGTCCTAGATGAAGCTGACAGAATGCTTGATATGGGGTTTATTCATGACATAAAACGCATTATTAAATTACTGCCACAGAAACGCCAGAATTTATTATTTTCCGCTACCTTCTCGGACGATATTAGAGCCTTAGCAAGTCGTTTAGTGAATGACCCACTAGAAATATCCGTCACTCCTAATAATAAAGCGGCTCCAAGCGTTGAGCACTCCATTGTGTTTTTAGAAAAAGCCAATAAAAGCAAATTGCTCAGTCATTTAATTGAAACGCATAATTGGCAGCAAGCATTAGTCTTTACTCGCACAAAACACGGCGCAAATAGGCTAACTAAACAACTCTGCGCTAAAGGTATTAATTCAGCAGCTATTCATGGTAATAAGAGCCAAGGTGCACGCACCAAAGCACTTAAAGGATTCAAAAGTGGTGAATTGCGGATATTAGTGGCTACCGACATAGCGGCTAGAGGCATCGATATTGACCAGTTACCTAACGTAGTAAACTACGACCTACCCAATGTAGCAGAAGATTACGTACACAGAATTGGTAGAACAGGGCGCGCAGGGTCAACCGGCGAAGCGGTGTCATTTGTTACTTTAGATGATATTAAACAATTGTCTGATATTCAAAATTTGATTCAGCAAGTCATTCCAATTGTAGATGTACCAGGATTATCGTCAAAGCAAAAACTACCCGTGATCCCGCTTAAGGGATTAAAGCCTAAAAAGGTTAAAAAACTCAAAACAGTATGAGCCAACAGTCTAAATTATACTGCGTAAATTATTGCTAAAAATATTTCCCATGGCACTACAAAAACTGTGGGAATATTGTCTGATAAAAAATTAGTTTACTTTAAACAAATTAGATCCAAGATGACATTATATCCTTAATACAAGATGGCTCGAACAATACTTTCAGCTGTAATTTGGCTACTATGCAGAATTATTAATAATCATTGGCAATAAAATAATGACAACTTATGAAAAAAGTACGAATATATATTCAATCTAAAATCCCCTCTATTATCTGTCTGCGGTTACCACTGTGTTAGGTCACCTTCGATTTCATAAAGTGTTCGCGACGCATTACGATAATTTCAATAAACATCTAGAGAGCGTACTAAAGTAAATATAATGAATACACAATCATCTAATGAAGTTTCTATACAAGAATTTGTCAAGCGTGTTTCCGATAACAACCCAAATGAACCCGAATTTTTACAAGCGGTTTATGAAGTAGCGACCAGTATTATTCCGTTTATTGAAAGTCACGCAAAATACAAACACAGTAAAGTGCTAGAAAGAATGGTAGAAGCCGAGCGCATTATTATTTTCCGAGTACCTTGGGTTGATGACAAGAATAACATCGTGGTAAATAGAGGCTTTCGAATCGAAATGAATAGTGCCATTGGGCCTTTCAAAGGCGGATTGCGTTTTCATCCCTCGGTAAATCTAAGTGTTCTCAAATTTTTAGCGTTTGAGCAAGTTTTCAAAAATAGTTTAACCACACTCCCCTTAGGTGGCGGCAAAGGCGGTTCTGACTTTGATCCTAAAGGAAAGTCAGATAATGAAGTTATGCGATTTTGCCAAAGCTTTATGACCGAATTGTTTCGACATATTGGCCCTAATACCGATATACCCGCGGGTGACATTGGTGTAGGTAGCCGTGAAATTGGCTATTTATTTGGTCAATATAAGCGAATTAAAAATGAATTTACCGGCGTATTGACCGGCAAAGATTTAACCTATGGCGGCTCGCTTATTCGCCCTGAAGCAACAGGTTATGGCTGTGTATTCTTTGTAGATGAAATGCTTGCCACACAGGAAGATTCTATAGCTGGCAAAGTTATCTCAATTTCTGGTTCGGGTAATGTTGCTCAGTATGCCTGTCAAAAGGCGCTTCAGTTAGGTGGCAAGGTTATCACTATGAGCGACTCAATGGGTTACATTCATGATGAAGATGGCATTGATGATGAAAAGCTCGCGTTTATTATGGAACTCAAGAACAAAAAACGCGGACGAATTAAAGAATATGCAGACACTTTTAACGCCACGTATATTGAAGGTAATCGGCCTTGGTCAATTGCCTGCGATATTGCCTTACCATGCGCAACACAAAACGAATTAAACGCAGAACAAGCGCAAATGTTAATTGATAACGGCTGTATGTTAGTAGCCGAAGGTGCAAACATGCCTTGCACCCCCGACGCTATCAGTTTGTTTCATAAAAATAAGGTGCTTTTTGCGCCTGGTAAAGCGTCTAACGCTGGCGGTGTCGCTACCTCTGGTTTAGAAATGAGCCAAAATTCAATAGGGTATAATTGGTCAGCCGAAGAATTAGAAGAGCGATTGCATAATATTATGAAGGATATTCATCAGCAGTGTGTTAAGTACGGTGATGATAAAAAAGGATTTGTTGATTATGTAAAAGGGACCAATATCGCGGGTTTCGTTAAGGTAGCAGATGCCATGATTGCACAGGGTGTGGTGTAGCCCTTACCTTATGTAAATTTATCTTATTACATAAAACTTTCCTGCGGTAGCACACTAACTTAGCTTGTAATATTTTCATAATTAGATGGTAAGTTTGTATTTCTGGGATAGTATTATCTAACAGGCTTGTTGATTTGGAATATATCATGCTGATTTGTAAGATATATTATTGCTTCTATAGATGGAATAAAGTCTGCATTTAATACTCAATTAATATCGTTAATCTAAGAAAAGGATGTTAACTATGTCACAACAATTATTTGATCTATTTTGGGAAACCTTGAAAGATGAAAGCCAAGTTATGGTCGGCTTACGTGAAAGTTCGGTGCATAGCGAGCCAATGTCGGCTCAAATTGATGGAAACAATCAAGAACAATTATGGATTTATTTAGCAAAAGATAATCGAGTTGCTTCTGGTGGCAAATGTATGACTCAATTTGTTAGCAAGGAGCATACAATATTCGCATGTATGTCTGGCCAGCTTGTTGAAGAGTCCAATAAAGAAATAATTTCAAAATTTTGGTCTAACACAGTTGAAGCATGGTTTGAAGGGGGTCAAGAAGACCCCAATTTGAAAATGATGCGCCTTGATTTAGAGAGTGTTGAAATTTGGAGTAGAGACCCTAGCTTTGCTGGCGTGCTGAAGTTAGCGGCAGGCTCCAAAGTTGACCAAGATGAGATAGGTGATCATACACTTGTAGAATTTACGAAAAAAATATAACCTTACATGGCATTGCAAGCGGTACGGGATTCGAATTTTCGTACCGCTTGCAGCGTTTTTTATATACAAATTTTTCTCAAAACCCTTTCATCCACATTCTTACCTTCTATTTAGAGTCAAGACAACCACAACCAACAAGGTTCGAAGCGCTTTAAAAGTGAAACTTTTGATGAATGTCAAGGAAGGCATAAACAAATAATTAATTACGACGAACGCCCCGCGCACAAAGCATTTCACGATATATTACATGAAAAAATCAACATTGCCCTTTACGCTTATTTGCACAAGTTATTTGTAATAATCAACGCTCTCTTTTTTGCCCGTTGTTGACCATATCAATCGTTCTAAGTGCTCCTGTAAGCTGCGGTATTCCTAGCTTTTTAGATTCAAATAAAACTTTTAGACCATTACAAATAGAGGTTATTTAAGCGAAAACCTTGGAATAAAATAAGAGGTGTCAGTTCCTTTCACAGCAATTCCTCTCACGATTTAGCGCTATTGCTTAGCATAGTAATACTGGCTATTCTCGGCGCTTGAATAGTGTTTGTTAATTAAGCATCAATACTCAGGAGTTAATGTGAAAAATTTACCCGTATTTAAAGCCCTAGTAACCGCAGGTGTAGTTGCGTTTTCGAGTTTATCCGCAGCCGGCGATGCTAGCCCTGTATTGGTTAATACCGACGGCAGCTATGACACTGTGCCACTAAAGAAAGATGTCGTTGTTGTAAAAATTGTACAAGCGGGTGCTAAAAACATTCAGGAATTTGACGATCCTGCTAAAGCACTACAGGCCAATCTAGATAAAATGATTGAATACGCTAATGAAGCCTGCACCACAGGTAAAAAGCCTGATTTCATTTTATACAATGAATTCCCGCTAACTGGCTACTCTTTTGGTGATAGAGCCGAGAAACTAAAATATACAATTACCGTTCCTGGTCCAGAAACTAAAGCGTTAGGTAAAGTCGCTAAAAAGTGCGATAGCTACATTATCTTTGGAAGTTATGCGAGTGATGCGCAATGGCCAAACCATATCTTAAGCATTAACACGGTTATTGATAAAGATGGCAATATAGCCAAGAAATTTTGGAAGACACGTAACGTCACTCGTCTTGATAACAAAGGCGAAATACCAACGACGACTATCGAATCGGTACGCGATAAATATCGTGAAAAATATGGTATTGAGGAAGAGTTCCCAGTTCTCAGAACAGAGTATGGTAATATTGCAGTGAGTACCGTACAGCTTGATCCTTTAGTATTTGCGGCTTTCGCTATGCGGGGTACTGAAATTATGTTTAGAACCTCAACCCTATTTTTTGAACCCGACATACAAGCAATTGCGTTATTTAATAACTTCTATTCAGCAATGGCTAATATCACATTCCCACAGGACAGTGATTGGGCCGCTATGGGAGGCAACTCGCTGATTGTTTCTCCTAAGGGCGAGATTATGGTACAAGCGGTGGGTAACGTTGAAACGATTGTAGAAGCCGAAATTCCTATTGCAGAGCTGCGCAAAGATCGCAAGATCCCGCGCTATCCATTTGAAGTCGTTGAGCCGGTATTTTCACAATATCAACAAGAAGTTCCGATTAACCATATGGACATGGATTCATCCAAGCTACCTAATACCCGTGAAACAATGAAAGATTTGTTAGATAAGGAAAGTCGCTGGTTAAAAAGCGGCAGCGCAGATAAAAAATAGAACACAATAGATCTCCATCTAGAAAGATGAGTTAATAATCGTTGGCTGCAAATATATATTCGTTGTAGCCAGCGACATTTCAAGCAGCGCATTATCCGTAACATAATGTGACTCAATTAATAAAAGTAATAAAAGTCCCCGCCTCCAAAAGATGATGCTTTGTTGTTAATTTACACTTGTAGTAAACTACGCTTTAATTAAGACACGGTTTAACGTTGTTGTGTCCACATCCATACTGATTTAAATTACCCATAGTAAAAAATAGGATAGAGCGTTTTGAAAACCACCGACAACGGCAAACTAAAGCATGTTTACTTGGTAGGTGGCGCAGTGCGTGATCACCTTCTTGGTGTCCCCTCACACGACAACGACTATGTAGTGGTAGGAACAAGCGTTGCTGATATGTTGCGTTTAGGTTTTCAGTCGGTGGGTAAAGATTTTCCCGTATTTTTGCATCCACAAAGCAAACAAGAATACGCATTAGCAAGAACCGAACGTAAAACAGGCAATGGGTATACCGGCTTTAGCGTTGATGCGAGTCAGCACGTTACGCTTGAGGAAGACTTAGCGCGTCGCGATTTAACCATAAACGCCATGGCTATGGATGCGAACAATCAAATTATAGACCCATTCAATGGTCGCCAAGATTTGCACGACAAAATATTGCGTCATACCACAGACGCCTTTAAAGAAGATCCTGTTAGGGTATTGCGGCTTACCCGCTTTTTAGCCCGTTACGGCCCTAAATGGACTATTCACTCAAACACTAAGCAGCTAATACATGACATGAAGGTGTCAGGTGAACTCACTCATTTAGTGCCTGAGCGCATTTGGAAAGAAACTGAAAAAGCGCTAACCGAAAATTACCCGCACTTGTATTTTGAAGCCTTAAGTGACTTGGGTGTGCTAAAAATTCTGTTTCCAGAAATTGCTGATATGCAAAGTGTGCCGCAACCACCAGAGCATCATCCCGAGGGTGACGTGTTCGTGCACACTATGTTGGTGCTTAAACGTGCAGCCAAATTACACTTTGATTTACCCACACGATTTGCAGCACTCACTCACGACTTTGGTAAACCTATTAGTTTTCGAAAATATGGTAATTTATTGGGTCATGAGGCTAAAGGTGTACCAATAGTCGAGAAGTTTTGCGAACGCTTACGCATTCCAAATAGCTTAAGAGACATCGCTAGGTTGACCAGTGAAAATCATTTGCTGTGCCATACTTTATTTGACCTTACGCCTAAAACTGTTCAAAAACTCATAATACAACGCTTTAATGCGATTAAGCAGCCCGAACGCTTTGTGCAATTTTTGCAAGCTTGTCAGTGTGATGCGCAAGGGCGTGGGCCAGAACGCGTGAATAAACCTTATCCGCAGCGTCAACTTGGTGAATATCTGCTATCTGGGTTAACAAAGTTAGACACAAAGCTCGTAGTAAAAGATGCGATAGAGAATGGCAAGTTGGGCCCCGACCTAGGTGAAGCTATTCGATTAGCGCAAATTAATTGCATTAAACAATTGCGACGCGACTATCAATAACTTGTTACCTAGTCATTATTAATCTAATAACGCCTTTTAAAATGATAATACTGTTATCTATCGGTTAGTGGTGGATATATAGCACTAGTTTCAAGATGCTTAAGTTTCAAGGTGCATGGCACCAATTTAATGTACTATGCTCTGGATGTTAACTTTTATAGAATATTTACAATGATTGGCTCTATTTTCTTATTATTAAGCATTTCGTGCGCTTTACTTACCCTTATTGGCTTGATTCGTCCTAGTATTGTCATGCAGAGCGATCGTAAAAAAGTGTTAATGCTATTTTTTGTACCCGCTGTTGCCTTAATGCTTATAGGGCGCTCTTTGACACCCTAATCTTTGGTCGTTTTTTCATTTTATATTATGCCTTAGCGCTATTTCTTTAAATTGTGCGGGGTCAAAATATTATTTACGCGTTTGCTTAATTGCGGTAGCACCTCTTGTTCAAACCACGAATGTTTGCTCATCCATATATTATTGCGCGGACTTGGGTGTGGTAGGGGAATGATAGATGGCCAATATAGCGGCCATTGCTTTACGGTTTCAGTGAGCGTTTTAGGCTTTTTTATTTGGGCGTATGAAAAATGCCATTGCTGCGCATATGCGCCAATAAGTAAGGTCAACTCGATGTTTGGCAATAATGCTAGCACCTTTTCACGCCACAATGGTGCGCACTCTTTGGTAGGCGGCAAGTCACCCGAGTTACCGCGCCCAGGATAACAAAAACCAATAGGTAAAATAGCGACTTTTTGTGGGTCATAGAAGTCATCGTCTTCAATACCCATCCATAAGCGCAGTCGCTCGCCACTTTTGTCCTTAAAGGGCGTGCCTGACGCATGGGCAAAACTGCCCGGCGCTTGGCTAGCAATTAAGATTTTGGCCTTGCTGTTAAGTTGCACAATAGGTTTAGCGCCTAGTGGAAGTTTGTACTCACATACTGTGCAGCTAAGTATTTTCTTGGTTAGTGCTGCTAAGTCTGGTGAATGAGTATGAATAATGTCTGAAGGCATCACTTTTTTGCATGATCACTATGTGGTCTAAAAATTAAATTCGTTGACTATTTTAAACATAATTGAGCCTGAAAACATGTCTTTATTACCTTTGCTTCACCCTTTTTATGCCATTGAAACGTTTAAATAAGCCAAGTATCCTACGCGCATTGTTAGGCTAATGATAAAAAGGAAACGTAAATGCCCAAATATATCCGTATTCTAGGTGTATGCTTAATCTGTGTTTACATTTCATCTTGTCAGCAGTGGTCAAGTGCCCATAATAAGCAACAAGCCAATACAAACGATTTACCGCTACACATTGTTGATATACGGACCGACGTCACCAATACGCGTCAAATCAATCAAATTATCTTTGAGTTTAATCAGAATGTTGCCATTGCTGGAGATGTACCAACAAACGATCAGCTTAGCGCCATTGAAATGTCGCATAATTTGGCCAAGCTTTGTCATTGGCGCTTTGCGACGCTAAACGCGTTAACATGTGAGCTAACAGAGTCACTTGCTCACTTTACTCATTATCACGTGAACATTACGTCAGAATTTCGCGCGCTTAATAAGTCATTAAATAAAGATAAAAACACTTCCTTTGAGATATTGACGGCATTTCCGGCAAACCAGCTAAGCCCCAATATATTTGAAACAGAGCACTTTTTCCCCACTCGATTTAGCATATATAAAGGCCAAGCTGATGCAGACTTTATAGATCATATTGCCAATAATCTTGTTTTAAAGTCACCCTCTGGGAACTACTTGTCTAAGTGGCTAACGGTGCGTCAAACCAACAGTTCTGCAGGCCACTTGGCACTTGAGATTACCTTACCCGATACTTTATCAATCAAACATTCAGAAAATAGGCTTGAAAATGGTCGCTATCAAATCGTTTTGCCAGCTGGATTTAGGCCTAAAACTGCAGATGGTTGGCAATATCGTCGCCTTAACAAGGAATGGGTTCTTAGCGAATTTACCTATCATAATGACTTTGTTTTTTATGGACTAGAATGCACCTTAAATGAAGCGCAAGGACTAGACACTTTTAGCCAACGTTTGCGCTCAAATGCCACTTCCTTTGACTGCCGGCCCGAATCTATTGCAATGGGCTTTTCACGACCATTGGCAAGGAATACAGATAATAGCAATATTCATACGGATAATTGGATAAGCGGTCCAAGGTTTGAAATACAAGAAGTGAATGCTAATGCTTCGAAAAATATCTTTACTTATCGACTAAAGTTACAAGGTGAAAGCGAGTATAGCTTTGACTTAAGCAAACTTCGGTCAAGTAATAATCAGCCTCTAAAAAGCCCAAATACGCTCGCGCTCATCACGCAACCATCAACCCCTTTATGGTATTTGAAAGACCCAGACTTTGTGACCGTTGACGCCAGTGCTGTAGAGGATAGTTTAGCGTCTAGGATGCCAATTGTGGTGCGCCGTAATGCTGCGGACATGCAGCAAAGCATGCTAAATATCGATTCGCCGCAAGCCTTGCTCAACTACATAAATAACAAAGCAAAGCAGAGTTTACCTGAGAACACACGCCCCTTCCCCGGTACCGCTAAAACAAAATCATGGGAGGCTGAACAAGACATAGCTTTTGCAGATATGCTTAAACGGCCGTCAGGACTTGTCGCTATAACGCTTAAAGGGACTAAGCATAATCAATATAACTTACGGTCCGCGCCAGATAAAGCGCTCGAGTCAGAAAAAGCAGAGTTAATGGTCAACGCAGCCGCATTTAATTTGTTAGTTTGGCAAAGTGAAGAACTCCTTGTGCAAGCCATTGATTGGGATGCTAATCGTTTAGCGAACGTTGAGATGTTTGCGATATGTGAAGGCTTTACCGAGATTTTCCCCCTTGGTAATACGAACAACGACGGTATATTGCACATAAAACAAGCGTCATGGTTGCTTGAAGCAAGCAGTGGAAGTCGCGAACAATGTTGGTTATGGGCACAAAGATATGCGAAATCGACTTCTAGTGACCTAACCACCTTGCAATCTGCCGCTATTAAATTAAGCACAATATGGCCTTATCGATATCTACAAACAACAAGCAGTAGCAATTTAACGCTTAATCACGTTGAAGCATATACATGGACCACCCAACCCCTTCATAAACCCGGCGACCTTGTAAATATTGGCTTTTTTGGTCGTGAGCAAGGGCCAAATGGCTTGCAGCCTATCAGCGAGTTTAACGATTTTAAATTTACGCTTATTGATGAAAATGGCGATACTTTTACCACTGTCGATTTCGATCCCTTAAGCCCAATGGGCTTTGCTCGTGCACAATTTACATTATCTTCAGATACGCGCGTGGGTACCTATTTTGTTACCATGTCACAGGCTGATTTTTCGCCTAAAACGGTAGGTTACATTGTGGTTGAAGAATTCATTGCGCCAGAATTTGAACAAGTATTAACCGCGCCCGAAGTGGCTTATAAGCATGATGAAATTGAGCTTGAGATTAGAGCTTCTCGTTTAAACGGCGCGCCATTAATAGACGCTAAGGTAAAAGTTCATCAAGAGTATCGCCCCCGATACAACAGTTTGGAAGACTGGCCTCAGAACTTTGATTTTTCAAGTTGGCTTGAATACACTATCTTTGACGAAAACAGGCATGAAGATAATTTTCAAGCATTAAGCCTTGAACAAAAAGAAACCGTAGATAAAAATAGAAGGCCAGAAACGTTAGCCTTAAATGATAAGGGCTATTTACGCTATGTAAGCCCTCCTCTAACAGCCACATTCCCTATCGCACAATATGATATAACCAGCGAGGTCACCGCCGACGACGGTGAAACACAAGCAAGCACTCGTTCAATCTTGTATTTGTCACGCGAGCACTATATTGGAACACGCGTTACTTCAGCACAAGCTAACAATTTAAAACGCGGTGAAAATTCGCAATTGCAGTTAATCGCGGTATCAAAAAAAGGTAAACCCATAAAAGAGCTTGCTGTAAAGGTAGCTTTTTATGACAGGCAACCCGACGCTAAAGACCGCACCCTGCTAGGCATATGTGAAGTAAGCTATTTACCTAATACTTGCACTTTACCCGAGTTTGAGGGTGAACTAGTTGCCGACATAACTAGTGGTAAACAAGAGTATTTATCGTACCGTAGTACGTGGCAAAGCCGCGATCCTAAAATTGATATTCAGCCTATATTTAAAATAGATAGTGAAGTAAAAACCGCCAATTCAGGCGATACCGTAGTGCTAAACCTTACCTCGCAATACGCTGGCAAAGCCACCCTTTCGCTTTGGTCTGGCACACTTAAAAAGGTGTGGCTGCAGTTTGTCAACAAAGGCGAAAACAGCATCTCTTTTACTACAGAGAATAGCTGGCAGCCTAGTATGACTATTCGCGTCGCCTTGCCGCTTACGCGCGTGCAAACTCAAGCGCATATTGATGACTTACTAGATGCAACAAACAATTCAATGCAACGAGAGTATACGAATAATAACCTTAATCAATTACGAATATTAAACGACGACATTCAAATACTACTCACGCCAAGCTTGAGCAAACCAGAAATAAAGCTAAATGTGTCTAAAAATTCCGCGTTACCTAGTAGCGAAATAGAGATTTCAGTCAGCGCAGATCAACATGTAGAAACGCATTTATGGCTTGTCAACGCAGCGCTATGGAACACTTCTTTTATGCAAGTAGCAGAAAACGACTTTGATTATTCAACATCGTTATTTAGCCAACAAGCGTTTCAGGATAATATAAGGTATCAGGCATTAAACCAAAGTTTGTTAATGCCAAGCTTGCTTGATCAACTGCGGCAGCGTGACCAAGAGAACATGCTTTATTCACCCAGATCTCGCAGCGGCGGCATCGAAATGGACAGTATGGCGGCGACCGGCAGCAAGTTAAATGCATCGGGCTTAAATGTGAATGCTGCTGACTTTGTGCAATCAAAATGGCTTGGACAATTAACACTGTCAGCTAATCGAGCGCAAAGCATAGCGATTAAACTCCCTCAGCTTATAGGTCGCTGGAAAATAGTGGCCTTAAGCGCCAACCAGTATCAAACCCAAGTTACCAGTAAAGATATAACTACGGCAAGCGATGTTGAGTACTTTGTAGATGCGCCTGCAGCCATCATTCAAAGTGATCAGGCTAATATGGCTATTACGCTACACAACCGCTCTAATCAAGTAATAACTGACACGCTCACGTTATGGATAAATGACAAACAACAACAAGAAATAAACGTCAATCTAGCCGCCAATAGTTACACCAGACACCAACTGCCCTTGCCTGCTTTATCGCTAGGCCAAAACATTATGAATATTACCAGTCGCCATTTACCTGACTTTGCGACTCAGCATAAAGTTTTAGTGTTGCCGGCGCATATAAATAAGACAAGCACTTGGTTAGTTGACGATATTGCTAAAACGCATAACATTGCCATGCCGCCGTCATTGCTTAAAGATAGTCTTTCGTTAAGCGTAATACCAAGTGGTCAATCGCTACCAAATTGGTCTGCACTGGGAACCTATAATAAAGATTATTCGCATCAATACTGGGAGCAAGCCTTATCCCGCGCGGTCAGTTTGTCGTATAACCCACAGGCTACTAAAATATGGCCGCAGGCAAATGAATCGCTTCAAAAAGAGATTAACAGACTGCATAAACTTAGTTATGAAAACGGTTTGTATAGTTACTTTGCGCAAGGACCAGGCGATAAGTTCTTAACCGCATATACTTATTTGGTGCACAGTTGGCTGGCAGGTAAAGCAATTAATATTCCTTTAGCAATGGAAAATAAAACACCCTCAATAAAGTTGACGGCATATGCAATGTTAGACGATAAATCGACTGATCAACTGGCCAAAAGCATGGCGCTATATGCGCTTGCAAGCAATAGTGATATTGACCTTGCTGAGGCAATTTCACTGCGCCAGCAAATAGGCACTGTTATTGACCACCAAGCTCAGCAGGCTAGCCTGCTTCAAGCACTCGCTCTAAAACAGTTAGGCGCTGAGCCAGCACTTTATCAAGATACTCTTGATAGCTTTGCTAAACAGGGCTATTTAGACAGTAATACCAGTTTGTTTAATGAAAGTAGCTACCAATGTTTTGCCGCTATGCTGTATGCGCCCAAAAGCGCAGAGTATGCGGCCTTAACTAAGGAAGCAGTAGATGCACAATTACCGCTAGGTCATTTCGGTTCTACCATTGCCAATGCAGTGTGTAGTAAGCTATTTAGCGCAGCACCAGCAAACGAACAAAATGAATCAATATCACTTCCCTATACGCAAGTAGACGCCATGTTAACTTATCAGTATGCACCTAACCCGCACTGGGCAACATTACAATACAAGCAAAAACTTGAAACAGTGGAAGCCACGGCCAACGGACTTCACATTCAAAGAACCTTATGGCGCAAGCATAATGATGAATGGTTACTCATTACCGATGCTACCCGCGTTAACATTGGCGACTTAGTAAAAGTAGAAATAAAGCTACAGTCACCTAAAACTCGACAGCATGTTGCCATTAGCGACGCAACAGCCGGGGCGCTTGAAGCCATTTATCCTAATCAAAACACCTTTTTATACTTACAAGAACATAGCGAAACGTGGTTTGATGATGGCAATATAGCGATAAAAGATGGCAAGGTGACGTGGTACAAGCCTAACTTAGCAGAAGGTGAAACCACGTTCACCTATTTTGGTCGCGTGCGCCATAATGGCGTATTTAGTCTGCCGCCGGCAACAGCCGAAGCCATGTATAGGGAAGATGTTAATGCCCAAACTGCAGCTGGCACACTACGTGTAGGCAGCCACTAAGCGTAATAGATACTCAGAAAAGCGATTCGGAATCAATCGCTCGCTTTATTAACACAAGCCATAATCCATTGCTTAAGTTGAGCTTCATTCAGCGCACCTGATACTCGGTCTACTTCTTCGCCTTTATAGAAATAAATTAACGTGGGAATTGACCGTATATTGGCTTCACCCGCAATTTTTTGGGCATCTTGAGTATCCACTTTGGCAAACAACAAACTGGGGGACTGGGCCGCAACTTTGCTAAAAACAGGCGCCATCGTTTTACACGGACCACACCAGTCAGCCCAAAAATCAACGACTATGGGTAAGTCATTTTTTTCAATATACCTAAGAAACGAGGCATCATTTAAATTTATGGGCGTGCTTGAATAAACGAGTTGCTTGCACTGTCCACACTTTGCATCGGTATGATTCTTATCACTAGGTATACGGTTAATCGCTTGGCACTGTGAGCAAACAATAAGCATGTGCTTGTCCTTTTTTAGATGTTTAATAGTATTTACCCACCACAATACTACATAAAAGAAAAAATAAGGTGAATACCCTTTTACGAAATGATCCATAAGCAGATTGAACACCACTTGAACGAACAAATATTCTACTCATATAAAGACCAAAGCACCTGCCCTCGAACAAGTGCTAACTCGCAGGTTTCCGACATCTAAAAGGAAAATCGCAGGCCTATTGATAAAGCATCAAAACTATCTATTGACTCATAAAGTGCTTCGATTGACACATTTTTAGTCGCCTTGAATGAAACACCTGCTCCCATCGTAAACTCAATACTATCGTCAGTAATAGATTTCTCTAAAATACTAAAAGACGGCTGTAGAAATACTCCCACAGAGTCAGAGAGACTATATTGCCCCCTCAAACTTGCTGATATAAAATTGTCAATTTCGAGTATTAACTCTCGGTTTTGCCCGCCAATGTTGACCGTTTGCGTATCATCACCAACACCAACACCTAATCGGAATTCAGGCATTATTGTCATGTTATTTAATTCATACTGATAACCAAGGCTGCCATAAACGAGACCTTGTCCAAGCTCATCATAATGGCTATATCCACCACCATATGTCCATTGAGCTAACGTCATTGACGACGAGCCAATAAAGGCTGAAGCAATCGCTAATTTTATGACTAATTTCATATACTTCCTTTTAAATTGAAAATGACCTAACGGTGACTATTAAAACTAAAGTATAGAATAACTGAAACAAAAGACAAATTCACTGGCCTCGTATAAATTAGATATCAGACAATAGTTAGACGCCTAAAGTAAGTAGCGAAAATAAAATTTCAAACTTTACGTTTAGGCTTTAGGTATGAAACTATTAGCACTAGGTAATTTTTGCAAGTAAAGACCGCTCGCTGACCAGTCGATAATTCTAGTTACTTTTGCCATGTTTTCATTTAAATATCTCAATAAAGAAAGAGTTTAAAGCACTGTCGCAAACTGCCTACTACAAACGACATCGACCAGAGAATATTATGCTGTATCGAGTGAGAATACATTGACCAGGCCAATGCCATAACCTACCACGCTATCTATTTTTGCATATTTGTGAGTAAACCTTTACCTTAATGTTAAATGAGTATTTAACGGCTGAGTAATTGTATAATGTTGAAAAACCGACCCACATATAAATTGGTATGTCTGCTTATATTTGTTTTGCTTAATATTACCAAAGCAAGTGCGCAAGACTCCCTAACAGGCACCATAGCCGTGGTGAATAAAAGCGACAATAGCATCAGTATTATTGATGTTGCATCAAAGCAAATTGTAGCGACATTGCCAACAGGTGAAGGCCCGCATGAATTAGTTGCTTCAAACGACCATCGTTATGTTGTAAGTACCAACTTTGTAGGCGGAGATAGCTTAACGGTTTTTGATCTGAGCATGCGTAAAGTATTACGCACTATCGACTTACAGAACTACCCCGGGCCCCATGGTATTCGCTTCTTAAAGGACAATAAGCATGTGTTGTTTACGTCGGGTAAAAGTAAAGCAGTGGGATTAGCTAACGTTGAAACAGGAAAAGTAACTGGGTCAATTGAGACATATCAACAGACTACCCATATGCTAGCGATTGATGAAGGTGACGTTAAGCGCGCAAACACCGTGATTTACACCACCAATATTCGCAGTAACAGTATTTCTGTTTTGGACTTAGCGTCACAAAAGCTGGTTAAGAATATTCCGGTTGAAGCTATGCCCGAGGCTATTAACTTTCGCCAGTCAAGCGGAGAATTATGGTACGGCGCTAATGAAGAAGGCAAAGTGATAGTAATTGAGCCCAACAGCGAAGAAGTACTGGCTAGTTGGGGCGGATTTAGCTTTCCCTATAGGGTGTTATTTAATCATGATGAATCTATTGCCATGGTGCCAGACTTTCGCGAGCACTTTGTCCGTTTTATAGATGCTGAGTCAAAACAAGCTATTGGCACCTTAATGCTTGAAACTGAGGCCGGGCCGCAAGGTATTAGTTTGCATCCTGAAAAAGATATCGCATTTCTTTCACTAAATCTTAAGAATAAAGTGATAGCGATTGATATTGCTACTCGACAAATTGTCGCAGAATATCCAACCGGCAATAATCCTGACGGCGTAGTATTTATAAGTAATTAAGTTGTTTGTAGTGCTTTACAAAACATCATCCTTTGCACTGTAAAAGGGGCTTGGGAGACATTAGTTAGATACGCGCTTGCTGTAAAAAAAGCTTGCGAATTAGAAAAAAGCTAAGTAATTCCTACGAAAGTGTAATGCTGTTCGGTTAAGCCGATAACCGTAATCCCCTTAGGGCAAACACGTCTTCTCCGCGAAGGCGGAGATCTGGTTGATGTCACATAAATATTTTAATAAACAGTTACCTACATAACGTTAAGCGAGTTCTAAGAAGATTCTCGATGCCTCGAGAATGACTCGTTTTTAGCTTAAACGAACGGCATTACACGAAAGTGGGAACCTCGCAAACCCAAGCCCAGAGTCAGTTATTATTTAAAGCCATTTATTCTCTATATCTTCTGCATGAAATTTCATACCTTGGTATAAATCTTCATTACATCATAAAATACAACACGCATCACAGTTGACATGGGCGTTTCACTAAAATTTTATATTTGGCGCTAGCTAATAATAGCAATAACTTTGCTCCCTACGTCTAAGTATTTTAATTATAAAAAACGAAAAGAACATTTTTTAGCTTGTATTTTTCTTATATTGTCCCAAACTCTATTATGAAGAGACGAAAAAATGTAATTAAAGCAAAGAGGAAAACCTATGAAAATAAATGTTTCAGGTCATCACTGTGATATCTCAGATTCAGTTAAAGAAGATGTTCAGCAAAAGTTCTCGAAAATAGCCAGTCACTTTCCCACCCTTATCGCCATTAATATCATTGTGACTAAAGAACACGGTGAATATAGTGCAGAGGTATCCACTAAATACGAAGGCACCAGTATTGCGGTTAAAGGCAAGGATAGCGTTATGTATCCAGCCATTTCTCAAGCCAGCAAAAAGTTAGATGCGGCACTTAAACATCGAAAAGGTCAGTTAAAAAGCGATCTCCATGAAAAGCCTACAGTGACGACACCAGAAATTGCTCATGAAATTATTCAGGGTATGGATCTTACCTAGATCTTGCTAACTTCAATTAGCGCGCTCAAGTTATTGCAGAGCACTTGAGCGCAGCATCGAAAATAGCATCATCTTAGGTCGTTTCGCTATTATGCTAGGGCAGTTTTAGTTTTTCCATGGCCCGATAGTAACGCATTTTAACCGCGCTAACCGATTGCTGTAGTTCTGCGGCAATCTCTTCAAACGAATATTCCAAAACGGCTTTATATACTACGGTTTCTCGCTCATCAGCCGCTAGCGCTGACAATATCGCTTCCGTTTCACCCAAGTCAATGGCGTCGGGTTGTATTGATTCATCGGATATACCAAAAAGCTCACCTAACTCATCGGTTTTCTTCTTTTCACGTAACACGTCCATTGCGTTATTACGTGCAATTGTCACAATCCACTGGAAAAATCGCTCACTATCGCGTAGCTGATGGATATTCTTCCAGGCCGTCATAAAAGTATCTTGAATCACATCATCAATGAGTGCTTGGTTATAATTCACTTTTGCACTCACGTAAGCGGCCACTTTTCCCTGATAGCGACCATACAACTCAGCAAAGGCTAGCGCGGCGTCAGCTTTACGCTGGCCGGTTCTTTTAACGAGTTGACTATCGCTGAGTGTTTTCAATCGGAAACCTGGTTAAAAGCACTTAGTGAATAGTAAGTCCATTTAGAAACTCTTCGTTCTCAATGAGTTTTAAAGATTCATTTTCTAAGCGTATAGTGGTTACTATAGCACCAATATCAAGCACCGTGCCTTTTGTACCATCCTTTAGGGTAACCAAATCGCTTACTTTAACCGCCTCGGCAACGTAGATTGAGTACACGATACTTTTAGAAGCAGCTTTACTGCCCAGGCCTAAGGATATCGCGGCTGCAATACCTAAGGTTGCAAGCAAAATGCCGATAATCATATCCAATAACAGGGTATTAATTTCTAACTGGCTTATGCTTAATGATAGGGTAAGAATCACGATTAACGAAAAAACCGCCGTTGACAGTGGTTTAGCAAAATCAAATCCTGCCGCCTTTGCACTTTCATACACTGCCGTTTTCACAAAACTAGCAGCGGCTAGCCCTAGCAGTAAGATAAATGTTGCAGCAATAATTTTAGGAATAAAGATGATAAAGATATCAATCGTTTCGCCTAGCTGACTTAAACCAAGCGAATCGGCCGCTGACACGATAAATATTAAAAATATGATCCAGAAGATAAGAACTGAAATAACATTTGAAATGGTAGCGTTTTTACCAAATTTATCAAGATGTTCTGATACTCCCGTTGCACTCGCGAGTTTATCTACACCTATTTTACGTAAAACAACTCTAATTGCACTTCGCAGAACTCTTGAGACGATGTAGCCAATGATAAGAATAACGATGGCAGCAAGTAAAGATGGAATAAAGGCCGCAAACTCTGATAATAAGGTTTTTAAGGAACCTGATATTGCTTCAAACCAAATATTGAGTCTATTTGTCATACGTAATGCGCCTTCTTTGGATGTGATGCTGCTTCTTTTTAATAAAAAATGGTGTGAATATAGAAATTATCATGGTGAGTATGCCATGTACGCCCAACCTAACGAACTCATTGGTGCGTTGCTGCTTAGCAACATTTGTGGTTAATTCTAAAGTTGAAGGCATTTTAGCTTCTTGCAGAATTTTTTTAGCCAGTTGTTGTTCAATTTTAGATACATTGGGTTCATGGTTCAAGGGAAGCCTCTTACATTTTAGTGAGCAAGTTTAAAGTCATTATCCAGTCTAGTTGACGACGAACTTACCAAGATAGTCACAAATTCTGAACAAATTTTAGTGGCTTCAATTTAAAATAGTTATGTTAGTAAAAATATTATTCACGCTGAATGCCAAAACTTAATCTTGAGGAATGCTGAATATCAAGGCAAAACATGGTCTTATCTTAATTTTGTAACAATCGTTAAATAATTGTGACCAAGCCTCGCATTACATCGTCTATTAAATAGAAAAATTGCTTCATTACATGCTTGATGACGGCTTCGCGGCTAAGTAAATAATAATAAACATGGTTACAAGTTTGGTGTTCACAACAATGGTTGACCATACGTAATAGACCTTAGCCGCTTTTTTAAACTATAGGTTAACAGCCTATTGATACAAATTAGTAGAGAGAATACATATGAAATGGTCAAAATTCTTTAAACGCAAATACCCATATGCACCAATAGCATTTATAGGACGTAAAAATGTTGAGAAAATTTTGGGCGCCGACATCAAAAAATTGAAGAAGGTTAGGCTTGAAAATGATGACATCAAAAAGGCTGACACTGACGCTGCTAACGAGCCTGCAATGAACGCAAAAGAAACGGCTTAAGTATAAAGAATAGTTAGGGAAACGGTAAGCCACGGACGGCTTACCACCTTATATAAAGCGTCAAGACAGAATAATTTTACGCAACGCGCTATTCAAACAATTCAGGCATTAAGTTTTCGTGTAGTTGATCCATATTATCAACTACATCGCCAGGTTCTTCAAACAGCGCAATATGGAACATTGCGTCACCTTCTTGTACCAACGGAATATTCTGTTTACCAATAATTACCCCTGATCTGGGAGCGGCAACTGCGTGCACATAAGCGCCTACTGGGCTGCAAACTTTAGCTAATACATCGCCTTTTTTAACGTAATCACCCAAGGACTTTATATTACGTACAAAGCCGCTTTCAGGTGCGCGCACCCACGAGCTTTTAAACGCAACAAAGGGCTCTATTTTAGGTTTTACTTTACGCTTTGTAGAGACCATGCCTAAACTCGCCAGAACGTTAAATATTCCTTTAACACCTGCCCGTATCGACAATTCGTCAAACCGCAACGCTTCACCCGCTTCATACAGCAAAATTTTGGTGCCCGACTCTGATGCAGACTGCCGTAACGAACCGTCACGTAAGTTGGCATTGAGCAACACCGGTACGCCAAATGCGTGAGCGAGTTCAGAGGTTTCTGTATCTTCTAAATTGGCACGAATTTGCGGCAAGTTACTTCTATGAATGGCGCCGGTATGTAAATCAATGCCGTAATCACATTTGTTCACAATTTCAGTTAAAAACAAATGTGCCAAACGAGCCGTTAAAGAACCGCGAGATGAGCCAGGAAAACTGCGATTCAAATCACGTCTATCAGGCATATAACGACTTTGCATAAGCATGCCATACACATTCACCATAGGCACGGCAATTAGCGTACCTTTGGATAATTTAAATGAAGGCGAATCAAGTAGTCGCCTTACAATTTCAATGCCATTTAATTCATCGCCATGTATTGCGGCGCTAATAAACATGGTTGGCCCCGAACGCTTAGCACGAATAACTTCAACCGGAATTGAAATGTCCGTATCGGTATATAGCTTTGCCGAAGTGAGCTGGATTTTTTTACGCGTACCCGCCACAATGGTTTCGCCACCAATTTCTAACGAGGCCACCTTGTCCATATGTTTTATCCGTGACCTTTGGTTTTAGTATTATGTTTCTTTGTCTTTTTATTTTCGATAAATTCGATAATCATGTTGGCAACGTCTTTTTTAGTTGCCGCTTCAATCCCTTCAAGACCAGGTGATGAATTCACTTCCATTACTACCGGACCATGACTTGAGCGCAACAAATCAACACCACAAACGTTTAGTCCCATTGCCGATGCAGCCGCGACCGCAGTTGCACGTTCAATTGAACTTAGCTTAACTAAGGTTGCGCTACCACCACGATGCAAATTAGAGCGAAATTCACCAGCGGCACCTTGACGTTTCATGGCTGCCACCACTTTTCCACCCACAAGGAAGCATCGAATGTCGGCTCCGCCCGCTTCTTTAATAAACTCTTGTACTAGAATGTTGGCTTTTATACCCATAAAAGCTTCTATAATACTTTCCGCGGCTTTATCGGTGTCGGCTAATACCACACCAATACCTTGGGTTCCTTCTAGCAATTTAATCACCAAAGGCGCGCCGCCTACGTTAGCAATTAGATCTTTTACGCTGTCTGGACTATGTGCAAAACCAGTACGAGGTAAACCAATACCTTTGCGCGACAACAGTTGCATTGATCTTAATTTATCTCTTGACCGGCTTATGGCTACCGATTCATTAACACTAAAGCTGCCCATCATTTCAAACTGTCGAACAACGGCGGTTCCGTAAAAGGTAACCGAGGCACCAATTCTTGGAATAATCGCATCATATAATGGTAAGGGTTTGCCCTTGAAATGTACCGATGGTTTGTTACTAGTTATGTCCATATAACAGGCTAAGGTGTCAATAATATCAACTTCATGACCGCGTGCTTCTGCAGCCTCTTTAAGGCGCTTAGTTGAGTAGAGTCTCTTGTTACGTGACAAAATACCTATTTTCATTTTATTATTTCCTTTTTTTTATTCAGAGTTAGACGCGTCTATGCCTATTAAAGTCACTTTTATTTATTAAACAATACAAATAAAGGCTTCATGCCAATACGAATTAACGTAAATTGTTGATACTCTACTATATGTGACTTTTTAAGCAGTTGATACGTCAACCAAGCTCATAATAAAAAATAAAAACCGAGGATATATGTCAGAACCCTTACCCGATTTAATAGTAGAAGTATTACAGAATTCTGATATCAACCCCGATTCAAAAGATTTGTCTGCCGCTATTGCACAAGCTGACGATATTGATATAGCACTATTGCTAGAGTCTTTACCCATAGAAGACCGACTCGTGTTTTGGCAAAGCATTCCCGATCGTAAAAAGCTTGATATATTAATAGAAATGCGAGTTGACCCTCGCGAAGTGTTAATCAAAGCCACTGACAGTGAACAGTGGGATAAGTTATTTGTTGATATCGACGCTGAAGATCTACTTGAATTGGCAGATTCATTGCCAAGCGAGTTACTTGATCGCGCTTATGCGGCCATGGATAAAGTACAACGAGGCTACTTTACTCAAGCCAATGAATATCCTGAAGAACTTGTTGGTCACTGGGCCTCTCATGATTTCTTAGTATTGCCAATTAATGCGAAGGTACGCGATGCCAACCGGCTATTGCGCCGTGAAATGCCGCGACATTGTGATGTTATTTTTTTAGTAAATCGCTCTGGGCACTTTTCAGAAGCCGTGCCTATTAACGAGATTTTCCGGCAGCCCGAGCACATCCCTTTAGTCGATATAGCGTTAGATGACTTTCCAATAATAAAGGCATCGGAAGCTTCGCAAGACGCGGCTAAAGATGTTCAACTGTCAGGTTTTGGTGCGTTACCTGTTGTCGATGATCAACTAAAGCTTATTGGCAGGTTAGATGTGACCGCTTCAGCCGAATTAACCTTTGAATATAACGAACGACAGTTAATGGCAAGCGCGGGTATGGATGAAGATGAAGATTTATTCTCGCCAGTGATTAGAAGTGCAAAAAACAGAGCAGTATGGCTAGGTATTAACTTACTGACGGCTTTTATCGCGAGTGCGTTTATCGGTATATTTGAAGCAACATTACAACAAGTAGTGGCGCTAGCGGTACTTATGCCCGTGGTAGCAAGTATGGGTGGTATAGCGGGTAGTCAAACGTTAACGCTTATCATTCGAGGGCTAGCACTTAAGCAAGTTACCCCAGCCAATATGACGGCGCTGTTATATAAAGAATGCAGGGTGGGTGGGCTCAACGGCATTATTTGGGCCCTAGTGATTGGCGTAATTGCATTCGCATGGTTTAGCGATCCAGTAATTGGCATTATCATTAGTATCGCGATTTTGCTAAATATTGTAGCGGCAGCGGTTGCTGGCGTGATTATACCGGTAGTGCTCGATAAACTAAAAATAGATCCTGCTTTGTCAGGTGCGGTCATTTTAACCACGGTTACCGATATTGTCGGATTCGTTGCTTTCTTAGGCTTAGGTACACTCTTTCTAATCTAATTAGTAACCTGCTGCTATGCATTTTTCTCTATGCAAAGCAGCATGTGTCGGCAATTAACTTGACTAGGTACCCAATAAATCTTTTAGCTTTTTGCCCGCCTTTTCGCGAAGCTTATCGGTCTCTTTTTCGATTTTTTCGTTTATTTTCTTCTTGGCTTCTTCCGCTAAGCGCTTTTTAGCCTCTGCTTTTGCTTCCGCTATGACGTTATCTAGCATAGCTTTAACAATCGCGGCGCCTACTTGATCGGCTGGCATTCCATTCGGTTTACCAATCGAGCCCGCATTAAAAGTAGGTAATGTTACTTCGTATACTTTTTTCTCAATATTCAAATCACCTGTTTCTAGTTGTTCAAAATTAAGTTTGAGTCTGGCATTACTTACTGTCACATTTTCGACAATGACTAAAGGATTTGGACCATCTTTTGACGCCGGTTCATTTTCACTTTTTGGTAAATTTTTGGCTAAATTGTCTTTAAGAACCATTAAATTACCTTGACCTGATGCATCTACTTCGTAAAGAATTTCTGGCGCATTAACTTTAATGGTCTGCACCGTATAAGGTTCGCTTGCGATGTCTCCTAAATCTAATGTGATAGACTCAACACTAAACGCATCCTCTTGACTAAAGCCTTTTGGGTTTTCTACATCAATATCATTAATTGTCATGCGCCCTTCGGTTAACGCTATGTCAACGCTAAACACCGATACTGCTGTGCCTAAGTATTTAGTGCCTTGTTGTTCTATTTGTTTGCGCACAAAGTCGCCAGCGCCACTTAAAGTGAAATAGGCAGCGCCCGCAATAATAGCGACCAGAATACCTAAAATTATCAGCCCTTTTTTCATAAATATCTCCGTTTTTCTGCATTAACTTATTAATTTTTACAAAACGATCAGGCAAGCAGATCACATTCAAAACTAAGCGCACGGTGTTGATGCTAGCATCAAAAAATCGCTTTTACACTGCCGACGCTAGTCCACATGATACGTATTCATTAAACGAACACAACTATTTTGCGTGTTAGTCTCGCAACAAGGTAGTCGCAAGCCCTATAATGTATCCACGAACGCCGTGTTTAATATTACGTATATGATAGCCGCCTTCTTGAATGGTTAAGGTGGGTAGTTGCAATTGCCCAATCGCTTCACCTATTTTCTGCATCCCTTTTGCGGACACTAAAAACGCGCCCGTTGGATCACCTTGCATAATGTCGACACCAAGCGAAACAACCAAATAATCAGGTTTAAACTCACTTATTTTTGCAAGTGCTTTGCTTAATGTTTTTAAATACACAGCGTCGTCTGTGCCCGCGGGAAGTGGATAATTTCGATTAAAACCTAGGCCTTCGCCAACGCCTCTTTCATCTTCAAATCCTGCATAGAAAGGATATGAGTATTCTGGGTTACCATGGATTGAAATAGTTAATACATCAGACCGCTCATAAAATATATCCTGTGTTCCGTTGCCATGATGATGGTCAACATCAAGGACGACCACACGTTTTGAACCCTTTGACAGTTGGTGCGCGGCTAAAGCGGCATTGTTGAAATAACAAAATCCACCAAATACTTTCTTTTCGGCATGATGGCCAGGTGGACGCCCCGCAACGTAAACTAGTTTTTTGTGATCTTCTTTTATTATTTTTGCTGCAGTCATTGCTGCGTTTGCTGCGTTTATAGCCGCATCAAATACAGTGTTTGTGATTGGCGTTGAGGTATCAATACAAAAATAACCTGCGCGCATTGCCCAATTTTTAGGTAAGCGGTCACTGTAGCGTATTGGAAAAATTTCCGGATAAATAATTTGCTTAGGCGCCACCCGGGTTTTGCTTTCAATTAAGAAGTTAACCATCCGCTTATCGTGTATTTCTAAAATGGCCTGAATGCCGAAGTCGATAATTTTGTGCTTATTTAACGGAATATTTTCTAGCGCTTTGGTAATCGCAATTACACGCGCTGGACGCTCGTAATACCCTTTAAACGGTGAATGATTGATATTGTTATCAGCGCCAGTTTCAACTATTTCGATTGGCTGACTAAATTCAATTTTATGACGCAAAATGGCGACTGGATATTTAGGAGAACGGATTTGAATGGGATCGTCGGTAACCGACTCTAACAATCCACTTAAGGGTTCTTTATCCGCACTTAGGCCACATTTTGCATACAAAATACTGCTAATAGTCGACTTTAGAATCCTTTTTGATAAGGGCGCAGAGTTGCCCAAATTGTCATAAAGCAAGCAATTAGGATCACCTAAATTGGCAGGCGTTATGGTGTGTTCATAGAGCGTTCCAATTATAGGTCGCGCGCCTAGTCGCTCATAAAAAGCCATGCGCTTTTTATTATCCTTTAATAAGCTTTGCTCTACATTCGCACCGGCTTGGTCGGGAAGTGAGTCTAGAAAAAAATGCTTGGCACCTCGTTTAATGGCATCATCTTTAGCCGTTTCGTATAGGGCCCCCCCTACACCTCGCGAGGCTCTGCCCGGATCACTGGCAATATAATCGAGATACATGACTTTGATTTTTGCAAAAAAGAAGGTTAATGTGAAGCCGCACACGTGATCTTTGCCATCTATCGCGGCTAACAAAATACATTCAGTCTCAGGTGGGTATACTCCCCGAGTATAAGCTTCAATTTTTAGCAAATATTCTGGGTTAAAAGGAAAGGCTTTATTAAAAACATCTTTTATGCCGTCTAGGTGCTTATCAAAGTTGGGATCTATGCCCGCCATGACTCTCACAAATTTAAACATCGTATTTACCTGATTAAAATGTTGTTATACAGACCACGTGTGATTTCATTGAACCTGTGTGCTTTTAGAGGAAGGGATTTCATCATGCATTAACTTGCTTATCACATGCTAGACTTTCACCATAATTGATTAGATAAATTTATCTTTAATTAGTATATTATGCTAGTGACGTACAATATATATTCAGTTATATTTCTTTAAACTACAAGCTTAATATTGGATTTTTATAAAATTGTGACTAACTCTTCAAAGCCAGAGCAAAAAGACCAAGAAACATCCACTGCATCGAGTGTTGCGCAAACAAAAAATGCGAGAACAAAAGGCGAAAGCCATCAATTATTTGCAACACCGGTTCGCATCTTCGAGCTTGAGGCGGCGGCTGTTAATGCTTCGCTCAAGGAGTTTTTTAACACCGACAGTCGTTTTAAACAGTTAGACCAAGCTGAACACGCTGATGAGGCACATTTGCCACTGATCGCCAAAGACGTTCCGGCAATGCAGCAACTGCGAGCACTGTTTTTAGAGTGTTTTGACGAGTATTGTCGAGAAATTGGCTGGCTGGGTGAATTTGAAGTTGAAATGCAGATGTTCCCAAATGTGTCTCCTAAGGGACATTATGTGCCATCGCATAATCATGTTGCGCATATTTCGGCGGTTTACTACGTAGACACACAAGATTATGGCGACCGACCTGCCTTAGTAGCTGACGAAACAATTAGTGAATATTGGCGTGTTGACGAGGGTGTATTGATTTTGCACGATCCACGGTTTAACGCTTCCCTTAATGGCGGTTGGCATAAACATGCAAAAATATATCCCAAACCTGGGATGATGGTATTTTTCCCCTCGTTTTTGTGGCATGAAGTGTCGCCCCATAAGTCAGACAACCCGCGTCTTTCTGTTGCCGCTAACTTTACCTTAACCTATCTAAACGTTAGCCCCTATAACGAGTCTTTCAAGCATACGATTGAATAGCCATTACCGCGCTGAAATGGCTTATTTCACGTGTAAAGTCTAATTGTGTTGCATCATCTATCTTAAGCAAACTAGCATGACTTTGGATTTTTTTTATGATGCAATATTTCTTTTTTTGACCACATCATCAAGCCCCAACAAACTCTCGTTTCTTCGCAGTGCGCTTTGCACAATCTTACTGAGCATGAATTTCATCCTCTATCATATCGGTATTTCTGCCAACGCGTTTAAGGTCAGCTATTGCCCTTTCTTTATTGGCGCGGAACATACCAACCTCATTGTCAAAATACACATCATGTTCAACTAAATTTATTCTTCGGCTTGTATGGGTAAATTCAATCGTGCCATAGTCCGTTATAAATTCGCCACTTCTGCCGGTGGTCATTACGCTTAAATATGCCATTGGAATTTGAGATACTGTATCGAATGACTTGATATAATGGAAAGTTCCAAGGTTGAATGCCTAATATAACTCCGATAGGTTGATATGTACCAATGGCTCTACCGTCTTCAAATTTGCGATTTTCATCCGCGAGGCTTTTTGTAGCGCTGTCCGCCGTGAACTAGCATATTTGTTTACACAGCTCTATTTCTTGCAAGCCTTGAGCTCTTACTTTACCCATCTCATTTACCATAAGGTCAAGTAGCTCTTCTTTATGCTTTTCAAATGAGCCGGCTAGAGCCATAGCAAGCTTCGCCCGTTCCTCAATTGTTGTTAATTTCCATTGTTTAAAACAGGTGTGCGCGTTATCAACCGCTTGATTTGCCTCTTGTGATGATAATAGATTATAAGTTTTTAATTTTTCTTCTGTATAAGGATTAATAGTCTCTGACGTTTTGCACATTGGATACTGATTCCTTTGTTTAAATAGATTTGACACTCTTCTTACGGAAGCAAGGGGCCACTTTAATTTGAACAGGAGGTCAATATAACCATATGATTTAATTAGGTTTAAAATCACTTTATAAAAAACGGATAACTTGAACGCTAATTACTGTGCAATTAATTCAGTGTTAAGTGTGTATTTTACAAAGCCTCACCGCTATCGCGAAGAAGTTGTACACAATTTTATATTTTTTTAAGGTCTAAGTAAGTTATTGCCATACGTATTTAAAATTGCGACTAAGTTGGGTCCGTTCTAGTATATGTATAGAATTTACTTCTATTTACCTTCCTTAAGTTTCTTCTGCCAATACATTTCATAACCCACCGGATCAAGATTGATGGACACCGTCTTTTCAGACCAAGAAGAAAGGTAAGCACTGTTGATCACCAATACGCTTTTTAGCCCTTCAGAAAATGGAGCGATGACAGGCTCTTTTCCGAGGATGCTGTTTATAAAGTTATTGATGATTCTTGCCTGCTCAACCTTATTGGAAGTGACTTCAATCTCAATTTTTTCTACCTCACAAGGTACATGGCTAAAGTAAGTAGTTTCTTTTTTCGCAAAGTCCTCTTCACACTCTGAAAGCCTTGTAATCTTTAGTTTATGGTCCTCTTCTACGACAATTTGTCCCTTATCAAAGGACAGTTCTAATCTATTGGTTCCAGGACTTTCATGGGTGGATGCCAAAAAGGTAGCATTGGCCCCATTTTCATAAAATAGATTGAGGATTACATCATTTTCTGTGGTCATGGGCCTATGAAATCCTTCCTTCATAAAGGCGTGGACATTCTTAGGCATCCCGATAATCCAAAGAAGCAGATCCAACTGGTGAACAGCCTGATTCATAAGAACCCCTCCACCTTCAGTGAGGTAGCTTCCTTTCCAAGAACTGGTGCCATAATAGGCATAGGTTCTATAAAGGTTGGTAATTTGCCATAGAGCACGCCTTAGTTCGCCCATTTCTCCACTGCCTACCAAGCCCTTCACCTTCTGATAAAGGTCACTACTTCTTCGGTTCAGCATCACAGCTGAGACTAAATGAGGCTTTTCTTCTGAAAGCTTTACAAGGTCTGTCAGGTCAGTAGCCTTAATCCCTAAAGGTTTATCCACCAGCACATGCTTGCCTTTAAGAAGAGCAAGATTTGCCATGGCAGAATGTAGGGTATGAGGCGTTGTAACAATCACCGCATCCACTGCATCTGCTTCCAGCATTTCCTCTAAAGCGCTAAAGGTTCTAATATCACCTAAATTATAGATCTCAATAATCGCCATTACTCTTTCCTGATTTCTAGAAGTAAGAGCGGTGATTTTACCGCCCTCAATCTTTCCTTCAGAGAAAAGGGAGATATAGTCTTCTGCAATATTTCCGATTCCTACGATCCCTATTCTTACCATTAGATTTTCACCTTCCTTTTTTCTATTCTACTAAGTGGCTAATCAACCTACGAATCAACTGGTAGTAATTGTGCGCTTATAATTCCATGGCACCAAGGTTTCAATATGTTCCACCGTCTCAGCATATGGCGAAGCAGGGCGGCTGATGTAACGGCACAAACGCTCCAGTTTGTCAGGCTCATCGGCATTGTCGAACTACTTCACACGAACGTGCCTGCATGCAGCGAAAACCCAGACATATTAGCCAACTGGCCATATTCGCCTTCGGTATTCGTAGGTAAGGTTTGCAAGGTAAACACCTTCTGCGATTGTTGTGGGCCCATTGTAATGCGGTAGCTAACTGATGCGCCTTGCAACTGGAGTAAACTAACTTCGTCATCTACTGGTAAATTCAGATAGCTGTTTTCCATATCACGCTGCACTAAACCGACTTTCTCTAAATATTTAGCAATACGTTGGCTGATGGTGTGGACGAGTTCGACCATATCGCAGTGAGAGCCAGGAATGCCAATACAGGCAATATTGGCTAAGCCAGATAACGATAGCATCCCTCTAAAAGTGCCGTTACCGCCAATGGCAATTAATGTATCTATTTGATTTCGTTCAATTGTTTCAAGTGCTTTATCCCTCCCTTCAGGCGTCATGAAACGATCGCTGCGAGCAGTTTTAAGGATAGTACCGCCCATATGCATTGCTTTTTGCAACTGATGACTGTCAAGGGGCACTAAATCGTTATCAATAAGACCTTCAAACCCTTTGCGTATACCACTTATTTTGATGCCATTAAGGGCCGCTGTTTTCGCTGCCGCAAATAAGGCTGTATTCATACCGGGTGCGTCGCCATCAGATGTGAATATACCAATATGTTTTATTTTGCTTTTCATAATGTTACACCATAATTACTCATAATAGACTGTGTTTCCAGTGATACATGCCTTAACCCTAAGGTATGCATCACTATTGTATAATATTTTACTGCCTAGGCTAAAAATAACACCACCACACATACAATGGCGAACATCAGACCAAGCATATTGACACGATTAAGTTGCTCTTTAAATACCCCTAGCCCTAATAACGTTGCCGCTGCGATAACGCCAACATTCATACCCGTAAAGACAATGCTAGGAGAATCAGTGAGTAGTTGATGAGCACGGATATAAGCATAAATATTCTCCATATTTAGCCCACCCAGTATAATACCCGCAGCAAGGGCTTGAGGTTGCCCACACGCCAAATAACCATAAAGGTGCTTGGGTCGTCAAACGCTTGACTTTTATGCGAGTGCTTGTGACTTCGTGTTGTGGACGATAAATAAGTGCCCCAAGTGCTAAAAAACCAAGCGCTAAACCTAAAATACGGGTGCTGGTTAGCTTATCACCAAATTAAATAAACGCGGCAATAATAGGAATAATTAACGACAAGCGCTGCGCAGCATCAGTTGCCACCATGCCCAACGCTTCAATTGCGCGCCCAAGAATAACAAAGACTAAGGGCAGCAATACACCAAGCGCAATAATAATACCCCAGGCACTGCCTAGCTTATCAACAGCGTTAACATCGGGTTTCAGTAAAATATAAGTCAACGCAAAGGCCACCGGATAACCCGCCACAATAGTTTGACGGATATCGATGTTTTGCTGTCGCAATACCTTAATAAGACAGAGAGTGCAACACTACACAGCACGGCTATTATTAAGTAGTTCATAGAGTAACTCGTTAGTCTTAGACATTTTTTCGATAACCCACACGCAAGTAATACAACATATCTATTTAAGCTTGCTTACTAAGCTTTTTTAGTTTTTTAGATGCACGCTCGACCTATTGAAACGATTCTTTTTTTGCAATCTGTTCAAGTATATAACGCTCCAAATCAGATGCGATAAATTCATCTCAATGTAATTACTCCATACACTTACGTTAAGTACTAAACCATATTTATCGGGATTCTCAGTCAGATATTCTACTATAAAGTTATTATGTAGATTGCAATCAGGTGTCTTTTTCCGATGAATACCAACAAGCGAAGGGCATCCTGAGGTATTAAAAGTATTTACATTTATGAATGCACTGAGCTTGAATAAAGACGACATTAATGCCGAAGCATGTGAGTCACCCCATAAAAAAAATCTGAATTGTAGCCCCATCATGCTTTGTTAATTCGCAAATATTATAGTTCCCTTAGTATTATGCCTTTGTTTTTGCATTGACGCTGGTTAATCAATGAAATTAGAACAAACGCACTTTTGTTTAGTATATTCGTTGTGCAGGGTGATAAACTCTTTTTCGTGTTTTCTTTGCGCACCAGCGCCCTTACAGCATCAATACTAGGTAATATCATTAAAGGAAATAGAGCATGAGTCTTAAAGGCAAGAATATTTTAATCACTGGTGCTTCAAGGGGTATTGGTCGTTGTATTGCACTGCGTTTTGCTGGTGATGGTGCAAATGTTGCAATTGCATCAAAAACAGTCACGCCGCATAAGTCTTTGCCGGGAACCATTCATGAAACAGCCGCAGAAATTGAAAAAGCCGGCGGTAAAGCACTCGCAATTGAAATGGATGTACGCGACGCTGATGCGATAACGCGAGGTGTTAATCAGACTGCAGAGCACTTTGGCGGTATCGATATTTTGATACACAACGCGGGGGCCTTCTATTTAAAGCCTACGGCGGAGTTTTCGGCTAAACGTCATGATTTAATGTTTGCGATTAACGAACGTGCCTATTTTTTATTAGCACAGGCGGCTTACCCGCACTTAATCAAGTCTACAAACCCTCATATTTTGGGTTTGGCACCCCCGCTAGATTTAAACCCCATTTGGTTTATGAATTCGTCGGCCTATAGCGTATCTAAATTTGCAATGAGCCTTTATACACTGGGTTGGGCACAAGAATGGAAACGCGAAGGCATAGCGGTAAATACCTTATGGCCGCGTACCGGCATTTATTCTCCTGCCGCCATTGTACACGGTAGCGAATCGCTCATAAAAGAGTTCCGTAAGCCCGACATTATGGCCGACGCCGCCTATGGTATTGTTAATAAGCCGAGCCGATCTTTTAGCGGTAATTTCTGCATTGACGATACCTTTTTATATGAAAATGGCGTAAGCGATTTTGACCAATACGCGGTTCAACCCGGTCATCCTTTGATACCCGATTACATGGTTCCAAGCTCTATCGTTGCGCCGCCCGGGCTTACCTTTAGCCGCAACCGTTTGTACGACTTTCATACAGGTGAGCTTCTGTCTAGTTTAAAGACCCCCTAACTTTATGGCATGAAGATATCTAATTTATGCTTTACACCATCGGCTATAGCGGGCGAGGCAAATATCTGAACGTCTGGCTTTGAACCGCTCTGCTGTTGAATTCTAGCGTACCATTGTTCATTATAAAACGCTTCAGCTTGGCTCTTTGAGGCCCACTCATAAATGCCTCCACCCACTCCTTCTTTAAATATAAAGTATTTGCGTAGGAGGCCGGGAATATTGGTATATGCAGGTCCCGCTGTTTCCAGAAGTTCACGCATAGCGTTGGCACCTATTTCTTGCGAAACAGGGAATGTCACAATAGCGACAGTGCGACCTTGAATAGTTTCCATTAATTTTGAATCCTTTTCAGTGTTGTAAAGGTTGGCGTTAGCATCATTAGAATGATTGATCAATCGCACGTCCTCTTTGATAGGTGATATTTTCGCCATCTCTACTTGCAATGCTGTAGCAGGTAGTGCTGCTAATGCCAATAGTATTACGCAAGAAAGAAGACGGTAATAGTACTTATTATTCATTGTTGATTTCCATTTGTCGATGTTAGCTTTTTTGCAATATTATCATTATTAATTCATTACTCAATACAACTTGGATGACGTCTTACCTAACGTGCTTGCTATATTCGAGTAATTAACTTCATTATGTAGTATTAATAAATAACCTAGAGCAAACAATAAGCTAAAAAAAACTGTAATTACCTGAAAACCCATTTAATTTTTAGATGTCAATGTGCAGCCCGATTGTGCTTTTCACGCTTAATGATGGACCAATTTTGCCATTCTGCCAGAAGCAATTGTTCAATTTTCTTTGAAGCTAATGCGATAAAGAAATGTAAGCATGATTGCTTATATGTTAGACCTCACACCCGTTATAAGTGAACAACATTCGCTGCAGAGGCAGGCGCAAAAATCTCTGATGCAATGTCAGCCCACGCTAGTCAAAAATTATTATGGGTGTATTATTCTTCGATTGTTAAATCTTTTCTATTGCGTAAATAAGGAAATCTAGACATGCGTAGCATGCAAAATAAATTCAAAAGCCTTTCTCTTTTCCTTTTTGCTATTTCACTGCTTAGCGCTTGCGGTGGTGGAGGCAGTGGCGGCTCAACGCCACCTGCTCCACCTACGCCCCCGGTGCCACCTGCTCCACCGCCACCACTGGTTGTAGATTATTCGGAAAATGCAAGCATTGCTGCCTTGTCTTCAGTAGACAGTTTGTTGCAAATTGCCTACGTTAGCACCAATACTGTATTTAATACCGCAAGCATCCGTTCAGGTGCGGAATTATCATGTGGCAACGGCGGCATATTGAGCCATCAATTGGTCGACAACGACACTAATTTGCGCTTGTCAGCAGGTGACAGACTAACTACCACTTACCGAGAATGTTTTGTGGATGCGCTGCAAGCAGTGGCCGATGGCAGTATTTCTTACACTATTACCAGCCTCACTTCTGGTGACGGGTATAAAGTAGTATTAAATGCAAGTGCCCTAAACATCGACAATTCAATTAGCTTAGCGGGTAATCTAATTGTCGATTATAATATTGACGATTTTGGCACTAATTTAAGCATTAGCTCACAAGATTCTTTAGAGGTAAGTTCCGACAACCAGTTGCTATTAACGCTTAGTGATTTGTCTATCAGTAAGGCAGAGTTATATACCCAAGCTAAATATAGCATTACTGCGCGCGGCAATATTAAAGACGAGTACTTTGGCGCGACATATTCATTTAAGCAGAACACGCCTTTTTCTGGCTACTTTAACGAGTTTCCGAATGATGGTGCACTTGAGATCTCAACTAGCGACACAGACAAATGAAACTTTGTCACCATTGCTCACTCTTGAGCAATGTTTGTAGACTTTTGGTTACAGCTGAGATGTCGTTTTGTGCTGGGGTAGTTACATTTTTGCTAGGGTTTGGGGTGTTCGAAAGCCGCAAATCTAAAATGGTCGCCTATGAGCGATCACCAGAAGTTCGAGAAATATGTGAATCTTCGGATTCGTTGATGTTTGTGGAAGTTTCCCTTATGACGGGAGATCCGACATTGCTGACATAAGCATTTTTTATTGTGAGAATTTAAACAGCAAATATCAGTGATAAAATTTAATTTGTAGGTAATCCTAAAAATGGCGCTCAATTGGCTATGTCATTTGTTTTATTTTGCGGGAATTTTAAACCGAAGCGGACATTCGTTTAAAACAAAACTCAGAAATATTTGGGGTTTCAATAGTGGAATAATTAATGAGCTAAGATGGTCGTTAAAACGTGTTATTGTCCCAGAGAGCTTGCGACCGACTACAGCGGTTTGTTATGTGCTACCAAGCCCCGAGTGCTCTTTAGTTTTTTTAATTAAATTTTTAATGCTTTCCACATCAGTTTTACCAAACCAACTTACATTGTAGTTTTGTCCGTTTTCAAAAACTTCACACACTTTAGCTTTTTGATACTTAACTGGAACTGGATAGCGACCAGCCCAAATAGCATGACGCGTTAATCTTCGAAGTAAATCTTCTTCATTTTGCTCATAGGCAAAGTTAGCTTTGCGCGCTAATTTAAGTAGATCATGCCCCTCTAATTCCTTCGGGAATTTAGAGTTTTCGCGGAAGTTGGCCTTGTAACGAGCCGAATTCTTTTGCACCAGAGATGCTTTGAACAAATTTTCAAATGCGAAAGCAATTAACATAAAATACGGCCCTTGATAAAAATCAGTTTCGATTGGTACTTTTCTATCTTTAGAGTGAGCACGTAAGCTTTTCCAGACTTTCAGTATCTCAGGTTCTAGTAATTTTGAAGAAGCCAGTAAATTATTTGCACTTCTGAGCCAATGAATATGGGAGAATACTTTGCTTTCATAGTTTCTCCGAGTAAGTTCATCCTGATTCATCAATTTATCCTGGCATATAACAACTTACATAACCGGCGTTGCCCGCTCTTGGCAATGTCCGGTTAATGTTTTTGTTAGCCATTTTCCTGAAGTTCCTCTTGAAT
>RCMY010000413.1_pt1 | contig 54536 bp, 46 predicted proteins | sample 2041341 | NCBI WGS metagenome assembly RCMY01 (sample SAMN09708234, study PRJNA481090) | Marine sediment metagenome, whole genome shotgun sequencing project.
AGCACAAAGTACAAAAAAACCACCTAGCAATACTCTTGCTAGGTGGTTTTTTTGTACTTTCATTTTATGGAGGAACAGGATGTCATCCTCTCCCGCCTGGGAATATTTACTAATTAGTAGGTGTACCAAAACCTTTATTTTGAGCACCCAAAGTCAAATCAATCGTAACGTAATAAACTGCCTCAGTTTTACCGTATGTTCCACCTATGCCCTCAGATAAAACAACCATACATGTTTTGTTAGCTTTGGTGAAGACAAGCATAATATTTTTATAAGAAGCCTCGCCGACCAGTTTCCATTTATTATTACGCATTGAGCCGAGAATAAAGTCTTTGAGTGAAGCGGCCTGCACCCGACCGCTATAGGTGTGAATGCCGCCCTGGAAGGAATCCGTCTTCATCCCTATACTTCTATCGGTTATCAGGGTCATTTCAAGAGGTAATTCGATGTCACCATAGCTCTCCACCATGTTGGTCATTGGAGCCAGACCATCAGATGCAGGGAGGCTGCTGGATCCGGTTCCGCCAAGCATAGTCTGCGCGCATCCACTCAACATTCCCAGCAACAGCAATACACCAAATATACTGCCGATATTTCTTCCAACTGATTTTAATTGCCTCATCTGCATAGCTACAACCCCCTTGTAAAATTATTAAACGTGATTTCCAGCTGTTCTTTATGTATATAGGTACACATCCTGTCAGGTCCGCATTCGTAATACATGAACGAAATAAATAAATCAACAACAAACAATGTACTAGAATTCATACCATAATAATTGATTTATTTGAATAATTTTACAATCACCACCCGCTCTGAGCAACCTGTATACTCACTGGAGATCATAAAATATGTCTACCCAAAAAAAAACAATAAAGGTAACGAACCTGCCGATTCGGCTGGGTCAATTTTTGAAGCTCGCAGATCTTGTTCAAGACGGATTTGAAGCAAAACTCAGGATCCGCAACGGGGAAGTCATGGTAAACAACCTTCCCGAAACCAGACGGGGCAAACAGCTTCGGCATCTGGATGAGATTACTATCGACGGGAGTACATGGATCGTTGAATTTGCCGCATAACTCCTGATCCCCCAAAATGCCGGTTTAGAATTACACGCATCGTTTATTTTACATAATGAGCGGACAATGAATAGACCGCAACTTCCGACTGCATTCCTCGCAGTAGCATATTGTTTTCAGCTCTAATAGAGAACATGTTATCCAGATTACTGCACTTTATTGAGAACAATCGGTTTTGGGGTCTGAAAAACTTTACCGGCGATCCGTTCACCGGGTTTTATCTCCAACGCTTTAACATACCGAGCGATAAGACCACGAAAGGTGACAGTACTTTTAATAAATTTGCGTCTTCATCGAACATCATCACAGACACAGACGGAACGCCCACCTCCCGAGCTACGGCATCGGCTAATTCCTCGTAGATTTCCTGCTCACTTTCTGCAGCAATGAATTTCTGGCCCAGAGAATAGAACGGCAACAATATTTTCATTCGGGTCACATTCTCCCGATGTTCGGTAATTTCCAAGGTCTCTCGGACTACCTGGATAAATTGAGGCACAGCAAGTGGCTTTTTACAAACCCTGCTCAACCCCTTATTTATAGCGTCAATCACTCGGTCCGAGTTCGTGAGCCCGGTAACTAACATCCCGGCGAGAGCAGGATTGGATTGCCTTATGGTTGCAAACGAGGCCTTCATTATCGATTATTAAGACCTTACGCAATATTACTCCAATTCATTTCTGTTCTCAGCCTCCTGTTATACTGAATTCGTATCCTGATAATCTTTCAGCGGCAATTACGCAGGTGCCTTCGTCAACGATCCTTTCTCCCATCGCCTGAGCAACTCAATTAAAGTCCTTACTCCGACACCGGATGGACCTTTAGGAATATATGTTTTTTCCGTAAAATCCCAAGCTGTTCCGGCAATATCCAGATGAGCCCAGGGAATCTCACCGACAAATTGATGTAAATACTCCGCCGCAGTAATGCAACCTGCCGGCCTGCCACCGGTATTCTTGGTGTCGGCAACTTTTGATTCCAACTGTTTGGCAAACATTTTACCCAATGGCAGGCGCCAGAGTGGTTCGCCGCATACCCTGCCGGCTTCGAGCAGTTTTTCAGCCAGAATATCACTATTACTCAACAATCCAGAGTAGTGATGACCAAGGGCAATGATAACTGCGCCGGTAAGAGTTGCCAGATCGATAACGCAGGAGGGTTGGAATTTTTCTATGCCATAGGCCAGTGCATCAGCCAGTATAAGACGACCTTCCGCATCCGTATTCTCTATTTCCGAGGTAATGCCACCATAATGCGTTATAACATCACCAGGCTTTACGGCTCCACCTCCTGCCATATTGTCTGTTGATGGCACGAGAGCTACCACATTTACTTTCAGCTTTTCTCGGGCGATGGCCTCAATAGCCGTAAGAACGGCCGCCCCTCCGCACATATCATACTTCATGTCCATCATTCCCTGAGCCGGTTTAAGACTGATCCCACCTGAATCAAAGGTGAGCCCTTTGCCGACCAGTAACACCGTATCACAATTTTTTTCAGGATTATATTCAAGGATTACGAGCTTTGGCGGTTCTTCCGAACCTTTATTGACTGCCAGGATCCCGCCCATGCCAAGTTTTGCCATGGCCGATTTTTCCAGAATAGTACAACGTAGGTTCAGCTGTTTGGCCATTTTCTGCGCATATTTGGCGAAATGACCTGGCGTCCAGCTATTCCCTGGTTCATTGGCCATATTCCGGGCAACGCAGGCGGCAAGAGCACTGCTGCGACCTTTGTCGGCAGCTTTGCCGATTTGAGATCTGCCAGAACGAGAAAATAATTCGATTTTTTTGAGACCAGAATAGGTATCGTCATCTTTTTTCTTATATTTTAAAAACTGGTAGGCCCCGAGAAGGGTCCCCTCAGTCACATGTTCCCCGACAACATCTGTTTCCAACCCAGCAAAATCAGGGATAGAGATAGCAACTGTTTCAATCTTGTTTTGCCGACACTGATTGGCTATGGTTCCGCCGGCACTTCTCAGCATCTCCCGCGTCTCGTCAAACTGCACAAACTCATCCATGTCCCCCAGACCAAGCAGCAGAAGTCTTTTACATTGCAGTACACCTTCAGCTCTACCAAGGTCAGGGTACAGAAGAAGAGATTGCTCTTTTTTGCCGGTGAACTCTTTTAAATCCTGCAACCATTGCACCGTCAGGTCAGGGAGCGTATCGCAGACAAGCGCACCATCCTTATGCCGGGCAACAAAAATAACCAGTAATTGCCCTGAATATTCCTCAACTTTTTTTTGTGACATCACTATTTTTGCGATCTTCATGCTCCACCCTTATCATGTTTTATTTTCTCGCTCTTTAGCATCCGGTCCTATACAATATAATGCAAATATCGAACGAGAATAGTTGTATATTTAATTTTTTTGTTTTCAATTCAATTATTACTCTGATCTCTGCACATTCTGCCGTTCAGGATCGGGCAAACCTATTGAGGTTACATTCCAGTGCTGCACACATTAATTATTTCAGTAACCCTTGCCATAACTGTCTCCGCACTCTGCTCTGTCTGCGAGGCCGTACTGTATACCGTTACCGCAAGCCAGGTGGAGATGTTAAAAAAAAGCGGGAATGCCGCGGCTGAACACCTGCAGAATCTCCGTGCGGATATAGAAGAGCCCATAACCGCAATACTTACTCTCAATACCATTGCCAACACGATTGGCGCATCCGTTGCCGGTGCCGCTGCAGCGAGACTTTTCGGTGACGAACACCTTATTCTTTTTTCTGGTGTTTTTACCCTGACAATTCTTGTTTTTTCCGAAATATTTCCGAAAACCCTCGGGGTTGCCTATGCCTACAAGCTTGCACCGATTATCACCTATCCTTTACGAGCAATGGTTTTCCTGCTCAAGCCGATAGTCTGGCTGTCGAGATCAGTGACCAAATTGCTACCTGCACGCGCTGAGGACACTATATCTTCTCAAGAATTACAGACTATTGCCGCTCTTTCCAGACAATCAGGCGATATCGAAGAAAATGAAGCGAAGGTTATTAACAATATACTCGATTTGAAAGATAAGATTGTTCGGCAGGTAATGACGCCACGGACGGTCACATTCTCTATAAATGAACATATAACTGTCGGTAATGCTATGGCCACATTGACCGAGTTGAGCAGTCACAGCCGCATCCCCATCTATAACCGGGAACCTGACAATGTAACGGGTATTGTCATGCGTAAGGATGTGCTGCAAGCCGCCGCGGAAGGGAAAAATAAGTTAACTTTGTCTCGCTTTAAACGACCTGCCCATTTTGTCCCGGAAACTGCCCCGCTCCATCGCATCCTCATCGATTTTTTCGATAGGAGGCAACATCTTTTTGTCGTCGTTGACGAATACGGGACAATGACCGGGGTCATATCTATGGAGGACGTGCTTGAAGAAATTGTCGGCCGGGAAATCATCGACGAATCGGACAAGACCAAAGACATGCGCGAACTGGCCAGATCAAGAAATATTGAGTCACGCCAGAGTCTCAAAAAACTCGGAAAAAATGAGCAGCCTAACAAATAACCGACAAGAACCACTGCCGGAATACAAGATAATGTTATCAGAGTACTGCATGATGCCAAGCTGTTACAGATCGAGGAAGAGCTTGGCAATGAAAAAAAACATTAAAACGCCGAGGATATCAATAGAGGTAGTAACAAAAGGACCGGTGGCAATCGCTGCATCAATATCAAATCTCTTGAAGATAAGGGGGATTATCGTTCCCAGGGTAGCTGACATCACCATACAAAAGAAAATCGACAGGCCGACGACCACACCAAGTAATGCCGATTCCGAGAAGCCAAGGAAGGTGACAATACCAAGAAACAGCCCGTAGATGAGCCCCAGAATGAGCCCCACCCGCATCTCTTTCAAAACCACTCGATAGGATTCATCAAGATTTATTCTGCCGGTAGCAATCCCTCGCACCATAATAGTAGAAGACTGGGTGGCAATATTGCCCCCCATACCAATAACAACCGGAATAAACGAGGCCAGTGCTATCATTTTGGACAGTTCTTTTTCAAAAGAGCCGATAATAAGCATGGCCATCACCCCACCTATCCATGAAGCCAAGAGCCAGGGAGCTCTGATAAAAGCGCTTTCTCTCGTTGATTTCAGTAAAATATCCCTATCCTTTCCTGCCCCTGCCATCTGCAGAAAATCCTCAGTAGCCTCCTCCCGGATAACGTCAATAATATCATCAACAGTGACAATGCCGACCAGTATATAATTTGAGTCCACCACGGGCACTGCCAGGATATTGTATTTCGCAACAACGTGGGCAACTTCCCCCTGATCTGTGTCGGTTGTCACCGAAATGACATTGGGGTTCATAATTTCTTTAAGTTTTCTATCTTCGGGATGCATCAATAATTCCCGGAGTGAGACGACTCCGGACAGCTTGTGGTCGCCATGAGTGATATAGAGATAAAAAACCATCTCTTTTTCTTCACTTCGTTTCTGCACGCTTTTTATAGCCTCACTGACCACCATCTCCTCGTCGAGATACATGAAATCGGGTGACATCAGTCCACCAGCGGTCTCAGGATCATACTGCAGAAGTTCCTCAACTTCATCCCGATCCTTCTGATCCATGTGTTCTCTAATTTCATCGGCGATGGAGTCGGAAAGCACTTCCAGGATGTCAACAGCATCGTCTGAAGGCATTTCCGAGAGAACCTCCGCCATATACTGCGGGGTAAGCCCTTCGACGAGGGCGGTAACCAACAGGTCATCAAGTTCACTCAAGAACTCCCCAACTGAGCCTGTTTTAACGATAATATTGAAGACAGCTAACCTTTCGGAGTCTGTCAAATGCCGATACACCCAGGCCATGTCGGCAGGATGGGTTTTCTGGATGAGCTTCATGAGATGCTCAGTCGCCCCGCGCCTGTTTAAGCGTCTGATCATATCGAGGATGACTATCCCTTCATTGCCGATAAGCTCTGTTTTTTTGCTATTTTCCATACTTTCTACCGTAGCATGTTACATCGTTAATACATCAAGGTTCAGCGGAACATACCTTTCTGCGGTCTTGCAATTCCCTGTGGCTCAAACAAAAGGGAAAGAAAGATACATCTATAAACGTGCAACTGACAATTGGAATAGTGAGGGTGTACCTTAACGGTTATCCTGTTACAATGTGACCAGAGATCCCGCTAGGAGTCTGTCGGATTATGCCCTTTTTCCCCATCTCTTCGTTGTTAGTGAAAAATTAATGCTCGCAATATTAATTATATGGCTCCGCTTAATTTTCAAGCAACGCCTTGATCTGGGCAAAAATTGCTATAACCCGACAGGCTCCTAGAGGAAAAGAGTGGTTCTCTGCACAACAAAAATTATTATTATACCGATTATCATCGCAAAGAGCCCCATAGACCGCAACTGGCCTGGCCTGATGCCACTCAATTTTTTGAGCCAGTCCTGCATTGCCTCTGGTGCAGCCACATACGGCAAGCCTTCTAGAATCAATACGAGACCAATAAGAAGTGTCAATAATTTCATATGAGCGATATCTAACAAAACAGCAGTTTTTTTTCAACCTGCACTTAACAAAGCTTTTGCTTTTGTGATAGATTTATTGTGATATGGTGCAATTGCATTGCTTTTTTAGATCGCCCCTAATATTATAGCTCTGCATACACTTCTACGGTTTGATCTATTTCCACATCCAATAATATAACAAAGACCACAATCTGTTACTATGAGCGAGTCATCTAAGAGTAAGTACAGCGAAGCCGGTGTAGATATCGACAAAGGCAATGCATTCATTGAAGAAATCAAAGAAATTGTTGCGACCACCCATCAGCGCGGTGTCCTTGGTGGTATCGGTGGCTTTTCCTCACATATTGCAATTGATACCAATAAATACAAAAAGCCGGTTATCGTCAACTCAACTGATGGCGTAGGCACAAAACTTGCGATAGCTCAGCTCTGCAACAAGCACGACACCATCGGTATCGATCTCGTGGCCATGTGTGTCAACGACCTTGTGGTGGGTGGTGCCACCCCCTTATGTTTTCTCGATTATTTCGCCGTCGGAAAACTGGAAATGTCCATTGCCAAAGCGGTTATTAGCGGTATTGCTGAAGGTTGCCGGCAGGCGCACTGTTCGCTTGTTGGTGGAGAAACAGCTGAAATGCCCGGTTTATACCAAAACAAGGACTACGATCTGGCAGGATTTGTTACCGGCATTGTCGACCGGGACGCCATTATTGATGGCTCGGATATCCGCGCCGGCGACCAGATCATCGGCCTGACTTCCAGTGGCCTGCACTCAAACGGCTATAGCCTGGTACGAAAAATATGTTTTGCCGATCATAAGTTGGATGTCGGACAGCATATCGAAGAACTAGGTTGTGAGCTGGGTGAAGAGCTGTTGAAACCAACTAAAATTTATGTGCAGTCAGTTCTCAATGTTTTAAAAAATTACCCTTTGAACGGCATGGTGCATAATACCGGTGGTGGGTTTATCGACAACATACCGCGCATTTTACCAAAAGGCTATAAAGCAGTCCTCAATACCACAGCCTGGCCCCTGCCACCTATCTTCCCATTCCTGCAGAGACTTGGCGCTATCCCCCAAGACGAGATGTATCGCACCTTCAATATGGGCATAGGACTCTTGGTTATCGTCGACGAGACTAAAGCAAAAGACATCCGACACCACTTCGAGGCTGTCGGTGAAGAGGCCTACGTCATTGGTGAAATTGCACCAATGGATGAAGGAGAAACCACTCAGGTTGAGATACGATAAGAAAGCAGCAGGAAGAAGCAATAAAAAAGGAGAGTGCTAAGAATGCGGCACTCTCCTTTTTTTATTTATGCGGCACCGCAGTCACTCTCTCCACCTCTTATTTTTTCCAGGGCGTGGGGAATAACCGGCAGGACTACCTCCAGGTTTTCCTTTACTGCCTTTAAGCTACCGGGCAGGTTGATAATCAGACTCTCTTTCCGTATGCCAACCTTGCCTCGCGACAGCATTGCCCGCGAAGTTTTCACAAGACTGGCACTCCGCATGGCTTCCGCCATGCCAGGTATCTCCTTTTCGATGACCAGAGCCATTGCCTCAGGAGTAAGATCCGATGGAGAAACCCCTGTTCCTCCGGTTGTGACAATAAGAGAAATCTTTTGTTCATCGACAAGATCGATAAGACTATCGATGATTTTCTGTTTGTTATCGGCAATCACCTGGTACGACTGTAAGAGATACCCTTCGTTGGCCAATCTCTCCTGCAGATAAGCACCGCTGGTGTCTTCCCGCTCCCCACGCGAGCCTTTATCGCTCATGGTCAGAACAGCAAATGAATAATTTTCATGCATAGCAGCTGCACTCTACCTTTAGTGACTAAGAAATAATTTTCTTGTGCTTTTCACAAGAAAATTATTTTGTGAAGGAACTTACACCCCTCAAGGGGCATTAAAAAGAATCCCGCAAAGCTTTTTGGCGGGGTTAATTGTTTTCTTTATTGGCCTCAGCAACGATCTTTTCGGCAATTTGCGCCGGAACCTCTTCATAGTGAGCAAAAGAGATATTGAAACTACCAAGCCCGCCGGTCATCGAGGTGAGATCTGTTGCATAGGATAATATTTCCGATTGCGGCACCTGGGCATTAATCACCTCAAGTCCATCGGCAGAATCCATCCCCATAACCTTGCCACGACGGGAATTGAGATCGCCCATAACATCGCCGACACTGTCCTTACCTACCTTGATCTCCATATTCATATAGGGTTCAAGCAAAACCAGTCCGGCTTCCTGGGCCCCTTTCTTAAACGCTAGAGATCCGGCGATCTTGAATGCCATTTCAGAGGAATCGACGTTGTGGAAAGATCCATCCACCAGAGAAATCTTCACGTCAATAACCGGAAAACCGGCCAGAACACCTTTCTCCATCGCCTCCTGAATACCTTTATCGACCGCAGGCCGGTATTGCTGTGGAATAACCCCGCCGACAATTTTATCCTCGAATTCGTACCCACCGCCAGGCAAAGGCGAGATCTCTATCCAGCAGTCACCAAACTGCCCTCTGCCGCCACTCTGTTTTTTATGTTTCCCCTGCACTCGAGCTGTCGATCGAATGGTTTCCATATAAGGAATTTTGGGGGTACTTAACTCCATCTGCACCCCGAATTTTCTCTTAATTTTTGAGCCAACCACATCAAGATGCACTCTACCAACACCAGACAAAAGAACCTGCTTGGTTTGCGACTCCCTGGTGAGACGTAAGGTGAGGTCCTCATCAAGCATCCTGGTAATGGAGGAAAAGACCTTTTCTTCGTCACCCTTTATGGCGCTTACAGCAAAAGAGATTACGGGTTTAAGTGGTTCGGGTGCATCTAAAACGAAAGGATCTGCAGCATAGCACAAGGTATCCCCCGTCGCTGTCTCCTTCAGTTTGGTCAGAGCGATGATCATGCCCGGCCCGGCACTTTCGACCGGCTTCTGCTCTTTTCCTTCGAGAACATATAATTGACCGAATCGTTCTGTCGTCTTCTTCGTCGAGTTGTAGAAGGTATCGCCTTGCAGGACACCGCTGAATATACGTAAGATCGTTAGACGACCGGCATAGGGATCGGCCATGGTCTTAAAGACCAGAGCGGTGAAAGGAGCATCTGCAGTTGGTTGAATCTCGACAATTTCATCACTGTCGACTTTTCTGGCCAAGACAGGCGAACGATCGGACGGACAAGGCATCAAATCATTAATCGCATCAAGCAGAGGAGCAGTTCCTTTGTTGAGCGTTGCGGAACAGACACAGATAGGGGCTATTGCCGCTGCTGCTATACCTTTTTTGAGTCCTGCCAGCAATTCTTCTTCGCTCAACTCTCCTTCTTCCAGAAATTTTTCAATCAGATCATCATCAGTTTCAGCGACATTTTCCATCAGAGATTCCCGTAAAGAAGCAACTTCGGCAACTAATTCAGCCGGAACCTCAGTGGGTTTAAGCTCACCTTTTTCGCCGTCAAACAGATATGCTTTGCCACTGATTATATCAACATAGCCTTTGAAATTATCCTCAGCACCAATAGGCAGCTGAATAATTACAGGATGAAAGGACAGGGCTTTTTTAATTTCATCGACGGTCTTGTGAAAATCGGCACGTTCCCGATCCATTTTATTGATGGCAATGAGCGTAGGCAGTTTTCTCTCTTTAATGATGTTTGAGAATTTTATAGTCTGCCCTTTCACCCCAAGGACGGCACCGATAGTAAACAGTGCACTGTCGCATACATGGGAGGCAAAAACAGTCTCATTGAGGAAATTATCTTCGCCAGGGGTGTCAATAAGAAACACACTGTGTTTCTTCCAGCTGTAATTGTCAAAACTTGTGTTGATGGAAATTTTTCTGGCAATCTCTTCGTCCTCGTAATCCATCGTTGAATTGCCGTCATCAACCTTACCGAGTCTGTTCATTTTTCCGGCCGTGAAGAGCATTGCCTCAGCAAGAGAGGTTTTTCCACAATTACCATGACCAATTATTGCAATATTCCTGACCATATTTGTTTCCTGCATTCGTATCTCCTCTCAAACAACGATTTATCAATGCAATATTGAAATTACAATACCCTACTCAACTCGCGTTGGACGCCACTGGCCCGTATTCACTACGTACGAAAGACAGTACACATATATTCAATTTAAAAATACAAAGTCAAGAGAGAACAACGAGCACAAAGTGTTTAAAAAAAAATATCTCTACTGAAGCAACTGATTTAAATCAAAATTATGATTTTGTGGCATATTTTGGATAAGCGGGGTATTCTGAGCTGCGCTGATTACTATTTTAGTGCCTTAGGTCCGAAAAACCTGTCACTTTTTTCAGTACCCCTTGATAAGGTATCATAATCTAGAAAATGGGAAGTATTGTTACTATTGATAATTTGAATGTACCTCCAAGGTATCTTTGCCGAATTATTTTCGTTTACCTAAATTAAATTCTTCCCGAATATTTTTCAGTTGCAGACAACTAATAAAAGTACCATAGCCAGATCAGCGGCCACTGTCGGTATCGCGGTGATGTGTAGTCGCATCCTCGGCCTGGTCAGGGAGCAGGTATTCGCCGGACTTTTTGGTGCCGGATATACCTACGACGCATTTGTTGTCGCCTTCCGAATACCTAACCTCCTAAGAGATCTTTTCGGCGAAGGCGCACTGTCGGCTGCGTTCGTTACCGTTTTCTCCTCCTACGACACAAATCGCAGCCAAGAGGACACCTGGCGTTTAGCCTCCAATGTTCTCAATTTTATCCTGGTTCTCCTCAGCATTATAACTCTCCTGGGGATCGTTTTTTCCGGTTCTCTCGTTTCTTTGCTGGCGCCAGACTTCAGTCTCATCGCCGGGAAAACTGCTCTTACCACCACACTTACCCAGATAATGCTGCCCTTTCTTGTGGTTATCTCTCTTTCTGCAGTGGTCATGGGTGTGTTAAATACCAAAGGTCGTTTTTTTGTTCCGGCAATAGCGTCCAGTTTCTTTAATCTCGGCTCCCTCATCGGCGGAACCGGCCTGGCTTTTATCCTGCCGCATTACGGCCTGCCGGCGATAGTGGGTATGGCGATCGGCACACTCATCGGCGGACTGCTGCAGCTTGGCATCCAACTGCCCTCACTGTTTAAAACCGGTTTTCGCTACAGGCCAATCTTCGATATTACCGACCCCGGCCTGCACCGGATTCTCAAGTTGATGATACCAGCAACCATCGGTCTTTCCGCCACGCAGATCAACATTTTCATCAACACCAATTTTGCCTCTTCCTGTGCCGAAGGCTCAGTCTCCTGGCTTTACTACGCTTTCAGACTCGTCCAGTTACCAATTGGCGTTTTCGGGGTGGCATTATCTATTGCTACCTTACCTCTGTTAGCCCGACAGGCGGCCCAAAAAGATCTCCCGGAAATGAAGAAAACCATGGTGTCATCACTCACCATGGTTTTCGCCTTAACCCTCCCGGCTACCGCGGGCCTTATTGTCCTTGCCGAACCAATTATCCGGTTGATTTTTGAGCATGGTGCCTTTACCGCGGCAGACACCCTGGCAACAGCACAGACATTGGCTCTGTATTCGATCGGCCTGTTTGCCTATTCGGCTAATAAAGTCCTGGTACCTGCTTTTTACGCACTCGACAAAACCAGGTATCCGGTCATTGCCAGCTTTATGGCGATAGTCTTCAACATCATTATAATCGAACTGACCATTGACCACTTTCAGCACCTGGCGATAGCTTTCTCAACCTCCTGTACGATGCTGATCAATTTTCTTTTTCTAATGGTTGTCCTGCGTAAAAACCTGCACGGTTTTTCTCTTACAAACCTTGTCAAAAGTCTAGCGAAGATACTGGCAGCAACCGCCGCCCTTACCGGACTGCTCTGGTATGCCCTGCCCTTTTTTGCTTCCTGGCTGCACGGTTCCGTCATCGTCCAAAGCGGCGCTCTTTGTGTACTTATCGTGTCTGCGACTCTTTTATATTGCCTGGTCCTCCACCTCTTCAAGCTCAGTGAGATGACCATCTTGACAAACATGCTCCGCAAAAAATTTCTCCCCAAGTAAACAGATAGACAATCCTTTTTATTGGTCTTCTTTTTTATCCGTCTTCGGCAGAGTTGCGATCTCGGCCCGTAACTGCTCAATCTCGCTTTTCAATAGCTCGATATCCTCAACACGCGCCAGGTGCATTTTGGCAATAATGTTTTTCACCAGGCTTTCTGTCTGACTTTTCAGTGTTTCACGAGATTCTTCGGCCTGATCGAACAAGTCCTGGACTAATTTCTCCCCTTCCTGCTCGGAAATTTTCCCTTTGTCGATTAATTCTTTTGCCAGCTCATCCACTTTATCCTTGGTCAATGAAGCGATGCCGACACCTGTTAACAGTGCTTTTTTTATAAGATCTATCATTTTATGCTCCTTTTTATAGGGTAGAATTTTTTATATGCCTTTTTCAAATATAATCTGGTGAAAGTAGCAATCCCAAAAAGAGAGGACTCAAACAATCCGGCTTAATAGACGACAATGATAGCGTTCTCACTCCATGGATCGATCGAAAAAAGTTGCCGCCCGGCGACGTGCCTCGGCAATACTGCCGCTGTTCTGGATGGATGCGGCAAAGTGATGACCGAACTGAAACGAAGCGGCAAAATAACGAGTGAATTGTTTTAATCGTCCCAGACGCCTTTCCGGAGCAAACCGCTGCTCGAGCAAAGTAATATAGTGCGCATAGATTTCAGAACTCTCTCTTTTTGGTGAGGTGCCATCAATACCATAAACTTCCCTGGCAATATCGGCACATAACCAGGGTCGTTCCACAGCCCCTCGTCCTATCATCAGCCCGTCCGCATGCGAAAGTTCAAGACATCTCTTTGCATCATTTACCGAGAAAATCCCCCCATTTGCCAAAACAGGGACAGAAAGATCATCTTTTATTTTTCCTATGACATCCCAGCGAGGCTTACGACAAAATTTTTCACCATGCAGTCTTGCATGAATTGTAATCATGTCTACGCCTTCCGCCTCAAGAAAAAGACCAAAGGACCGTAATGTATCAACAGCGAGACTATGCCCCAGGCGAATTTTCACACTGACTGGTAATTTGGTGCTTTTTCTGAGCCTGCGCAACACCTTCTGAAGCTCCGTTTGATTACCGGCAAGCATCGCCCCTGCACCTTGTTTTCGCTGCATTGGCGCCGGGCAACCAAGGTTGAGATCAATACCATTCGCTCCAAGTGTGTGTAGTTTCTCGACAGCAGGCTCGATTTCAGCTTCACTTGCCGCAATTATTTGATAAAAAAGAGGTTTTTCAGATTCGTCCCTGATCAATAAGGGTGAGCAAAGTGGATTGTCATGCGGCAGCCGTCTTGCAGCCAGCATTTCTGTGAACAATAATCCCAGCCCACCCTCATCCTGGATCAGACTGCGAAATGCCGAATGAGAGATACCAACCATTGGTGCGAGAGCAATTGGAGGTGAAATATCCAGCCCGCGGACCAGGAGCTTATTGTTAAGGAATGGTGATGACACAATATCTATCCTATATTATTAATCGCGCTTGGCAGAGGCTATTAATTTTTTATAGGTCGTTTCATCCATTTTTTGAGTGAGTTTAATGTGGACAGAAAAATCGAGCATGGTCGGCTCATGCAGCCTGACACCGACAATAACACCACTTTGCTGACGGATTTCTTCGCCTCTGATAATTATAGTTGTCACAATATGCCTGCCTAGAAGCAGCCTTGCGTTGTTCCCGTTAGAGATTTTTATGGTAAAAGCCAGTCCCTGCTTGGAAACATCCAGGAGTTCCCCTTTAAATTCACGTTTTCCTTTGGACCCGTAGGGGTCCAGTAACATACTTTTAGTTGGGAGAACCACAGGGTAACGGGGATATTCCCTGCGGTCATCACCTGACATTTTTAATAATTCCAGTACCTGGGTATGTTTACGACAATAGTTCTGCAGTTTATCTTCAATCGCGGGATACTGTTCGGTTATCTTTTTAAATTTCATACAATCGAGAACATGTACCTGGATTTCGCTCAGGGCCTTGAGGGTCACAGTCCAAATTGAAGGGGAAAAAAACTGTTCTCCGCCAAGAATATTACTTGGCTGCATCCTTTTCAGAAAAATCTCTCTTCCGCCAATAACGGCACCGAGACTAATATATCCGGAGTTAAGGAAATACAGATTCGTGTCTGTTTCCCCTATTTGGACAATAACATCGCCTTTATGATAATTTTCCTGGCGCAGGGAATAATACAAGGCATTAAATTCTTCCGTGGTCATTTCGTCATAGAGCTCGCTCCATATCTGCAGATGATGTGACTGGTGATCGAGCCATTTTTCTGTTCCTCAATAAGCTCTCCCAGTTGAATGGCCTCCTCCAGAGCCATCGGGTTGATCTCCAGTAGTCTATTCTGCAATAATGCGGCCACAGAAAAATCCTTTACCCTTGCCGCGGCAACGGCCTCATTATACAGCAGCCGTCCGGCCTGCTGCACCTCACCGGCACGAACAAGAGCCTGTATCTCTTCTTCAGTTTTTCTTACCTTTTGCAAGGCAATCTGATGCTCGCTCTGATCGTTAGAATAAGATACATCGTCCAGATAATTATCCATATTCTGCAGGGTATGGCGCATCTTCGGCTGCAGGATTTTCAACGCTTCACCAATATGCAGCAGAAGTTGTTCCGCACCCGCTTTATCAGTGTATTCGTCCCGCATATTCTCGAGCACGACAATGCTTTCCCTGCATGGAAAATTTTTCAGGGCCGCTATAACAGCAAACATAAGTTCATGACTGGACGACAAAGGCTCTTTTGCCTTTCTTTCAGCAATTTCAAGAAGAGCCAATCTAACTTTTTCTTTATTATCCGACTGTTCGACAAGCAGGCGAAGGATGTGAATCTTCAAGCGGTCGTGGACCACACCAAGCCCCTCAAGCAATCGAGGCGTCATCATCTGACCACCTAATTTAAGGACACAACAGACCATTTCATGTTGTACCCGCTCATCGGAATGCGCAAAATATCTCTCCACGAGCCAGTAATATTTGTCCTTACCAATTTCAGAAACGATGTAGATAACATTACGGACAACCGCCCAGGGTGGTGTTTTTTTCAGGCAATCTTCAAGGATAGGAATAACCGTACCGCCAAAAGTCGGGAGAAGATTCAGTAAAATAATCCTTTCTGCTCGGTTATGGCTGTGAATGACCCTGTTAAGAACATATATTACCGCTTTATGGCCAATAGAATTCAGTATGTTTTGAAAAAGGTACTGCTGTTTATTTTCGAGGAGATATCCTTCGGTCAACCTTTCGACAATGTCTTTTTTCTTCAAATTATGTAAAGTTTTGCTAATGAGGCTTTGAATTGCCTTACTTTTCTTGAGGCTGCCGCATTGAATCCGGTAGAGCAAGACAAAGACCTCTTCTGCTTCCTCCCAGTATGCATTATTGAGAAACCAGACCAGTACATCCTCCAATCTCTTATTCAATACAGACAACCCGGGGAGAAATTGTGTCTCGAATCTCAGCCACTGACAAAGTCCATCGACCAGTACAAAAAGAACTTTCGCCTCCTTCTTTTCAAGATACAACTGGGTAGCAGACGATAATAATGCCAGCGCCCTCTCCCTTATAGGGATCGCCTCGACAACAGCTCCTTCCCCAAGCCGAATGAGAAGCTTAATGAGTTTCTCATTATTTTCGACAGGGTAACCGAGAACATATATTTCAAGCTCGCCATAAAATTCGTCATTTTTAAGGACTTGAACATTTCCTTTTAAAAATTCGTTGAAATTGTATGTCAAACGAAGTTCGCGCCGCTCTTTTTCAGCAGCGGCGATGTTCAGCTTGATATTTTCCAGGATTTCGGGGTCGTGACCAACTTTAATTCTCATCAGACATTACTCATTATGGGGAGGATCTTGACAAGGTAATCGATTGAAAAACAGCATCGATAAGCGAAATATTCTCGGATAATTGGCTACGCCTCATATTTACTAAAATATCCTACCATTTTAGTTTAACCAATAACAATGGACGAGGAAAGAAAATTGCGGTATTGCTCTCTCTTCTCTTCCTCCACCTAGAACTAAAAAATAGAGTCGAAGCGTACTCTTTGGGATACTATAACGACTTGGCATTGCGCTAACAATTGCCATACTGACTATTATTGTTGAATTTTCAGGCCAAGTATTCTAGAATCCGGACCTTTTGTCGCGATAGAAGGTTTGAACGTTGACATTGTTAACCGCCGACTATCTGCAAATTATACTCCTCAGCAAATACTATCTACCATGCAAAATAAAAGAATAGTTATCACTGGAATAGGGCTTGTCGCACCTAATGGCATAAATCTTCACCAATACCGGGAAAAATTAATTAACGGTGTCAGTGAAATCCAGGAAATTGAACTGAGATATTTTGGTAAGGCTGCGGCCGGAATATGTTCCTTTCCGGAGACATTGTATCGAAAAAAGAAAGAAAACAAAAAGGGTACTCGCGCCGGTTGTCTGGGGGTGTATTGTGCCAACGAAGCTTTAAAGAATGGTAATCTCGATATCTCCGAGTACGACCCCGCCAAAATAGGTGTGTATATCGGTCTGACCGAACATGGTACCGTAGAAACGGAAAATGAGGTCTATAATATCAGCCAATACGGACACAATACCGATTACTGGACCCATCACCATAATCCGCGAACGGTTTTAAACAATCCTGCCGGTGAAATTACCATGAACCTTGGTATTACCGGCCCACACTACGTGATCGGCGCAGCCTGCGCGGCTGGCAACGCCTCGCTCATTCAGGCAGTGCAGATGTTGCGGCTGGGCGAAGTCGATATGGCGCTGGCCGGTGGAATTTCAGAATCCGTTGGCTCCTTCGGTATTTTTGCCAGTTTTAAGGCACAGGGTGCCTTAGCGGAAGCAAAGGATCCCCGATTAGCATCAAGGCCGTTCGATCTGAACAGAAACGGTATAGTCATCTCTGAAGGTGCCTGTGTGTACACTTTGGAACATCTTGACAAAGCCATAGAGAGAAAGGCCCACATTTATGGTGAAATAGTCGGATACGCAATGAACTCCGATGCCAGGGATTTTGTCCTGCCCTATGGCAAACGGCAGGCGGAATGTATGCGTCTTGCACTGCAAAGAGCGGGCTTACAACCTGAAGAAATCAGCCTTATCAATAGCCATGCAACGGGAACAAAACAGGGCGATATTGAAGAGTGCAAAGCCATTCGTGAGGTTTTTGGCAACAGCCAGAACACCTATATCAACAATACCAAGAGCATCATCGGCCATGCCATGGGAGCTGCAGGTGTCCTGGAACTGGCGGGCAACCTGCCGGCATTCGATGACAACATTGTGCATCCGACCATCAACATCGATACCCTTGACCCCGAATGTGCACTCAACAACCTGGTAATCAACGAGGCAGTTCAGGCTGACTCCATCGACACCATACTCAATAACTCTTTTGGCATGGTCGGCATCAATTCAACTGTGATTGTAAAAAAGTATACCGACGCCTGATTTGAGTCGTTTTTTTCATGTGTTGTGAAAATAATTATAAACAAGGAAGCACAGGTATGTTATAGGAAGTGTTTTGCCATTGACATAAGACATACTCTCAATCCTCTTAGAGAGTCTGAATATTTGAACTGTTTTTACCCCACACGTCGAAGCCGGAGAAATACATGACAAGTGATGAAATTAAAGATTTGATACTGGAAATCATAGAAGATATAGATGACGAGGCGGACTTTGCCGCTCTGGATGCCGATAAACCATTACGTGACCAGCTGGATCTCGACTCCATGGATTTTCTCGATATAGTTATGGAACTCAGGAAAAGGCATCAACTGCAGATCCCAGAAGAAGATTATCCTCATCTCGCCACCCTGAACAGTTGTGCAACCTACCTGGAACCTCTATTAAAAGACGCATAATGCTGTGAGAGTTCCCTTTCTGGTTATTGGTGGTGGTCTTTCAGGTCTGGCCGCCGCCATCCGAGTAGCACGATTCAACCCCAATGTCCTTCTTCTTGAAAAACACATCCGGATTGGTGGTCTCAACTCTTTTTTTTACCGGAATAATACTCTCTATGAGACGGGTCTGCATGCCATAACTAACTATGCCGATCCAACTGACAAAAAGGCTCCCTTAAACAGGTTGCTACGTCAATTAAAACTGCCGAGAAAAGAATTCACCTTCTGCCAGCAGTACCAGAGTGAAGTAGTTTTCCAGGGACAAACTACGTTAAAATTTTCCAATGATTTCGATCTTTTTCAATCAGAAATCGACAGCAATTTTCCGCTGGCCATAGATAAATTTCAGAAATTACTTGTTTTCCTCAGTACCTTTGACCCGTTTATCGCAAAGCCATTTCATTCAGCCAAGACATTTCTTTTTGAGATACTGCAGGATCCACTCCTCGTGGATATGATTCTCTGCCCACTGATGTACTATGGTTCAAGTCGGCAAGACGATATGGATCTGTCGCAGTTCGCCATAATGTTTCAGGCTATTTATCGGGAGGGCATGTTTCGCCCTCAAGGGACAATAAAGGAGTTTCTTGACCAGCTGCTTGACCACTACCAGATGTTTGGTGGCCGTCTGCGAACGAGTTGTGGGGTAAAAAAGATTCTCCATAACAAGGAGAGGGCAACTGGTGTGATCCTGCACTCCGGAGAGCTTATCGAATGTGACTATATGCTTTCCACCATCGGCCACGACGAGACAATGCATCTCCTCGATAAGGAAAAGGATATCGATAAGAGACTTGGCGATCAGCATCCTCGCCTTGGTTTTTTTGAAACCATATACCAGGTTCCTAAGCATACAACCTCGCATCTTCCCAGCAATAAAACAATAATATTCTATAATGATGCCGACCGGTTTTCGTACAAAAACCCCCGTGACTTTGTCGATTTTTCAAGCGGTGTCATCTGTTTCCCTGGTAATTTTCAAGGCCTGAAAGGAAATGACAGTCGAGAAATCCGCTCAACTCATTTAGCGAACTATGCCGAATGGAAAGCGCTGGCTCAAGACTCGACGCTCTACAAAAATCAAAAAAGAGCCGCCGCCCGCTATTCGGCCCAATGCCTCGAGAATAAAATCGGCAGCTTCACGGCAAATATTGTCTATGAAAACTCTTTTACTCCTGTTACCATAGAGCGCTATACAGCAAAGATTGGCGGGGCTATCTACGGCAACCCTACCAAGACCAAAGACGGAGATATTGGCTTCACCAATCTTTTTCTCGCCGGTACAGATCAGGGATTTCTTGGCATAATTGGTTCTATGCTCAGTGGAGTATCGATCGTCAATCGACATATACTGCCCAAGTTATGATGGTGACGCAAAAAATTCTTCAACTGCCTGGCCGTACCTGATGGAAACACTTTCGGCGGATGCAGAGGAAGCCTTTTACGTATCCATCTCAAGTTAAGCAGAATAATCTGATTATTCTAAGCTAACCCCGCTCAAAAGCTTTGCGGGGACTCTGTTCAGTACTCGCTTGACGGGTGCTCTGTTTAGTACTCGCTTGACGGGTACTCTGTTCAGTACCCCCTTGAGGGGTGTAAGTTCCTTCACGAAATAATTTTCTTGTAAAAAACACACAAGAAAACTATGTCTAAGTCACTAACTATCAATTCATCCTCTTTTACTATCTCGTTAATTTATGCCTGTTTCATTTTCTCAATTGAAAGATTCATACGATGCCATTGTCATAGGTTCCGGCCTCGGCGGACTTACCACGGCCAACCGCCTGGCCTATTGCGGGCATAAAGTCCTGATTCTCGAACACCACCATCGATTGGGTGGTCTGTCCACCTGGTTTAAACGACGTGGGCATATTTTCGATATTTCTCTGCATGGATTCCCTTACGGCATGATAAAAACCTGCAAGAAATACTGGAATAAAGCGATTATGCAATCTATTGTTCAGTTGCCTAATATTGTTTTTGACAATCCACAATTTTCTTTGCGTACGACTTTTGACAAAGAGGATTTCACTCAACTACTCACAACACATTTCAAAATTCCGCTTGTCATTATCGACAAATTCTTTGCCACTGTCGCTGGAATGAATTTTTATGATGACCAGACGATGACGACCAGAGAATTGTTTGAGCGATTTTTCCCAGGGAGAAGCGATGTGCACCGGTTGCTCATGGAACCGATCACCTATGCCAACGGTTCTACCCTTGACGATCCGGCGATAACCTACGGCATTGTCTTTTCCAATTTCATGAACAAAGGGGTTTTCACCTTTACTGGCGGTACGGATAAGCTGATTGGGATGATGACCGATGAACTGGAAAAAAACGGCGTAACGATCTGCACCAGGGCCAAGGTCGATAAAATCATCACGGAAAAAGGTCGAACCAGAGGGGTTTTAGTGCATGGCAAAACAATTACCGCGAAAGCTGTTGTTTCCAATAGCGGAATAACCAATACCATACAAAATCTCACCGATCGCGAGGTGTATACCGACGAGTTTTTCGAAAAAGCAAATAAGATACGAGTCAACAACTCAAGCTGTCAGGTGTATCTTGGTATACGCCATGGTGAAAAAATCGAGGACGTCGGCGATCTCCTCTTCACCTCCAAATCGCCGGAATTTGACTCGGAAGAACTCCTCGATATGAAGACCAAATCGAAGACCTTTTCTATCTACTACCCGAAAACCAGACCAGAGTCTAATAATTATACTGTTGTCGCTTCAATGAACAGCCGTTATGAAGACTGGACAAATCTTGACGAAGAGACCTACCAAATGGAAAAGCAGTCCCTTATCGCCAGATCCATAAAAGATCTGGAAAAGTACCTGCCGGGTGTCGGTCGTAAAATAGACTGGGCGGAAGCTGCTACTCCGAGAACTTTCAACAGCTATACCTTGCATACAAGAGGAACCTCCTTTGGCACCAAATTTGAAGGACTGGATATATCCCGATCGATATCCAAAGAAGTGGCCGGACTGTTTCATGTCGGCTCGGTCGGAATAATTATGTCCGGCTGGCTGGGAGCAATCAACTACGGCGTCATTGTCGCCAATGATGTGGACGTTTATCTCAAGGCATAGCAGTTGATAGCGTAAATGAGAAAGGATACAATATGGAAGATTTTAGTGGTCGGACCGCACTGGTCAGTGGGGCAACAAGAGGCATAGGCAGGGCAATTGCCGGGAAATTTCTTGAAGCTGGGGCAAATGTCGTCGGCATATACGCCGGGAATACCGAAGCTGCTGCATCCTTTAGCAATGAATATAAGCAGTATTCGGCACAACTCGAACTGCGGCAATGCGATATAGCCCAAGAGGCCGAGGTGCAGGCCCTTTTTGCCATGGTGGAAGCAAAATACCCCGCGCTCGATATCCTGGTCAATAATGCAGGAATACGCAGAGATGCAATGCTCGCTTTGATGCGGACCGAACAATGGCAACAGGTCATAGATGTCAATCTGACCGGCACCTACTTTATGGCGAAACAGGCGGTGCTGCTCATGATGCAGAACAAATACGGGCGCATAATTAATATCACCTCACCGGTTGCCCACCTCGGCTTTGCAGGACAGGCGAACTACGCCGCATCCAAAGCGGGACAGGTGTCCTTGAGCAGAACACTGGCTCAGGAAGTGGCGAAAAAAAAGATTACCGTCAATTGCGTATCCCCCGGCTTCATAGCCACTGATTTTATAAACGGTCTCGATAAGGACCAACTGGCAGCATATAAAAAAATGGTGCCGATGCGCCGCTTCGGGACCCCGGAAGAAGTGGCTGATACTGTTTTGTTTCTAGCTGGACAACGAGCCGCGTATATAACCGGTACCGTTATAGAAATAAACGGCGGGCTGTAACAATGGACTTTTGTACCGAAATTACGAGCCTTATCCCCCACCGACCGCCATTTCTCTGGGTAGACAAAATTATCTCATTTGCAAACGACACCATCATAACTGAAAAACAAATACCCACCGACCTGGATGTTTTTATCGGCCATTATCCGGGGAATGCAATTATGCCCGGCGTGCTCCTCTGCGAAGCTATTTTTCAGAGTGGTGCCCTACTCATCAGCAAGATGCGTAAAGCCAACGATGATGCCACACAGGACGATCACATTGTCGAATCCGTCCCTGTCTTGACCCGCATCAGCAACGCCAAGTTCAAAAGAAATGTTCTGCCTGGAGATACTGTTCGAATCAAAGTGCACCTGACAGAGACATTGGCCTCGGTAAGTTTTTTCAAAGGTATTCTGAAAGTGAGCGACAAAACCGCAGTGCAGGTCGATTTCGCCTGTGCCATGGTCGCCTCCAACGTATAAATCGCTTTGTAGCGAATACGACGATTCTGCAGGATAAACCCTTTTCCATCAATTGATATCTTGAAGTTTTAATAAAAATAGGTAAGATACTTCTTTCAAAAATTCTTCCCGTGTGAACCATTCATTTTTACACATACGTAAGTTAACTATATTTTATACTATCACTAAGCTACTCGTATTCTCTCCATACTTTCTTTATTAAGGATCAATTCGTGCAATTATCAATTACTGACATGATTTTTCATGCTGGTCCAATCGGCCAGCTGGTAATGCTTACCCTGCTCATTTTCTCGATTATATCTTGGACAATCGTTATTATGAAGGCGCGTTTATATAAAAAAGTGCGTCTTGATTCAGAAAACTTTATCGAATCATTCTGGAACTCTTCCAATCTAAGCGAAGCGTATACTACCGCCTCGGATTTTGAATATGCGCCCCAGGCCGAGGTTTTCATTGCCGGTTTCGGCGAGCTTGAAAAAATCAATAAAATCCGCAACCGAAAAGACGACAATCGAAGAGCGGAAACCCTCGATATGAAATTAGCCACTATGGATAATCTCAAACGATCGGTACGGAAAGCCGCAGCGCAGAAACTCAACCAACTCGGTAGCAACCTCCCCTTCCTTGCGACAACCGGCAGCGCAACTCCTTTTATAGGCTTGTTCGGAACTGTCTGGGGAATCATGGCATCTTTTCATGATATAGGACAGAGAGGCTCAGCTTCCCTGGCAGTAGTTGCCCCGGGAATTTCTGAAGCACTGGTTGCCACTGCGGCAGGTCTTGCAGTAGCAATTCCAGCAGTTATCTTTTATAACTATTTTTCCAATAAACTCGACGAAATCGACGCTGAGGTAGCAGACTTTACCACCGATTTCTTAAACCTCGTAGAACGAGATCTGCTAAGCAGAGCATAAAAATGGGCCCGACAAAAAATAACGGCAGGAAAAGACTGGTATCGGATATCAATGTGACGCCGCTGGTCGATGTCATGTTGGTATTGTTGATAATATTCATGATTACTGCGCCAATGATGACCCAGGGTGTGAATGTGGAACTCCCAGAAACAACGGCGAAGTCACTTCGACAGGAAGAAAAACCGGTGGTGATTACCATTACCAAAGAGGGAGACACCAGTATCAACAATATTCCTCTTGTCCGCGCGCTTCTGATCCAGGAACTCCAAAAAAAATATGAATCGAACAAGAATCAGCCCATCTTTGTCAGGGCTGATAAAAATGTTCTTTACGGCAGCGTTGTAACGACTATGGCAGACATAAAATCAGTCGGTTTTGATAAAATTGGAATGATTACCAAGCCACCAGAGAAAGAGTAGCAGAGTGGACCAAACATATCGAACTCACGTTATGCAGTCAAATAATTGGAAACTCCCGCTCAATGTTGCTATTGGAATTCACCTGCTGGTCTTTCTGGCAGCCATATATTTACCCGGTATTTTCAAGGCCAAACCAAAATTCGTCGACATTACCACGGTCAGTATTATCAATGTAGCTGAACCTAACAATGGTCCACAAGCTTCTGCCAAAGTGCAGAAAGCTACGCCTCGACCACCAGCTAAGGTCCCAAAAGCGACGCCGCCTCGTCCGGCTAAAATGCAAGAAGCTACGCCGCCACCGCCGGTTGCCCCACCAGTCAAAGCCCAAAAAGTTGCGCCGATTGCGGAGAAGCCGAAACCGATAGAACAGGCCCCACCCAAAGCGATTTCCCTGAAACCAATAAAAAAGAAAATAGTGCAAGATAACAAGCTGGTTGAAGAGCAATCCCGCAAGCAGGCACTAGAACTTAAGCAACAACTTGAACGTAAGCAGGAAATCGAGCGTAAGCAGGAAATCGTGCGTGAGCGTGAGCTCGAACGCAAGCAAGAGGTAGCGAAAAAGCAAGAACTTGATCGTAAACAGCGCCTGCAAAGACAAAAACTAGCACAGGCACTCAGAGAAGAAGAACTTCTTTCGGAAAAAGCTAAACTGGCTCAGGAAGCTCTCGATTCTGAACGAAAGCTTCTCCAATCATCCCAGCAGTTGGACAATGCTTTTGCGGCGACGTCATCGGCTGCAGCCGGCCAAAAGACATCGACATCGTCCTCTGCAGCCGGCGGCAGTTCCAGTCTTCTCGAGAGCCAATATCTGGCATCGGTCTTTAATCGGTTGCATCAGTTCTGGACACCGCCGGAATATTTGCAGCAAGACCCAAATTTAACATCTGTGGTAGTCATCACGATTAATCTTGACGGCACAGTTGCCAACATGCAGTTCGAGAGTAAATCAGGCAACAAAATTTTTGATCAGTTTGTCAGTAAAACAATTGAAGCAGCAGCTCCACTGCCCCCGATTCCGCCGGCCTTGAAAAGGCAAAGGTTCGAAATCGGTTTGCGTTTCAAGCCTGGCAGTATACAGTAAGCTTAATTTATATTTAATAGAGGGTCCGGTATACAATGAGAATCATTACTATTCGACATTTCCTTTTCTCTTTTTTGTTTCTTTGTCTCTTTCAAAATGCATTTGCTGCCGACCGTGTCTACCTTGATATTACCGCGTCAGATGCGAGAAAGATCAACATTGCCATCCCTTGGGTCCAGAACAAAGGTCTCAACCAGCAAAGCCAGCTACCGGGCCGTGAACTTGCCGATACTCTTGGAAAGGCTTTAATTTTCCATGGCATTATTTCGATTATTCCCGGCACTGAATATGGTGGCAATCAAGATAGCGATTGGAAAAAACTAGGTGCCGATTATTCTATTTTAGGTCAGTATGAAATCTCTGCCGGCAAAATTTCACTGGAAATGCGATTGCTTGATGTTGCTGCGAATGAAATTATCATGGGTAAAAGTTTTTCCGGTGCCCAGCAGCAAAAGGAGCAAATGCTCTTTAAGTTTTGCGACAGTGTCATCGAGACACTCACAGGAAAACCAGGAATCGCATCATCCAGAATTGCTTTTGTAAATGGCAATAAGAATGTCAAGGAGGTGTACCTGACGGATATCTTAGGCACCAGCTTTCGGCAGATTACTCGGCATAATCATCTGACTGTCTCCCCACGATTTGTTCCAGGTGGCAGTAAGTTAACCTATTCTTCCTATCATACCGGCAATCAGAATTTATATGTAACCGATTTACATCAGAATAAAACCACCAAGGTGCTCTCACGCCGCAAGGGCCTTAACATGGCCCCAGCCTGGTCGTCAGATGGCAGCACCATGGTGCTCACGCTTTCCAAAAGCGGCAATCCGGATCTTTACCTTCTTGACTCCAGAGGTGAAATAATTGAGCAGCTCACCGATCGCGCGGGGATCAATGTCTCTCCAACCTGGTCGCCTGATGGAAATCACCTAGTCTTTGTTTCCGACCGCAGTGGCAAACCACAGCTCTATCACATGGATATGCGTACCAGAAAAACAGTTCGGTTGACCTTTGAAGGCTCCGAAAATGCTGAGCCTTCCTGGTCGCCTGTTGAAGACCTCATTGTCTATAGCAGTTTGCGGGATGGGGTGTACCAGATATTCACGCTCAATCCATTGAGAAATGTTACTCCGGTTCAAATCACCAGCGATCTCAGTTATCATGAAGCACCATCCTGGTCACCGGACGGGAACCAGATTATATTTGCAAAACGTGATGGCAATAAAAACCAGATATACGGTATAATGAAAAACGGTTCATTTCAAAGAAGACTTTTTACTCTTCCCGGTAGCCAGAGTTATCCCCAATGGTCACGGTAAGACAATCAGAGAAAAATTACACTCAATACACTATATTATGAAAAAATCAGTATTAAATTTTTTCCTTCTCGTATCAATTGCCCCTTTTCTCGTGCAATGTGCTTCACAGACCGATCTGAACGAATTACGCTATCAACTGCGTATCGTCAATAAAAAGATCGAAGATGTTAAAGCCACTACTGTCGGTCAACTCCAGCAACGTCAAGCAGCTGCTTCGGGCCAGATGGATCAGGTTGAACAGGATATTTTACAGCTGAAAAGCCAGCTCGAGGAAGCATCTCACTTAAACCAGAGACTCAAAGAACAAAATAAAGAGCTTGAGGCAACGATTTCAAATGTGGCCGAGTCAGAAGCTACCAAACGCGATGAGGCTATGAAACAGTTCGAAGCTGCCCAACGTGAGAAGGAGGCACAACTCACCGAATCGCTGAACGAAAAACTTCGGGCGCAACAAGAAAGTGTCCAGGCCATTCAGCAGGCTCGTATTATGGAAGCCGAGCGCAGGGCCAAAGAGGCGTCTCTTGCTGCGCAACTGGCAAAGACTCGCTCCAAATCGGCCACTTCGGATATACAATCGGCAAGTGCTCCCAGCCGTATTCGCTTAGACCAGAAAAAAATTAAACTAAGCACTGCTGCAGAAACTCCAGCACTGACTCAAACAGAAGCCCCTGCTACAGAAAGAGAGGCTCAAACGACTCAATCTGCGCCACCAGCAGTGGAGCAAGCTCCAGTCGCCCGCCAGGAAAAGCCTGCCGCCACAGAACAATCTTCAGACAACTATGGTAAGGCCCAAAAGTTGTATGAAAATGGGAAATATAAGGAAGCATTGTCATTATTCGAACAAGTAGCAGCCAATTCATCTGACAACAAAAGTGTCGATGCCCGGTTCATGATGGGTGAATCTCTTTTCTCCCAGAAGGAATATGATAAGGCAATCATGCAGTATCAAAATATTATCTCCCAGCATTCAGATCATGCCAGATCCCCGGAAGCGATGCTGAAACAGGGAATGGCTTTTGAAAAACTTGCAGATAAAGATACCGCTAAAGTTATATATAAAAAATTGCTTAAAAAGCATGGGTCTTCTCCTGAAGCAACCACAGCTCAGGAACGACTCGGCAAGCTCTAATAAGGCGAAAAGGTGGTTGTAAAAGATCGTCTTGATCAGTTACTCGTCCGGAGAAATTTAGCCCCGACGATCAAAATGGCCAAGGCAATTATATATGCCGGTGAGGTGTACGTCGAAGATCGTCCAGCCGATAAGCCAGGATTGTTATTACCCATTGATATAACAATCCGCTTGAAAGAAAAATGTCGCTATGTTTCGCGGGGCGGCCTGAAGCTTGAGAAGGCGTTATCCCACTTCGATATATCTGCCACGGGTCTGGTTTGTCTCGATATCGGAGCCTCAACCGGCGGCTTTACCGATTGTCTTTTGCAGCATGGTGCGGCCAAGGTACATGCTGTTGATGTAGCCTATGGGCAACTGGCTTGGAAATTAAGGCAGGATCCCAGGGTAGCTGTTCTGGAGCGGTTCAATGCAAGAAACATCACCGCAAAAGATATACAGCAAGATTTGATCCAACTGGCGGTCACGGATGTTTCCTTTATATCTCTGACAAAGATTGTGCCTCCTATTGCCCGGCTCTTTGCCGAAAACATAATGATTCTTGCCCTTATCAAACCTCAATTTGAACTTCCTCGAGAGGACATCGGCCCACGAGGCGTCGTTGATAATCCGTCACTGCACCAGAAAGCTATAGATAAAATAGTAGCCTTTGTCCACCAATCCGGCATGAGCAGTCGAGGGATTGTTCCTTCGCCCCTGCTCGGCCCGAATGGCAATCGAGAGTTTTTGATTCATATAAGCTCCGACCAGATTTCTCAGCACTGAAAACTCGTACAACAAATCCCCCCTACCCGATAAATGAGGTCTGTCATGCGTTCGTACCGTATTTTCCTGGTGTCGCTAATGAGCATCTTTTTGCTTGCCGAGCTTGCTTTTGGCCAAAGTAACAGTGTTTGTGAGCCAACATCGTTTACCCTGCTTTACTCAAGCAATGTTTCGGGTGAGTATCAACCTTGTGGCTGAAAGTCTAATCAGCTGGGCGGACTGTCCGGCAAGGCACAATTACTCAAAAAGATACGCAAGGAGACTCTGCAACCGGTCATCGTCGTCGATGCTGGCAACCTACTTTTCCAAAAAACAGTATCCGTCTCCGAAAGAACATATAATTCATCTGCTTTCATTACTGCCCGTGGCATCATGCAGGCCTACAAAACCATGGCATATGACGCAGTAGCCGTAAGTTCCGACGATCTGTCAGCTGGCGCTGACTTTTTCCAACAGCCAAACGCTGATACCTTTCATTTTGTTGCAGCGAATGTTTATGATAAAAACGCGAAACTGCTCTTTTCGCCGCATCGTATAAAAAATATTGGCACGCTCACTCTCGGTATTATTGGTTTAACAGGTGGAACCACAAACAGTGGTGAAGATTTTGTCATTGGCGACTGGCGAAAAGCGTTGCGAGACGAGATAGCCACATTAGAAAAAACCTGCACCATGCTTGTGGTTCTTTCCAATCTGAATGACCATGAAAATGGCGAATTGCAGAGAGATTTCAGCCAAATTGACATCATTGTCACCGCAGATAAGAAAGGGACAAATATTCAACCGCACCGGTCACAAAGCAGTCTTCTCGTGCAAAGTGGCAGCCGAGGAAAGTATATAGGCAGACTTGATATTACCAGACTTGGAGAAGGCAGCTGGTCTACTACCCCCCCAGACTCGCTGGAACAGTACCAGAACAGACTCAGATCGATCGATCAACAACTAAGCCACCTGGGCAAACCAGAAGAGGGAACAAACGCGGAAGTGTCACAAAAGAGAGCTCGATTGCAAGCGACACGGCAAATGTGCTTGGATCAGATAGCCAAACTGAAGACCGCACAGCTCGAGGGGAAGAATCGCCCCGGCAAGATTTATCAATCATTATCTCTGCCGGTCCAACCGATGACATCTGCAGATACTGTTGGCCTGATTGTGCAGGATATTATGAAAAATATTGAGATAAACCGTAACAATAGCCTCTGAGAACACTGCGGCTAGCTGCTCTTCCTGCTGTGCAAAGCATATTCGACAAGTCCCCCTGATAAAACCAAAAAAAAGAGCAGCTACAATATATGTAGCTGCTCCACTCATTTTTTCGGGTAACACCCCGAAAGCTGAATCAATATATCCGAATTAACAACCGAAAGCTTTCTGCAGGTTCGGTACGGTTTGCTTCTTACGGCTCATCATGCCAGGAATCCACATGGAATTTCCGGAAAGTTTTCCGTCAAAGGCTTTCTCGATCAACGCGGGATCATCGGAGAGAACGACGAGATCTGTTCCCTCTTTGACAACATCGGTAAGCATCAACAGAACGGTGTGACGTCCGTCTTTTTTAACTGCTTCCATGGCTTCGACAAGCGCATTACGAACTTTGGCAACCTGGTCAAGGCTAGCGAGTTCAAGCTGACCAACACCAACTTTTTGTCCCTTCATATCAAAGTCTTTGTAATCGCGGAACAGCAGATCTTTAGCAGGAACACCGTCAACAGCCGACTTGGCTTTTAACATCTCCATAAAGAGCTCTTCCGTATCCGTCACGCCAGAAACGCTTTGCAGATCTTTAACGGCAACCTTGTCGTCTTCGGTGCAGGTCGGTGATTTGAAGTTAACGGTATCGCTCAGGATAGCAGCCAGCATTCCACCAGCAACATCTTTAGGAATTGCCACCCCGGCCTCTTTAAACATCTTGTTCAATACCGTACCGGTACATCCGACAGGCTCTGCGCGAAAAAGAATCGGATTATTAGTAGTGACATCACCTATTTTGTGGTGATCGACAACGGCAACCAGTTCAGCTGAAGCTAAATTTGCCGGTCCCTGGGCGAGATCACTGAAATCAACCAGAGCAATTTTCTTGCCGGCCGCATCCATCAGCTGCTCAGGAGCAGCGAGACCAAAGCGTTTCAGAACAGTTTGAGACTCAGGGTTGAGATCAGCAGCAGCAATTTGCATACAGGCTTTTGCTTCCATCCCTTGAGCGTTGAGCAGGGTAGCAAGTGCAATCGCAGAAGTTACTGAATCAGTATCAGGATTTGCATGTCCAACAACAGAAATAGCCATTAACGTTCCTCCAATTTAAATTAATAGTAGTAACCAAAAACTTGTCGCCATAATCTATTATATTATTTACTTAAATTACTTTTAGCCTACAAATTTGACATCTGAAAATAGTGTGTTCGACGATATGAGTCAAGCATTAAAAACGACTGACATGGAATCACATGACAATACTGCTGCGCAATTTCACTTCTACGGTCACGAACCCCGATTTATGAGCGAGTTGCCTCTTCTTCCGTGACTTTGCCAAGGGTATGGGGTATCTTTTCTCTATTCTACAACCTATTGTACCTCCCCACCTTCATAGAAAGTGTTTTACCTATGGTCCAGCAAAAGAACAGGAATTCCTCTCAGCCCCGAGTAAGAAAAAGATCGAATACCCTCTTGTTGATTGCCTTGGCAGTTATCGCAATTTTAATCGTCGGTTTTTATTATTACCTGCAAAAAAGACCCGCGACTTCTTTGATCACATCAACCGGTGTCGGAGAAGAACTGCTTTCTCCACAGAAAGAGTGGTCGGCACAGGATCACCAACAGCAACCGGAAGACATTAAGAAAAATCAGGCTTTAGGGCAACCACCGCAAGGCTTGCCCTCCTCAGATACTGATGGTCAGATCAATAATCAAGCAGAAAGCGCAGATACCGTTTCCGGGGAACAAGCAGCAATGTCTGGTCTCAGCGTAAACGATACCGGTACTTCGGGACATATCCAGCAGCAGATCGACATAATGAACGCCTTTTACACGCATCTCGATCAGCAACCATATTTTCAGGATATTTCCCCGAAAGAACCAAGCAAAGTGTATTTTTCCAAACTTCTGCAAAAACTTGCAAACAATCCTCCGACTGTGATCCGGGAAACAGATAATCTGTACACTCTTTTACAAAACACATCGCACTTTTTCCGTCTCCTGGGCAAAAAGAACATTATCTTAAGTAAAAAGATACTTGCTACAGAGTCCAAATCTTTTGAACAAATAGTCCAAGCTTTCTATATATTGACCGCCCACCCGGAATACTTGAAAAAAGAATATGCTCTCTCTATTCCGCCACAGGGAATGACCGATTATGCAGTCTTTTTTCTCAAGACTATGGGCGGCCGGATGTATCTCTTTCGTCGGGATTCCGCTACGAGAATGGTGATCACCTATTATGCCATCAAGACTCTTGATCGGGCCAACATCAGCGGAAATGGTGGACATGGTATTGATCTCAGGCCAGCAATTCTTGCTCTCACCGAGGAAATGGAAAACGGGGGCAAAAACCTGCAGCTTAAAGAGCAATATCTCGATGCATTATACGATCTTCAAGAAAAATACAATTAACCTGGCAAAATATGGACCAAGCACAATATAATAAAAGTTTGTTCTCGTTTCTCTCTTCGTCCCCTACGCCTTATCATGCGACTGCCACCATAGAAGACTTTCTTCGCGCACACGGCTTTATGCAGTTGCAGGAAAACAACCGATGGCAGTTAAAAAAAGGTTGCTCCTATTTTCTGACCAGAGAAAACAGTGCAACTATTGCGTTTACTCGAGGCAGTGAGGAAGAGACCGAGCAAGGATTTAGAATGCTTGCCGCCCACACTGACAGCCCCTGTCTGCAGATTAAACCGCGACCTGATATAAAGATCGGGACCTACCACCAACTCGGGGTTGAAGTATATGGCGGGCCTTTGCTCGGATCATGGTTTGATCGAGATCTGTCCCTTGCTGGTCGAGTCGTCTGTGCAATAGCCAATAAGGAACTGGCGGTATTACTGGTCAATTTTAACCGTGCCCTGCTCACTATTCCCAGTATAGCTATCCATTTCAACAGAGAAGCGAATACCGGCACCAATATAGACAAACAGAAACACCTGCCGCCTATTATCGCCCAGGCTATCAACAAAGAACTCCCTGAATTGCAATCAATTCTTCTCGAGCAAATACAACTCGAACACCCCGAGGCAAAGATAGAGTACATTCTGGCGTTTGATCTCTTTTGCTATGATTCCCAAGGCCCGGGATATCTTGGTACACATCAAGAGTTTATCAGCTCCGCACGGCTCGACAATCTGCTCAGCTGCCACACCGGCATGATGGCGCTCGCCCACTCCGACAAAACCAAAAATGCTTTTCTTTTCTGCGCCAATCATGAAGAAAATGGATCTACTTCTGCAACTGGAGCCCACGGATCATTTATCGATTCGGTGGTGGAACGCCTTGTCCCAAATGCTGAATCCAGGCGCATCACCCTCAGTAATTCTTTTCTTATTTCCATGGATAACGCTCATGCAGCGCATCCCAATTTCATGGATAAGATGGATCCGGCCCATGAAATTCACCTTAATAAGGGTCCGGTCATCAAACTCAATGCCAATCAACGTTATGCCACCACCAGTCTCAGCGCGGCCGTTTATAAGGAAATCTGCCGTGCAGTAGACATTACCCCTCAGGAATTTGTCATGCGCAGTGACATGCCCTGCGGCAGCACCATAGGTCCCATCGCTGCCGCCCGCCTGGGAGTAAAAACCATAGATATCGGCGTGCCAAGTCTGGCCATGCATTCCATCCGTGAACTGACCGGAAGCAGCGATCCGTATCTTCTTTTCCGAACTATCGACCAGTTTCTCCACTCAGTCACCCACCATAAACTATTAAAATTTTGATGAACCAGAGGCGATATCTCATTCCATATATCCTCTTGATGATTGTTTTTATCCTGACGAGCGGTACGCAAGTCCAAAGCAGTCTGTATAGTGCGGTACGTAAATATAAGAATAAACAGGTCAGCCGGAAGGCAATAGAAAAGCTGGCCCAATACGATCACTTCATTCGGTATTTCGCAGGGTTTTCGTATTTCATCCCCAGCCATAAGGTCAGTCCTGATTTTATCCGAGCGCTGATCCTGGCTGAGTCAGGGGCAGACCACCTTGCGGTTTCTGATAAAAACGCTCTTGGGCTGAGCCAGATTTTGTTTACCACCGGTATGGAGGCAGCAAAGGAATTGGCCCAATCGCAAACAAATTTCCGTTATGTCTCCAAAGAAAATCTCGCCAATCTCCAAGCAATCGATCTCTTCGATCCCGCCATTAATATCCTTTTAACCTGCTATCTTGTGGCCAAATATAACTATAAATTTGATGGCAAACTCGATCTGGTCGTCTCAGCCTGGAATGCCGGAGAATATACCGAAGCACTCTATCAAGGCCGACATGCACCGTATCAGGAGACTGAAAATCTCATCGGTAAAATTAATGCCTATTACCTCTATTTCCTGAAATACGGGATCTTCCACAGAACCTCACCCTAGCCAACAGAAAGCCATTTAATATTTTAACTAAACAGCGCCCTGCCATAAAAAAATTTATTTATTTGTATTTATTACATTTTTATGCTTAATTGCGTCGGGCTTTAGGAAGATCTCTTATTGCCCGAAGGCACATTATGTATTTACAAAAACGTATCAGATAGGTAATATACCGCTCTAATCACAATGTAGTACATCCAGGTAATTCTTATAACTTTACAGAGGCTCTCATACCATCTCTGCAATTCAGCCCCTATAGTCTGTATACCGAAAATGCCAACTCACTCAGCGACAGGCCACATTGCGACGCTTTATCGGTTTTGTGCCCAGAGCATGCAGTACCCAGATCCCGAATGGTTTTCAGAAAACTACCTGGCAAGTCTTTATGAGTTGCTTAATGCTCTTGGCGGAACCGTCGAAAAAGAAAAATTGCAGACTGCATTCAGCATGAGCAAAGATATTCTGGAAGACCTTCAGATAGAACACACCAGGCTGTTTATCAATGGCGTACCCCATGTAGCAGCGCCACCATACGGATCGGTCTATCTGGACAAGACGCTTCGAGGGAAATATTCCGACGACATCTTACTGTATTACCACTCTCTTGGCTACGGCCTCACGGCGCATGCCGACCTTCCCGACAGCCTGATACATCAGCTTGAATTTCTCTCTCTTCTGGCAGAAGACGCAAACAGAGAAGGAGAAGAAGATTTTCTGGCTCGCTTTTTTCTACCATGGTATCCACTATTCGCAGCACGAGTTAAAGAGGAAGCTCAGCATCCTTTTTACCAAATCATCATAAGCTTTATTGATTTTTTCACACAGGAGGAAAAGGAGTATGGCGTTCAACATAACGAGGCGTAAATTTTTACAATCTGCCTCATTGGCAGCTGTCGCATTACCCCTTTCTGGAGCAATTGCATCAGAGAGCGGCGTAACGCGTTCACCCCTTGAGCCAAAAGGCTCACTGCAAGACGAAACAGTCGTCGGGGGCGTTTGTGAAATGTGTTTCTGGAGATGTCAGCTCATCGGCAAAAAGCGAGGAGACAGACTGGTAAAACTCGAAGGGAACCCCAAATCGATTGACAACGGTACGACCATATGCGGCCGCGGCAATGCCGGCATTCAGCTCCTGTACGATCCCGATCGTTTAAAATACCCACTTAAAAACGTCGGTGAGCGTGGCAACCCTAAATGGAAAAGGATCAGCTGGAAAGAAGCCCTCGATGAATGCGGTACCAAATTAAAGGCCATTCAGGATAAATATGGCCCTCAAGGATTATGCATGTTTCCCCATGGAGCTACCGCCAAATATCCCATGCACTTTATGGAGCGGACCATCGGCACTCATAATGTGAGCGAGGCATCTTTTTTCCAATGCCGGGGAATTCGCGATACCGCCTATGTGGCCACAATCGGCATGGCGCCTAATGAAGATGTCGATATGGCCAATGCCAAGGTTATCTTCCTGCTTGGTTGTCATTTCGGCGAGAACGTGCACGTCAGCCATATCAAGCGTTATATTCAGGGGCTGCAGAACGGAGCCAAGCTGATTGTTGTCGATCCCCGCTACTCGGCCTCTGCTGCCAAATCGGATATCTGGGTGAAAATAAAACCGGGTACTGACACCGCCTTCCTGCTCGCCATCATGAACTACCTTGTCATCAACAAAAAATATGATGCCGCGTTTATTGACGAATACGCCGAAGGCTTTGATGAGTTCAAAAAAGGAATCAAAGACTGGAGCCTGGAGAAAGCAGCCAAAGAATGTGAAATTCCAGTCGCTCAAATTAAAGAAGTTGCGGAAATGCTCGCAGCTAACGCGCCGAATGTTTCTATCCATCCTGGCCGGCATGTTTCCTGGTATGGCAACGATTTTCAGCGACAGCGATCGCTTGCCTGCCTCACCGGACTCCTTGGCGCCTATTTTGTCAAAGGCGGCTGGGTGCCTGGAAAAGCGCCTAAGGTAGGAAAAACCAGCTGGGCAAAAAAGGATCATGGCAACGAACACAATCTGAACATGGATGCTGATGAGGAACCACTGTACCCCTACTCGCCTCCAGGTACGCCAACGGAGTTGATCAGAGATGCCGCCCTAACCGGCAAACCATATCCCATTAAAGGCTGTGTTATCTGGGGTCAAAATCCGATTCAGACGATCCCCGGCCAGGAAAAGATGAAAAAAGTCCTCCAGCAGATGGATTTTGTGATGTGTGTCGACGTTATGCCGACGGACATAACCATGTGGGCAGACATCCTTTTGCCGGAAGCAAGCTATCTTGAACGACACGATCTTGTTAAGACCGGTACCCAATGGGATTTTGCCGATAAACAGCAACAATACATCACCGCCCGGATGCCGCTGGTCGCTCCGATGTTTGAAAGAAAAGACCATGTTTATATCACCAACGAAATCGCCCGGCGAATGGGTTATGAAAAAGATATTCCCGTTCAGACCGTTGCTGAACTGGTTGATAAAGACCTCAGTGTCGCAAAACTCTCTCTTGCCCAGTTAAAAAAGGAAGGCGGCATTCATCTGCAGGAAGGCAAAAACCCCTATGAGATGCCGGATGATTTTGAAATTTATTTTTATAATGAAGATATCGCCGATGCCGGTTTTCCAGGTGTACCGACCTATATTCCAGTAGAACAGGTCCCGGGCGGGTATGCCAGGCTCCTTTATGGTCGAGTACCGCTGCACACCTTCAACAGAACCCAGAATAACGTCTGGCTGCACCACGCCATGCCCGATAATCCGGTCTGGATTAACGATAAGGTTGCCACTAAAATGGGCCTTAAGGACGGAGATGTGGTTGGTTTTATCAATCAGGACGGCGTCAAATCCCGCACTACCACCACCGTTAAGACAACTCCGGGTATCCGCACGGATTCGGTTTTCATGGCCCATGGTTATGGTACTGCAAACCCTCTCATGAGTGTAGCAGTGAATGCCGGGGTAGATGACACGAGTCTTATAACTAAAATTACAGTTGACCCTGAGACCGGCGCCCATGGAATGCGTACCAGCTTTGTTAAATTGACCAAAGATGGCAAGGTTATTGACATTCCGGCTGCCGTCTAGATTCGGCTTTAAAGGTATTTTTTCAGGAGGATACAATGCAATATGGAATGATTATCGACCTTGAACGATGTGTGGGCTGCCATGCCTGCACCATTGCCTGCAGAGCAGAATGGGAGGTCCCTGTAGAATTTTATCGAAACTGGGTGTTTAGAATGGGTCCCAGCATGGTCGGCAAAGATTTGGCCTCAACCTATTACCCTGGCCTTTGCAACCACTGCGCGGAACCACCGTGTGTTGCCGAATGTCCAGTCGATATGGAGGAAAGAACGTTTACCAATTTTAAAACCGGGGAAACCAAAAAGATGGAGACCGCTGCCACCTGGAAGGACCCCTTTGACGGTACGGTACAGATCGACAAGAATCGCTGTATCGGCTGCGGCGCTTGCGTCGATGCCTGTCCGTATAATGCCAGGTATGTCAACCCAGCTCTGGTAGACGACGTTTCATCTGACGGAAAAGCAGACAAATGCACCTACTGTAAACCGAGGGTGGAAGCTGGGTCGGCACCTGCCTGTGTGCAGACCTGCATTACCGGGGCAAGGATATTTGGCGATCTGGACGATCCAAACTCAGCTGTTGCCCAGTACGTTAAAAAAGGCGCCAAGGGCATCGAACCAAATGGTGGAGAGCTTGGTCCCAACAGCAGGTATTATGGCAAGAAAAAGGATATAGATCTGCTTTTTGCTACCAATACGCCTGAACTTGCCGATATTGAGCAGGTGAGAAGAAGAGCTATGCTCGCCTCTATGGTCAAACCGGCGATGCAAAAAATCCGCAATCTTGGTCTTCTTGGGGTGGTAGGTGCACTCATGGCCAAAGAGATTGTCAAGCAGGAGGATAGCAGCAAATAAATTAATTTCTGCGGATCCTAAACTATATTGTTTGTTTGGATACTGTAAAGCGCGATAATCTCCTGTTTGATTATCGCGCTTTTTTTTGTATTATCTCCGTAAGCGTTCACCAGCACCGAATCTGTTTTGTCATCGGTCGGCAAACATACCAATTGTACAGTTTAAAGACCTCTTCCGCGCATCTCCGGCACTGGTAAACGCCTACAGCTCGAAGGTTATACCAGATTTTCTGCTTTCCCGGTGAACGCTTACTTATCTCCGGCGTAAGCTCGTTTTTAAAAATTAGACAAAGATGCGTCCTGCACTTAACTGATAAGGATGAGACAATGAGCACAGACGACAAAAAAATCATCTACTCGATGATCAAAGTCAGCAAATATTATGAAAGTAAGCCGATCTTAAAAGATATTTCTTTATCCTATTTCTATGGCGCCAAGATTGGCGTTTTAGGCCTGAATGGTTCCGGCAAGAGTACACTTCTTAAAATTCTTGCCGGAATTGACCAGGATTTTAACGGGGAAACCCATCTTGCGCCAGGTCTCCGGATTGATTATCTGCCCCAGGAACCTGAACTAGATCCTGAAAAAACGGTCAAACAGATCGTCGAGGAAGGCGTACAGGAAACAGTTGATCTGCTGGCCGAGTTCAATGAAATTAATGAGAAATTTGCTGAACCCATGACGGATGACGAAATGCAGGCCCTCATCGATCGACAAGGGAGCGTGCAGGAAAAACTCGATCATCTTTCGGCATGGGACCTGGACAGTCGCCTGGAAATGGCCTTGGATGCCCTTCGCTGCCCACCGTCAGATACCAAATGCGGTATCCTGTCGGGAGGTGAAAAACGGCGAGTAGCCTTATGCAGGATCCTCCTCAAGCAACCAGATATTCTGCTGCTTGACGAACCGACCAACCATCTTGATGCTGAATCCGTGGCCTGGTTGGAACAGCATCTCCAGGCATATCCCGGCACCGTCATTGCTGTTACCCATGATCGATATTTTCTTGATAATGTCGCAGGCTGGATTCTGGAACTGGACCGAGGCCTGGGGATTCCATGGAAAGGCAACTACTCCTCCTGGCTTGAACAAAAAGAGAAGCGTCTGGCTTTGGAAGAAAAGAAAGAAAGTGACCGGCAGCGCACCCTTCGTCGGGAGCTTGAGTGGATCAAGCTGAGCCCTAAAGGCAGGAGAAGTAAGTCCAAGGCGCGCATAAGCTCTTATGAGCAGCTACTCTCGAAAGACAGCGAAAACCTGGCCAAAGAACTGGAGATATTCATCCCACCCGGCCCACGTCTGGGCAAGGTGGTCATCGAGTCAGAAAACGTCAGCAAATGTTTTGGTGATCGTCTGCTGGTGGAAAATATGAATTTCAGCCTTCCTCCCGGCGGCATAGTTGGGATTATTGGACCCAATGGTGCCGGCAAGAGTACCCTGTTTAAAATGATTATTGGTCAGGAAAAACCTGATTCAGGCTCAATACGCCTGGGCGATACCGTCAAGTTGGCCTACGTTGATCAAAGTCGTGACCAACTCGATCCGGAACAGACTATCTGGCAGGCTATTTCCGGCGGCCAGGATACCGTCTGGCTGGGGACCAAAGAGGTCAACAGTCGCGCCTATGTCGGCAAATTCAATTTTTCCGGAACCGATCAACAAAAAAAGGTCGGCCTGCTCTCTGGCGGACAACGGAATCGTGTCCACCTGGCTAAAACACTGAAAGAGGGCGGCAATGTGCTACTTCTTGATGAACCAACCAATGATTTGGATGTCAATACCCTGCGAGCCCTGGAAGAAGCGCTTGAGAACTTCGGCGGCTGCGCGGTGGTAATAAGCCATGACAGGTGGTTTCTGGACAGAATCGCCACCCATATTCTGGCCTTTGAAGGAAATTCGCAGGTTGTCTGGTTTGAAGGCAACTATTCCGATTATGAAAAAGATCGTAAAAGCCGCCTCGGTGCAGCCGCCGATCAACCACACCGCTTGAAATACAGAAGTCTTACCAGGGGTTGACAGAATCCTGCGTGAGGCAGTTTCACCACTCATTGACAAAACAGTGTGTGGTGAAACTGACCCCGAAACGAAAAGAAAACAAGAAGATACTGTGCAAGGTACTTGTCAGAGAGCCTTGATATCCTGCAGAAATGCCTGCAGGATATCAAATTTTGCACGGGCAAGCTCCACGCCCCCTGCCCTGCTGTCTTTTTCGATCTGCATAGCAAGCTCCTCTATTCCGAGTATTCCCAAACTGGCTGCGGCGCCTTTTATCGAATGGGCCGCAGCCATGATTTTACCGGAAGAACCTTCCGCTAAGCCCTGTTCAATGAGCTGCAAATCCGACTGAAAAGCATCTTTGAAAATTTCCAGAAGCTCTTCTAACAATTCGGCATCGTCGGCAGCCTGCTCTAAGGCAAATTCTTTATCCCATTTCAGGTCATTCATATTGCAGATCCTCTCTGTATACCTATTCGTTTCCCATTGCTGCCACTTCATCAGACAAAGCAATCTGTCCACGACGAAGCAGACAAAGTCGGCCATTTTTTATACCGACCACAGTCGAACTCAATCCGGCTTCAGCTTGCCCGCCATCAACTATGTAGTCGACCAAATCCCCCATCATTTCGAAAACTTCCATGGCCGATCGAGCCGGTGAGAGGCCAGATATATTGGCGCTGGTCGCGGTAATCGGCTTGCCCATCAGTCGCACCAGTTGTTCTGCAAGAGGATGGGGGGAAATACGCACCCCAACTGTTCCGGTATGTCCAGTTATCTGCTGGTTGACATGTGCCTTCGCCTGGAAGACAAGAGTCAATGGGCCCGGCCAATACCTGTCCATCAACGGCACATAGATCGGCGGCACTTCCTGGACGATTGTCTCCAATTGCTTCTTGTTTTCAATAAGCAGAAGCAATGGTTTACACTCCTGCCGTTTTTTTGCGGCAAACAATTTTGCTACAGCCAAGGCACAATCGGGGTCGACGGCCAGGCCGTAGTACGTTTCAGTTGGAAAGGCGACGATCCCACCCCGGCGCAAATGCGCAACAGCAAGGCTGAGCGACGTCCCAACAAGGTCAGCAGAAAGCTCATTACACATTGATTTTCTTTGCTTTTTCTTCGACTTCTTGAATCATATCATACCTTAATTTTACCAGTTTTTTACCCAGCTCCGGTTTGACCAAGGCAAGAATTTTCAAAGCCAATACTGCCCCATTCTTAGCACCTGCCTTGCCGATTCCCATGGTCGCGACGGGAACACCAGGCGGCATTTGCACGGTTGACAAAAGTGCATCCAGACCACCCAGTGAAGAGGCATCCAGCGGCACGCCAATAACCGGAAGATCGGTATGCGAAGCGAGCACCCCAGCCAGATGCGCTGCCATGCCAGCACCGGCGATAATAACCTGCAATCCACGCTGTTGGGCAGTTTTGGCATACTTAACGGCTTTTTCCGGGGTACGATGTGCGGAGGCGACGGTCATTTCGCAGCAGATATCGTTTGCCCGCAAAAAATCAGCGGCGACTTTCATCACCGCCAAGTCAGAATCGCTGCCCATAACAATACCAACCAACGGTGACTGCACTCCCGCCGAATTACGCCGCAAGGCTTTTTCACCGATATCCCGACGACAATAACAATTGGTCCATTTAATCACATCCACTGCCGTATAGGCTCTAGCTATTGCGTCTTTTAAGGTGTTGCCTACGGCAGTGACGCCCAGAACCCGTCCTCCGCTGGTAACAATTCGGCCATTTTTTTTGGTAGTTCCGGCATGAAAAACTTCCACTCCCGGACATTCTGAGGCCTTCGTCAGGCCACTAATAACCTTGCCGCTCTCATACGATCCAGGATATCCTCCGGCAGCCATGACCACACAGACTGTTGGCCGCGGATCAATTTTCATCTCAATCCGGTCCAATTTTCCATCAATCGCCGCCTCAAAAATATCAATGATATCGCTTTTCAGACGCATCAGCAGCGGTTGAGCCTCCGGATCGCCGAAACGACAATTAAATTCCAACACGTTTATGGTCTGGCCATCAATCATCAGTCCCGCATAAAGCATACCTTTATACGGTCTCCCCTCAGCTTCTAATCCTTTTATGGTCGGCAGCATAACCCTGTTCATAACAAAATCGGCAATTTCATCTGTTACCACCGGGGCCGGAGAATATGCTCCCATTCCACCGGTGTTGGGGCCCTGGTCTTTTTCAAAGACTGCTTTATGATCTTGTGACGTGGGCAGAGGAAGCACCGTCTTCCCATCGGTAAAAGCAATAAAGGAAGCCTCTTCCCCGGTGAGGCACGTTTCAATTATTATCTTGTCTCCGGCACTGCCGAAGGCCTTGTCACCCATGATAAGATCAACAGCCTGCTGAGCTTCTTCCACCGACTGGGCAACAAAAACTCCCTTGCCGGCGGCAAGGCCATCCGCCTTGACAACGATCGGGGCACCATGCGAATCAATGTATTTTTTCGCTTCTTCGCCGTCATTGAATACCGCAAAAGATGCGGTTGGAATGTTATATTTTTCCAAAAATTCCTTGGAGAACACCTTGCTGCCTTCAAGCTCAGCTGCTTTTCTGGTGGGACCGAAGATCCGCAATCCGTTTTCTTCAAAGATGTCGACAATCCCAGCCACCAGCGAGGACTCGGGCCCAACTACCGTCAGGTCTATTTTTTCTTTCTTAGCAAATTTCAGCAGTTTTTTGACATCGGTTACTGAAATATCGACGCAATCAGCCAAATGGCTTATTCCAGCGTTGCCCGGAGCGCAGTAAATCTTTTCAACCTTTTTGCTCTGCTTGATTTTCCATACAAGCGAATGTTCACGCCCACCAGAACCAACAACAAGAATCTTCATAGGCTACTCCAGTACGTTTTATTTTTATCTTAGGGAGGAAAATTTTCTCCACGAGAAAATCGGCCAATCATACCTTTCATTTTTATTGATCGTTGACAAACGGGATATGAAATATTACATGAATGAATAGTCATTCATATTTTGCGCACTTCAGCTGTTTTACTTTTTCGATCTCTCTATTGGAAATGAAGGCAGAAAATAAACATTCAAAAATTATTTCAGCAGCAACCAAAGTCTTTGCCAAAAAAGGATTTTTCACAGCCAGAATATCCGATATTGCCAAAGAAGCCAAGGTTGCAGATGGAACAATTTATCTCTATTTCAACAACAAATACGACATTCTGCTCTCTGTATTTGAAGAAGAGGTTGGGAAAATCTTCGAAAAAACCAGCAAGCTTCTAAGCAACGAAGAAGACCCCAGAAAGATGCTGGAAATCTATACATTTCAACATCTTACAGCCATGAAGAAAAACAAAAACCTTGCTGAAGTGATTCAGATCGAGTTGAGACAAACCAACAAGGTCATAAACGATTACCGAAATAATAAATTTAGCGAATATATCGGCATTATAGCTCAAATAATTAATAAAGGTCAGAAAACAGGAATTTACAAAACAGACATCAAACCTGATCTTGCCAAACGGATATTTTTTGGTGCCCTCGATGAGGTCTCAAGAGTCTGGAACGCGTCACTCGAAACAAACTACACAGTCGAAGAGGTTGCCGACCAGGTTCTCTCAATGTTCCTGGCGGGCATTTTACAGAACCCCACCAACAATAACTCGCAATAATTTCAGCCATAAGCACTTCCACCCCGCTCAACCTCAATGCAGAAGAGTTTACGAAAACTCAGAGGGTCGAATTTCCACCACTTCAAATTCTCTATTTCCGCCGGGAGTAACTACCACCACTTCATCGCCGACTTCTTTACCAAGCATGCTTTTGCCAATCGGCGAGAGGACCGAGATGGAACCTTTTTTGACATCAGCTTCCTCAGGACCCAATAACTGATACGTGACTTCCTCGTCTGTATCGAGATTGAGCAGTTGAACTACCGTTCCGAAAACGATACTGCGAGTGCTTACCTGTAAGCAGTCAATGACTTCCGCTCGCGACAATTTATCTTTGAGTTCCAGGATGCGACCTTCGATATGGCCCTGCCGATCTTTGGCCGCATGATATTCGGCATTTTCCTTCAGATCGCCGTGTTCCCGTGCAACCTCAATAGCTTTAACCACCACACCTCGCTCCACCCTTTGCAGATGTTGCAGTTCTTCTCTTAATTTCTGATTACCTTTTTTGGACATTGGTATTCGTTGAATCATTTAAATCTCCATAAAAAAATCCTGCAGGGTGTCAAACCAGAGAGAGACCCGTACAGGAGGTATAGACAATACAGCTATCACCACCGATAGTGAAGCGACATAAACAGTCCCTTATCATCAAAATCATCGCTTCTCGATAAAGTAAAACTGCCTTTTAATAGAAAATGAGGGCTCATTTCAAGAAAAATATTAAAATTGGTAGTAAAAGAGACATTTTCATTCTCTTCAAGGCCGATGGCATTATCTATTGCATAGTAACTCATACTCTTCTTTGTTCCCTGCTGGTAGCCCAGAAAATCATGTTGGAAACGTAAATTTACCCGATGTTCAGTAAAGAAGGAAGGGCTCCAGTAAAAAGGATCATCCGATGCCTGCCCGACAACGCCAAGGGTTTTGTTTTCATCATCATTGGTCAGATACTGATAATCATACCGCAGTGCCACCTGCACAGATTCGCCAAAAATACTGTACGAAGAATAGCCATGAAACCTGTTCTCTCTGTTATCATCATTGTAATAACGATGGCGTAAATCCCCGCCAAACGATAAGCCGATGGGGGTTTCAATCCTCAAGCCGGTTTCAAACGACTGGTAGGTTATCTGTCGCTGTATCGCTTCTACTGTATCATATACCTGCTTTTTTTCGAGCAATACGTAGGCGTTGACGTAATCGTCCAACTGCCCCTTCAACTCGACTTCGTATTGAAAATCGGTGTTGCTGTTGCCGGTAATCTTTTCTGCTCCACCTCCCAATTTCAATTCATAGGCCTTGGTAAACTCATAGGTCGCCACAGCATAAAGATAATTACTTCCGGTCGATTCGTCGCTATCCAGAGACTCAAATCGGTTATTAGCAAAAAGCAACTGAACGTCCTTATCGAGATCGGGAGTAAACCAGAAAGACGTTCCAACAGTCGTTCTCGCCACATCAATATGCCCGTCTCTGCCGTTTTTTTCCTCATATTCAACATTAAAGACACTCTGTGGACTAATTTGCAGGGTGTTTCTTTCAATCGATTTTTCTAAATCAGGCGTAGTGGTTCCAGTTTCCTGCATGGCTTCATACACCTGTGCCTCTTTACGATACTTGCCGATTTTACCATAAATGTTTGCAAGATCACGCATCCCCTCGGCTGAATTTTCTTTCGCGAGTAGCTTATAACTCTGCTCAGCATAATAATAGTTACGATCGAAAATTGCTTTTCTCGCCGTATATTCATTGGCAATCATTTTTTGCCAACTATATTTTTCAAATAATTCAGAGACAATTATTCCCGCGTCATTCTCTCGATTATCAAGCAAAAAATCAGGTCCCATAAAATCGGCGACGACATCAGGCTCTGATCGCAACGTTAGCATCATCGAGTTCCAGAAAGTGGTCTCTCGAGTAAGATACTGATAATGTATCCGCTTTTGGCTAAATTTTTCACCGAGAATTTCCTGTACAGCTGGCATCAGAAGGAGCTGGTAAATCTGTAAAGCTTTTTCCTGTTGTTTATCACCCCATAACAACCTGGCGAGGGTAAGAAGGCCTTCAGTATTGTTGGTAGATGCCAGTTTTGCTGCCAGGTCATCTATACTATCGTCCCCTCCCACTTGTTTTTTTAACAGAACCAGTCCCTGTCCGTACATGCCTCGACGTGCTTCAACTTCAATGCGTTTTTTTTGAAAGTAGAGCTCCTCTGGAAATTGCCTGGTCAGCGTGGACAGAGCGGCAACGGCACTTTCGCTCGTTCCGGTTATGACCATCAATTCAGCCCAAACGGCATTGCCGACAAGAGAGTCAGGATATGTTTCAAGTGCTACAGCTGCGTGTCTTTTGGCAGCAGCATATTGTCGATACTCCAGTTCTTTCACGGCGACAGCCACCTGCCTGGTTACGACAGGCAGGCCATCAATATTGATTTTATTATCGAGAATTCCCTTTTCATCTGTTTTATGCAATTTTCGCAGCAGTATGCCTTGCAGAGCAATCAATTCTGGATCGAAAGGACCACTGTCTATAAGCGTATCGCATTGACGAGATGCCTCCCGGATTTCGCCTTTATAGTAGCTTAGCCAACACTGCCTCTTTTTCAAGGAGATCAAAAAAGGCAATAATTCCTCGTTTTGCGATCGTCTTCCTGCTGCGCTCAGATACTTCTCAATGAGTTGCTGTCCTTTTATATACTCTCCTTCCGCCTGCAGTATTTCTAGCCACGCAAGCAGCATCCTGGCGCCCTCTGGGTCGTACGAAAAGTTCGAGTCGAGCTCGCCGACAGTCTTCTTTAATTCGTGGTACCAGCTCTTTGCGGCGGTTATATTTTTATCGAGCACCGCGTATTCGGTCAGTTGCAACAGGATATCTTCAACGAGGATACCGCGCAGGAGAAGTTGACGCAGGAGTTGTTCCGCCTGTCTCGTTTTTCCTTCATTGCGTAGAGATGCCGCCATATGAAGATCTAAACGAACTCTTGTTTCCGATGAATCGGCAAAACTCTCTTTTGCCCAACTGGAGGTCTGCTCATATTCCTTAAATAAAAAATTGTAAGAAAGCAGATCCAGATAGGTAAACACAAAATCGTACAAGACACTCTCATCACTCTGGCGCAAGCCTCCCTCAAAAAGTGACTTCAATTTATCGATGTTGCCTGTTTTACCGGCCAATTCAAGGGCCTTTGTGCGAAGCGTTACGTCATGCGGATTAAATGACAGGCCCTGTTCGAAAGAAGCGAGCGCTCTCAGCTCTAAACCAAGATGGCGTTCGGCTTCCCCTTTCAAGAGATAGTAAGATTTTGTTTTAGTTTTCTCATCTTTAAGCACAGACAGATACTTAAGAGTCTTTTTATACTGATCTTTCTGGTAATACTGCTGTGCAAGCCGCAAAGCAATATCATCTTGCGGAGTCGAATGTTTAAAAAGAGTCTCCAAAACATCAATCAACTGGTCATTTTTGCCTTTGGCTTCAAGCAGGTCGGCCATCTCAAGATAAATTGTCAGTCGATTAGAGGTGATTTCAGCAAGCTTTTCCCACAGCTGATCAGCGCCTTCTTTTTCTGCAATCGCCAGAAAGTGATCAGCGAGAATTGCTTGTATCTCAGCGATCTTTTGCTGAATCTTCAAATCATCCGGATGCTTTTGATGGTACTTCTCATAAAAATAGAGCGCTCGGTCAGGCCGGTGCAGATCTTCCCGACAGATCTTACCGGCTGCCAGCAGAAAATCGTCGTTATTTTCATTATTATCGACAAGATACTGTAATTGCACGAGTGCCGCTTCAGAAGCACCAGTATCCATTAAATATTGCGCTAATTTCTGTCGAAACGGCATATAGCCGGGATGACGATTAAGATATTCCCGCCACAATACGCTTCTTTTTTTTTCGTAGTTCGGTCCGTCAAACACTTGGACAGCCTGAAAAATTACCAGATCGCCTACAGTCGGGTTTTCCAGCAGTTGGGTATAAAATTTTCTGGCTTTGGTATCTTTGCCAAGCTCATAAGCATCTTCAGCGAGGGTATGAATTACGTTGCTGTTTTCCGGATGGCGCTGGCTGTACTGTTCAAACAGCACAAAGGCGAGTTCTTTCTTACCCTGTTCTCTAAGACTGGTCGCGAGACCAAGGAGTGCAGGATCAGCGTTTGCCCCGCTGGGATCTTTTTCCAGTACTCTGCCGTAATAATCGATTGCTGTCGCATAGTTTTTCCAGTGCAATGCGACAGCTCCACCGGCCAGAAGATATTGGCTATTGTTGGAATCCTTGTCTATCAGACCACCTATAATTTTGGCGGCAGTTGAAAAATCTTCAACTTTCAGGAGAATTCTGCAATATTCCCAATTGGCTTCTTCGATATTCGGCTTCAGCCTGTATAATTCAGCATAGGCATTGACCGCTAGCAGGTAATTTTCATCATGGACAAATTTTCTGGCCTTATCCCACAAGACTTTCCACTCAGGGGATCCGCGCCCGTCCTGGATCATGGATATATTTCTCTCCGGGGCAATTCTGTCGCCAGCGAAACAACCCGGCCCAGAAAGCCCGAAAGAAATAATGAGCAAGAAAATGAATTGGCTGTAAATGACGTTATTCAGCCTAGATAGGGTCATTGGCAGATGAGGGTCTATGCGATTGGATCGCTCTTGATATACCAGTAATTCACACCCCTCACGGTAACCTTTTAGCGGTAAAACTGCACTATTTTCTCTACAACATATGCCTGCATCGCCTCGGTCAGTTCGGGATAGATGGGCAAAGCAATGGTTGTATTTGCCGCCTTTTCAGCCTCAGGGCAGTGAACAGTTGCGGCAAGGGCGCCAAGACATTCCTGCTGATGCAGGGGCACCGGATAATACACCTCACAACCAATATCATTCTTATTCAGCCACTCCCGCAGTTCGTCTCGGCGCGCAACACGAAGTATATACTGATTAAAGATATGCACATTAGGCTTTTTCCCATCTGGCCCGGTAACCTGGGGATACACTACCTCCGGTACAGCAACTTGGTGGGAATCAATAAGATCTGTCTGTAAAAAGAGCCGATCATAACGCCTGGCATTTTCTCTACGCTTCGCATGCCATTCATCCAGATACGGCAATTTTACTCGCAGGACTGCAGCCTGAATGGGGTCGAGACGAAAGTTACCGCCAACAATTTTATGATAATACTTCGGATGGGCGCCATGATTACGCATCAAAACAAGCCGTTCAGCAAAATCCTTATCCTGAGTGACGACCATCCCGGCATCTCCTATACCACCGAGGTTTTTGCTGGGGAAAAACGAAAAACAACCGGCAAGTCCAATTGATCCGGCTTTTTTGTATGCCCTCTCAGCCTTTCCGACAGTGAAAGGATATTCAGCCCCGATTGCCTGAGCCGCATCTTCAATAACGGGTAACTCGTAACGCGCAGCTAATTCCATAATCGCAGCCATATCAGCACACTGACCATACAAATGCACCGGAATAATGGCTTTTATTTTTCGGGTCGTATCAGCTGCCAGCAACTCCTCTATCCGGGCCGGATTGATGTTAAAGCTCACCGGATCGATATCTGCAAAGACCGGCGTTGCCCCGACTCTGAGGATGACGCCCATGGTGGCAAAAAAAGAATAGGGAGTGGTAAGTACCTGATCACCGGGTCCGATGCCAAGACTCATCAAGGATATCAACAGTGCATCAGTGCCGCTGGTAACGCCAACACCATAGGCGGCTCCGCAGTAGTCAGCTATTTCTTTTTCAAACTCCTCGACTTCAGGCCCCTGGATATAACGAGTGGATTTGACCACACGGGTAACGGCAGCAAGGATATCGTCTTCGAGGTACTCAAGTTGAGCCTGGAGATCAAGCAAAGGTACTTTCATAATATTGAATTGTGGTGGAATTTATCTTTATTGGGATGGAATTACATCAGGACGATGAATTGATTATTATCTTCTCACCGTCAAAATAATCCACAATATCAGGCATTTCTGCCTCAAGATATTTCTTCATTTTTTTCAGGAGATTCACTTCAATCTGTCGGACACGTTCTCTGGAAATATCAAACCGATCGGCGATATTCTGCAGGGTCAGTGGTTCATCGGTCAGCAGCCGCTTCTCGAGAATCATCCTCTCTTTGTCATTCAATTTGACCTTGAGAACTTCCAGAAGTTCCGTCAGCTTTACCTTGACTTCTTTGCCGGCTACCGTCGATTCGATTCCCGGTCCATCGCTAGGCAGAAAGTTTTTCTGCTCGTCTTCGGAATCGGAACGAACTGGACTCTCTAAAGAGACATCCCAGTTATCCATTCGCTGGCTCATTTCAACGACTTCACGCTCCTTGACGTTGAGACGTTCCGCCAGCAATTTCGGCTCAGCCGCAAATCCCTGGCCTTCGAGAAGTTTGCGTTCTTTATTGAGACTGAAAAAAAGTTTACGCTGCGCCTGCGTTGTACCTATTTTCACCAGGCGCCAGTTGTCCATGATAAACTTCAATACATAAGCCCGGATCCAATAGGCTGCGTAATAGGAAAATTTCACCCCGCGATAGGGATCGAATTTTTTGGTGGCCTGCACCAACCCGACATTTCCTTCCTGAATGAGATCCATAAAATTCTGCATCCAGTACTTTTGAAAATCCATGGCAACTTTTACGACCAGGCGCAGATTAGAGCTCACCAGTCGATAAGCTGCATCCTGATCGCCATCCTCGCGAAAGCGCACAGCCAATTCATCTGTCTCTTCTCTGGTTAACAGTTCATATTGACTGATTTCCTGGAGATAGCGATGGAGAGCTGGATTACTCAGTGCAGGCAGATTTTCTTCATCATCAACCGAAACCAAAGGATTTTCGTAGGCTTCATCGATTCCTCTGCTCGAATCAAGTTCTTCATCTGCAACAGAAGATGATTGTTTATCAGTGTCGATTCTATTGTTTTTGCTCATTTATTTGTCTCTCCGGAAAATATACCCAGAAAATTAAGAAAGGTTATGATACTACTCTACTTGGATCAAAGTGCAATCATATTGTGCCGGACAAAGGGTGAATCCGTCTGACACCTGACGATTACCTTACCCTAATTAGTACTCAGTAAGTAGAATATTTTATGTTATTACTTCACTAGATGTGATAAATGATCAACTCGTAAAAATTCGAATTAACATGTATCTTCATGGCTCACCTCAAAATAAAAAAATGAATAACATTAGAAACTTTAGTATAATCGCGCATATCGATCACGGCAAATCTACTCTCGCCGACCGCATGATCCAGTTTTGTGGTCTGGTCACCGCCAGGGAATTCAAGGACCAGATCCTCGACAATATGGACATAGAAAGAGAAAGGGGTATCACCATCAAAAGCCAGACGATCTGTCTGCCTTATACCGCAAAAGACGGGCAACAGTATCAACTCAACCTGGTCGATACTCCCGGTCATGTCGATTTTAGCTATGAGGTATCAAGAGCGCTTAGCTCCTGTGAAGGCGCCCTGCTGTTAATCGATGCTGCCCAGGGAGTCGAAGCACAGACTCTCGCCAATCTCTATCTGGCCATGGAAAATGATCTGGAAATCATCCCGGTAATTAACAAAATCGACCTGCCCTCCGCCGAACCGGAACGTATTGCCCTACAAATTGAAGAGGATCTTGGTCTTGATGTTGACCTGGTACAATTCTGCTCTGCCAAAAACGGCATCGGCATTGAAGGCATTTTTGAAACTATAGTGGCCAACATCCCTGCGCCGAAAGGCGACCCCGAGGCCCCCCTGCAGGCGCTTATTTTTGATGCGAATTACGATCCGTTTCGCGGCACAATTATCTCGGTGAGGATTATCAACGGGACAATAAAGCCTGGCGATATCATGGTTTTTATGGCCAACGGTACCGAATACAAAGTGGATGAAGTCGGCCTGTTCAAGTTAAAAAGACAGTCAGGAAAGAAGCTTTCAGCAGGACAAGTCGGCTATATTCTGGCAGGTATTAAGACCGTTGAAGATACCAGGCCGGGCGACACAATTACCTTACGTGATCGACCAGCAACTGCACCACTTCCAGGTTTTAGAGAAGTACAGCAGGTAGTTTTTTCCTCAATCTACCCGATCGACACGGACGAATACGAAGACCTGGCCGCGGCCCTTGAAAAGCTCAAGCTCAACGACGCAGCTCTCACCTTCGAAAAGGACTCGTCCGCCGCTCTCGGGTTCGGTTTTCGGTGTGGCTTTCTCGGACTGTTGCATCTCGAGGTCATTCAGGAGCGCCTTGAACGTGAATTCGACATTTCACTGATCCTGACGGTGCCGTCGGTGCAATATATTTTTCACCTCACCGATGGCTCTACCATTCATGTTGATAATCCGGCTCATTTTCCAAATCCTACACATATCAAGCAAATAGAAGAGCCCTATATTAAAGCGACGATCCTGATGCCTGAAAAATATATGGGCACGGTAATGAACCTGTGCATGGAACGTCGCGGCGAAAACACCACCTTTAATTACCCCATCCCCGGCCGAATTGAACTCCAGTGCGAACTGCCGCTGGCAGAAGTCATTTATGATTTCTATGATCGCCTGAAATCGGTCACCCAGGGATATGGATCGTTTGACTACGAAATGCTCGATTATCGAAAAAGCGATCTGGTTAAGCTCGATATCCTGGTGAACAGTGAACCGGTCGATGCCTTGTCGCAACTTGTCCATCGCAGTAGCTCCAGGGCCAGAGGACTCCATGCCTGTGAGATGCTTAAACTGGAAATTCCCAGACAAATGTTTAAAATTGCTATACAGGCAGCAATAGGCGGGGCGGTTATTGCCAGAACAACCATATCGGCATTGAGAAAAGACGTCACCGCCAAGTGTTACGGGGGGGATATCTCTCGGAAAAGAAAACTCCTCGAAAAACAAAAGGCCGGCAAGAAACGGATGAAGACCATCGGCAATGTCGATATTCCCCAGACGGCTTTTCTGGCAGTGCTGAAATCAGAACAATAACTAGTATTTATTCAACTTTTTATTTTTTGGGGCCCGATGAAAACAAAATGCATCAACATCCCCAAGCGGGGTGATTCTTTCAGGGTGTCTAACCTGCTTCCCCTCCTCCTGGCTCTGGTTGCCCTCTTTATATCGTCTTGCGCGACAATGCAGGTCAGTCAGGATTATGACACAAGCTATGTGTTTGACAAGAAAAATACCTATGCCTGGAATACCAAGCAACCATCTGAAATCGGAGATCTTCTCGAAAGCGATGAGCTGCTGGCAAAACGGTTTAAAGCCGCTATCGATGAAACTCTTACCAAACGAGGATTTTTTCAGGCTGCACAACCAATTTTTCTTGTCTCCTATTCCTATACGGTTACCAGTAGAATTGAGACCGATACCTTTGATACAGGTTTTGGTTTCGGTTTCGGTCGCTATAGCCGTTATGGTGGAGTGGGCATGAGTACGGGGAATTCAGTCCGGCAGTACGATAGGGGCACTCTGGTCATCAATATCCATTCGGCCGCGACCAGACAGATGGCCTGGAGAGGAACGGGGACCCGCGAGGTATATATCCACTCACCCCCGGATGAGATCACCCGCAGTGTCAAAGAAATGGTTGAGACAGTACTTGCCCAATTCCCTCCAGTAAAGCAATAATCCTCCTCCACAGGTGTTACACCCATGCTCAAGACCCTGGCTGTATTTTTTCTTTCTCAGCTTGGCTGGCATCTTGAACCACAAGTACCGGCAGAAAATAAAATCATTATCATTGGTGCGCCGCACACCAGCAACTGGGATTTCCCTATGACCTTGCTGGCCCTCTCCGCGCTGGGAATGCGCTTTTCCTGGATAGGCAAACATACCATGTTTAAGGGACCTGTCGGCAGTTTTTTTAAAAAAATCGGCGGCATACCTGTTAACAGAAAAGCAAGAGGCGGGTTCATCGACGACATGGTACGCAACTTTGCAGCAAGAGACCGGCTCATTCTGGCTATTGCACCTGAAGGCACCCGCGCGAAAAAAGATCACTGGAAAGCCGGTTTCTACCAAATAGCTGTACAGGCCCATGTCAATATCTGTCTGGGATTTATCGATTATCCGACGAAGACCATTGGTTTAGGTCCTGTAATAGTGCCATCGGGGGATATTATCGGCGATTTTGCCCGCATCCAGGCATTTTATCAGGACAAAAAAGGTAAATATCCCCACAAAGCAAGTTCTATCTGTCTTCGAGAGAAAGAGATTGCCCTGCTACACCAGCAATACCAGGAGAAGCACGAACCATCCCCTAAAATGGACTTATAAAATCGTAACAATTTTCACAGCTGATTCCTACCACCCCAGCACACAGTAGCACATCTTCCTGTAGAGCGTTACGCTATCGCCATTCTAATTATTATCAGCAAAGATCTACCGGCGGGATCAAATACCGTTTAAAAAAAATACTATCCTACCGATACTTATGATAGCATAAGGCAAATTAAGGCAAAATTGATCACTTTTAGCTTCAGGACCGAAAAATTACATGGATGAAAAAACAACAGAACCAAATAAGCAAAAAAAAGTTTTAGAGCCTACATACCACTTCTCGTCGCAAATGATCAAGATCGGTGAAGATTACACTACAGACAAAATTGCAGTTTCCGAGTTTGTGCGAGCAGGTCAACTTCTCGCCAATTTTCCAAATTTCGAAAGGTTTTCTGCTAAAGGTTTTGAAAAACCTCATCTTGAACCAGGTGCCTGTGCCCATCTTTCAGAAGAAGGGGATGCAATTTTCGCCACAGTTCCTGGGTATCCCAAATTGCAGAAATTGAGTCGCGCCGACAGTCCCGATCCGGTTATATTAATCTCGGTAGAACCGCTCCTGGTGATTGCACCAGA
>RCMY010000212.1_pt1 | contig 54525 bp, 43 predicted proteins | sample 2041341 | NCBI WGS metagenome assembly RCMY01 (sample SAMN09708234, study PRJNA481090) | Marine sediment metagenome, whole genome shotgun sequencing project.
CGATCCCAAAAAAGCGGTGCAGGGTGCTGACATTGTCTATACCGATGTGTGGGCTTCCATGGGGCAAAAGGAAGAAGCCCAGCAGCGAAAAGAACGATTCAAGGGTTTTCAGGTGAACGACGAACTGATGGCCGCCACCGGCAAAGAGAGCTTGTTTATGCATTGCCTGCCGGCGGAGCGAGGCGTGGAAACCACCGATTCGGTCATTGAATCCGCGGCGTCGATTGTCTTTGACGAAGCAGAAAACCGTATGCATGCACAGAACGCCATTTTGTTGAAGATCTGTGGTAAAGGATGATTATTATTCGTATATCAGTGAGATTTTTTACATCCGGCAAGCGATAACCTTCGTGATGCCTGCGTGCAGCAAAACTACATTGAGGACAATAATATGCCACATTATGATCTATTTGTGATTGGCGGCGGTTCAGGCGGAGTTGCCTGTGCCAGAACTTCGGCGGCGCTGGGGGCCAAGGTCGGTCTTGCAGAAGTTTACCGGCTGGGTGGAACCTGCGTGAACCGGGGGTGTGTGCCTAAAAAGCTTCTGGTGTATGCGTCACACGTTGCTGAAGACCTGTGCAATGCCGAAAGTCTGGGGTGGTCCAGTAAGAGAATAACTTTTGATTGGCCGGAGTTTCGCGACGGAGTCCAGGCGGAGCTGCGCCGACTTAACGGTATCTACGATGGCCTTCTCGAAAAATTCAATGTACATGTTTATCAGGATTCGGCTCGTTTTATCGACACCAAAACCGTGCTGGTCGGCAGTCAGACTATTACTGCCGACCGTTTCATGATTGCCACTGGCGGTTCTCCTTTTGTCCCCGAATTTCCGGGTCGAGAGCATGTAATAGTCTCCGATGATGCCTTTGTACTCGAGAAATTACCTAAAAAAATGGCGATTATCGGTGGCGGCTATATCGCCCAGGAGTTTGCCGGCATTTTTCATGGACTCGGCGTTGAGGTTACCCTTGTGGTACGCGGCGTTCGTCTTCTGCGTGGTTTCGATGCTGATCTTGCGGAACATCTGCGGGCTGAACAGGTTAAAAAAGGGATTATTATTCTCTGCGGTTCCAACGTCAATAAAATTGAGAAAACGGCTGACGGCCTGCGCGTTATCTGCAAAGAATGCGATAGTAAAACCTATGACCAGATACTCTTTGCCACCGGACGCAAACCCAATTCCAACGACCTGGGCTTGAGCGAAATTGGGGTAATGGTAAACAGTGCCGGTGCCATTGTCGTTGATGAACGGATGCAGACTTCAATTGAAAATATTTATGCCATAGGTGATGTAACCGACCGAATCAATCTCACTCCAGTTGCCATCCATGAAGGCCGCATCTTTGCCGCCAATCATTTTGGCGGGGAGGATCGTATTATGGATTACACCAATATTCCCACGACGATTTTCAGTCAACCTCCACTTGCCACTGTTGGTCTCACCGAAGCTCAGGCACGGGAGCGATATGACGACGTGGTCATCTTTAAATCAGCTTTCCGACCGATGAAATATGCTCTTGGCCGAATTGAGGAACAAACACTGATGAAACTGGTGGTAGATGGTAACACCGACCGAGTTTTAGGGGTGCATATGGTGGGAACGGACGCCGGGGAAATTATTCAGGGATTCGCCGTCGCTCTGAAAGCCGGTGCAACCAAGACTCAATTTGACCGTACCGTCGGCGTTCATCCCAGTAGTGCTGAAGAATTTGTGACGATGCGGGAACCGTTTATTCAATGAATTCCCAGGGGCGGTCAAACGAGAGCAAAGATCGTCTCGATCAAAACACGTATCATTCTTCTTTCAAATAAAGAGAGAGTCATGTTCGATGTACTCGTAGTTTCCGATTACAACTTCGGCAAAAACATGATAGCCAAGGCGTATCTCAAGGCCTTAGGCGGTGAGGATTTTACCGTTGAATGTGCTGGATTTGAGCCCGGGCCATTGAATCCGCTGGTGACAATAATAATGAAACTGGAAGGCCATGATCTATCAAATTGTGACAGCCCCTGCTCGGTTTTCGACTTGCTAGAAAAAGGACGGCGCTATGACATTATGATCACAATCTGTTCAAAGCGGTTAGATGAGAAATGTCCTGTTTTCCCTGGTCAGTTGCTGCGGTTAAACTGGGGGCATTCCGATCCGGACAAAGTCGTTGAAAGCAGAATTGACAGGATTCAGCAAACAAGAATCATGCGAGATGGAATCAAGACAGAAGTTGTTAATTTTATCGATGCATATAAGGAAGGGAAGTTTGTTGAGTTGAGGTGAGACGGTGGAAGCTGGTGAAGCTGGTTCCCATGCGCTGCATGGGAACCTCTGATCTATGTATCAACTAACGCAGTCATCCCGCCCAACAGATTTGCGGGATAAGTTCATTAACGAAATAATTATCTTGTAAAGGGCACAAGATAATTATTTCTAATTCACTAAATACCCAAATAAGCTTCCTTGACATGGGGGTCATCGATAAGATCGTCCGCTTTGCCCTCCATAAACACACGGCCATGCTCCAGCACATAGCCACGATCACTCAGACTGAGAGAATGTTTCACATCCTGCTCCACCATAAGGACCGTTGTGCCCTGGTCGGCGATTTTGCGGACAGTTTCAAAGATATCCTTGATCAGAATGGGCGCCAGGCCGAGTGACGGCTCATCAAGCATGAGCAGGTCGGGCCGGCCCATCAGGCCGCGGCCGATAGCGACCATCTGCTGTTCACCACCGGAAAGGGTCATGGCAATCTGATTTTCTCTTTCCTGCAGTCGGGGCAATAATTTATAGACATATTTCAATGTCTGCTCTACATCTTTTTTGGCCCGTTTATTAAAGGCGCCGACCAGCAGGTTATCTTTGACACTCATCAGCGAAAAAAGCCGCCGCCCTTCAGGAACGTGGATAACACCGCTGGCGACGACGTTCTCGGGAGGTTCTGCCTGGATTGGCGCACCATTGAAGATGATGCTTCCAGAGGATGCAGTCATCAAGCCGGAGATCGTCCGCAACAATGTCGACTTTCCCGCCCCATTACCACCGATGATACTGACAACTTCACCTTTTTCGACCTTGAGCGACATATCGAAGATGACTTGAACATCGCCATAGGAAACGTCGATGTTATTTATTTCAAGCAGCGACATAATCTTCTCCCAGGTAAGCCTTTATGACATTTTCGTTGTTGGCGATCTCTTTTGGTGTGCCTTCGGCAATTTTTTTGCCGAACTGAATGACGACGATTCGATCGGACAGAGCCATGATGGCGCGCATGATATGCTCAATGACAAAAATAGTTGTGCCTTCGTCGCGGATTTTTCTCAAAATCTCGACCATCTCGTCCACTTCGTTGGGTCTGAGTCCGGCCATAACTTCATCAAGAAGCAGCAGTTGCGGTTTTGTTGCAAGAGCCCTGGCAATTTCCAGTCTTTTCCGGTCAGCGATGGTCAGGTTAGCCGACAGGATATCTTTTTTATCGGCGAAGTTGAGCGATTCGAGAACCTTGATGGCTCTTTCCTCGGCGACGGAGCGACTGTTGGTTGTTACAAAACTTGCAACCATAACGTTGTACAGCACACTTTTGGAGGAAAATGGCTTGACTATCTGAAAGGTCCGGGCCAACCCTTTCTTGCACAGATTCCATGGTTTCTGGCCATTTATCTTTTCATTATTGAAGGTAATGACACCTGCAGTTGGCGCAAAGACCCCGGCGATACAATTGAAAGCCGTTGATTTTCCTGCACCGTTTGGCCCGATCAGGCCGAGAATCTGTCCCTTTTCTATACTCAGGTCCAGAGAGTCGATTGCCCGCAGCCCCCCGAACTCTTTGGTCATACCTCGCACTTCAAGAAGAACCATTATCCTATCTCCCAGTTGTATTGTGGGTTATACGCCGCAGCAGATTATTATAGAGTCGGGTCAGCGGCTCCTGCAGGCCTCGTGGCTGGTAATGCATGACCAGAATAAGGACCAGGCCGAAGATGATGAGATGCATACCCGGCAAGGTATCTCCGAAATAGATGCGGGAAAAATCGCCTACCGGTCGCAGCAAAAGTGCACCAAGGATCGGTCCGGCGATCGAACCACGTCCACCGATCAGGGCGATAAAGGCAATCTCAAATGACAAATCCAGGGAGATGATGGACTTCGGGTGAATATAAAGGGTGAACTGGGCATAAAAAGTACCTGCAAGGGCAGTGAGAAAAGAACTCATTGCCATGGCGATAAGTTTTGCTCTGGCCACATTGACCCCGAGCGCCATCGCCGCCTCCGGTTCCTCTCCACCGGCGTTGAGATAATAGCCGAGCTTTGAACGGGATATAACATACGTCAATATCACCACCGCGACGAGCATGATAAGAATGATATAATAGTAAGGCTCCTTGCTGGCGAACATGAAATTGGCCAGTCCGACATCCATCGGTGGAATCTGCAGGCCCCGTGGACCGTTGACCTTGAAGGGACCAAGATAATCGATATTCTCGACTATCACCCTGAATCCTTCGGCAAAGGCAATGGTGGCAAGGGCAAAATATGCTCCGCGCATTTTAAATGTCGGCAGACCAATTAACACCCCCGCAATGGTGGCCAGTACGCCGCCGACCAGCATGCCGAGCCAGGGGCTGATACCATATTGCAAAAAGAGGATAGTCGAGGTATAGGCACCAATGCCGACAAATGCGGCATGGCCCAGTGGGAGAACCCCGGCAAAACCACCGACCAGATTCCAGCTGGTGGTCAGATAGGCATAGAAGAACAACAGCACCAGGATATGCAGATACGTGGCACTGCGGACCACAAGTGGCAGGCCGAAAGCGATGAGCAGGACAGCTACCAGAGCCACTTTATTTATAAGTTTTTGATTCATCGAAATGTGTCCTCGTAGTATCGGTTACCAATCATGTTTCTGGCCGAATAACCCAGAAGGCTTGACGAACAGAACGACTAGAAAGAGTCCGTAGACAATTGCCTCGGTCCAGGTGGCCGTCATAAACTGAGGCCCGACAGATTCTATTATGCCGATAATAATACCGCCGGCCAGTGCACCGCCGATGGAACCAAGTCCGCCGAGGACGACGATAATAAAGCCTTTTATATCGAAAAGAACACCTACCGTCGGAAAGACATTGTAAAAGGGGACCAGAGTGACTGCGGCAATCCCGGCGGTGGCCGCACCGATACCAAAGGCCACATTATAAATTTTGTACTGGTTGATTCCCATCAGACTGGCCGCTTCCCGGTCCATGCTCGTTGCCCGGATAGCCCGTCCCATATCGGTCTTCTGGAAGAACCAGTAGACAGCAAGAGCTGTGATAAATGCGGTGATGCAGCCATACAGCTTCGGTACGGAGATAAACATTTCACCAAATTCGAGCATCTTTCCCGTGAGCGGGTTGTCGGCGAGGGAGCGATATTGCGGTCCAAAAATGAGCAGGGTCAAATTGTCGAGAATATACCAGATACCCGTGGTCACAATGATGACGGTAAGGGGCTCGCGCACATTTTTTTCGGCAATAAAAATTGGTTTTATAACAAAATTCTGCAGGGTGTAGCCGAACAGAAACATAGCCGGAGCAACGATGACGATTGCCAGATAGGGGTGGATACCAGAGAGGGTAATCACCCAGTAGGCCAGGTACATTCCGACCATTAATATTGAACCGTGGGCAAAGTTGACTACTTTCAATACCCCGAAAATGATGGTCAACCCCATGGCCGTCAAGCCATAGATAGATCCCATAAGGATGCCATTGATGGTGTCCTCGATTATATAGAACATGACTGTCTCCCTGAGAATGCAAAAAAGGAAGCATCCGGAGCAGGGGATGTGCACCTCTGCTCCGGTATGAATGGAACTTAATGTCTGAAAATTTGGAAATAAGCCTACTTCAAGATGGCTAAGTAAAAACCTTCATATACGAGGTGTAAGATTTTTCTATTGTTTTGGCGTTAGAGTACGTCGAAATTATAGAAAAATTGTACCCCAAGGGCACTCCCTGGGGGCGAACAACGAAGTAGATGAAGGGTTTTTACGACGTCATCAGCTTATTTCTCGGGCATTGGGAAAACAGGTGTGTAACCAGCCCGACGCGCAGCTTTTGGCCAGATGGTGATTCGCTCGAGGCCTTTGCCCATATCGTTCACCTGGACCATGACCAGCGAGGCGTTTTCGTTCTGGCCGGTTGTGTCAAATTTAACGGCGTCGTAGCCGACAATCATGCCGGGACCGGAAGACAGATTGGTGGCCGCAAGTGCTTCCCTTATTTTTTCAGGATCAAGTGATGCGGCACGCTCCAGGGCATCTTTCAACACATACATGGCGACATAGGCATCAACTGCTTCCCCTGTCAGATTCTGGCCGTATTTGGCTTTGTATTTAGCGTTTGCTTCTTTGGCGCCTGGTTTGTTGACGTCTGTTTCCCACTCGACAATATCAAACAGATACTGAGCATTTTTGCCGGTGGTTTTAAGAAATGACGGGTCGGCATGGCCACCACCGCTGGCGATGATTGCTTTTAATTTGACTTTATAATCAGCCAGGGTATTGGTGAGCAGAATCGCATCAGCTGCATTGGAAACCAGCAGCAGCACATCGGCTTTTGACCGGCGGATTTTCTGGACTACAGGGCTCAGGTCGGTGGTGGTTGAGGGATATGGTTCATCCAGGACCACTTTATAGCCGCCTGCTTCGGCCAATTTTTTCCACTGTCCGGCAAAGCCTTTCCCCCAGTCGCCATTCTCGTAGACAAAGGCCAGACGTTCGATCTTGGTGCCGAATTCCGTTTCCATATCTTTCAAGAAAGCGAACTGGTCGCGGGTCCACCAGCTGTCTTTGGCGGCAATTCTAAAGACGGTTTTAAAGCCCTGATCGGTAATTTTATCAGAAACCGATACAGGCACGACAAAAGGAATGCCGTATCGTTCAGCGACTGCTGTCGTCGGATATGTTACCGCACTGTTCCAGCAACCTGTGAGCACATGCACTTTCTCGGTATTGATCAGACGCTCTGCCTCGGCGACGCCTTTTTCGGGTTTGGATTCCGAGTCGGCAAAGACCAGTTCGAACTTGGCGCCTCCCAACGACTTGATGCCTCCGGCGGCGTTAATTTCTTCCACTGCCATCTCACGGGCTGCTTTGCCTTGTTGGCCTAGCGTTGCAGATGGGCCTGAAAGGGGAATGATATTACCGATTTTTACATTTTCGGCATAACCGGTGGCATACGAGCCGGCAATCAAAGAAATTGCCAGAGCGGGGACAGCAATTTTGCGTAAAATTTGCATAGGTTCCTCTCGGTTGTGGTTTTCGCCCATGTTGGCGTGGATACTTCTTAACTCTGCTGGCGTCGCAATTTATGTGCCATTGAATTTTCTTTTTCCGATTGGTTGTTCCACCGTCATTACAAGATATGAGTATTGGTTAATTTTGAAAGTCTTACCAGGAGTGTGTCAACCCTTGGCGTCAACTATGGTTGACATTGTCAACCATAGTTGACGCAGCCGTTCTCTTTTTTAACCGTTTATGCAGGGCTTGTCGAGAAACACCCAACATGCCGGCCGCCTGACTCTGGTTGTTGTCAGTCATGCTGAGTGCATTGGCAATGGCATAGTCAGCGAGTTCGTCAAGGGTCGGAAAGTGACCAAAGAGTGCTTCAAGCGAATTCGTCTGAACGGTATCACTTCTTCCCATAGAGGTCGCGCTGGCTAATCTGTCGGCAATGAGATGGTCCTGGATATGTCCATGGGTACAACGGGCAACGGCATCGGAAATATATGCCTTTAATTCCCGTATATTCCCACAGAACGGATGCCTGGTCAACAGGGCTATTGCCTGTGGGCTGATGGTGGGAATTGCTTTACTCATGGCTTTTGCGCCGCTGGCTATTAAATGCTCGACGAGCAGCGGAATATCCTCTTTTCGGTCGCGCAGGGGCGGCACCTTGATCAGGTGGGTACTGAGTCGATAGTAAAGGTCCATTCTGAACTCACCATCTTGTCCAGCAAGCTTGCTTAAATCCTTGTTGGCCGCGGTAATGATACGTGCATGACATTGTTTCGGCTGGTCCGAACCGAGAGGATAGTAAATTTTTTCCTGCAGCAGGCGCAGCAGTTTCACCTGGGAAATTTCGCTCAGATCACCAATTTCATCTAAGAAAATAGTGCCTTCCGCTGCCTTTTCGATCATCCCGGCTCTAACCGATTCCGCACCGGTATAGGCACCTCTGACGTGGCCGAAGAGGGTATCGGAGAGCAAAGCGTCATCGAGGCCGGATATGTCGACTGCGACAAATTCGCCGGGCTGGCAGCTCACTTCATGAATTGCTTCGGCGATGAGTTCCTTGCCGGAGCCAGTTTCGCCGAGGATCAGCGTCGGTAAACCGCTTGTGGCAATCGACTCGATGTACTGGAACAAGGCGAACATGAGGGGACTTTTCGTCACGATCCGGTCAAACGCCCTGTTGGTATACTCTCGACTGCCAAAAGAAATTCCCTTAAGAGACATGACCTCATTGCGTAGCAGACCAATTTCCAGGGCGTTGCGCAAAGCAGAGCTGAACATCTTCAAATCGATAGGTTTGACGAGATAGTCCTGAGCGCCGAGTTTTAAGCACTCGACGGCCGTTTCGATCTCTGAGTCGGCGGTCACGATAATCACCGGAATCTGCGGTTTTGTGCTTTTCAGCTCCCGTAAAACCTCCTGTCCGCTCATATGCGGCATATTGAGATCGAGAAACACCACCGGAGACTGCATCTTTTCCAGGGTGGCGAACACTTTGCGGCTGTCGTCGAGGGTTCTGATGTTGTTCATGCCCATGGAGGTCAATAGAAGGCTATATGCTTCCAGTTCAGCAGGCTCATCATCGACCAGCAGGATTGGACAATTTTTCATCTTCGCGGTAATCATGTGGTTTGTGCCATGGTCATTTTTTTCAGTTTGATAGTAAACTTGGCCCCCGACGCAGTGTTTTCCGCCAGGAGTTCTCCGCTCATCTCTTTTTCCACTATCATTTTGGACATATACAGGCCCATTCCCGTGCCGGAAGTAGCACCTTTGGTGGTGAAGTAGGGATTGAAAATCTTCAACAGCGAGTGCTCCGGGATGCCGCCGCCGCTGTCTTGAATTGTTATCAGAACAAACAGTTCATCTGTGCTGACTGTTATCTCGATTGCTTTGGTCACTGGTTCAGGAGGTGCTTTGTCCGCGTGCTGGGCAATAGCATCTTTAGCGTTGGCGATAATATTGACCAGTACGTGGACAAATTCTCCGCGATAGCCAAAGACCAGTAAGGAGCTGGTTCCCGTCCTATTGTTGACTCTCAGTGAAATGCCGCCATGTCTCATCTGGGCTTCCATAAGCTTCACCGCACTGATGATTACTTCGAGGACATCAACCGGCCCTTTGGATTTGGACGGCTTGAAAAAATTTCTGAAATCGTCAATCGTTTTCGACATGAAATGGATCTGGCCGTTTGCGCCGGAAACCAGTTTGTCGACAAATGATTTATTGAGCATGTCGTTATACTGGGCTGCCTGCAGGCTGGAAATATAGGTGGAAAGAGTATTCAGGGGCTGTCGCCACTGATGGGCGATGATTGCCAGCATTTCACCGACCGCCGCCATCTTCTGGGCCTGCATCAGTTGTCCTTCGGCGTCGACCCGTTTGGAGATATCTCTGATGCTGGACAAGGTTAAATCTTCATCGCCCAGCCGGAATATTTTCAGACTTATTGAGGCAGGAAATTCAGTGCCATCGGCTCTCATAAATGACCATCTGAATACCTGTTGCTCGCCGAGTTCGGAAGCCTGCAGTATCTCCTGGAGCTTCTCTCTGCTTAGTGCACCATCGGGCTGATGCGGGGGCGAGATCTCGAGCATACTTTTTTCGAGGATGTTTTCTTTTGTGAAACCGAAGGTATCCATTGTTTTATGATTGCATTCGGTAATGCGGGAACCCTTGCAGATCAGTATCGCGTCATTGGCTACATTGAACAGGGTCTGATAGTAGGTTTCAACTTCTTTTCGCTTAACGATATTCCATTCCAGATCTTTGTTTATCCCGGTCAACTCTTCCTGGTGCTGCTGGATTGCCGTGCTGTACCGCTTGCTGAAAAAAAAGAGCATCAAGCCGCTGCCGCTGACAACCACTAAGGCGATGAGGGCCAGGATGCCCAACACCCTGAGCGCGACCTCTGTTGCAAAAATCATGGTCGTCTTGCGGGTGAGGGAATAGGCCTCGTCGCGGGGGGCAGTGACGCACATGAACCAGTCGGAGTTGGCAATCAAACTGAAGCTTAATATATGATTCTGCTGGTCTTTACCGAGGTAGGTAACGGTTCCGAGATTACCGCTGATAAAACGATCCAGCTTGTCTCCCAGGTCACGTTCAATATCCTGTAATTTTTCCCGCATAACGTATTGCTCATTTGGGTGCACCAGAATAGTTCCATTTCTTTCGACGATAAACCCGTAGCCGGTTTCACTGACCTTGAAATTTAAAACATTTTGCACCAGGTTATCGAGTACCGTATCTGCTCCCATTACGCCAACGGTTTGGCCAGCGACAATCAGAGGTTTGACAAGTGCAATGACCAGTTTATTGGTGACCAGATCGATATAAGGGGTCGTAAAACTGATCATGCCGGTTTCGCTGGCACGCCGGTACCAGGGGCGATTGCGCGGGTCATACCCTTTGGGGGGCAACCAGCCTGCACCATCAATTAATACACCATCGTTTCTGCCAATATACACATCGGTGAAATGGCCGGCTCTCATGGCCATTTTCAATGGCTTTAAGGTTGTATCGTTTTGACCAAGAGAGGAGAGGTCAACCGAGTCGACGGTTGCAGTCAGAATTTTCATCTGCTGCTCGAGCCACATTTCCACTGTATTTGCCGCCTTGATGGCAAGGTCCTCCTGCTGGGCGGCAATAGTTTTGTCAACGATGTGCTGGGTAATTCGATAGTTAATGGCAGCTACGACGAGAATCACCGTAGCCAGGACGACCAGGGTGATGTTGTGTTTTTTGGTCCACATATTCATAGAGTGTCGATGCGTTGATCGAAAGGTTTATTTTTTGGCCAGCTCATTGCAAGAATCTGCAATACTTGCGCCAAAAAGAACCTACATTACAAAGAAAATTGCGTTTATTCCCTGCAAAACGACATTTTTTTGGAATTCCCATGTACTTCAAGTGTATAATGTCGATAAAGGCAACAGGGAAGGTTGATGTCAGAGAAGTAGCATATCTTGTGCTTCATCTCATCGTGCATGGTGGGATAATCCTGGCACGTGTTAGCACCTGATGGAGTTTTAGCTGATCTTGATTATATATGGACTATTGTATATTGTCGCTGCTCATCGTTCCTCTTGTCTCTGTAGGTAACATTCTAGATTTTATTGGTTTATTTTATATAAAAAGAGCTCGGCGAGATTTGTCTCGGCGATCTCGAATTCCCGGGCTTTGATAATTTAGGTCCAACAATCATCTTAGTGAATGAACAACATTGAAGAACGACAATAGCCCATCGATACACAACAGCAAGGGGGTCGTCAATGCTCTCGGTCTCGCTGCAGGGAATCAGCAACCTGATAAGCCCGCTTTCTGGCAACCGGAACATATTGAAATAGTATCCCCCGAACAGCACATTCGAACTAAAAAAAAGAAAAAATTCCCGTCGGCTCCGGCAGCAACCAAGGCAAAGCAAAAGAAAAAAGGCCGGCTCTGGCCGTATCTGCTGCTCCTGGTGCTCGTCTTTGTCGCCGCAGCTGTGGCGGGTGGATATTATGAGATACAAACGTCTACCTTGCAGGCAGAATTTCTTAGCAAGCTGACGGCTAAATTGCGTTATCGTCTTGCCGATGGCCCGAGTGATAAAATAGTTTTCCCCAAAAAAGGGCCCTACGATATTCGTCTTGGCTATGTCCAGCTGCCGTTTCTCGTGGAGAAGCTGCAGCAAAAGGGCATGGTTGTCAGCAGGCAGGCTCGCTTTAGTCAAAGCCTGCGCAACTATGCGGATATGGGGTTTTATATTCCCTACAGCGAGAAAAGTCAGGCCGGATTGCAGATCCTGGATGCAACTAATGCATCGATGTTCCAGGTGATCATCCCAAGGCGGGTCTACAACGATTTTTTTGACATCCCCTATAAGATCATCCAGACACTCCTCTTTATAGAAAATCGCTCCCTGCTGTCGGACAAATATCCCAAAATCAATCCTGCTGTCGACTGGGGACGTTTTGCCAAGGCGCTCGTTTTTCAGGCGGCAGAAATGGTTCATATCGATACGCCGGCAATGGGGGGCAGCACCCTGGCAACCCAGATTGAAAAATTTCGTCACTCGGACAATGGCATGACCTCATCCGCCAAGGATAAATTGATTCAGATGGCCTCGGCGAGCATACGGGCGTATCAGAACGGTGAGGATACCTCTCTGTACAGGAGAGACCTGGTACTCGACTATATCAACTCCGTTCCTCTCTCAGCCGCACCGGGATATGGTGAAGTAAACGGACTGGGCGATGGACTTTATGTCTGGTTCGGGACGGATTTTGACGAAGCGAACCGAATACTGAATATTAAAAATCCACAGGGGGCAGAGCTCGACGAACAGGCGAGGATTATAAAACAGGTCATCAGCCTGATGATCGCCCACAGGCGCCCCTCGTACTATCTGGTCGCGGGACGCAAGGAGCTGGCGGTGCTGAGCAACAGTTATGTCAGGCTCCTGGCCCAGGAGGGGACTATTTCAACAGCCCTCAGTGAGGCCGCCCAGGTGCAGCCAATCTTTTACAGGGATTTTAGTAAGAACGGCGCCGCCCGGCAGATAGCCAATGATAAAGGGGTCAACGTGGTGCGCAATCGCCTGAGTCCTTTGTTCGATACCTCCCTCTATACCCTGGACCGAATGGACCTCACAGTTACTACAACCTTAAACAGTCGGTTGCAGGAACAAGTTACTGACTATCTTAAAGGTCTCGAGAATTCAGAAACCGCGGGCACTTACGGGCTTATCGGTAGGTCTTTGCTGTCGGCCGATCAGTCCGATGCTCTGAGCTATAGTTTCACCTTATTCGAGAAAACACCAATGGGCAACATGGTCCGGGTGCAGACCGACACAACTGACCTGCCATTTGATATCAACGAGGGCAGCAAACTTGAACTGGGTTCTACGGCCAAGCTGCGTACTCTCGCCACCTATCTGGAAATAATAGCTGAGCTGCACGCAGCTTTATCCGGACAAGCACCGCCCGCCATCAATGCAGAGATGCAACAGGCAACCGACACGCTTACCCGCTGGGTCTGCAACCAGCTGCTGGAGAATCCGTCTCTGCAGTTACAGCCGTTACTGGAAGCTGCCATGCAGCGTAAATACTCAGCAAGTCCCGGGGAACGTTTCTTTACCGGCGGTGGCATCCATACCTTCGGCAACTTCAGTAAAGATGATAATGGCCGAAATGTCACCGTGACCGAAGCCTTGCAATATTCAATTAATCTGCCTTTTGTCCGGATTATGTATGATATAGTCCGGTATACCCAGGCCACGCAATGGGAAAACAACCGGCAGATTATCCACGATGACCATGATCCTCGGCGTGAGGCGATGCTGGATACATTCATTGATAAGGAAAGCAAAGTTTTTCTATCGCGTTTCTGGACCAAATACCGGAACATGACGGGCGATCAACGCTTGGAAACCCTTTTGGCAGGCATGATTCCACGGGCCGTACGCCTTACTGTCGTCCATCGTCATCTCTTTCCAAAGGCCGATCTGGCGGCCTATATCCGTTTTATCCGCGGGCAATTGCCAGGGACTACCCTCACGGACAAAAAGCTGGCGTCCATGTATGAAAAGTACCAGCCGGGTGCTTTTAATCTGCAGGATATGGGCTACCTGGCCTCGATGCATCCCCTGGAATTATGGCTGCTCGATTATTTGCAGCAACCGGGTGAAACCTCGCTCAAAGATGCGATAGAGAAAAGTGCTAAAGTCCGACGGGAGGTGTACGGCTGGCTGATGCGCACCAAAGCCAAAAATGCCCGCGATTCACGGGTCAGGACCGTGTTGGAAATAGACGCCTTTTCGGATATTCACCGTCGCTGGAAGAAGATGGGATACCCCTTTGACCATCTGGTGCCGTCATTGGCCACTGCACTGGGGAGTTCCGGTGACAGGCCTGCGGCCCTGGCCGACCTGATGGGCATTATTTTAAATGGTGGGGAACGGTTGCCGACCCAGCGATTTACCAAGGTCGAGTTCGCCAAAGATACACCATATGAAACTATAGTTGAGCGATCAACACCCCTCGCAAATCAGGTTATGCAACCGGAAGTCGCGCAAGTTTTAAAAGAAACTTTGGGCAAAGTTGTCAGTGAGGGCACGGCCAAACGTTTATCGAACAGTTTTCAACAGGGTGACGGCAGTCCGTTTCTTATTGGCGGCAAAACCGGTACCGGAGATAATCGGATAATAAGTTCAACCTCGTACGGCCATAAAACGTCATCCAGGACCCTGAACCGAACGGCGACCTTTGTCTTTTATCTGGGCGACAATCATTTTGGAACACTGACCGCTTTTGTCACTGGCCGGTCAGCGAAGGCTTTCAGCTTTACGTCAGCCCTGCCTCTTCAGGTACTCAAAGGAATGGTGCCGATTTTACAACCCTATATCAATGCAGCCAATCAGCAGGAGCAGTAGGTAGTAGAAAATGACTGTGGATATTGCACGTATCGGACACTGCCTTGTGCGTCACTTTAGGTTTTGCTGATCTGTCTCTATTCAATTAACTATTGTGACCATAGCATGAACAAGCTACTTTGTAGGAGTTGAAAACCTAGCCAAAGAGAGAGCGCTTCTTTCACTCATTTTATTTATTGGTCTTCCATTATGGTGCGAATACCTTTTTTCTGGTTACTGTTAACTCTGGCTGTGAATACTGCCCTGGCCAGCGATAGAGCCGATCAGCCTGTCGACCGGCTGGAGCGGGTGCTGCACTCGCAAACGTTGCGCGTTTGCATTTGGCCCGATTACTACGGTATCACCTACCGGAACCCCAGGACACAGCAGCTTTCCGGTATTGATATAGATCTGGCCGAACAGCTGGCGTTGGATCTTGGTCCAGGGGTACGGGTCAAATTTGTTGACAGTTCTTTTGCAAGACTCATCGACGATATCAGTCGCGACCGCTGCGACATTGCCATGTTCGCCATCGGCATCACACCCGGACGCGCCGAAAAGCTCCGTTTTACCAAGCCTCATCTGCGCAGTGACATCTACGCTATTACCACCCGCAGCAATCGCCGCATCCGGGAATGGACCGATATTGATCAGCCGGGTGTTGTCGTGGCTGTGGCTAAAGGGACCTACCACGAACCGGTGATGCGCAAACGACTCCACCAGGCGCAGTTGGTGGTTTTGGACACTCCCTTTGCCCGTGAACAGGAGGTCGAATCCGGGCGTGCCGACGTATTTATGACTGACTATCCTTACAGTCAACGCATGTTGGCCAGTGTCGACTGGGCCAGGCTTATCTCCTCGCCGGTGACGTTTCATCTTGCCCCTTATGCCTACGCCATGCAGCCCGGTGATGACCGCTGGTATGCACGTGTTGAACGTTTCGTGAATGCTATCAAACGCGATGGTCGTCTGTTGGAGGCTGCGCAGCGTCACAACCTTGAACCAATCGTTACTCTTGAGAACTGAAATTGTCTTTCACCCTGACAAACCTGCGTCGCTTTTTTAGCACCCACTTTGCTTTTCTGCTGGTGATGACCCTGGTTGTCCTCAGTATTTGCGGGGGTACGGTTTATGTCATAGAGCGGCTTAAAACTGCTGCGATAGACCAGGCGCTAAAAGACAGTGCCATGAGCGCTCGTGACTTTGAAGATCACCTGACCCGCAGTCTGGATACAGTGAAAAACCTCGCCGGTTTTATTAACGCCGGTCCAGCTGAACAGACAGCAGAGAGTATTCAGGATTTTTTCGTGCGTTCACTGCGGTTCACTCCTTTTCTACGCTCGCTGTCCATTCTGAGTAAAGACGGCACAATTATCAACAGTTCCAACCCGGCGAACTTTGGCTTGCAGATTCCGATTTCCGACTATCTCCCTCCCTTAACTTCTGCCAATGAAATTCTTCGCGTGGGTCGGCCCTGGTTGGGTCGGGATTTTGCCGGCGGGATGCCGTCTGCTCCTGACCGACCCGTCAATGACGACGACCTCAGCTTTATACCGATACAGCATCAGCTTGAGGTTGGTACGCGCTCAATCTCCCTGTTGGCTGCGATGAACCCCGATTTTTTTATCAATTATTTTACTCAGAGGCTTGTACCCGAAGAGGGATTCGTGGATCTTCTGCGTTATGACATGGTGGTGCTGTTGTCCACAGGCCACTACTCAAAACCTGGCAGTTCCTATGCAGGGCAGGAACTTCGAGCACTGTTGCCGCAAGATGAGATAGTGCAGTTTGAAGAAATAACCGGCCGGGAAGAGGCAGTTTTCACCGCCGTTCGCGCCACGCGTCAATACCCGCTGTTGGTGGTCACTCATCTTCGCCGCGATAGTGCTCTTGTCAATTGGCATAACGAGAGCAGGCGCCTGTTGACGTTTGTCGGATTTGCCTTGCTTGCTCTCGTCCTCCTGGCAACGGCGCTGTATCAACGCCAGCAACGTCTTGCTGCAGAGAGAGTGGAAGAGAGGCAGCGTGAGCGTGAACGACTCGCGGCTACAGTTCTCGACACCGTTTCTGAAGCGGTGATGGTAACCGACCCAGACAATTTGATTGTTGCGGTCAACCCTTCGTTTACCCGGATTACCGGTTATGGACCGGAGGAAGCTATCGGCTCTTTTTCCACTGAGCTGTTCGGTAAAACACAGTCGAGTGAGTTGCTGCTGGAAGTCCGGCAATCACTTGCGGAACACGGGCACTGGACGGGCGAAATCAGCAATCGCCGCAAAAACGGAGAACTGTTTATTGCTTGGCAATCTATCAATCTGGTGCGAAACGAGGTCGGCGACATCATCCATCAGGTCACAGGATTTTCCGATATCACCGAGTACCGGGCGGAGGCTGATCGAATTGCCTGGCTGGCTCATCATGACCCTCTTACTGGTCTGCCCAACCGGACACTGTTTGTTGATCGCCTGCGGCAAGCCATTCGCCAGTCCCAACGCAACCAGGTAAAATTGGCTCTGATCTTTCTTGATCTGGATACATTCAAACCAGTCAACGATACGCTAGGTCATCTCGTTGGCGACCAGCTGTTGCAGGCGGTAGGTAAACGTCTGGTCGATTGTATACGCGATTCCGATACTGTGGGGCGTCTGGGTGGCGATGAATTTGTTGTACTGCTGCCGGTCCTCGAAGCACCTCGGAGTGCCATCAGGGTTGCAGAGAAAATAAATCAGGCCCTTCATCTTCCTTTCCAGTTGCAATCCCACATCATCAATATCTCCAGCAGTTGCGGTATTGCGCTCTTTCCTGATCACGCTACGGCAGACAAACAATTGATGCGGTGTGCCGATACCGCCATGTATCGTGCCAAAGCGGGTGGCGGCAACCGCGTATATATGTTTCATTCAGACGAGAGCACGCCATGAAAAAACGAAAAAATGTCCTAATCCTTTACATAATGAGCAATTAATATGCGCCATCCCTACCTATTGTTGTGGTTTGTCTGTCTTCTTTTTTTGCCTTTTAATCTTCTTGCGGCAGCAGATCTTGCAGGAGAAACCTCGCCGGATAATATCTCGCTTGTGCAACATGCGTCGCCGGAAGAAACGCTGATTATGTTGAATTCTCTGATGGAGTTGCAAAACAGCCTGAAGAAACAACTGGCTTTGACCCGGGAAAAGATCAAAACGAGTCAGTCTGCTGCGGAAAAGGAGCGATTGGAGGCAGAATTGAGTCGTCTGGATCGACAGTTGTCTGATTCTTCTCATGATTTTGAGCGAATAGCGACTGGGGTGGAGGTTGGGCTCTTTGCCGAAAAGAAACCGGAAACATTCAGCTGGAAAGATGAAATGACCACCCTCATAGAGCCGGCGATTAAAGAAATTAAACTGCTGACAGTTCGTGCCCGGCAGAAGACCAAACTCAAGGATACTATCAGCGAATTGTCCAATATCCTGCCGGTTGCGACCAACGCTGTCCAGCAGCTCGATCGTTTAAACAAAGTCACCAAGGATCCTGATATCAAGAAACAGATTAAGGAACTGCTCCCTGAATGGCGTAATGTTGAGAACAGAGTCCGCAGCAAACTGGAGTTGGCAGAGCTTGAATTGAGCCAGATGCGGGATAAAGAGGTCAGCCTTGTCCAGAGTTCCAGTGAATCCATCCGTAATTTTTTTCGCGTTCGCGGGCTCTATCTTGTCATGGCCGCATTAGCTTTCGGTTGCGTTCTTCTCGTCGGTCGTTTGCTGTATCGATTAATTTTCCGCTTTCTGCCCGGAGCCAAACTGGAAAAACGGCCGTTTCATATTCGGCTCTTTGATCTCTCGATGCGCGTATTCATAGTCGTTGCCGCTATTATTGGCCTCTTTTTCGTGCTCTATCAGGCGGAAGACTGGTTTCTGCTCAGTATGGCCATCGTCTTTTTTCTCGGCCTTTTCTGGACCGTACGGCAGGTTTTGCCAAGGCTCTGGCAGCAGGGACGCCTGATGCTCAATGCCGGCTCGGTGCGTGAAGGAGAAAGACTGCAGCTGCATGATGTCCCCTGGAAAGTTGAAACCCTTCATGTCTTTTGCAGTCTGTTTAACCCGACCCTGGGAATTCGTTTGCGGCTGCCTATTGAGAATATTGTCGGCCTGGTTTCCAGACCGTATTCCCCCGAGGAACCTTGGTTTCCCTGCAAAAAGGGAGACTGGGTGGTGGTGGGGGATCGGCCCCGGACCAGGGTGGTCAGCCTCAGTCATGAACTGGTTGAAACAGTGGAGCGAGGTGGCAAACGATATCTCTATAAGACCGCCGACTTCCTTGGGCAAAACCTGGTCAACCTGTCCCGCAACTTCCGGTTGCGCGTGGTGTTTGGTGTAAGCTATGACCTGCAGGACCAGGTGACCACCATCATCCCGAATCTTCTGAAAACCTTTATCCAAGCCAAGCTGGAGGAAGAAGAGTATGCTGACAACTGCCTGAACCTGCTGGTCGAATTTAAAGAGGCTGGAGCGTCATCTCTTGACCTGCTGGTAATGGCAGATTTTAAAGGAAATCAGGCCGAGATCTATTCAAGGCTTGAGAGGGCGATACAACGTTGGTGTGTCGATGCCGCTACTCAGTACAATTGGGAAATTCCCTTTCCCCAGCTCACCTTTCATTGGCCGGAAAGGGAAAGGCTTTTAGCTGATGGTAAACGGGCGCAAGGTGGACAAGAGCTGCAGTCAGAGGGGAGCTGATTTATCCCCAAAGCTCCACAACCAGTTTTCGGCTCATATCAAGATACTTGTATTGCATATCTGGATCATTGCAGAATACTTCCAAGGTAATGGTGCTGTCGTAACCGGTAGCCTTTAATGCCTTGACTGCGTTTTTCCAAGCAACACTTCCTACGCCAAGAGGCATATGGTCATCGGATCTGGCTCGGTTGTCTGAAAAATGAACATGCTGGATATGTTCCCCCAGTTCTTCACAAAAATCCTGATGAGTATCGTGGCCGAAATTTGCGTGGCCAAAGTCAAGATGGAGTTGTAAACCCGGTACTGATGCCAGCAAAGTTTTAAAAGTCGAAACCCTATCAAAAGGGGCTTTATAATTTTCGAAGACTACCGTCAGGCCATGGGCCGTGGCCATCGCAACGATCGGCTGTAATGACTCGATATTGAATGTGACTACATCTTTTCGCATAGCCGGCGGACAGAAATAGCAGGGGTGGATATTCATTATTTTTGCCCCCAGACTCGAAAAGATTATGGCACATCGCTCCAATTCCAGAAGACACGCGTTCCGTACTGTCTGGACTGGATATGCATATGGCAGACAGGGGTCGGTGTGCCCTGTGATGGACAAGCCGTAGGTATCAAGAATCGGCCGCAATCTGGCAATATCAATAGTGCTGGCGTTTGGCCCTTCGATGGTCAAATCGAGAAAATCGAATCCGGCTTTGCCACAGAACGTCGCCTGGTCGTACACCGATTTTGCCGGGTTGTTCATTAAGCCGATTTTCATGGTTGTTCCTTTTTGCTGCGCCTGTTTTTCGAACCAGTGCCGGTCGGTGCTTCAAAGGGAATTTCTCTGCGACTCATTCAGCCAGTCGATAAATCTTCCTCTTATTTTCTTGAACAGAATCCGCTCGAAAACTTTCCGGTCGTAGAGGAAAAGACAATACCTGATCGTAGTAAAGGGACTGAATGTTTTATCGGGATTTTCTACGATGAAATGTTCTTGAAACTCCCTGACGATGCTGAGATTTTCATTTAAGCATTGATGGAAATCAGACTTTTGAAAACCACTGTGCAGTTTCAGGATATCATTGACAAAGTTATCGACCTTGAAGTCATCGAACTGAAAATCTCTGAAAAAATGGCCGGCGATCCGTAAGAAATTAAATACATTTAGGTTTTTTGTGCTGGTCGGTGTGTCGCCCTTTTTCTCAGTTTCAAGCGTATCTTCGAACGGTTCGGTTATCGGTGTCACAGTTTCTTGCTGCATCAGTTCTATCGTCGCGTTGCGGATCTCCTTGAATTCCCGGTCGGCAAGCTCAAAAAGAGCAGAAAGGATGTTGATCCTGCGCTTCAGGTCAATGGGAATTGATTTTTTGTATTTGATCTTGTGGTCCAGCACACTCCAGGCGTCCTGAATGAGCGATCTGATCTGCACTTCGAAAAAATTGTTGGCAAAAGGTAAGTACTTCGGCAATGACGCCATTTTATCATTGAGGGCCAGGTCCATATGGAGACCTTTGTAGCCGAATAAATCTTCGGTGTTTTCCACCTGGGAGATTTTATCAGTAATGTCGATGATCTTGAAGTGCTCTTGCAGTATCTCCGCCAGCCAACTTATCTGGTCTTCATAGAGGCACACGATTCGGATGCCGATCAGGTCTGAGATATAAGATTTGATCTCGTATGGTTGTTCCTCAGTTTCAAGTCTGTTCTGGTATTTGCGGTGAAATTTTTTGATGCACTCATCTCTATCTTTGACTCGACCTTCTATTCTCGTCACTTCATCCATGCCTGACTTTTTAATTAACGAGTCGATGAGGCGGATATAGGTGTTCTTGGCAGAGAGAAAATGCTTCTGGTTGCTATCGTAATAGTTCCTGAAGGCCTTTGTTTCCTGTTCGAAATCCATAGAGACCATGGGGGGGTCCTCATTCATTGATATTCCATGGCTGTTTGCGTCGCCATTCTCATTGCAGTTCCGTAACATACCTTAAGGCTGAACCCATTTAAACAGAGACAATAGACGGTGACAATACTAATCCTGCAAATTTTACGCAGCAATACCTAGATTTCTCAGTAAAAAGCCGGCAGGAAGGATTGTTTTTCGGGTAAATGAGAAAACTAACCCCATTCCTTTGTAAGGTATGCTAAGCGGTGAACGTGATCATTTCCGCAGTACCAATTGGCATGGATCCTGTTTTATTACGGCATGAACTGACTTCATTCCTTGCGAATCGGAGCCCGTCAAAATTTGCATCTTCAATGGCTCGCATAATAGACTTTTTGTGCCAAGCAAAATGCTGAATCGGTCGGACCGCATATACTGATCGAGGTATTGGCGCGTTTCCCATTCCGAAATCAAGTTGAAGATATTCTCATGTTCGATATCGGAGAAGATTGCATAGCTCAAACACCCCTTCTCCTTACTCGGCTGCTGGAGCAATGCAAGGAGTGTGAGTAAAACCTCTTTTTGCTTTTCCGGAAGAACGTTCATGAATATTCTGATTACGATCATTGTCTTCCTCACCTGATATCTTTAAAATTATCTTCAGTCCCAAGACCCTTACAGCCTCAGCTTCGCCAAGATCACTTCTAGCCCGAATTTATCATGAACATTGTGACAAATTGTCCAATTGCACACACTTGCTTTATGTTGGGCAAAGTCGTATAGAGTTACAAATTTTCACAATGTTCACCAAAGGTCAGTCCATCCGGCATCATTTTTTTCAGTATTTTGGCAATGAATATAGACGACTATGATTCATAGCCAAAAAGTTTGAACCTGACACCGCCTGAACTGATGAGAACTTCGGGCTAGTCATTTCCATGCTTTCCTTTTTTGTCATGTTTGTCGTTTCTGTCATACTGATTGTGCTTGTCGTTTTTTAGTTTATCCTCTTTTTGGAATTGTCGTCCTTGATTCTGATTCTTCCGTTTTTTCTGGACGCCCCAATTATTATTTTTTTCCCAATGCCTATCTTTTTTCCACTGGTTCCAGTTTTTCTGAACTTCATGGTGCTTTCGTCGCTCAGGGTTCCATTGTTGTCCTTTCCAATGATGGTCCCTATAGTCATTTCTCCAATGTTTGGGTACTTGACGATAAAAAGAGGGCTCGCTTTTGTAATAGTACCAACCTGAGTTATAGTCACGTGATCGATACCACCGTCCTTCGTACGGACGCCACCACCAGCCATCGTTGAAAAAAATGTCTACATCAACGTCGGGTGTAACGTAGACATACGTATCGGGCAGCACGACCAACCTCGGTGGTTCCTGAAAGTGGATGACTGGCGGTAGTGGTAGTGAAAAACCTATATTTACATTTACCTCTGCCATCATTGACAGGGGAAATGAAAACATCAATGCCAGCAGTACTGTTCCAAAAAACAGCTTCTTCATTCTGTATCCTCCTCTTGACATAATTGGTATATCCCATGCCTTCTATTAGTACCTTACAAATTGTTTCCTTATTAATTTTACCCAATCTGTCAGAATCCCAGAGAGACGCCAAGTCCATAGTATTCAACTTTGTTGTTGTAAAACTGGCCGTATGGGTCATAGCCATTGTACCACTCAGCCGTGATGCGTATTCGGCGTTGTCCTGGGTTGGGGTAACCGAACTCAAAACCGGCCTTAATGCTGGTGTCGATATCCCAGTCATGTTCCTCCAGACTCTTCATGTCCACTCCGACAATAGGCCTGAACTTCGAGAAAATTGGATGGTCGCCTTGATACTCCAGCCCCCAGTGACCGCTCAACGGCTTAAGATCGTCTGGTTCCTTGTGGATAAGATATTCACCACCACCGTACACTCGTAAGCCACGCCAGTCTAAGGAGTAGATGAGTTCAGTAGCCTCGAAGCTCAGATTAATACGTTCCGGAGGATTATCACCTAAGAGAGTTTCGTCCCCTAAATGTGAGCTTTGGTGGTACACGCGGAAACGGAGAGAATTCATTCCATAACGGTAAGTGAGGGGGAAACCGATGGTGTAATCGGCGTTGATAAGGTCGGCGGACGGCTTGTCCAGATTGAATTGGCCAAAGATACCTGCTTCCAGACTGAGTTGCAGGCCATCCCCTTCTCTAGTGCCAAGGTACTTGAAGAGACCGAATGTTTCTCCGAAGCCGACTGATGCCCTGGTATATTCCAAATCCAAGGACTCGAAGCGGTTGAGACTGACATTGAACTGCGGCTGTTTCGGGTCGGCTATGAGTGGCTGGAACAGGTCGCCTAGAGGAAAAGTTTCCGTGTCATCAGTTATCCCCATAAAGGAGCCAACCTTTTCCGGATTGATGATAGTGGCAGACTTCACCATAATCTTCACGTCCTGAAGACCATCGATTGTGAGCAGTTTTTTGTTTGCTTCTTCCTGGCGTAAGGGGTCCTCTTCGAACAAGGTGATTTTGGCAACCCCGTTTTCGATTTGCAAAATGTAGCTGTCTCTTTCCCAAAGCAGGTCCCGTTCAAGAATGGAAGCGACATACCCAGCGAGAAAATCATCGCCAACCCGGTCTATCGCCATCACGCTTGAAGATGAGTAAAGAAGCATGAATCCGAGAACCACAACGAATAATGTGCCGGTTATTTTGAGTTTGCCCGCTAGACGTAACCACATATACTTTCATCCTTTGCATACTTACCATAATGTAAGATGTAAAATTAAAATTGATGGCGTCGTAAAAACGCTTCATCCGCTTCGTTGCACCCCAAGGGCACTCTTGCCTAAAGGCGCCACAAACTTTTATCATTATAACGTACTATAATACAACGAAATAATTATAATTTTTTGTGATTCTCAGGTAGATCTTTTCGAATTTTGCTCTGTCTTGGTGACCTCGCCCGGCTTTGCCGATTCGCCCATCATGACGATGACCCGGTGTCTTACTAATTCTCGTTCCAGCACGATTATTTTGTCGGTCATGCGCCTGCCGTCCATCTCCAGCCAGATGACGCCGTGCTCACAGCCGGAAGGATTTTCCACCTCGATATCATAGATTGTTTCGCCATGCCGATAGCTGAGACTAAAGCGTGGCCAGGTCGACGGGATAACCGGATCAATCTCCATCAGATTTCCGCGCACCTTGAGGCCGAGGACTTCTTCGGTCCAGGCCCGATACATCCATGCCGCCGCCCCGGTATACCAGGACCAGCCGCCCCGGCCGATCCGTCCGGGCAGCCGGTAGACATCGGCGGCGACCACATAGGGTTCGACACCGTAGTCCCAGACAGCCTTTGCGTCGCGGGCGTGTTCGATCGGATTAAGCAGTCGCAGCAGCTTCACCGCCCGTTCGCCATCGCCTTGACGGGCGATAGCCATGGCCAGCCACAGGGCGGCGTGGGTGTACTGGCCGCCATTCTCGCGCACCCCAGGGGGATACCCCTTGATATAGCCGGGTGAAGGCTCCGAGTGGTCAAAAGGAGGGGTAAAAAGCAGTACTAACCCCTCGCTCTCATGGACGAGATATTGCCAGGCCGACTCCAGAGCCTCTTCTGCCCGGTCGGGATCGGCGGCACCTGACAGCCATGCCCACGACTGGGGCAGGGAATCGATTATCGCCTCGGTGCCCGCGCTCGATCCGAGCGGAGTTCCGTCATCGAAGGTGCCCCGCAAATACCATTCACCGTCCCAGCCAGCCTGCTCAACCTGTTCGATTAAAGTGGTTTTTTTGGCAAGATAGTCCTGGCTCAGAACCGGTTTCTGTATAAGCGTTGCCAGCTCAGCCATTCCCTGTAAACAATCGCAGAGGAACCAGGCCAGCCAGACACTCTCACCTTTTCCTCCTGCACCGACCAGGTTCAGGCCATCATTCCAGTCGCCGGTCCCCATCAAGGGCAGGCCATGAGGGCCGGTTGTCAGGCCGCGATCGACGGCTCGCCGGCAGTGTTCAAAAAGGGTGGCCCGTTCCATGGTAATTTCAGGAGTGGAAAAATGCTCCGGTTGATCATCTGCCAGCAAGTCATCCTTCAGAAAGGGAATCTCTGTCTGCAGGATGTCGCTGTCGCCGGTGGTGCGGACATATTGCGCGACAACATAGGGCAGCCAGAGCAGATCGTCGGAAATACGTGAGCGAATGCCCGCTCCGGCCGGTTCATGCCACCAATGCTGGACATCTCCCTCCAGGAACTGCCGGCTTGCCGCCCGCAGGATCTGGTCACGGGCGATCTCGGGCCTGACGTAGAGAAAGGCCATGACATCCTGTAACTGATCGCGAAAGCCGAAGGCGCCGCCTGACTGATAGAAGGCGGAGCGTCCCCAGAGGCGGCAACTCAGCGACTGGTACTGCAGCCAGCGGTTGATCAACAGGTCGGCAGCCAGTTCTGGAGTGTGTACTTCGATGGTGCCGAGCAGCTCATCCCACCAGGATTTGGTCTCCCGCAGGGCCTCTTCCACCGCATGATTCTCATGGAAGCGCAACACTAGTTTGTTGGCCTCTTCCTTCGACTCTGCCTGCCCCAACATGCAGGTAATGTCTTTTTGCTCGCCCGGGGCCATGGTCAGAGAAATCCGGAGTGCTGCGCAGGGATCCAGTCCGGCTCCGACCTGTCCGGACAGTTTAGTCAGTTCCATAGCCGTGGGTTTGGTCAGCGAACTATTGCGTCCGATGAAGGCGGTGCGATCACCGCTGTATGAATCGGGATCGGGAGTGATGGCTACAAATGCCACCCGATTGCCATATTCGGGGTGGTAACGGTTCGTGACCAGCATAGCCTGGTTCTCGTCGTCCCAGTGGGTTGCAATATGCATCTGTGAGGTCTCGCGGTTCTCGCCCAGGGTCAACTCGACATAATAGGTGATTGACAGACTCCGTCTGGAGGAAGAGGCGTTGATCAGCCGCAGGCGCTGGAGTTTTATGGGAGCACCGCCTTTTTCATCCACTGGAACGAAGACGGTCAATTCCTGCTCGATACCCTGGCTGTTATGCTCAAAGACCGTGTAGCCGGCTCCGTGCCGGGCCCTGTAGGCGGTCTGTTCCCGGATAGGGGCTGACGTCGGAGACCAGTAGTCGCCGGTCTCCTCGTCACGGATATAGAGCACTTCAGTTGCAGGATCGAGCACCGGATCATTGGACCAGCCGGTCAACCGATTGCGCTGGCTGTTGCCATACCAGGTGAAGCCGGAGCCCGTTTCGCTGACCATGGTACCAAAGGTCGGGTTGGCGATAACGTTCACCCAGGGCGCGGGGGTATTGGTACCGGGGCCGAGATAGATCGCGTATTCCCGACCGTCCGGGGTAAAGCCGCCGAGGCTGTTGAAATAGTTCAGCTCCATGAAGGGGAGTGGCGCTGAAGGTTCCGGGCGGCCACGTTTGGTCGGGAGTTTTTTCAGAAGTTGTGGAATTTCCACCGGTACCCCCAATTGCTGGGGAAGGGGGCCGCGTGCCGCCACCAGCACAACGGCGGATGCTGCTTTCAGAAGTTTCTGGTCCTCCACCGGGATTTGCGCCAGGCTCCTCAAAAAGACTGCCCCAGGTTGGTCGGCCACGGTCAAGAGGGTATGGTTTTGTACCAGCTGTTCCAGCCTCTCCTGGAGTGGGCGCTGATAACTCCCTGCCTCCTCGTTGAGGATTATCAGATCAAAAGATAAACCATGCATCCGGAGATAGGTATGGGCCTGAAGCATCTGCCGGACCAGACTGATTTCCCGAGTTTCGCCGATGCTTATGAGGATCATCGGCCGGTCTCCCGAAATCCCGTACTGCCACAATCCGGCTTGACCTTTGTCATTTTCAGCAAGGCGTCTGGCAGAAGCGCGCAGCAGTGCATTGGGGAACAGCAGGTGACCTGCCAGTTGCTGGAAACGACGGGCGTCTTCCGGTTGAATGCGTAGCATTTGTAACTGCTGCTGGGCCGAGTGCCAGGCAAAATCCATGGCCCGCTCGGTGTCATGTGGATCATTGTATTTATCTAGCAGTAATAACACCTGTTCCAGGCTTGCCCCGGCTGCGAGCGTGAGACAGATCTGAACACGCCCACCCGGCGCGAGGCTGATACTTTGCCGCAGGCTAAGAATCGGGTCGAGAACAAAGCCCTGATTGCCGCCGAGCTCCTGCCTTGCACCCATGGGGTTTGCAAGCGTCCGGCCGCGGCCTATAAAACGAGCCCGGTCGGTTTCAAACTGCAACCCTTTTTGCGTCTTGTTTGTGTGGGTCTTTTCCTGCAGGGTCAGACTGTGGGCTATATAGAGGGGCAGATCCTTTTCGCTCCTCGATCGCCGCCAGGCAAGTAGTGCGTTCTGTTTTGGCAGGGCCTCGGTCTGAATGAAGAGTTTATTGAAAGCCGGGTGCTGTAGGTCCGCATTATGTGGCGCCATGGCCAGTTCGACAAAGCTGGTAAGGTTGAGATGGCGGGCTTGACTGGAGTGGTTGACCAGGGTGATCTGTCGTATTTCCACATCATCTTCCGGCGAGACGATGATCTCGGTTGAGCAGGAGATACCGTTATCGGTGCGCTTAAATACTGCTCGATCAAGGGCAAAGTCCACCGAATAGTCATTTACCTTGCCATCAACCGGATGATAGGTCGTTGACCAGAGACGATCGGAATCGACCTCATGGATATAGCAGAAAGTTCCCTGGGTGTCGCAGGTCGGATCGGATCGCCAGCGGGTAAGTTGGCGGCTGCCCCACTGGCTGTAGCCGCCACCGCTGTTGGTGATCATTACCCCATATCGGCCGTTATTGAGCAGCAACGTTCTGGGCAAACTGGTGTGGGGGGTGGTAATGGTTGTTCTTGACGGGGCGACCAGGTCGACAGCCAGGAGTTGCGGTCGACTCTGCCTAATCGAGATGAGATGAATCGGCGGCAGGGTCGGGATGCGTTCCTGGAGCAACGCCTCAAAGGCACGGACCCTTGGGTCGCTATGGAATCGACGCGGGAATGGGTCATTATGGAGGAAGTTGGTTAAAGCCAGGAAGGCCATGCCCTGGTGATGGGCCATATAGGCCTCGATAATTATCCCTTGTTTTAGATTCTTGTTCGAAAGATCGCGGTGTGGCTGCCGACTAAAATCCATTGCTTCGAAATAGCCGTAATCACCTAGTAAATTGAGGTTATTCAGTCTTTCCAAATTCTGCACGACCGCAGCGGGTGCCAGGTTCAGAGCTAGTAGACAGGCATAAGGAGCGACGACAGGCTGTTCATCCATGCCGCGCTTCAGGCTGAGGGCTGGCACGCCGAACGCCTTGTATTGATACGTCTTGTCGCGGTCCAGATCGGCAAAGGCGGACTCGGATATACCCCACGGTACCCCATGGGTGTGACCATAGGCGATCTGGATCGCCACGGCATCTCCGGCCGCCTTGTCGAGAAGCGAGTGAGGGTAGGAGCGCTGGAAGAGCAGTGGCATCAGATATTCGAACATGGTCCCGGTCCAACTGAGCAACACCCGCTTCCGGCCTGCTGCACCGGCTGCTCCATAGGGGCGGCTGAGGGTAAACCAGTGTTCCAGAGGGACATCGCCCCGGGCGATGGATACAAAACTGCCGAGTCGCGATTCGCTGGCCAAAAGGTCGTAGCTGGAGCCATCAAGGCGGTTAGTGGAAACATTATAGCCGATAGCAAACAGCTTGCGTTTGGCATCGTAAAGAAAACGCATGTCCGTCCCGGATGCCAGGGCAGGGATGTCTTGCATCAATTGTTCGGCTCTCGCCAGGGTTTCTCCGGCCAGCCATTGTGCTGTGGCGAAGGCATCTATAAGGCGATCGAGCCAGGCCGTGAGCGTTGGGCAGGTTTCCGGAGACTTTTGCCGAATTTCTTTAAGAAGCAGGAACGAGTCGATTTTGCCCTGCGCCAGCAGGGTGAGCGAGGGTGCTCGGGACAGGTCACAGTCGATGGCCGATAAGGCAACCTCACCCAGTGGGGCAAGTTCTGCCGCCGATTTTTCATTAAGGATGAGGACCCAGGCAAGATAACGCTCCGCAATTGTTTTCCAGGCGGTTGCCTGGTCTTCCAGTTCTTTTGCCCAGGGGGTGGTTGTCGCGGAGGTGACAAGAGGCTCGATGTCGATCGCCATCCGGTCGACACGGTGCAGCAGATCGACCAGGGAGGACGGGGCAGCATGCCAGTCGGCCAGCAGTGTGTCAAGGGTATGGTGACTAAAATCGATCAGCCCTTCCCGGATGGCAACCTGCTTCAATACTTCGCCGGTGTCTACCATGCCGGCAAAAGCCTTGCCGTCAATAAGCGGATCCCGTACCAGCTCGTCGAGACCCTGACGCAAGGCCCACAGGGCGCCCAACAGGTTGCCGCTGTCGACCGTGGAGACATAACGGGGTTCTAAGGGAGCCAGCGTCTCTATATCGTACCAATTGAGAAGATGTCCCTGATACCGATCGAGGCGGCCGATTGTTGTCATGGTGCTGATCAATCGTCTCAAGACCTGGTCAATTGTCTGGTAACCGCAATCATAGGCCCCCATGGTACTGGCCATGTAGAGGCCGATATTGGTCGGACTTGTCCGCATGGCCAGACGGTCCTGATGGGCAACCTGGTAATTGTCCGGCGGCAGCCACGAGGTGTTGTCACTGACAAATGCCGAGAAAAAGTGCCAGGTCCGGCGAGCAACCTGCCTGAGCAGGCGGCGGTCCGCCTCTGCCAGCGGGCGGTCGCTTTTCTGTTCTATCGGTCCCCGGTTGAGAAGCCAGCCGATCAAGGGAGAGGAAAACCAAAGGGCGAGCCAGGGGGCGGCAAGTGGCAGGCTCTTTGGCATAATCAATAACAGGGTCCAGGTCACTATGATACTGAAAATACTTGTCAAAGTCAGTTCGGCAACGAAGAGCCACTGCCGCGGTGCGCCATTTTTTTGTCCATTTCCCCTCAAACTGATCGCCTGGGCCGTCCACTGCAGCAGACGGCGCCTGGAAATCAACCGCCGATAACCGACCCGGGTAATAGCATCGAGGGCTACCACTGCCTGGTGGGGCATGAGAGCCGCGTCGGTCATTGCCCGCAGAATGTCGTGGCCCAGCTTGCCGAGGTCAAAATATTTCAATCCTTTTATTGTGGTGGCCATGGTCAAGGGCTGGGCCAGAGGATGGAAGATAAGTTGCAGGCCGATTAGCAGCGTGGCACACGCACCCATGTGTGGGGAAATGAGCCAGGATGCCAGCAGCAGCGCCATACTGGTAACCGGCAGCAGGCTGCGGCGCAGATTGTCGATAATCTTCCAGCGATTCAAAGGCGAGAGTGGATTTGGACTCCGGCCGCCGGCGGCCAAAGGCACACGGGGGAAAATCCATCCGGCGATCTGCCAGTCCCCGCGAATCCAGCGATGGGCCCGCTTGGCATAGCTGTGATACCCTTGGGGAAAGTCATCAAAAAGCTCTATGTCGCTGGCCAGTCCCACCCGAACATGGGCTCCTTCGATCAGGTCGTGGCTCAATATCCAGTTTTCCGGAAATCGTCCCGAGAGAATCCGGCTGAAAGCGCGCACATCGTAGATGCCTTTACCCTGGTACGAGCCCTCTCCGCTAAGGTCCTGGTAGACATCGGATACAGCCTCGGTATAGGGGTCGATACCGACGGCGTCGGCGAAGAGGCGGCTAAATGTCGAACCACTTGTGCTGGTAAGCGTTGGGCTCACCCGCGGTTGGATGATGGTGTAAGAGCCGGCGGCGATGCGTCCTGTCTCGTCGAAACGTGGCTGATTAAGGGGGTGTGCCAGGGTCTCGACCATCCTGCGTGCGGTGGCGTGCGGTAACTGCGTGTCACTGTCCAGGGTGATGATAAATCGGACTATTTTCAGGTAATCCGGATTCCCCACATAGACGAAAGACGGCGCATCCTCGGGTCGTGTGCCTTCGATAAAACGGTTCAATTCCTCCAGTTTGCCGCGTTTTCGTTCCCAACCGATGAATTTTTGTTCGGAATCGCTCCAGGTGCGCTCGCGATGAAAGAGGAAGAAGCGCTCGCTCCCGTGACGCCGGTTAAGGGCTTCAATGCTCTCTCTTGTCTCGGTCAGCAGGAAGATGTCGTCCTCAAGGGAAAGTGAGTCGGCATCGACATAATCGGAGAACAGGCTGAAAAAAAGATTTGTTTCCTTATTCGCCAGATAGCGGATTTCCAGCTTCTCTACCTCGGATTGAATCGTCTTGCTGTCGATCAGCATCATCGGTACGACCACCAGGGTGCGAAAACTATCGGGAATCCCTGAATCGGCGAAATCCATTTTGGCTAAGGGCCGGGGCGGCAGAATACGAGTGATCAGGTAATGTACCACTTCGATTGCCAGCTGGCTGAGTGGAATCAGCAGGAGCAATATCAATCCGAAAAAGATGGTGGGGGACCTTCCGGCCGGACCGGAACCGGGATGCAGGGCGAAGTTGATGACCAGAAAGAGTAATAAAGTAAAGAAAAAACCAATGCCGAGAAAATAGACGGCGGTGTGATGAGCAAAGATCCATGCTGAAAAACGCTCACGGTGTGCTTCTTTAAAGGAGAGAAGCTGTGCCAGGTCGGCCCTTCCTTCTCCGATCAACCAGGCTCCGACGTGACTCCGACGTTCAACACCGGTTTTTGCTCCCTCGGCCTGTTTGGCCAGCTTGATGACCTCCCCGGCAATCTCTTCCTCGGAGCGGACGGCATTAAAAGCGATTTCTTCAACCGCCCTTCGACAGCGGTCTCGAGTGGCGAAATCCATATTGGGATAGACGCCGGAGGGGTCCGTTCGTAATATCTGTTCAACTCGACTGAGTTTTTCAAAGATCTCCCGCCAGTCCAGGAGACCCAGGTGACGCAGACTGGTAAAGGCATTGCCGCAGGTTAACTGATCTCTGGTCTGGCGGTTCAGTTCACGCAGGTTAAGATCATGAAAGGGGGCTTTCAGTGTTCGCTCGAGCCAGTTCTGGACCGGAGACAATGCAGCCGCCTCATCATAGAGCAGGCCGATCAATTGCACGCCGAAGTAGGGGCTGGGATTGGTCTCTGCCAGGGTAAGCTCGGAGAGAAAGGAAAAGAGCTGGTTGGAATCACGACGATTAGCGGTGATGAGCCTGTTTGCCCAGAAGTCGGCCAACTGCCGATCGCGAAGATCGGCCAGGGCAGTGAAGGCCAGACTCTGAATGCTTTCAATAAGGGCGATACGCAGCATCTGGGGAATCGCCCAGAGCTCTCCGATGGTGAGCGTTCGCGCTGATTGATGGCTATCGAGAAAGGCAAGAATATTTTCCCGATCCAGACGCAAATCCAAATGGCTGACAAGATTTTTGGCCAGATCGTAGATGCACGGTAATCCCCGATAGGGGTCGGAGGCCAGACTCGGCAGTTGTTGGAAAAAGCGCCGAGGGAGGTTGAGCAGCACATCGCGGACGTTTTCTTCAAGAATGTACTCGTTATCAAGGATCCAGTCGGCTGCGGGTGTGGCTTTTTGTTCAAGGCGGCTTGCTGCGCTGAGATCGACGCATCCCTGACGAAGCCACTTCCTTGTTTGCTTGATACGTTTGAGCAATCCGGTGTTAGGTGAAGGATTCAGGTCCACCTCTTGTTCACCGGCATGGCGCCTGGCGTGTTCCTGGATCTGGGTATGGGAGAGTATTTCTTTCTGCGTCCTGGCTTCCAGGCGACGTTCACGTTTGTCAGACAGGACAAAAAGCGCAGGAGGAGTATTATCGCTTTCTCGTAAAATTGCCATCGGTACCGGTAACAAATCGACTGGCACATTGATAATAAGGACGGATTCTCCGGACACGAGCCAGCGGGCATGATTGTTCAAAATTGTGCGGGTGACGCCAAATCTTTCACGTCGGAACAGGGCGAGAACCGCCAGTCCGCCGCCGACGGCACATAGCAGGACAACTACAGCAGAAAGAGCGATATCCAAGGTTGAAAGCAACTGCAACCAGTGCAGACAAAGGCAGATAATGGTGCCAAATGCCCCGGAAAGCAGGGCCGCAAAACCTGCCCTTATGACCAGACGCTGCAAAAAAGGATCCACTGTTTGAGTGACTCCATCTGCACTTTTGTGGATCAGGGCAGAGGCTTTAAATCCTTTTCGTGCCAGTTCCAGAAGGGCTTTTCGAGCGCCATCCTGTTTTGCATAATACCCTGTAATAATAGTGAGGCTCAAATTCTGTCCTTCCTTTTTTTGCGTTTCCCATATGGCCAGTCAACAGGAATGTTCACCTGATGGAAAGAGTTCAGGCTGTAACCTGGTCGGGGGAGGGGCAAGCCGTGAGATTCGGCTCGTTCCTGTGTGGTCTCGATATTTTCGTTGTGGTTTTGATCTTGCTCTTCTGAAGTTTTTTCCGCCGTTACCTCGAGGGACCAACAGTAACGATTTTTCCTTTATCTACCATACCGAAGCAAGCGCTGTGCCAGGTTTTCTTTTCCTGTGCTGGTAGGTCTATGCTTTTGATATTGCAAGATAATAAAGAGTAAAGCATGAATGCCGCATGTCGATTTGCCCATGCCGTAACGGTCATATATAACCAATGGCCATATATGACCGCAGCCCGGTTTATCTCCGGTACCTGAAAAAGGGGTACAATGAGCGGTCCCACAAAGGGAGTAGTAGAGTAAATTAATGTGTCAGAAAGGAGATGCGTCAGATCATTCAGGACAGTTCGCCGCTCCGAGAAGATTTTACGCACGCGTTGATGGGCCTCTTCGATAAACCATGTGATCTCTTCGTCAATTTGGGCGGATTTTGCCTCGCTGTAATTTCATATATTTTGCTTGTAAGAGCAGCCTGAAAACAACGGACGTAAAACTTTTTATTGACTCACTTCCGGGTATCGCCATGATGCGCTGAACATGTGAGCGGGTTGTTCGATAGCCCTGTCTCATCCCGCCAGTGTTTTACTCCTTACTGAAGATTCATTTCGTCAATGAGCTTGTAAGCGCAAAGGCACCATGTATTCCATCAATCACCATCTGGGTCCCAATTACCGCAAGAATCAAACCCATCATACGAGTAATTGCTCCTAATGCGCTGGCACCGATGAATGCCACAAACTTCTCACCGAAGACAAAACATACGTATGTTATTGCACAAAGAAGAGCGAACACTGCAATAGTGACTCCCATATTGATAAAACCACCCGCTGAAAAATTCATCGCAGTTGCAATAGTGCCCGGGCCTGCGAGAATCGGTATAGCCAGGGGAGATACCGAGACACTGAGTGCCGCTGATCTTGCCCCCTGCTTGTCCTTTTCGCTTGGGTGATTCACTTTTGAAAAATCACCCTGCAACATGTGAAAACCTATTAGAAAAACAAGCAGACCTCCGGTAATGCGAAAAGCAGGCAGGGTAATGCCAAACAATTCGAAGATCACCTTTCCAGCAAAGGAAAAAACAACAACAATCAGGAATGCCAACATCAGCGATGTTAATGCCACGGCACCCTTCGTCTGTTTATCCTCATCATGCGTAAGGCTCAGAAAAATAGGGATGTTAGCGATGGGATTCATTATAGCAAAAAACCCCATAAAGACAGTCAGTGCATGCACCAGTATATTTTCCATTTTCAGCTTTTAACCTCGTCTCTTGACTAGAGTACCTGAGAGAAGGGGACAACTATGGAGCAGCCCCTCGCAAGCCCTTACGCGTGGTTTTTCAGCATAAGGCTTCTCATTATTGTTGACACTTCTAACTTGCAAAACTAATGCCTAGTTCATTGCACAGATGAGGTGAACAGATCTTATACAGGAAATCCCTGCTTTTCATTATCGTATAGCCCGACGAAATTACCGAATCTAAGATTCGCTCTGCGTTTGCATGTTCTCAAGCAGAGGTCACATATAACCAATGGTTACATATGACCGTTCCGTATGCGCCTTCCGGTACCTGCTTGGTAAGCATTTTTCGAAATTATTCTCTCAATAAATCAGGAATATGGGTGTCAAGAAGACAAATTTACTCCCTCTGGTATAAAGTTTGAATAACTGACGAGTAGAGAATCATAATGCCGCTGCAGAATTCATTCGAATGGGGATCTTGATGTTAAAAAACGTGAAGCCAAAAGAAGTCTTTAATTATTTTGAAGAACTGTGTGCAATTCCAAGATGTTCAGGTGACGAAAAGCAGGTGAGCGATTATCTGGTCAATTTTGCCAAAAAAAGAAAGTTTAAAGTCTTTCAGGATAAAGCTCTGAACGTCATTATCAAAAAACCCGGAACCGCAGGATATGAAAAATCACCCGCGGTAATTATTCAGGGACATATGGACATGGTCTGTGGCAAATCCAAAAAATCCTCTCACGATTTCACCAAGGATCCGATATCCTTAAAGATCGATGGAGATTTTCTGCGTGCGGATGACACAACACTAGGCGCGGATAATGGCATAGGTGTAGCGTATGGCCTGGCTCTATTGGATTCCAAAGACATCCCCCATCCACCTCTCGAGTTGCTCATAACAACCAACGAAGAAACCGGCATGTATGGAGCAGCTTCGCTTAAAACAGATCATCTCACTGGTAAAACGCTTCTGAATATCGATGCCGAGGAGGAGGGAGTTTTCTTTGTCAGCTGCGCGGGTGGACTGATTCTTATAAGTGAATTCACCCCCCGCTGGAAGAAGGCTTCCAGCAGTGGGCTTCTCATAAAAATTTCAGGCCTGAAAGGCGGACATTCAGGTCTGGAGATTGTCGAACAAAGAGCAAATGCCATCAAGCTTCTGGGCAGAATACTGGACTCGACCAGGAAAGCAGGTGACTTCCATATTTCAGCAATCTCAGGAGGTTCTGATCACAATGCCATCGCCAAAGAAGCGCAAGTGATCGTTGCCGCCAGTGTCTCTGTGCTCAAAAAGATTAAGGCCATTGTAAGAGATTTCTCCAAGGAATTAAAAAAAGAATTCATATCTGCGGATCCGGATCTGCGGGTGGCTGTTGCTTCCGTCGATAAAGTTGCCACATACCTTGGCAGGGGGGCTACAGAGAAGCTTATTGACTTTCTGTTGATTGCTCCTAATGGCGTTCAGTCCATGAGTCCCGATCTGGAAAATCTCGTTGAAAGCAGCCTGAATTTTGGCGTGCTCGAACAATCGGGAAAATCCATCAAAATCACTATTTCCATAAGGAGTTCTGTCAATTCTATCCGGGAAGAGATCACCCGTGGGCTTGAAGTCTTGGCGAAGAGGGTAGGCGCGAAGACCTCCCGAACAGGGGAGTATCCCGCCTGGAATTACCAGGTGAAATCAAAGATACGGGAGTTGTGCGTCAGTGTTTACAAAGATGTCTCCGGCAGCGATGCATCTGTACAGGCCATTCATGCAGGACTTGAATGCGGCCTGCTTAAGGAAAAACTGCCGAAGACTGATATGATAAGCTTTGGGCCGAACCTTTACAATGTCCACACGCCGGATGAGCATCTCAGTATGCGCTCGGTAGCCAATATGTGGGCATTCTTGCAGGCGATCCTCATAAAATTAAAATAGTGAGACACGGGAGGTGAATCATGGCTAAAGCGAAGTCTGGGGTTAAAAAACACGAACTTTCTCAGGACGCCTACGGCGGAAAGCCAGGAAGCGAATATGTGCCATATATTCCGACGACAGAGGCCATGCCGGAACTGACCGGATATTCCATCATTATCGGCGTCCTTTTTGCCCTTATATTCGCCGCTGCAAATACCTACCTCGGGCTCAAGGTCGGTCTTACTATCTCCGCAGGCATACCCGGCGCAATTCTCGCCACAGGCCTTCTGAAAGGGCTTTTCAGAAGGAACAATATATTGGAAGCGAACATGGTCGCATCTCTTGCCGCCATGGGCGAGTCCATTGCCGGTGGCATCATCTTTGTGCTTCCGGCACTGATACTTCTTGGTTTTGGTCTGAGCATCATGACGGTTGTCATCGTGACTGTCGTCGGCGGACTGATGGGCGTTTTTTTTATCACCCCGGTAAGAAGATATCTTATTGTCGAGGAGCATGGCAATCTCATATATCCCGAATCGATGGCGGCGGCCGAGGTACTTGTTACCGGAAGCGAAGGCGGCAGTGGATTCAGGACCGTCCTGCTCGGCATGGGAGTTGGCGCCGTTTACAAGATATTTTCCGGCGGATTCAGATTCTGGGCCGAGAATGCTTCGTATACCATACAGTCCTATCAGGGGACCATGATAGGCGTAAATACCGTTGCTTCGCTCATGGGTGTCGGCTTCATCGTCGGCACAAAAACCTCCATCCTGATGTTTGGCGGCTCCGTTATTGCATGGCTTGCTCTTATTCCCTTAATTAAATTTTTCGGCGCCGGGATGACGGAGCCCCTCTTCCCTTCAACAGTGCCGATTGCAGAAATGGGACCATTTGACGTGTGGTCCAGTTACATACGATATATCGGTGCCGGTGCCGTTGCCACCGGTGGCTTCATATCGCTCATTAAGTCCCTTCCCACCATCGTAAACAGCTTCAAACAGGCAATTGGCGGAATGGGCAAAGGTGAAACCGAAAGTGTGCGCAGGATGGATCTCGAATCACCCCTCACCTGGGTCATTGCGGCGGCAGTGTTGGGCTTTTTGTTGACCTGGTTCGTGCCAATTATAGGAGGAGGCTTCGTCGGCTCTCTTCTTGCTGTGTTCTTCAGTTTCTTTTTTGCGGTCGTATCGGGCAGAATGGTCGGCCTGGTCGGCGCTTCCAACAATCCCGTATCCGGCATGACCATTGCGACACTTCTTGTCGTCACTACAGTCCTGAAGCTTCTGGGCAATACCGGTGATCTTGGGATCAAAACCGCACTTATGGTTGGCGGCGTCGTTTGCGTGGCCATCGCCGTAGCGGGTGGCACAGCACAAAGTCTTAAGACGACCTTTATCATAGGTGGTACTCCCAGGAAAGTTCAGCTGGGCATGTTTGCCGCTCTTTCACTTGCCTCTGTTGCTGCGGCAGGCACCTTGATTTTGTTGAACTCGGCATACGGAATCGGCGACGTTGCTGTTCCTGCACCACAGGCAACGCTTATGAAGATGATTGTTGAAGGTATCATGATGGCTCAACTTCCGTGGACACTGGTATTTATTGGTGTGGCACTGGCAGTATTCTGTTTCATGGCAAAAATACCAATCCTTGCAGTTGCCCTTGGCATTTACCTTCCCATAGGTTTGACTGCTGCAATATTTGCCGGCGGCATCGTTAGAGATCTTGTGGAGAGAAGAATGAAACCCGCAGCCAAGGAAGAGGACGCTGAAGATGAAAAAACGGTTGAAAAGGGAAAAAATATTGAATTGGACAAGGCAATTGAAAGGGGAATATTGCTTGCGTCGGGACTTGTAGCCGGAGACGCCTTGATCGGCATTGTCATTGGCATCTTCGCCGCCATTGGGACAGATATAGCCTTTGGACTTAAGCTCTTTCCTGTTATTGCAGGGAGCAACCTGGCAGCATTTGTCATGTTCCTGTTGCTGGCAATCTGGATGTATATCTATTCCACCCGAAAGGATCGATCAAAGTGACACAACAAAACTGTGGGAAGGATAAATATAACTTTGTCCTCTATATTCCCGAAATCATGCACCAGGAATTCAGAGTGACCGATGCGGGCAAGGTCATTCTGGATTTTAAAATAAATCCGGTAAAAAAGCTGCTTGGCAGGCTCGTCAACAGAGAACCTGTTGCAGACATTGAGTTGGACGAGCTTTCTTCTGCAGTATGGCTCAGTATGGATGGAACGCGAAGCATCCTGGATATAGCCCGCATCCAAAGCAAAAAAACCGGAGACGACATAGACGAGGCTGTGAGAAGAATCGTCAAGTTTGTGCGATATATTGCCAATAGAGGCTGGATCAAATTTAAACTGGCCGAGGCCAGGCCAAAATGACGGCTTGCCCTTCTTTTTACAAATTCGGGTTGAAAAAATAACTTTGCCATAAACAGAGGTGCACAATGATACTTGCGGGTGACATCGGCGGAACCAAAACAGCATTAGGGATATACTCATCTGAAAAAGGTATGGGGACGCCTCTTGCCCGGGAAACATTTGCAAGTGCAAATTATGCCTGTCTTGAGGATATTGTAGCTGAGTTTCGCTTGAAGTTTGATTTTGAAATTGAAAAAGCTGCTTTCGGAGTAGCCGGCCCGGTTTCGGGAGGAAAGGCGGTAATCCGGAATTACCCTGCTGCAGGTTGCCGCCAATCCTTATGTATCTATTTTAGGGAAACCTCAAACAGCTTCCAGCCGTCTTAACCTTACCCAGGCCTTTAATTCCCTGGGAACCACTGTCGCTCCCTATTTTGGATCATTGCTGATTTTATCCGTCGCAGTAAAGAGTGCTTCGGAATTGTCGCAACTTTCAAGCTCGGAGCTGAACATTTACCAGTTGGCAGAGTCTGCGGCCGTTCAGGTCCCCTATCTGGGCTTGGCAGCAGCCCTGTTTGTGTTGGCCGGGATAACTGCTATGCTCAAACTTCCGGTTATCAAGGACAACGAAGACGATGCTGAAACCGGCAATTTTCATGAATTTGATCGATTGCACAGAAGCGCCTGGGGCTACCAACACCTGGTGCTTGGCGCTCTCGGGATTTTTGTGTATGTAGGTGCAGAAGTCGCTATTGGCAGTTTTCTGGTTAATTTCCTCGGTGAAAAAAATATCGTCGGCATGTCGGCATTTGAAGCAGGCCATTATGTCTCATTTTACTGGGGAGGCGCCATGGTTGGCCGCTTTATTGGGTCTGCGCTGATGAGGAAGCTGAACCCCGGGAAATTACTGAGTTTCAATGCCGCTGTTGCTGGAGTGCTGGTTGTTATTACCATGCTGTTCGATGGAAGAATCGCCATGTGGTCAATTCTATCTATCGGTCTATTTAATTCGATTATGTTCCCGACGATTTTTTCTCTGGCTCTCCGCGGTCTGGGTAAGCATACCAGCCAGGGGTCTGGTATTTTATGTATGGCAATTGTGGGAGGAGCGCTCATTCCCTTATTTCAGGGAGCTCTTGCCGATAGTATTGGGATACACCATGCATTCGTATTACCGGTATTCTGTTATATTTATATCGCATATTATGGTGTCAAGGGATCTGTTCCGGAATTTGTTAAAGCAGCAGGGGTGTAGTAAAGTGGAAGGAAGTGAAAAATTTTGTAATACCAAAATTTACCCTCACCAGTCTTATGGTGACAAGTATCTATCATCGCCAGAGGCTGCTTGGAATGAAAATATCCACAATCCAGCAAGAAGTGCAAAAGAGAGCCTGATATATGTACGACCTGCTCATTTATCCGAAATTTCCAGAAACATATTGGTCTCTCATATATAATATTCCAATATTATTGGCTTAAATGTGTTCTTGTCGTTATCTGGCCTGTTCACCGCTGCCGTTCTGTTGCCAGAAGAGTTGTGAAAAACGGAATCCCATTTGCCCCGGAGTTAGAGAAGTTACGATCTCAGTCTGAAACACCTACATTCACAAGGAGTCTCTCATGAATAAACGATTTTTGGTAGTATCCGCCCTGGTCGGCGCCCTATCTCTGCAAACCTGCTTTGCATTGGCAGCGACCGCTACAGATAAATCTGCGTTGACCACCACCTTTCCAACAACAGGCCAGGAAACCACTCAATCAGACGATCAGGGACAAATCTACGGCGTCCAGTTGATGACTCCACAGGAACGCACTGAATTTGGCGCCAGAATGTCTGCTGCAAAATCTCTTGAAGAGCGGGAAAAAATCCGCAACGAAAATCACAAGGCTATGCAGAAACGCGCAGAATCTCAAGGCCTTACTCTGCACGATCAGCCTCCTGCCGGTAAGCGAGGTATGGGCCAGGGTAGGGGTATGATGAACTCGGATGGCAATATGATGAATCAGGGCAGTGGTAGTATGGGCCGTGGGGGTGATATGGGGTCCGGAGACCAAGGCAGTCAATGATTGGAGCAGCGATTCCTTACTTGCGTTAGAAATCTCACGAACGAGGTTAAAATCCCTGAAATCATGGAAAAGAGTATCACGGCAGTGAGACTCTTTTCTGAAACGGCAGGTCGAGTGTCGGGAGTGCACCTTCACGACCTGCGAATCTTTTTGTAATAGCCGGATCAAGGCGACCTCGATCTTCGGTGTCCACTGTTTTCGCAAGAAAAACCATCGCCGTTCAAACCACGCACATCGCCCGCGGCCTGAGCCAAAGCTTCTCGCTGATGCGATTCACAAGATACCTCAATCGATCGCCTATTATTTCCCCTCTTGGTAATTGGGTCTGATTCTCCTCAAGCGATCATTTTGCCGATTAAGTGCACGAATTTGACGCACGCAGCTGGGACAAATAGCAGTTATTTTAACAAATAAATCAAAAATCTTTTTATCAGTAGCTTTAGCAAAGTGCATTTTTCTTTCCATCGAGGTCTGAACCAATCTTCGATTGCATACGAGAAAACTTTCTTGCAGCTTCAATTCGTCATGGTTGTGCATGGAGTATCTCCTGGATGTCACCGGACCCCTGATTCGATGGCGGTTGACAAGACGTGCTATCGAGTGAGAATGGTGCTTTTCTTTGAATTCTACGCTCTCGTCAAATACAGCACCTGACGGGGATGATCTGACACGGAAGCGATTTAAAACCATCATTACCTGCAAGAAAAAATTATGGTCGTATGCGACCTTTGGTTGCATGTGACCCTTTTTGTGCGGCTGATAAGAACAGCAATGTCATCGCTCATTCTGCAATTTATCCTTATATATTAGAGTGATAGTTGCTACAGGACGGTGGTTTTCTCGACTGGCATGAGAATTGAATAATGAAGTGTATCATGGGTTCAGCGAATTTAAGCCTGAAGATAAATAAACAGGAGTCAGGGCGCCCTCGACACTGCTCAAGCGTTTTTTGTTGAACCGTTCTGCTAACGATATGAAGTTTGTAAAAATCACGGAAAACTATCAACCCTCAGGGGGAAGGAGAGACGCATTGCTGAAAAGATGAAGTGATTGAGAGCTGAGTTTTTCTTTGGCAGTATTTGCCACATTGGCTTTGGAGGATCACTGATCCGGTAAGAAACCATAACATTACAAAGGAGTACGGAAATGAAAAAAATATCAACATTATTAGTTGTCGCTTTAATTTTTGGGATATCGTCTTTTGCTGCTGCAGCCGAGGATTATTCCAGCACCATAAATCTGTTTAAAGACTCACCGGTCCCGGCAAAATTCTTCAAGACCGCATATGGTTATGCCGTCTTTCCAACCATTGGTAAGGCCGGTTTTGTAGTCGGTGGTTCCTACGGGGTAGGGCAGGTATATCGTGGTGGCAAGGCGACTGGGAAATCGTCGGTTATCGAAGGGTCAATCGGCTTTCAGGCGGGAGGTAAGGCATTTAGTGAGATAATCTTCTTTCAGGACAAAAGAGCCTACAATGAATTCATCAGTGGTAATTTTGAATTCGACGCCACCGCTCAAGCAATCGTTGTAACGGCTGGAGTCGCAGCCCAGGGCGGAACCTCGGGGGTCAGCGCTGGTGCGAGTGCCGGGCCTAAGTCTGATGTCCAGGCCGACACCAAATATTACAAAGGAACGGTTACTTTCGTGCATGCTATGGGCGGCCTTATGTATGAGCTTTCCATCGGAGGGCAAAAATTCACCTATGAACCTTTCTGATGCCTGAGAGAGGCTTACACACGGTTTAATGAGACACCTCCTGGCTCATTGCATCTCTCAGGAGAGTGCAAACCAACCGAACAACGAATTGAGATGGTAAAAGCCAGGGGGAAATGATATAGAGCGAGAGCAAACCGGCAACTGCCGTCGGCTCTCTTTTGCGGTACATCTGTCTTCTCCCCTCAAAAAAAAGCACCCGAGATTCCGATCACAGGTCATAAATGACCACATGGTCATTTATGACCTGTGGTCGATGGCAATGAGTTCTTATCGAGAATCTGGATTACAGGCAATTTCCCACAATAAAGTAAGGTGATAGGAGAATATTTTTTGCGAAAGCACCGCTTGGCACAAAGCTTGCTTTGCACAGACTTGAACCGGCCACCGCCAGGGAGTTGTAGGGTGGTGGCCGATCAGAATGTTGAAATGTTCCGGAAAAATCCTTGGCCGCCTCTTGTTAAATCGGTCATTGATTCCCTTACATGAACGCGTAAGCGTTCACCAGCACCGAATCTGTTTTGTCTTCGGCCTTTAAATGTAACACTCGTACAATTTAAAGACCTCATCCGCGCATATTCAGCACTGGTAAACGCTTATAGTCCTGAGGTTATGCAGGATTTTTGTTTTCGTTTTAATGTATGCACGCACTGCATTTATTGATAAATAATCCTAGGGGAACTATGGGAAAGTTGTGTTTATTGTGGATTGTCCTGGGCTTACTAAGCTTAGTACTTGGCTTAGTTGTATATATGGATCTTGTAGTAAAGAGCCCCATATCTGAACCAGTCGTCATGCTTTGTTTTGGAATTTGTTTAGTTGTTGCTTCCCAATTACGGTTTAGCAAGGAAAACCAGTAATTCGATAGTACAGGCATGTTTTTTTTAGCTGCTCCCAAAATAAATTTTCTTGCCATGTCCGAAAGGGAAGTGGTCGTCGGTAGGCATTGTAGCCCGTCGCAAGCCATACAGCAGCAGAATTTCGTTGTCTGTATCGGCGACCGAAAGGACCGCTTCCGACTACATAGCCGAACATCCGGTCATAACTGCTGCAATGCCTTTGGATATCGCTATCTGGTAATTTCCGGCCAGGGATGCGTAGATAACTTTTTTAGAAGGGGGTCATCACGTCTTCATTTTCAGTTTTTTGTCTCCGGTCAATGTTTCGGATTTACGCCCCAGTTCTACAATGACCTGGGCTCCAAGCAGCAGGATTATCGCGACAACCTCAATGCTAATAAGAGCTACCACCGTTATGGCAATGGAACCGTAAATGATATTAACCATGGATACAGTCGCGTAATACCAGATCAGCACTCGGCGGGTGATCTCCCACAAAACCGTTGCGGTCAGTCCCCCGATGAGCGCGTGACGAAACTTGACCCGCACCACGGGCATCACCAGATAGATAGAGGTGAGTACCAACACTTCGCCGACTATTCCCAGGAGAGACAATGCCACTCCGGTTGTACCTCCAAGGTTTAAGCTCCAACCGAGGATTATCAGATGTTTGCTTTCCAGGGTCTTAATTGTACCCACAATAAATGACACCAGTACAATACCGAGCCCCATCAAAAAGATATACACATATGGAATAATTACGGAAATGAAGAATTTACGCCGAATAATCCTGTCCTGCTGGTAAAAGATCACCGACATGGCGTTCTCAAGCATAGAAAAGGCTGCAGAGCTGAAAAACAACATAACCAAAAACCCGATGGTTCCGACCACTTTTCGGTGTTCAAGGAATGCTTGTGCCTCTTGGGTCAAGGTTGCCGCGTAACCGGGGACTGCCATGTTCAGGTAGGTTGACAAGGTGAGAATCAACTGCTGTTCTTCTACGAATTGTGTGAGCACCACCAGGGCAAGTATGGACAAGGGCACGATTGACAACAAGGTATAATAGGCGACAGCGCCGGCGAGCAGGAGTCCCTTGTTGGAGATAAAACCACGACTCACCCGCAGCAGGAAACGGAGGAAACGAGTTATAAATTGATAGGTATTTTGTCGTCTGTTCATGATTGGATAAGAATCTCACTTTAAATCGACAGAATTTTGTACGGCCCGGTTTCCTATCTACTTGTAGGCGTGCTCCCGGCCAGACATGCCTCTTCCAGGAGAGGTCTTATGACTTCCGGATCAAGTTCGTCTCTTGGAAGCACCTGGCGAAGTTTGGCATTCAAACACAGGTCGGCAGGGACCGACAGGACTTGGGGCAGTATGGCGTGCCGGACCCGGTCAGAAAGCGAATCAAGGGGGCATGGTGCTGATAAATCGAGCTATAGGCAGATTCCGCCTCACGCAGAGTCGGCCCCATGATGATGTTCAGTACTTTTTGCCGCTCATCGCTTAATAATGAGGTCAGAGAGTAGGATGCAGGGGGCTCGCCAGGCCCGGTTCCAACCATGATTGTCGCCGCACTTCACCCCTGTGCCACGCAACCTCGCGGCACGTACAGCGCTTCGGCATCGAAGACCTTCGCCGCCGTTATTAAGCTGAATCTGTTATCCTTCGCAAGCCGTCCGGCATCTCCTTCATGGCCCAAGTCATCAAGGCGACTATAGGGAGAAGCCGGGGTGGTGAGCTGAATCGAGGTCGCAGGCTATATTCTGCGGCCTTGTACCAGTCGAACCAGAATCATGATGATTGCAATGACTAAAAGGATATGAATGAATCCGCCGATAGTGTACGAAGAGACCAGACCTAGGAGCCAGAGGACGATAAGGATAATTGCAATTGTTCCGAGCATGATAGAACTCCTTTTTGTATGATGGAAATTATGAGGGACACCTCCATATCGGTCTACACTAAGCTGAAAATTCCAATTTTCGCCGATAAGAAGATGGCCTGGAGGTGCAGTACAGGGATAATGGTGCACTGTCTTTACCCTGTGTGTATCAAATATTGTGCCAAGTTAAAGAACATCGCAAGTAACCCTGTAATGATTTGTTCTCATTTGATAATGTGTGAAAAATTAGAAGATTGGTCGTCATTCGCGGGCTCCCGAGAGTGGTCATATATGCTCGATGGTTATATTTGACCAATCCCGGGATGGGGAGTGTCGCTTTTTGCTCATTTGGTTGGGACTTAATCATTTGTTTCTCCCTGTGTCTCAGGGAGTGGGCACAAGCAAGAGCCACCTGGCGCAAGGTTTCTGTCTGTTCACCAGGCAAAAAAATCATGTAATGAGGTCGCATCGATTCTTCGTGTGCGGGAGTGCGACTTTATGACCCATCGACTTCTTCTGCTAAACAGGATTGGCAAACTCGGTCAATTTTCGCAAAATATCGAGGTCTTCCGGAAGTTGCATAACTTTTTCCGCTCTGGCCAGTGCCAGGCAAGAATGGTGTTTTGCGGTTTCCCGCATGGCGGCATCTCCGATCGATGCAAGCGAGGCAAACGCTTTCTGCAGCCGTACCGCGACCTCAATGACACCAGCCCCGTCACGACCAATCGCGGTGAAAGCATCGTCAAACATATCCTGCATGGATAATTCGGGCACTTCTACCCGATCACAGAGAGGGGGACTGGTGTCGCCTTCCGCAAGAGGCTGGCTCCAGTGCGCGAAAAGGCGGACCAAGACTCCGGTTATATAGATTGCCGTGCCCGGATCATTAACGGCCGGTGATAATGCACGGCTGGCGATTTCAGAAAGAACGATCAGGCCAAACCGGGGGTCTTCGTCAAATTGCCGGTTTTTACCAATCAGAAATGCCTTTGCTATCTGACTGGTATCGAGGTTGGACAAGGCTCCGGAATCAGAGGATACATAGGCAAGAACCCGACCAGGAGCAGAAAAGACACCAGGCAGGGCCGCCAACCTGATTCGCACTCGAAATTTTTCAGCATATGTCTGGAGCGCAATGACATCTATGCGGTGGATATAACCAATGGTCCGTCCATAAACGGTCTGCCCTCCCTTCTGCTGTTGCCCTACAGGGACGCCACGAAGGGTGGGGTCGCGTTGCCTGCGTCGTAAAGCCGCAGCAGTCGCCGCCTCGACTTTTTCGATGGTACCCCCAAGCCTGCCAAGTCGGGCGATGCGATCCACCCAACCGACGAAGGTGATAATAACCATGGCAAGAATTATCAGGGTCAAGGCGAAGAGGACAAAACGACCTGCCTTTTCGTAATAGTCGTTCATTAAGGCAACCAGCGCGACGATGCTGTAAATGAAGGCGCCAATAAAGGTCGATAGGGCATTTTGCGAAACATCATCGGCTATGACCAAGGCAAAAGAGCGTGGCGTTGCGGTATTGCTGGCTGAAGCATAGGCGGAGACCATTGAGGACACCGAGAAGGTAGCGATAACCAGCATGCTTGCGGCAATAATGGAAAGCAGGTTCTCTATCGATTCTTTGTTAATTGCCGGAACAAGCCGACCTATATCTTCAGTGTCCATTGTTTTCGCAAGAAACACCAACGTTGTTGAAAGAACGCACATCACCAGCGGCCTGATCCAGAGCCGCTCGTTGATCCGGTTTAGAAGATAGCTCAATCGATCGCCCATTACTTCTCCATTTTCCACCTTAGCTTGACAATGCTTCCAGATTATCTTCGGAATTTTATTATAAACATTCGGGAGACCTGTCGCCAATTATGTAATCGTTCACCGGAACGCATTAGGTGCGCGCATAACCCGGATCAGTAATCGTTCACCCAGGGCTCCATGTTCGTTCAAGCAGGCTTCCGAGCTATAGTTGGCTATGTGAGTGGGCCTGATCGGACGAAAATGGGGTGCTGGTGAACGGTTACCCAATTATCTAACCCGCCTTTCTCCTGAACATTGTGTCAATTCTTCGAAGCAAGTTTAATTGCCATAGGTTTTGGCCAATACGCTTCAACGAAAAAATGCACACAATGTTCACCGAAGGATAGCAGATATGAGTACATCTTCCGCGGCACTACCCCAGTAAACAGAGGGGACTCTTGAAGTCGGAGTTTGTGCCCTGTTTTGAAGGGTGCTTATCTGCTCACTGGGGTGCTTCTTGAATATGCACTCCTCTTTGCTGGTGAGAAATGCGGGCTAAGCTATTATTTTTCAATAACTTTTTCGATCTCACCTATTTTTTCCTGAATTTTTCCTTTCGCATTCTCCACCTGTCCTTCGATCTCGAGATCGGGATTGCCGACGATTTTCCCGACTGTTTCCTTAACCTTACCTTTTACCTGGTGTATTTTACCTTCCGCGTTGTCCTTAGTGCTTGATTTCATGATTTTTCTCCAGTCTGATTTGAAGTGCAGTCGCCGGGATCCATCTGCAGCTTGTTGTGGTACCCGCCCAGTCGCCTGGTACGAGCCGGCAGTGTTACATGCTTTTAGTACTTTTTAGATTATTTTCTTGTTTTTCCAGTTTCTTTAAATCTGCGGTACTCCGGTATCATTCGAATGATGTCGCAAATCCTCTCTGGCCTGTTCTGCCAACTTCTCATAATTAGAGCGAATTTCGTCGAGTTCTTGCTCTTCTAATTCCTCCAGATCGAGGAGGGCATTATGCGCCCCATCAATGACACGGATCAATTCGTCCAGTTTTACCTGTACGGCCAGCGAATCCTTGTTTTGGGTATTTTGAATCAGGAATACCATAAGAAAGGTGATGATGGTGGTTCCTGTATTTATAACCAGTTGCCAGGTATCGCCGAATTTAAAGATTGGGCCGGTAATGAGCCAGATGATGATAACCGACAGGGCGATTATAAAGGCAATGGGCTGACCGGTTTTACGCGCAGTCAATTTTGCCAGGCGAGTAAACAACGAAGAAGATTTAGTAGGTTTCATAAGCACACCCCGCCGTCCGTCTAGACGCGTGAATAGCTGACGCTGTCTTTTGCAAATTCTTTTATTACCTCATCACAGAAGGATGGCAGTACCTTCAGGTTTGATAAGGCTGAATATCCTCAATTACTAAAAGCAAACATTGTGCCAGGAACCTTTTTTTCCCTGAATATGATGTATTTACTTGGTATTAAACAATATATAGCACTAAAAGTGACGTTGCCGGCATCGTGGACAGCCATAGTAGAGCGGTTACATCTGACCTATGGTCATATATGACCAAGAGCTGTTTGTGTGAGAACACCCCGTAGGCGAGAAAGAGGGAATAGGAACCTTTTTCCAGGGGGCGGTTTTTTACCAAATACTAACATTCGTCTCTATTCTTCGGTGTGCCGGTGTCTTTGTCGTCAGCGTCGCGGACATCCTTGCTGCTGGAGCAGATCGGGATAATACCGCTGAGGGTTTGGACATCGTTTAAGGCCTGTTGCAGCGCCGCCTGGGTATGCTTTTCTTCGGTAACGTCCATAAAAATCAGAACGGTCGCGGTCACTCTGCCTGTTGTGTCTTTGATCGGTGCCGCTTTGGCCAGCACAATGCGAGCATCGTCGGAACTTTTGCGGACGATCAGTTCACAACTGCAGGTTTCGCCCACCAGCATCGCCTTGGCCAGGGGACTCTCCTCAGGTCTCAGGGGCATGCCATCGACATTTATGAGTTGCCAATCGGCAATAAACTGATCAATACCAACGCCAGAATAGACCTTTTTGCGATCCCCGCCGTGGAGAGACAGTCCCGCATCGTTAACATAGCGCAGGGTGCCGCTCAGGGCGTCGACAATGGCGATTCCCACCTGACTGATATCCATTGCGATGTTGAGAATGGCCTTTGTTTCCGAAAGCTTCTGCTGGACTATCTTTTTGTCCGTAATGTCGACAAAATTGATCACTGCCCCTTTGATGACATTATTGAGCGTGCGATATGGCAGGATGCGCATCGTGTACCATCTGCGTTCCACCGTTTCCACATCCACTTCTTTGGCGACCAGCGTGTCGAGAACGGCCTGCACATCGGCGAGCAGTCGATCATAGCCGACCAGATTGGAGACGATGTGGCCGACCGGTCTGCCGATGTCGCCCTTAATCAGATTGATTATCCGGGTGGCGGTGGGGGTAAAACGCAGAATGCGTAATTGATGATCGACAAAGACGGTGGCGATGCCGGTGCCGGCCAGCAGGTTGTCCATGTCGTTGTTGGCCCGGGTGAGGTCGGTGACTTTAATTTGCAGTTCGGCATTGACTGTCGCCAGTTCTTCATTGATTGACTGCACCTCCTCCTTGGTGGTCTCAAGTTCCTCGTTGGTGGACTGCAATTCTTCGTTTATCGATTGCATCTCCTCATTAGACGATTTCAGCTCTTCATTGGCGGTCTCCAGTTCTTCATTGGAGGCCTGGAGATACTCCTCCTTTGCTCGCAGATCCTGCCTGAGAGAGGAAATATAGATACTTGCCTCCTCTTCCTGTGAAGTGAGGCTGGTTCCACCTTCGGTTGACTGATCGGTGCGTAACGGTTCCACTTCCTCAAGGATGACCAGGTAGAGAGGTTCCCCGGGTGCGGTCGAAGGGCCGGTGACTACCGGACGAATGGTCAGGTTGATCGTTTTCTGGCCACCATTGGTTTTAACCCGCAGCCCGTTGCAACGCGAGAGCTGCTGTGAGGATAAAGCGCGACGCAGGGTGGTCGTCAACTGGAGGCGCAACCCTTCACGGGCCATTTTCAGGATGTTGTTTATGCCGATTTCGCCTGGAGGCGATTCCAGATACATCCCGGTCCGGCCATGGAGATAGAGAATATCGCCCCGGCCATTGATCAGGGCGCCGGTGGGGGCAACCTGCTGCAGTAGCGTCTGTTCGGTGAGATCCCTGAGCGACAGTTTTCCCAGCCCGTTGTTCTTGCCGGCAGATGGAGAAGGTTTCCTGTCTGCTGCCGGAAGAGGCGGCAGAAACGAGCCCATAAAGGCACGATCAGCACGGTGCGCATGCAGCTTCTGCTGATACAATTTTGCTTTTCGGTCTATTGTGGCAAACAGGTCGCCGAATTCGCCGACTGTTTCCGAGGTGCCCAGAAAGAGAAATCCTCCAGGATTGAGAGCATAGTGGAACAGAGGGATTATCTTTTTCTGCAGCTCGGTTTTCATATAGATCAGGAGATTACGGCAACTGATCAGATCGAGTTTTGAAAAAGGCGGATCCTTGATCATGTTATGCTCGGAAAATATCACCAGGTCGCGAATGGTTTTGTCGATGCGATACACACTACCGGCCGACTCAACCTTAAAGTAACGAGCCAGTCGCTCCGGGGAGATGTCGGCGGCGATGCTGGCAGGATAGAGGCCGGCACGGGCAGTGGCAATGGCCCGAGCATCAATGTCGGTGGCGAAAATCTGTACCATGTAGTTCTGTTGCAGGGTGTTTAAATATTCCTGCAGGAGGATGGCCAGAGAATAGACCTCCTCCCCGGTGGAACAACCCGGCGACCAGATTCTGATGAAGGCGCCGGGGGATTTGCCGACAATGAGCTTGGGGATGATGTGTTCCTCAACCGCCTTGAAAGCCTCGGGGTCGCGGAAGAAGCTGGTGACGCCGATCAACAGATCCTGGAAAAGTGCCTCTACCTCGACGGGAGTCTGTTCTAGAAAATCGACATAGGCTTCGATCGTCCTAATCTGCTGGACTGCCATGCGTCGTTCAATGCGCCGATTGACGGTATTCGGTTTATACTGGGAAAAATCATGGTGCGTCTGGGACCGCAGGAGGTAAAAGATCTTTTTCCGGGGGTTCTCCTCTGTTTCGGATGTCTTAACCGGGGAAATGGTGGGGGCGCCGCCGAAGGCGTGGGCTGCATAGGCCATCAGCTGGGCGGGCATTTCAGCCGGTGTCAGTTCGTAGTCGATTAGATCGGTGGCTATGGCGTTCTTTGGCATGCTGTCATATTCGGCGGAACCAGGAGTTTGCGCCATTGCCATGCCACCCCCGCTCTTGATGGCCCGGACACCGAGGGTGCCATCGCTGCCGTTACCGGAAAGGACGATGCAGATGGCTCGCTCTTCCTGATCTGTGGCGAGTGACTCGAAAAAGAAATCGATCGGCAGCCGCCGCCCGCGGGGAGCGATCGGCTCCAGTAACTGCAGGGCGCCGCCAATAAAAGCCATGTCCCGCCCTGGTGGAATGATATAGGCGCAGTTCGGCTGCACCTCCATGCCGTTCTCGACCTCGAAGACCTTCATCCGGGTGTAGCGTTGGATCAGGCCGGTGAGGATGCTCTTGTGGTCCGGAGCGAGGTGCTGCACCAACACAAAGGCCATGCCGGGATCGGTAAAGCTGGGCATGGCCGAGAAGAAGGCCTCGAAGGCCGCCAGCCCGCCCGCCGATGCTCCGATGCCGACGATGGGAAAGCAATTTTCCGTTTCTGTTGCCTGTAGTGCCTTTCTGCCTGCCGACGGCAACGATCCTTTCTTTTGGGTGGAAGGTACCAGACTTACTGTGCTGGTAGAAAACACCGCTGGTTTCTCTTTTCGATGATTTTTTATTTTCGTGAGCATATTAAACCCCAGGATCAAGTCGTTTGCTGTCGGTTTTTCCCACCGAAAATGGGCGGCTGCGATTGCCGGTCAAATGATTTTATCGGGTGTCAACGCCATTCAAGCCGAGATGGCTTGCTGCATAATTTTTTCTCCATTGTTCGAAGTTCATTGAGCTAACCGTTCACGGTTTCTGTCGAAGACGTTCATTTTTTAATCGAGGTGACTGTTTTTTTATTTGCAGACTGTAATACCTGGCAAGTGCAGTTGAAACCATCGGCAAGTTGTAGCGGCAGTTGTCAATAGAACATATCCGGTTGGTTATCGATTATTGCTCCGAATAGTATTTTAAACGTAACAGAGTGGGGGGGTGGTGTTGATTTTTCGGTGGGTTGCATGATGTATTTTTCCATTGAAGAACCGGTAGATGTCTGTTCGAGCCGGCTAATCGTTCACCTGAAAATCTCGTATAAGCTCCCAGCTGTACGCGTTGACCCGTGCCGGGCTAGCGACGGGTACCTTTGCGCTCACGCAAAAAATCAAGGAGCTGCTCGAATACCGCCAATCCCATGGTCAGATTCGAAGCCGTATGAAATACCCCGCTCCACACCCCACGGACCTCAATCTGCATCTGAAGGCGACGCAGATCGCTGCATATGACCAATTGTTTCTTGGCCTCCTGGAGATTTTTCAGTTCCTTGTCGAGAAACATGTTCTATCCTTCTTCAGTTCTGCAATGCTCTGGTCAAAGGCCAGCGGCCTTTGATCCAGGTGTCGGCTGAGGGCGATGAAGACGACCACTCCCGCCAGCATGCTGGCGATCGCCGTGCCGACAAGTCCGTATAGCCGCAATTCAACAGGCAGGGCATACACGCCGGCCAGAACCAGCAGCAGGAGACCGAGCATGCACAAGACCACGCCGATGCAGGCCAGAAGCCAGGCCTGCACCAGACGAATCTTTGCTTCGCGCATCTCCAAAGCCAGAAGATTGAGTCGATCCTCAAGGATTTGGGCGGCTATGTCTCCGACCCGACCGGCAGTCCCGGTAAGCCTGGTAATAAACAACGGCAGTCCTTTCATCCTATTTCCTCGACATAAACCAACCCAGCAGCAGGCCGCCGATAAAGGTACCGCCGATGGCATAGTATGGTTTTACATGAATGTATGCGTCAGCGACCATAACCTTGTCCAAAAGCTGCGCTTCGAGTTCGCTGTACTCGCTCTTGGTCGAGTCGAGACGTACTTTTAGTGCTTCTCTGGCAGATTTGATCCGGTCGTCCACCTCACCTGAAGTAGCGTCTACCAGCGCGCGGGCATGGTCAACGAGGTGCTGCATTTCTTCGCTCATTTTTTGTGAATTATCTTTTGCTTTTGCCATGTTGTCGAATCTCCATGAAGAATTTTAATTTCGTATTATCAGATAGTAATATTTCTTTAACTAAATGACATTAATTTAAATTTAAGTAGCATCTTGTCCCAGGCACATACGGATCGCTCGAGAACTGTTATCAAATTCTGCCCATAAGGAGCAGGATTACAACGATAAAGACTAGCAACCCGACTCCGCCGCTGGGGGCATAGCCCCACGAACGGCTATGCGGCCAGACAGGAATGATGCCCAGCAACGCCAGGATCAGGATAACGATGAGGATTGTACTAATTGACATTTTCCATACCTCCTAATGGTGGTGATGTGACTGATCTGTCAGCGACGTACTCGACGAGAACATTGGCGCTGTGCCGTTTCAAGTATTGCATCGCAAACTTTGTGCCAATATTCATGTATTGTGTCTGGCGTCATGTATCCCTATGATATGAGGAAATAAATAACAGGAGAATATCGACGTTGGAGCCGTCTCCTGCCACACATGAGCGGTCGTATGTGACCGATGGTCATATATGACCGTTATTCCGTTGTTGCCAAAGGGCGATGGTTGGGAAAAGATGGTAACGGCTATAAAGAACCTCGGAGAGCGAGTAGACCATGAGTATCATGATGGAGTTTGCCGTCGTCTGGGGTCGGCAGTGACAGAAGTTTGGCGATCGTCTGATTGGGCAGCAGGTAGAAAGTGACATCGCTTCTTCCGTCCTTTGCGGCTGGAAAATAATCCTCCAACAGCACTTGCCACTGTTCAGCCCAATCGGTTCCATAGGGAAGCAGTGATTCGCGCACATCCGGCACGTAGGCAGTGGTCACGATTCGTTGAAAATCTGTCATAAGTCCCTGGCGAATGTGCTTTGTCGCCTGCTGGAATGCTTCAATTTGCTTTATCACATATTTTCCACTGGCCATAATC